>JACXTT010003562.1_pt1 | contig 23855 bp, 18 predicted proteins | sample 9270951 | NCBI WGS metagenome assembly JACXTT01 (sample SAMN15532306, study PRJNA645909) | rock metagenome | isolation source: weathered quartz diorite | place: Puerto Rico | collected 2017-06-21
CCGAAAAGGAAAACACCGTCATACGGGCTTGCAAACGCGTTTACCGGCCGGCTCTCATGTGGGCCCTCGCGAACCGCGCGAGTGTGATCGTTGTGGCTATCGTCTTGCTCGCCGTGAGCCTTGTTACGCTCTCGCAATTGGGCAGCGAATTCTTGCCCGAATTGAACGAAGGCACGATGTGGGTCAACATTTACTTCCCTCCTGGTATCTCGATCAACGAAACGAAGCGGCTTGCGGCAACGGTTCGAGAGATTCTGCACGGATCCGACGTTGTAAAAAGCGTTACATCCAAGGCCGGCAGGCCCGAAGACGGCACCGACCCGAAACCAATCAACATGGCCGAATTTTTTGTCGATCTCAAACCGCCCGCGGAATGGCCTCAAGGCCTCAATCGGGGCGAGCTCATCGATCAATTCGGAAAACAACTGGACGAACTGCCGGGCGTGGAACCGTCATTCTCGCAGCCGATTCGAGATAATGTGCTTGAAAGTATTTCTCAAATCGACGGGCAGATCGTCATCAAGGTGTTCGGACCCGATGGAGACGTTCTGCAGCGACAGACACAAAACGTCCTGCAATCGATAGCCGGAATACGCGGAGTTGGACGCGCCTATATCGACCGGTTCGGACGCGTGCCGCAATTGCAGATCGAAGTCGAGCGCGCGAAATGCGCGCGCTATGGATTAAACGTTGCTGATATTCAGGACGTGGTTGAAACGGCGCTCGGTGGAAAGCAAGCAACCGAAGTCTGGGAAGGCGATAAGAAGTTCGCTGTCGCGGTTCGCCTCAAAGAAGAACAGCGCCAGATGGAGAACATCAAAAACATTCTCGTCGATACCCCCGACGGTCAACGTATCCCACTCGACCAATTGGCCGCCATTTCAGTCCATGACGGTGCCATGAACATCAGCCGCGAGTTTGGAACCCGCGTTATGGCAATCGGTGTCTTCATCGAGAACCGCGACATGGGCAGCCTGGTCGCGGAAATGCAGGATCGCGTCAGTCAAGAGGTCAGATTGCCGCCTGGTTATTACATCACCTGGGGAGGCGAATTCGAAAATCAACAGCGCGCAATGAAACGGCTCGCTTTGATCGTACCGATCAGTGTGTTGCTGATATTCGCGCTGCTTTTCAACGCGTTCAGTTCGGCAAAGAATGCAGCGCTTATTCTCCTGAACGTTCCATTCGCGTTGATCGGTGGGATCTTCGCTCTGCAAATTACGGGAATCAACTTGAGCGTGTCGGCCGCAATTGGATTCATTGCTCTGTTTGGCCAGGCCGTCCTCAACGGTGTCGTGATGGTGAGTTATTTCAACCAGCTTCGAGACCAAGGGATGCGAAATGTTGACGCCGTTGTCAATGGCGCATTGGTCAGGCTTCGCACCGTTCTAATGACGGGAACACTCGCGATGCTCGGATTGCTGCCGATGGCTCTCTCTCACGGCATTGGTTCCGAAACTCAAAAACCTCTCGCCGTCGTGATTATCGGAGGTCTGATTTCCGCAACGCTGCTGACCTTGTTCGTGCTACCGGTTGTTTACCTTCTTTTCGCTGGTAAAGAGAAGCCTGCCTAACTGAAGCGGCGGCTCCGCGGGGGACAGTTTTTCTGGATCGCGGTTTGTAAATTTTTGTAAAATCCGACATCGAGAGGGGAGTGAACCGCAAGTTTGTGCGGCCTGGTCGGGTTTACTCATCGTAATCGAGCGGAAAATTTTGATCTTATTCGCAGTGCCGTTCGTGTATTGACCCATCGAGGTCCGGACCAGCAAGGCGTGTACGAGAGCGCGGACGTGTCTTTGGGCGCAGTCCGGTTGAAGATCATCGATCTGGAGTCGGGTGATCAGCCTCTCGTGAGCGAAGACGGCGACGCCGTCATCGTGTACAACGGCGAGATCTACAACCACGCAGAACTCCGCGAACAGCTTCGCAGGCTCGGTCATCAATTCTTCACGACGTCAGATACGGAGGTTGTACTCGCCGCTTTTCGCGAATGGGACACCGCGTGCTTCAAACGGCTGCGCGGCATGTTTGCGCTGGCGTTGTGGGTTCCTTCCGAAAAACGTTTGATCCTTGCGCGGGATCGCTTGGGCATCAAACCTCTGTATATTTGCCGATCCGGCGTCGACATCCATTTCGCCTCCGAGATCAAAGCACTTCTCCAACATCCCGCATTAACGCGGAGCATAAACATCGACGCCTTGAACTGCTTCTTGTGCTTGAACTATGTTCCTGCACCTTATTCTGCAGTAGACGGCATCGAAAAATTGCCGCCAGGTCATTTTTTGGAGTGGATCAACGGGAAAGCGCGATGGGAAGCCTACTGGAGTCCTCCAACGGATGCTCCAGTGTCATGGAAGCTAGACGATGCAAAAACCAAATTGGACAGCCTGCTGCGCGATTCGGTCCGTGAACATTTGATCGCTGATGTGCCGATTGGCGTCTGGATCAGTGGTGGTCTCGATTCATCCAGCCTGGTGCATTATGCTTCAGAGCACTCTACATCGCGCCTGAAGACGTTCTCGATTACTTTCAATGGACGTAGTTTTGATGAGAGCCGATACATAGCAGCCATCCAGCAACGCTACGACACGGACCATACTCAACTCGACCTGAATACCGATCTTGATCTGCCGGGAGCGATCGAACAACTCGCCTACTACTCCGATGAGCCGTGTGCCGATTCTGGCGCGCTGCCGTTGTGGTTCCTCGCCAAAATGAGCCGAAAGCAAGTGACGGTGGCCTTATCAGGTGAAGGGGCAGATGAATTGTTCGGAGGCTATATCACATACCTCGCTGATCGATACGCGGCCTGGCTTCGGCACGTTCCGCCTTCAATGCGGAAGGGCGCGCTTAATGCGTTGCGGTACTGGCCCATATCCGATGAGAAGATCAGTCTGGAATACAAACTGAAGCGGTTCCTTCGGGGATCTTTATTGTCGCCCGAGTACGCTCATGTTTTTTGGAACGGAGCTTTTGCGGAAGAAGATAAGTCGAAATTCTTTCGGCATGCGAGCCGGCGGCCATTACGAACAATCTTGGAACGAATGCCACCGGGTTCCGACGTTCGACGCTACCTCCATTTCGATGTGGTTTCGTATCTTCCGGACGATATCCTTTGCAAAGTCGATCGCATGAGCATGGCGCACTCACTCGAGCTGCGGCCTCCATTCCTCGATCATCGGATCTGTGAGTTTGCCTTTTCTCTACCGGACAATTTGAGAATCCGGGGATCCAACCTGAAGTTCATTTTACGCGAGCTAATGAAGGACAAATTGCCGGCCTCGATCATCCGTCGCAAAAAAATCGGCTTCGATATTCCTGCTCACGAATGGTTACGCGGCCCACTCCGACCGATACTTTTGGACACCATCACCGAAGCAGCGGTAAAAAACACGAGGCTGTTCCGATGGGATCGCGTAGAACGCCTTTTAAAAGATCATCTCGACAGGCGAGCAAACTCGGGTTATCAGTTATGGGGTTTGATGATACTTCTCCTGTGGATGCAGAAGTGGAATATACAACCGCCATCGCCCCAACCCCAACGGAAGCTCGAACCACTCGGCGTAACAACGCTGATTTCATAATCATCCTTATATCCGCTGCAATCTTTCTTGGAACTGCGTTCAGTCCTCCGCATTTGATGGACGACGTCGATGCGGTCCAGGCCCAGATCGCACGAAACATGCTCTACTCCGGCGACTGGGTGACGGCGCGGCTGAACGGAGTGGCATATCTCGAAAAATCGCCGTTGGGTTATTGGCTCACGGCAAGCTCTTACGTCGTCTTTGGCGTACACGATTGGGCGGCCCGGTTACCGTTGGCACTATGCGTTGTGATCCTCTGCTGGATCACTTTGCGTTTCGGACGATGGGCCTTCGGTGGTGACTGCGGTTTCTATTCCGGCCTGGTATTGAGTACTTGTGTCGGTCTGTTTCTGTTCACACGCATGTTGATTCCGGACGCCATTCTGACTTTGACGATCACTGTTGCTTTGTGGTCTTTTCTCCGGGCGATCGAGCATGAAGACCCGGAACAACGCCGCGGGCGGCTGTGGGCAAATCTTCTCGCGGTTGCACTCGCGGCCGGAATGCTGCTCAAGGGCTTGATCGCAGTCGTGTTTCCGATCGGCGCCGCGATTGTATATATGGCCGCCACGCGGCAGCTCTTTTCCAGAGAGACCTGGCGCAAACTTCATCCCATTTCAGGATTGCTTATCATCGTGATCATCGCAGCGCCGTGGTATGTGCTGGCGACTTTGCGCAATCCGCCATTCTTTAATTTCACGATGCACAGTGGTCCCGGCCAGTATCATGGGTTCTTCTGGTTTTACTTCATCAACGAACACGTCCTGCGCTTTCTGAATCTACGTTATCCACGCGACTACAACACCGTTCCCCGGCTTTTGTTCTGGTTGTTGCACATTGTTTGGTTGTTTCCGTGGAGCTTCTATGCACCTGCTGCGGTCAAGCTCAACTATCGGCCGACGGATCGCGCGGGCCGAACTCGCCTGCTGGCTCTTTGCTGGATCGGCGTCGTGCTCGGCTTCTTTACGCTTTCAACGACGCAAGAGTATTACTCAATGCCTGCTTATCCTGCATTTGCTCTCCTGATTGGGTCGGCGATGGGATCCGATCGGCAATGGTTGAAATTCGGATCTCGTGCGCTTGCAACTGTAGCCGGAGCGGCGGCGGTCGTGATTGCAGCAATTCTGTGGATGGTGCGCGTACTGCCCGCGTCGGGTGATATTTCGGCCGCACTCACACAACATCCTGAGCTTTATACATTGTCGCTGGGACATATGGGGGATTTGACCCTGCAGTCCTTCGCTTACCTTCGATTACCGCTCATCATTGCCGGCGTAGCCGCATTGGTCGGAACCGTTGGCATCTCGGCATATCGAAGTTATTTCGGTGCGGCGGCAATGATGGTGATCTTCTTTCACGCCGCGCGCCTGGCGATGATCACCTTTAATCCTTATCTGGGCTCGAAGCCTCTGGCCGATGCGTTAATCAGCGCGCCACAGGGTAAGCTCATCGAAGCCGACGCATATTACGCGTTTTCATCTGTATTCTTTTATGCGCAGCAGCCCGCGCTTTTGTGGAACGGCAGAGTGGATAACTTGGAGTATGGGTCTTACGCGCCCGGAGCGCCTCAGGTCTTTATCGGTGACGCTGATTTCCAAAGACTATGGCAGAGCGGCGATCGATATTATCTGCTTGCGCGTGCCGAGGATGTTCCACGAATTGAGACGCTGGTTGGGAAATCGTCATTGCACACAATCAAGAGTAGCGGCGGTAAAGTTCTGCTGAGCAATAAAGTGATGGGCGAGTCCCTCTCCCTCCGGGAGAAGGTGGCGCGAAGCGCCGGATGAGGGCGGTTTTGCCCTCACCCGCCGCCTCGCGGCACCCTCTCCTGGAGGAAGAGGGGATACCCTACGTATGAAGCATGATGGCCATCTTCATTTTAATTTCCGTCATTGGTCTGATCTCGAGCACGGTTTACTTGGTCCTAGCTGTGATCGCGGGAATTTCTTGGCGCAACGGGCGAACTATGCCTGGGATATCTCCACGGGTAACCGTTCTTAAACCGTTACACGGCCTCGAACCGCAATTGGAAACAAACCTGGAGAGCTTCTTTCTCCAGGATTATCCCGACTTCGAAATCATCTTCGGCGCACGAGACTCGCGCGATCCCGCATTGCGAATTGTTGAATCGCTACAACGAAAGTATCCGAACGTTCCCACCAGGATCGTTTTATCCGGTGAACCTCCCTGGCCAAACGCGAAGGTGTTCGCCTTAGAAAAAATGATCGCGGTGGCCAACGGCCGCTACCTCGTTATCACCGATAGTGACGTTTGCGTGAACTCGAAATGTGTCCGAGAGGTCGTGGCGCCTCTCCTGGATCCCAAGATCGGCGTCACGACGTGCCTGTACCGTGGGGTCGCTGCCGGCGGAATATGGTCCGTTCTGGAGGCTCTTGGCATGTCGATCGAGTTGAGCTCGGGAGTTCTCGTTGCGCGCATGCTCGAAGGTATGAAGTTTGCACTTGGACCCACGATGGCGACACGCAAGGATGTTCTCGACGCGATCGGTGGAATTGGTATCCTCGCCCAATACTGTGCCGACGATTACGTCCTCGGGAATCTGGCCGACAAAGCCGGCATGAGTGTGGTGCTCTCCAATCATGTCGTGCACCACGTCGCAATGAATATTTCAATGAAGGCATCCCTGACGCATCAAATTCGATGGATGCGCAGCACGCGATTCTCCCGCAGCGCAGGTCATCTCGGCACCGGTTTAACGTATGCCATGCCATTCTCCCTGCTTGGCCTGGCAGCCGGGATGACCGCGCACAACTGGGTCTTGGCCGTGGTGCTATTCGGTTGGGGATATTTGAATCGTGTGATTCAAGCGATTGCTATCGGCGGCGTGATATTGAACGATCGCCAGTCTCTTCGATACTGCTGGCTCTATCCCATCCGGGACCTGATGGGCTTCTTCGTTTGGTGCGCAAGCTTCGTTGGAAATGAGATTGTGTGGCGGAATGAGCGGTACCGCCTTGTATCCGGAGGCAAGATGCTCAGCCAGCGTGATGCGTCCGGACACTCACCATCCGGGTCTTGACTTCACGAACCGAGTAAATCGATTTCTTCTGAGACTCATAATAGGTGCGCGACACCATTTCGCCGAGCAGACCGAGAGTGATGAGCTGAATCCCGCATACAAGGAGAAGGGCTGCCGCGAAGAGCATGGGTCCATGTTCCGCCATGATCTGAATGTGCAAGATGAACTTCCGATACATCAGAAACAACGCGAGGAAACTGCCGGCGGCGGTACTCAAGAGTCCCCAACTTCCAAAAAGCTGCATCGGCTTTGTCGCGTAGTCGAGAAGAAACTTGACGCAGATCAGATCCAACAGAACAGTGACGGTTCGCGATAAGCCGTAATTCGATTTCCCGCTTTTGCGGAGCGAGTTCTCGATCGGAATCTCAACGATCCTCGCTCCGGACCAGCTTGCCAAAGCGGGAATGAACCGATGCAGTTCCCCATAGAGCGGCAGATCATTGACGACCTCACGTCGATACGCTCTAAAGGTCGTGCCGAAATCGTGAAGCTCCACGCCGCTAACTTTTGCCAGCAGCCAATTCGCCACACGGCTCGGTACACGCCGCGTCAACCACGCATCGCGGCGTTGATACCGCCAGCCACTCACGACATCGTAACCCTCATTTAATTTTGCGATGAATGCGGGGATTTCCGCCGGATCGTGCTGCAAATCGCCGTCCATGGAAATAATGACATCGCCTTTTGCATGATCGAAGCCGGCCTTCAAAGCCGCCGTCTGTCCGAAATTCTTTCGCAGGCAGACAGCGGTCGCACGAAAATCGGCCTCGCAAATCTCGGAGAGAATACTGAAAGTCCGATCGCGACTGCCGTCATCGACGAATACGATCTCGTAGCTCTCGCTGACCTCGCGCATCGCTTGGACAATACGAGAATAAAGAGGGCGAACGTTTTCTTCTTCGTTATAGAGCGGAATGACGATGGAGTACCGCGTCTGAATCAGAGCTTCCATAACCCTCCACGAGATCCTTGTAACTGATCAGCTCGACACCGGACCGCACGATTAGATCCCGCACTTCCGATCTCGTTAGCAAGTCCAGCTCGCGTTCACGCTGCAATAACAAGCGTGTCGGCGTTCTTTTCAAGTCGTCGTCGATGTAGCCAGGGTGACACATCAGCTCACTCACTCCCGGCCGGAGATGATGAATGATGCTGGTGAGGACGTCAAAATCCAGAAAGCCGGTCTGCGTGATGCCATAGAACCGATTCGAAGTCGCGAGACGTGCTTGTGATACTTTCCCTCGAGACACCTTCCACATAGCGGAAGCCATTTTTCCGAAGAGAAATTGCTTCATGAAGTCCCGGCCCGCTCGAGGATTGCTTGTGAACATACGCGCCAATCCTGGCGTGGTTTCAGCCACGGACCGTACAGCTCGTATTCCGTAATTCGGAGCAGTACGGCTGATAGCGCGTGTCACCTGCGGGATCACGTGAACATGTTTGTGTCCGTCGATATGCGTCAGCTGCACCCCAGCATTCAGGACCATTTCAATCTGCCTGCGAATTTCGCGCTCCAAATCTGCATCGCGTACTTTCCCAAGAAAGCATTTCTTTGCGAATGTGACAGGATCATTGCCTAAATAAAGGTGCAGCCCGATACCGAGGCCGGGATTGACCTTCGCCATAGTGACGGCTGACTCGAAAGCCGATCCTGACACTATGAGGCTTGCGCTCGTAACGATACCCTCGCGATAAGCTCGCACGATCGCTTCGTTCACGCCCCGCGTTAGACCGAAATCATCCGCCGAGACGATCAACTTTTTGCCTCTACATCTGACGTAATCTGCCATTCATCAGCTCGAATTTTTTTCCACGCCAAACGACATGCCGGCCCATGTATGAAGCAATCCAAATCATCACGGCCAAGAAATCACGCAGCGGCAGAAGCCAGAAGTCGCGCCGCACCTGGCGGTCTCCTAGAACCGCACTGCCAACGAGGAATGCTACAGCGAGTCGTAGGAACACAGCGAGAAAGAACAGAAGAAAACTCCATGACGCCCCGCGCGCCGCAAGGATTCCGAGCACGGTCCATGGAATTGCGAACGTAAAGATCAAACCCGCATATCCATCCGGCCGGGCAGCGCGTATCGTACGGGCCCACCGAAGTTGATGCTGTGCGAAATCGGCCAGCGAATAGGCCGGCAAGTGATGTTCGACGATACAAGGAGCCAGCTCGACACGAAATCCAGACTGTGTGATGCGATAACCAAGCTCGTAGTCGTCCGCGAGATAATCCGCAAGCGGTTCCAACCCGCCGACCGCTAGGAGCGTATCCCGTCGGAAGGCAAGTGTAGAACCCAGCGCAAAATGGAGCCCGCGTTCGATCCAGCTCGCAACCAGAACGCCTGGCATAAAGTCCGAATTAATCGCTAGTGATTCTAATCGGGAGCCTATCGTCTTCGCCCGAACGCCGCGGTAGAGACAGGTCACTAGACCGACTGGAGTGATTCTTGCGTTTTCTAACCCCTCCTTCGAGGAGGGGTCGACGCGCCGATCAAGCAAATGCCACGCTACCTTAGAATCGGCGCGGCCGCCCCTCCTCGAAGGAGGGGCAGGAAACGCCGCACTTGTTGCGAACGGAGCCACGATCGATCGCAAATAATCTTTCGGCACGCAGATATCACTGTCATTGATGACCACGTATTCGTATTGCGCGACCGCGAGCATTTGAACCAGATTGCTTACTTTGAAATTCATCCCCGTCGTGCGGGAACACACGACCATTTGGATTCTGAGACGGGGAAACTCGCGCGTGAGATCTTGCACCAGGGGAACGACGGGATCATCGGGATCAGCAACTCCAAAAACAATTTCGAACTCCGGATAATCCTGAAGGCAGTGGCTGCGCAAGCTTTCATACGCATGCGGATCGAGGCCGCACAACGGTTTCAAGATTGAAACGGGCGGCGTGAAGTCGGAAACCCCGAATCTCCTTCGTGCATGGAAGCGTCCCGCTACATATAAGGAAAGGCAGCAATATAGGATGCCGCAGATACCGGCAATTGCGCAGATCGCTTGTAGGATAACCATCCAGCTTACTTAGCTCAGAGAAAGCAGCGCCACGCCGACGCACACCAACAGCACTCCAGCCCAACGAATAGGTGCGATGTCTTCGTGTAAGAAGAATTTCGCGCCAAATGCACCGGCAACGTAGCTGGAAGCGGTCGCGGGTACAACGACACTGACGTCGGCCCAGGAAAGAAGCGCAAGCAAAGAAAAGAAACCGACCGCCATAAGAGCGATTCCGATCCACATCCAACCAATTCGAAATGCCCTCGCCAGCGCTTGAACGATATTGGAGGGTTTCGAAAGATCAACCATACCGATCTTCTTCATTGCATGCGTGACGGAGATTTCTCCAGCCGTGCCGGCTAATACGACAATCGCAATGAAAAGGATGAGGCGCATGAATTTCAATCTCCGGCTGTGCGCGGTTCCGTCCCGCCCACCAAACCGACGCCGGCACAGATGAATAAGACGGCCACCCAGCGCATGGGAGATATGATCTCTCCCAAAACGAAATACCCGAGAACCGCCACGGCGGCATATCCGATCGCAGATGCCGGCTGCACGTAGCTGAAGTCGGCCCATGAAAGCACCAGCAGATAGGAGATGAAGAAGACGAGCAAGCTCGAAATTCCCAACCAGATCGTGCCGCTGGTGAAAGTCTGGAAGAAGATGCGGGCTAAAACCTGCGGTTTGTAATCGTGAATGTCACCGATTTGCTTCATGCCCTTGCTCAAGAGAACATTGCCGAGCGAGCTGAAGAACACCATCGACGCCAGCAGGAGGTATGTTTTTTTCTTCATGCGCTGGTCGTTCCGGCTCGCCGAGCATATCTCCATCGCTCTGCGCGAAGGCGCAAGAAGTCCACCGCTTCCGTGTAGAGCCGCCGACGCTCATGCGAATCCCACAGTGCATCGCGCACGATGCGCCAGACCACACGAGGGCGGAAGTAATAAGAATCGTAGAAGCGATTTACCGCCGCCATCATCTCTTCACGCGGCAATCCGGGGTATTCGATATGAGGAAGCTGATGGCCGCCATCATCGGCTACGGCTTCGGTAGCCATGAACTGGTTGCCGGAAAGTTGCGTGTACAACTCTGTGCCTGGATAAGCGTGCGCGATTGAAACCTGGATGGTCTCGCAATCGAGCTCCTTGGCAAAATCAAGTGTGCGTTGAATCGTCTCGCGTGTTTCTCCGGGGAGGCCGATAATGAAATCGCCGTGAATCCGGATGCCCACTTTCTTACAGTTCTTCGCGAATTCGCGGGCCTGTTCAACAGTCGCGCCTTTCTTGATGTTCTTCAAAATCTGCGGATCGCCGGATTCGAAACCGACGATGAATAACCTGGCGCCCGCGTCCGCCATGGCCTTCAACGTTTGATAATCGCTATTGACCCGCGCCGTACACGACCATCGGAAACCGATGGGCTTGAATTTCGAGCAGATTTCGAGCACGCGATCTTTTCGGATATTGAAAGTGTCGTCGTCGAAAAAGAATTCCTTCGCTTGCGGAAACATCGGCACCGCTTGACGCACCTCGCGCGCGACATTCTCGCTCGATCGAACGCGCCAGGAATGCCCGGAGAGCGTCTGCGGCCACAGACAGAACGTGCACAAAGCGGGACAGCCGCGAGAGGTGTAAAAAGCGACGTACGGATGCAGCAAGAAAGGAACGTTGTAGTTTTCGATTACGAGATCGCGTTTATAGATCTCGGTGGCAAACGGTAATTTGTCTAAGTCTTCCGTCTGCAGTTGCGGCCGCGATGGATTCAAACGGAAGCCGCCGTTGTGACGGTAGCCTGCGCCCGGAATCTCGCTGAGCGGTTTGCCGTGCGCGAATTCCACAACAGAATGATCAAACTCACCGCTGACGATGAAATCAATTTCCGGATTATTCAAGAGGCAATCGGGTTTGATCTGGACGTGCGGTCCGACAAACGCCACTTTTAGACCCGGCTTTATGTTCTTCATCATCCGGACCAACGCCACGTCGTTTTCGAATCCCACAGTCGAGGTAAACAAAACAACGAAGTCGTAGTCGCGCGCGATTTCAGCCGTTTGCTGTGGAGAAATGTGATGCGGAGGAGCATCCAATAACCGGCTTCCGGGCAGCATCCCAGCGGGATAGGTCAACCACACAGGATACCAATAGGATTCGATCTCACGCGTTGCGGGCCATCTCGAACTTGCACCACCATCGAATTTTTCGAAGCTTGGAGGATTCAGCAGAAGGGTTTTCATAACGGCAGACATTAATGTTTATCATTCCTTAATACGCTGGACATAAACAGGCAACAACCAAACAAGCCCGGAATATTCTAGCGGAATAAGCGTTGAAGGTCTCCCGTCATATTCATCAAGTCGAGTTGGGCCTTCTGACGGTCGTAGTCGCTGTCGAGGAAAGCGAGCCATTTGTCGTTCTCGTCGAGCCGCGCGCGCTCGAGGTCGCGAAGATTGGTTCGGCCTTCTTCAAAGCGTGTTTGGAGCACTTGCACATTTTCTTGGGCAAGCTTGAGTTCGAGACGAGCGACCTCACGGGCGGCGTCCACTTCACGCATTTTTTGATATTGACGTGAGACCTCAAGCTCAACTTTTTGCCGCTTGTTCCTCAGCTCCATCTCGGAAAGCGTCAGTTCGCTCTTGGCCAGCGCGACGTTCGCGGATCTTTGTCCGGTAAAGATGGGAATGCGAACTTGAAGACCCACGTTGAAGTTGTTGCGTTGAAATCGTCGAAAATAGTCTTCAAAGTTATTGAACTTCGCAAAGAGACCGTACTCTCCGAACATATCGACGGTCGGCCATTTCATTCCCTGTTCACCGTTAAGCCGATGCTCGCGAGCCTGGCGTTCGTATTCCGCCTGGCGCAGATCCAGATTGGTACTGAGGGCGCGATCAATCAAATCGCTCTCACGCTGTTGGTCGGAAACGGCGAGGGGCTGTGTATCTACTTCAATACGCTCTGCAGGAGGTAGACCAAGCAAGGAAGCCAACTCGCGCCGGAGTACGCCGTCACGGCCTTCGAGCTGGACAATGCGCTGTTCCAAACGCGCTTCGGCAACCTCGGCGCGTGCAATCTCAATCGGCAACTCAACGCCCTCGGTAACTCGTTGTCGAGTGAAATCCAGAATGCGAGCCGTGCTTTGGCGCTGTCGCCGAGCGAGTTCCAGCGAAGACCGGATCTTCCCAAGTTCGAGGTACGTGGAACTGGCCTGAACCGTGACGGTGTTCCGGGTTTTTTCTAGTTCGAGTCTCTCTGCTTCGGCCCGGTCGTTTGCGGCCAAGAACTGTCCGCGCAATGAAGGATTGAACAGCGTTTGAACGTAGGTCAAGTTGATGATCGACGGTGCTGCTCCACCCGGCGTCTGTGGGAAACCGTACGTGTAGGCAGCTCCCGAACCGGTATAAACGCTGGGCCGAAATGCGGACGCGTTAACCCGCACTGTATTGGCCGCGACGTTATACCGCACCTGCGCGACTGCCACTTCCCGACTGTTTTGTAGCGCGAGCTCAAGCGCTCGTTTGAGAGGCATCGGTTGGGGCTGTTGCGCAGCAAGCATTCCTGGAATGAACATCAATGCGAGCATTCCCCTCTTCGGACGGCGCAGCCACGCCTCCTCACGAGGAGGGGATTTTGGTCTAAGCCACGCTTTCGGTGTATTCAATAATCGAATTTTATTCATAACGGAGTGCTTCGGTTGGTTGCAGTTTGGCCGCCCGGCTCGCGGGTAAATATCCGAAGACGATTCCAGTGATGCACGAAACCGCGAACGCGGCAATGATCGATACACCGGAAATCGGAATCGTCATTCCCTCGGGCAGGAACGGCCGCACTATGAAAGGAATACTGGCCGCGATCAAGATACCAAGGATCGCGCCGGCTCCACTAATGATTAGGGCTTCGAGAAGGAACTGATAAAGGATTTCGCGTTTGGGAGCGCCGATCGCCTTGCGGACTCCGATTTCACGTGTTCGTTCGGTGACCGTCACGAGCATGATATTCATAATGCCTACACCGCTGATCACCAACGTGATGCTCCCGACTGCCAGCAAAACGATGCTTACGGCCAATGCAATGTTGCGAGCCGCTTCGAGAATTGCCGTGAGGTTCTGAACGTTGTAAACGGCAGCAGCGCGATGCCTGCTTCGAAGCACCTGGTCGATCTGCCGCGTAACGGCCACGACGACATCCGGCGTTGCAGCTTGCGCGTAGAGTACCTTGACCGTATCCGTTGCTGCGTAACTCTTCAGCAGATCAAACGGAACGATGACCGATTCCCTCACAATCTCCGATTGACCGAACGTTGCTACACGCTCCTTGAAAACACCGATGACAGTGAACCGCAAGTCACCCACGCGAAGTTCCTGGCCAACGGCATTCATGTGTGGGAAAACGAGACGGGCGAGATCTTCGGTGAGCAAACAAACTTTGCTGTGCGACCGCATGTCATCATCATCGAAATAGCGGCCGCTGGTGACCAACAGGTTGCGGATGGTCTGAAAGTCTTTGGTCACCGCAACCAACGTAACGGCGCGCTCGACTCCACCCGCGATGACGCTCATTTGGACATCGTGAGTGCCTGCAGTTCGGATCACGTCTGGAATCTCGCGATCGACGGCGTCCAAATCCGATACTGTGATTTCATCAGCGAGCGTCGCACCCTGGCTGCCGGTGCGTACCAATTCCGCGTAGACAATGTTCGAACCGACACCTTCGATCTGCGCAATGATGTAATTCTTGCCGACGAGTGAGATGGTGACCACCAGCACGATGCACGCACTGCCGATGACCACACCCAACATTGTCAGGAGTGCTCTGATCTTGTTCGATCGCAATGCATCAATTGCGATTTTCCAAACTTCGGTTCGAATCAATGCGGCGCAGCCACTCCATTGCTGAATGGTGTGAAGGATAGTCGCTTCGTTCCGGAACTTTCGCTATATATGCCGTGAGAAGCTCGCGGGCTGTAGATGATTGTGTTCGACGCAATACGAACGAAACGCCGCGATAAAACTCCAGGCGAGGATCGCGTGAATCCACGCGGCCTGCAGCATCGATTGTACGGTCGAGATTTGCGGCATCGTTGCGGCTCGCGAAAAACTCCGCCGCTTCCATGTAGGGTTCGCTACGAGAAGGATGCTGACCAAGCACGGCCGAATACTCGGCTTCGGCGGCCTTCCACTGTTTGTCCGCAGTTAAGTAAGCAGCGCGAGCGAGCCGTCCTTCAATTGGGTCTAGTTCAGAAATCGCTTCGATCTGCTGCCGGGCCTTTGCTTTGTCTCCACCGACAATCCAGGGAGCCTCCACGCAGTATTGCATCAGATCCCGGCGCGCTTCGATGCTCTTGGGCGCTAGGCGTACGGCAACTTCGAAGGCTTGCTTCACCTTTCTTGCCAGGAAAAAACTATGGCTCTGTTCGGCCTTTCCGCCGTATGCGCGGCCCAGCCAACGATTGTATTCGGCATTTTGTGGTTCCAGCTTGACAGCGGTTTCAGCCGTCGTGACAGCCTTATCGAAATCCCGCATTTCGTAATAGGAGCGCGCTAACCAGTAATGAAGGGCGGCGTCTTGCGGATCATGCGAAATTGCTGCAGTCAGCGTCTTCGCCGCCGCATTGTAATCGCCGGAATCGAATTGCGAGCGCGCAGCTTCGAGCGGCTTTGCGGATGCAAGCGCCCACTGACCGCTCAATAAAACTGAAATAACTAAAATCGCTAAGGTCATTCTGCTCCAGTCGTAACAGCCTGATTTTCGTGAAACTCGGTCGTGCCTGGAAGCGCTATGACGTCGTTTTCAGCGAGGCCGCTCAACACTTCATATTCGGTCGCATTGGATATTCCCACGGTAACTTCTTGTTTCCTCAAACGGCCTTCGAAAACAGCGAAGACATATCGGCGCGACCCTTCTGTGCGGATTGCTGATCGCGGAATGATTAATGCGTTGGCGTGCTGCGCTGTCTGAATGCGAGCACTGACGTTGCTGTTAGGCAACAGCTCCGCATTTTTGTTTTGGACGGAACAAAGGACTTCGCCCACGTTTCTAGATCCTCGCCCGACAATAGTCTTTGGGAGCTGTTCCACTCGGCCGGTCCACATTTGGTTAGGCAACGCATCCCAAGTTATTTCGACGGACTGCCCCTCTTTGAGTAAGCCGAGATCCGGCTCGTCCACAAATACTCTTACCCGAACACGTGTTAGGTCGGCGACCTCACCCAGTAAATCTCCCGTGTGCACCAGCGTTCCAGCTCGTATGGGTAAAGAGTACAGAGTTCCTGTCACAGGAGAGACGACACGACCGGAATTTATTTTTTCCTCGAGAGACCGAATTGAATTTCGGGCCTCTTCGGCACGAAGCCCTGCGCGCTCGCCCGCGGTTCCCGCGCGTTGCGCGATCGCCGTCTGCTTTTGCTCGAGCAACTTCCGGTCGGCCTCGGCTTTTTCCAATGCGACTTTGTTTTGATCGACTTCCTCGCGAGTCGCTGCCTGGTTTGCATATAGTCGCTGGAGCGCTTCGCCTTCACGGCGCAATCGAGCGATTTCAGTCTTAACTTTTGCCAATTCCCCTTCAACTTGCGCGCGTTCGTCAAGCGTCCCGCCGCCGGCGGCCAATTTCTGATCATTCTCTGCCGCAACGAGCTGTTCTCGCATATGAGCTAATTCGCTACGCAGGTCGGTTGTATTCAATGTTAAGAGGACGACTCCTTCGCGGACCGACTGCCCTTCTTTGGCCAGGACCTTTTCCACGAAAGTCGTCAGTTGGGCCTGGATAATATGCGGTTCGAGCGCCTCGACCTTGCCATTCGTCGCAATAAAGGAGCCCAGGTTCTGTCGAATCACTCGGGCCGTAGAAATACGGGTCGGCCGGTCCCCACCGGGCCGAGCTGCGAGCATGAACACTACAATCGCAGCTCCACCGACGAGAAGAAAACCCTGAATCAGCCTTGCCGAGTTCCTAGACATCTTTGGGTATCTTAACACCCAAGAAGTGCTGGCGCCTTAAGGGAGGACGGAGCATTGTGTCGAACAGGTGTTTTCGACCGAGTCCTTTCGGCTGGAAGAAATCGGTATAAGATACGCAGCATGAAACCCGCCACCGTTTTCCTGGCCGCAGTCCTTGTCGTCGTACCCTGTCTGGCGCAAAACAAACCCGACAGCAAAGAATGGATCCAACTCTTCAACGGTAAGAATCTCGACGGATGGGTTCCCAAGATCGCGGGATATCCGCTGGGCGAGAACTATAACGACACATTCCGCGTTGAAAACGGAATTCTGAAAGTCAGCTACGACAAGTACTCCACCTTCGACAACAAGTTCGGACATCTTTTCTACCGGCAGAAGTTCTCCTACTACATTCTCGCTGCCGAGTACCGGTTCGTCGGCGAACAGGTTCCGGGCGCGCCTTCGTGGGCTTTGCGCAACAACGGGCTGATGCTCCACAGCCAGGCGCCCGAGACCATGGGAAAGGATCAGGACTTCCCGATCTCGATTGAAGTGCAGCTACTGGGAGGCGCTCCAAGCGGCGAGCGCTCAACTGCCAATGTCTGTACGCCGGGCACGGAGATCTTTAGGAATGGAGCAATGGTTCCAGGACACTGTACGAATTCGACGTCGGCCACCTATCGTGGAGATCAATGGGTACGCGTTGAAGTCGAAGTAAGTGGCTCTGAACACATCAAGCACACGATCGATGGCAAGACCGTGTTGGAATACGACCTGCCCCAGATCGGCGGCAGTGGCGTGTCGAAGTACGATCCAGCTGTAAAGAAGGACGGAATGCTGCTCAGCGAGGGCTACATCACAATCCAGGGCGAGAGTCATCCCACCGAGTTCAGAAAGATCGAGTTGCTGAATCTGTCCGGTTGCATGGATCCGAAGGCATCCAACTTCAAGTCCTATTACGTGCATCGAGACGACCAGCAGTGCCGATACGCCGGCGGCCAGCGCCGTTAGTGGACCAGACCCCGACCGGTGCAATGCAGCAATGGCTTGAGCGACTCCGTGCATCAGCCTGATCAAGCGCCCGATCGCCAGCGGAAACCGCGCGTCTCCGTTTCTGCCGGATAGTTGCCGTTCGCGTCTGGGACCATAGCTGGATCGATTGAATTGAACCCACGACCTACTTCGCGATCGTTTCCCGCCAAGCGGCAGCCTTCTCGGCTTTTCCCCAATCCTGATAAAGGCGGCTTATCGACTCTGCCGCGTTGTCCACCAGGATCTGATTTTGGGCAGGCATTGTGGCTCGCCGCTCGACCATCCCTCGATAGCCGGACAACAAAAGCGGTTCAGCCTCGGAATACTTTCCTTCACGCTCCAGAGTGGCGCCTAGCAAGCTCTGGCAGTTGTATCGTTGCCAACTATCGGATTTCGTCTTCTCATACGCATTCAAGGCCGTGCGGAACGACAATTCGGCTTGCGCAAATTTGCCTTGATTGAAGTACGCCACTCCGAGGTTACTCATCACGCTGAGCGTGGACGGATGTTGCGCGCCCAGCACTCGACGTCGCACTTCCAACGCTCTCGCGTAGAGCACTTCAGCTTCGTCGGACCTACCCTGATCCCCGTAAAGTTCGGCGAGGTTACTCATAGTGACTAATGTATCGGGATGTTCCTCGCCCAGCACTCGACGGGAGCCCGCCAGGGCCCGGACGACAAGCGGTTCGGCCTCCGCATATTTGCGCTCGAGCCGATACACGACTGCGAGGTTGCCCATAGCCGTCAGGGTGTCGGGATGTTCTTCTCCCAACACTCGGCGCTGGACCTCGATGACTTGCACCAGGAGCGGTTCGGCCTGGGCGTACTTGCCTTGGTTCTTGTACAAAAAGGCAAGGCTGATTCCACTAGCCAGCGTGTCAGGGTGTTCCTCGCCCACAACGCGCCTCCGAACCTCCAGAACCTTCTCTAAGAGCGGCTCGGCTTGGGCGTACTTGCCTTGACTCATGTACGCGACGCCAAGGTTGTTCATAACCCCGAGAGTGAGCGGATGTTGCTCACCCTGCCGCCGGCGACGGATGTCCAGGATCCGTTCGTAGAGCGGTTCGGCTTGCGCATTCTTGCCCTGCCTGCCGTACAGCACCGCCAGATTGTTCATCATACTCAGGGTGTCACTGTGCTCCTCGCCGAGTGACCGCTGCTGGAGCTTCAGAGTCTTGATCAGGAGCGCCTCCGCCTGGGCGTACTTGCCCTGCTGTCGGTACAGCACTGCCAGGTCAGCCATGCTCGCCAACGTGTCGCGATGCTCATCACCCAACACGCGGCGCTCCCCTGCCACGATCTTGGAATAAAGGGACTCGGCTTGTTCAAGTTTGCCTTGCCTGAGGTATGACTCCGCCAGGCTATTCATGCTGTTCATGGTATCGGGAGCCTCTTCACCCGCCACGCGACGCCGGAGGTCCACCGCGCGTTCAATTTCGCGTTGTGCGTCGGGATATAAGCCCAGCTTCAGATAGGTGTCCCCGATGGTTTGGCGAATCGAAGCCTCCACCAAAGGTAGAGTCTCAAACTTGCCTCCGATACGGTCAGATGCGCGGTCCAACGCCGTGCGCACTTTGAGGTCGGGATCGGGCGGAGTATTCGGTCCAGCTTGTGCGTTGGCGCTGGCCTGCGCCAAGAGATCTTTTTGGAGGAATTCGTTGACAGCTTTCGCTATGGCCGACTCCGCATCGGCCCTCTGCTTTTCGGTGACGGCAAGGTTCCGTTCCTCACGCGCTTGTGCGTCGGCTTTGACGGCACGGTCTCGCTCTTCGGTGGCCTTTTGCTGCTCCGCAGCGGCCCGGTCACGCTCTCGGTTGGCTGTCTGCTCAGCGGCAGTGGCGCGGACTGCCTGCCATGTGCTGGCCGCGACGCCGGCTAGCAGCACCACACATACCGCGATCACTCCAACTACAAACGCTTTGTGACGGCGCGCGAACTTCTTTAATTGGTAGCTCGCGCTCGGCGGTCGCGCTGTGATTGGCTCGTCTTGCAAGTGACGGCGTATGTCTGCCGCCAGCGCCGCAGCAGACTCATATCGGCGCGCTTTGTCCTTCTCCAGCGCCTTAGCCACAATCGTTTCGATGTCGCCGCGGTACATCTTGTTGATCGAGCTCAGTGCGAGAGGATCTTGTTCTCGAATCGTCCGAACCGCTTCGGGCAGGTTGCGGCTGATTTGGTATGGCGGAGCTCCAGCCAGGAGTTCATACAAAATCATCCCCATCGCGTAGACATCGCTGCGCGTGTCCACCTCCAGCGGATCACCCAGCGTCTGTTCGGGACTCATATACGCCAGCGTCCCGACGAGCTGCCCCAAATCCGTGTGGCGTGTCGCCCGCGCGTCGCTGTCGGTCACTCGGGCCACACCGAAATCCACGATCTTTGGCTGACCGGTGTCGTCCACGAGAATGTTGCCTGGCTTCAGATCCCGATGAATCAGGCCGCGCTGGTGCGCGTGGTGCACGGCATCGCAGATCTTGGCCATGATTGCGAGACGTTGGCGAGTGTCCAGACGATGGGCCCGGACATAGTCCTGTAGGCCCTGGCCGTGGATGAACTCCATAGCAAAGTAAGGCTGAGGTCCGAAACCGGTATCGGCGGCGCCGGCTTCGTGGATCTGGGCAATACCTGGGTGTTGCAAGCGACCGAGCGACTGCGCTTCCTGCTCAAACCGTCGCAAGAGTTGCGAAGTAGCTAAGCCCGGCTTAATCACCTTGAGCGCGACAACGCGGCGGGGTTGCTGCTGCTCGGCTTCATAAACGGCGCCCATACCGCCTTCGCCGACCAGACGCAGAATGCGATAGCTTCCGACGGTGGCGCCTGCACCTAGTCTTTCGTCCAAACGTTGCGCATGTAATACGGGCCTATCAATCGGACTGACGACGTTATCCTGCCCGAGAAGGGATCGCACCTCACGAAGCAATTCTTCGTCTCCCTGACACGCTTGATCGAGAAACGAGAGTAGCCGCGCAGAGTCCTGTTCCAGCGCGGCATGGTAGAGATCTTCAATTTGCCGCCAGCGTTCGGGATCCATACTCGTACCAGATGTTATTTATTCGATATTATTGCTTCCGGCGCAGTTCCCGTGTCAACCACGCCCTGCCGAGCTTCCAGTCGCGTTTCACGGATTGAGGCGAAATCTTCAGCACCTCGGAAATCTCTTGAACGCTCATGTCCCCAAAAAAGCGCAGTTCCACCACTTGAGCTTTCCGCGGATCCCAGCGGGATAAGGCCTCCAGGCTCTCGTGCACAGCCAGGACTTCCTCGTTTCGCGCGGGATCGAAACCGGGCAGTTGGTCGAGGTCGAAGGTTGTTTTGGGACTGATCCGTTGCTCGTAGCCGCCGCGCTTCGAGGACGCACGGGAACGTGCCGCATCCACGAGAATCCGCCGCATCAATCGCGCGCAGATTGCGAAGAAGTGCGCCCGGTCTTGCCAATCGACGGTCGTTACGTCAACCAAACGAGTGTAGGCTTCATTGACCAGCGCAGTCGCCTGCAAGGTATTCCCCGGCTGCTCGTTTGCCATAAAGTGACGGGCCATGCGCCGCAGGTGATCGTAAACCAGAGGAGTGAGTCGATCGAGAGCAGACTGGTCACCCTTTCCCCAGGCTTTCAGCAGCAAAGTGATCTCCGCAGGCTCTTCGGACAACACGGCGATCTCCTTAAGGATGTCTCGCGGATATAGCGTACCAGACATCTACCATCGGCCTTCACTCGGTCAATAAGGCACAACTTCACGTGGGTACTGCAACACCAGGGCTCATTTTTTCTTAGCCCTTGCGCTCTGATTCTCCGCTTTACCTCATAGACGAACAGAAGGAGGAAGAAACGATGTCCACTCTAAGCAAGGAAATTAAAGTCACACCTCTGTACATGTTTGCTGCGATCGCCGCCCTGTTCGTAACAATCCCTCTCGCGGCTCAATTGGTGGACAACCACTTTGCAAACACCAACCTTGGAATCTTCAAGACCTACGTTGAGGAAATCGGGGCTGGCCGGGGCGACATCAACACGCCAAATTCGTCGCTTTATGTCATTGCGAGAGATCCGTTCAGAGCCATTCGGCGCGGGCGGCAGATCTTTCAGCGGAAATTTACGCGCGGCGAGGGCCAGGGTCCAGTAACGGGCGACGGGCAAGGCAACATCGCGCTAACGTTGGCGATTGGCGCCGGTCTGTCGGATAGCTGCGCTGGTTGCCACGGACGTCCACGCGGGTCCGCCGGATTTGGCGGCGACGTGGTTACGCGTCCCGACAGTCGGGACGCGCCGCACCTTTTCGGGCTCGGTCTTAAAGAGATGCTGGCCGACGAAATCACAAACGACCTGCGCGCCATTCGCGCGAGCGCCGTCGCGATGGCGCGGAGTTCCGGCCGCACAGTCACGGCCCAACTCGTTTCGAAAGGCATTCAATATGGCTCGATCCAGGCTTTTCCGGACGGAACCGTCGATACGTCGAGAGTTCAAGGCATAGATCCCGATCTGCGAGTCCGCCCGTTCTTTCTCCACGGCGGCACGATCTCCATTCGCGAATTCTTGGTAGGCGCATTCAACGCCGAAATGGGGCTGCAAGCTGTCGATCCAGATCTGACGGCCGCACATACTGGAGGGCGAGTGGTCACTCCGTCCGGAATGGTCCTCGACGGATCGTTGGATCGAATTGAAACGTCCCCAGCGGCGAGTCCCGGGGAAGATCCCGACGGCGACGGAGTCGCCAATGAAGTCCCAACCGCCATCGTCGACTACATGGAGTTCTATTTGTTGAACTACTTCAAGCCGGCAACCTACCAGCAAACGTCGACGACCGAGCATGGCCGTTGGCTTTTCGAACAAGCGGGTTGCACGGGATGTCACATGCCGGATCTGCAGATCAATCGCGATCGCCGAGTGGCCGATGTTGCGACCGAATACAATACATCCCGTGGAATCTTTAACAACCTCTTCGCAACTGCCACGCCGTTACTGTCGCCATTTGTGCTTCCACCGACTCTGGATGTGAAGAGGCCCAAGTTCCAACCGTTTCTCGTCAAGAATATCTTCACGGACTTCAAGCGGCACAACCTCGGCCCGAATTTCTGGGAAAGAAACTACGACGGAACGATCTCCACGCACTTCTTGACAACTCCGCTCTGGGGCGTCGGAACCACCGCTCCCTACGGCCATGACGGCCGCAGCCTCAACCTCGAAGAAGTCATTTTGCGGCACGGCGGCGAGGCGCAGGACGCAAGAGATGCCTTTGCGCATATGTCCGATCCGAACATAGATGCGCTAATCGCGTTCCTCCATAGCCTCGTCCTCTTCCCGCCCGAAGACACGGCTTCCAATCTCGATCCGGGAGACCCCACAGCGCCGAATTTCCCACAGTCGAAACACGGAAGCATCCGACTCACGACGCTATTCTTCGATCCCAACGATCCAGAATAGGCGTCAACCCAGGGACTGCATCCGCAGTCCCTGGGTTGCTGGTGACAGCCGTTTCTGTGTGGATGAATGGTGATGCTGACCGCGCATTCCTGTCTGAGCAGGCTTCAAGAACTGCCCGAAGGTTAACCAGCGGCCTCGACTACTTCACAGGAACCCGTTGTTTGAGTTCACTGAACCAGTTCAGGACCACATTGATGACGGTGGCGGTTGCCACTTGTTCGCTTTCCTTGAGCATCAAGAAGCGGCTGCCGTCCGGCGACACATCGTATGCGGCGTAATAAGGGTTATACCAGTACGGTTTCTCGAAGAGGACTTCCGGTTTCGATGCATGAAATGTAGGTTGGATCACCGTTGCTATAGACATCATCTTGTCGCCGTTTCGGTAAAAAAGTTCGCGTCCATCGTGAGACCACACCGGTTCTGTTCCACCTTCGGTTGATACCAATCCCTTACTGCCCAGTCCAGGGAACGGTTGAACGTAAACCTCATTGCGGCCGGATTCGTCCGACTGATACGCGATCCAATGGCCATCCGGAGAGAAAGCAACGTTTGCCTCGTTGTATGGCGTTCTCACGAACGGCTGTGCCTTCCGCTCCTTGAGGGAAAACGTCCAAATATCCATCCCTGTCACGGGGTCATGTTCAGTGAAAATCAGATTCGCACCGTCTGGGGACCAGCGAGTCTGGTCTTGCGTATTCTGACTAGTGGTGAGGCGCTCTTCGGTTCCGGCGACTCCCGCTGACTTCCAGAAGACATTGTAGAAACCCAACTCGTTCGATTCAAAAGTGACTCTCTCTCCGCCCGTAGTCCATTCACCCATTGAGGAGTGGCCTCCAA
>JACXTT010003563.1_pt1 | contig 23850 bp, 19 predicted proteins | sample 9270951 | NCBI WGS metagenome assembly JACXTT01 (sample SAMN15532306, study PRJNA645909) | rock metagenome | isolation source: weathered quartz diorite | place: Puerto Rico | collected 2017-06-21
CTTCAGCGGCGCATACGCGACTCTTTATCTCGTGGCCGTGCGACGTTGGCCGCAGCTTCTGATCTTCGTCGGATCAGTTTTTCTGGTCATCTCGATTCTTGTCATCGGCGCCTTGCCGCGCGACATCCAGGAAAAGTTCCCGATGATTCCCACGTTAGCGCGACCAGTTCAATCCGCTCTGCCCGCGCGCATTCAGCAACGCTTTCACCTATGGCTCGATGGTTTCGATCCACCATCGCCCGAGACGTCCTGGTGGAAGAAAGAATATGACGAGGCTCTGGCGAAGGATCCGAAGCTGGCCGCACTCGCTAACGAAAGCGAGGCGATGAAAAAGAGCGTCAACACAGATGTCTGGTTCGACAAACTCGCCTTTCAACCAGCGCAGGCAATCTTTGGAATCGCATCGGGCAGGACCACCGGACGCGGCCTGGGGCTAGGTTTTCCCGAAGTAATTCCGATCGCTGACTCGGACTATGTCTACGCCGCCGCCGCCGAAGAAATGGGCCTTTTAGGCGGCGCGTTGATCGTGCTCGCGGTTATCATTTTTGTAGTTGCAGGTATTCGCACTTCAATCGAAGCGCGTGATATGTTTACCAAGTTATGCGCGGCGGGTTTGACGGCATTTATGGGCATTCAGGCGTTGGTAAACATCGGCGGAATCACGCGCGCGCTGCCGATGACCGGCATCACTTTGCCGTTCGTTAGTCACGGCGGGTTCAGCCTGATCACCAGCTTTGCAATGCTGGGAATGTTGATGGCGTTTTCGCATCGGAACGCACAGGACGCGCGTGCCGTTGCCAAGATTAAGAAGCAAGAAGTTGAAAGCGAACTCTCCCTGGAGGCTGTCGAATGAGCTCTCCATCACCGACCAATCAAGTTCAGGTTGGATCGATTTCCGATCGCGGTCTTAGCGACAAGCGACCGCTCAATGAAGATTCGTATCTCGCCGATCCGGCCCGCGGCATCTTTGTCGTAGCCGATGGTGTCGGCGGCGCGGACGCGGGCGAGATTGCTTCGCAAACCGCCGTCGATGTTTTGAACGATGCGTTTCGCCAGAAGATTACCGACGGCGAGGACGTCGAAGATTTGATGGAGCTGGCGATTCAACGCGCCAACAGCTCGATCCATCAAATGGCTGCCGAGAATCCTCGCTTCTCGATGATGGCTACGACCGTCGTCGCGCTGCACCTCGACGGCAACCGCGCCACGATTGGCCACGTTGGTGATTCAAGACTTTACCGACTGACGCCCGATGGTCAGTTGCACCGCGAAACTGAAGACCACTCAGTCGTGGAAGAAGAAGTTCGCGCGGGCCGCATGACTCCTGAACAGGCCGCGAATCATCCGAGCAAGAACGTCATCAGTCGCGCGCTCGGCGCGGAAGATTCCGTCGAAGCCGACATGAAGGTGATCGAGATCGAAGATGGAAGTGCGTTCCTTCTCTGCAGCGACGGCATCACCCGACACATTCCCGACGATGAGTTGCGCCAGGTATTGATGAGCGCCGCGAGCCCGGCCGACTTATGCGAAGAAATGAAACGTCGCTGCTATCAACGCGGTGCGGAAGACAACCTCACGGCCGTGATCGTGCAAGTTGGTCAACCCAAATTTAAGCCAGTCCCCTTCGATGAAGAACGCACGATAACGCCAGACACCGCGCCCTTAATTCCCGCGACTGCACCAGTGGCAACCGCTGATGTCGCGACGCGACTAACACCGGCATCGCGGATTGCTTTTCCGGGACCGAGCGAAGCTCAACAAGTTCAACCCAACGGCGCCATGGCGAAAAAATCAGGCGGCGCAGGCCGAGCGATTCTGCGGTTCTTTGTCTTTCTGTTATTCATCGCCGTTGCGGCCGGCGCTTTCTATGGAGGCATGCGATATCAACAGCAGCAAACCGCAACGCAAATAGCCGCATCACCAACGCCCCTCAGCACTCCTGACAATTCCGCGTTTGCATCTAAGCGAGCGGCAGTTGACTCCGATCCGCAGAAGTGGCTGAACGAAACGATGGCCGCGGAACTTACTAAACAAGGGACCAGCAAACCGCTCGATTCGAAGGACGCGGAGTTCCTCTACCTGTATGGCCGGGCGCAGATGTTGACGGGAAATCATCGCGAGGCTGATCAGGCATTCTCTGCCGCGCTCGCCAACGTGCGCACCGCGAACAAAGCTAATCTGCCGCTCGACACCGAGCTGAAACTGGCTAGCGCCGCCGCTGCTTTGAAGATGAACAAAACGAATTCGCCGCGATCACAGGAAGCCTCAATGGCGGAAGACAAGGCTATCCGCGTTTTGGACGACCTGCTAGGAATGAAGGGCAAGTGATGCCAATCGACCAGCGCATTTTCGACCTCCTTCGTGCGCACCGACCGCGTTTGGCGAACGGGTATGGCCTTACAAAGCTGGGATTGTTTGGTTCGTATGCGAAAGGAACCGCCAGCGCGACCAGCGATGTTGACCTATTAGTTGAATTTGAGAGACCGCTGGGGTTGAGGTTTGTAGAGTTTGCAGAAGAGCTTGAATGCCTGCTCGATGCGCAAGTCGACATCATTACGCCCGAAGGATTGAAAGGCATTCGTGTCCGCGGGGTTGCTGATGAGATAGCTAAGAGCATTACTTATGTCTAGACGGAATGACTCTGAGCTTATTGCGGATATTCTGGAAGCCATCAACAGAATCTCTGACTATTGCGCCGGAACTGACTATGACAGTTTCGTGGCTGACCTCAAGACCCAAGATGCCGTAGTCAGGAACTTAGAAGTCATAGGCGAAGCCGCGAAGAAGATTTCCTCTACCGCTCGAGAGAAACACCCGAACATTCCCTGGAGAAGTATGGCTGGTCTACGTGACCGCCTCATTCACGATTACTTTGGCGTAAACCTGGACATTGTCTGGGAGATTATTACGCGTGATCTACCTGAGGTTCTAACCTCCCTCGCATCGGTTCGGAGTGGAGCAGGCGATGAGTGAACTTAAACTTCTCCAATGCCGGGTTGATGGACGCTATGACATCGAAGATTGTCTCGGTCGTGGCAGTTATGCCGAAATCTACATCGCGCGCGATCTGGCCGCGACCGATGAACAGTTTCGCCAGGTGGTCATTAAGGCTCTGAACGTTCTGCTTCAGGGTTATCCGGAAATCGATCTCGAGCAGACCCTGATTCAGAATTTTCAAAACGAAGCGGTCGCGCTCGATCGAGTTCGGCATCCCAACATCATCAGCCGTCTGGGACATGGCACCGCGCTCGATCTCAACGGCACTGCGTTTCATTATCTGGTGCTCGAATATCTCGGCGGTGGCGAAATGGCCCGGCTATGTCGGGAAGAAAAGCTCGGTTTGGATCGCGCGCTCTTTTACATCAAGCAAGTCTGTGCCGGTCTCGCCCACGCCCACGAATGCGGCGTAATTCATCGTGATATTAAGCCGCAGAATCTGCTACTCACGGCTGATCGCGAGACGGTTAAGATCGCCGACTTTGGCGTGGCGCGGATCGAGGCCGGCGACGGAGCCATCACGCGCGTCGGCACCAACATCTATGCCGCGCCCGAGCATAATCCGCTGGTGCAAACCGCCGCGCTCGAGTTCGGCGCGAGCCGCGATCACGCACGGCTTACTCCGGCGGCTGACATTTATTCGCTGGCTAAAACTACTTACACGATCATCTGCGGAGTCTCGCCGCGGCAGTTCGCGCATGATCCAATCACGCAATTGCCCGCGCCGTTTGCCAATGAGCCGTGGGCCGATTCGCTTGTGCGCGTATTGAAGCGAGCCACGCAGGACGATCCGGAAGCGCGTTATCAAACGGTAAAGGATTTTTGGGACGACCTGAACTACGTTGGGATGCCGGTCACGCAACCGCTCGCCATGAGAACTGGCGCCGCTTCGCGACCACGCGTCAGCTCAGAGCTGCGCACTGATGAAGTTATGACGCTCGCCGCGCCGCCGCGGCCTCGCTTTGAAACCTCACAGGAATTGAAACAGCATGAGGTCTCGGGTAACGGCAAGGTGCGACCCCGGATTGTGGTTCCTATCGCGGGCGCGATTGCGGCTCATGAATTCGCGGCGCTGGAAGGTAACCGAGTGACTGTACCGGTGGCGCGTCAGAGCGTTGCCCATCCGGCGACCGTAGGAATCGTCACCAGCTCGCGCAAACGCGGCCGCAACTTCGTAGTCGGGCTGGCTCTTGTGTTATGTTTCGCTGGTTTGCTCGCGGCCACCGGGGCTTATGTTCGTTCTTTGATTCGGCAACGCGCCGGCCAACAGCAGCAGACGACCACGTCATCACCGGACGTCGGTCGTGAGGGGGTAACCACGACAGATGTAAACCTGCGCGCCGGACCAAACAGAGATACTGATGCAGTCGGCTTAGCCGAGGTAGGTTCGCACGTGAAGGTTTTGAGTGTGAGCAGTAGCAACAATAACTGGTGTGAGGTGCAGGTGATCCAACACGGTCGCACAAAGAAGGATCCGAGTTCTCAGGACCGCGGCTGGATGAATCGCACCTATTTGAATTTTGATTGATCGATTGTAAATCGTGAGCGAATTCCTGACTCTTGAATTTACTATTTCCGATTCACTATTTACGATTCTCTAGCTTATGAGCTTAATCGAATCCATTCGTCGTTGGATTGACGGAGAAACCGCCGACGACATCCTGGAAGAAGCTGAGGAGCACGCGCGACCGCGACGTGTCTGGGAAGAGTTTCTCGTCAAGATCGCGCGCGAAGTCGAAGCGGTAATGCAGCGGGAAATGATCACGCCTCCCGGTGGACCGACGTACATCCCCCGCGAATACATCGTCTATCTTTCGAACGACGACGACAAAGAGTGGCAAGGCGACAAACGCCGGGCGCTCGAGCAGGGCTTGTTCCATGTGCTCTCCGAACGCGCGCGTGAGTTGGCCGGCGCGGTGCAACTGCAAACCAAATCTTTTGCGATCGAGTTGCGCGTCGATGGCACGCTCAACAAGGGTGAGTTTCGCGTCCAACCGGTCTGGGATGAAACTGAAGCCGGTCACACCATGGTTACGGTGCGCCCAGCGATGACGACCTCATCCTCATCTGCGCCGGCAACGGTGGCGGTGGAAGCGCCGCCCGAGGATACTGGCGGCGTCGGCGCTACGACTGAAGGCGAAATTACGGTGGTGCGTCCGCGCGTGGTTGATTTGTATGCGATCGAGATCTGGCGCGAAGGGGTGCGCCAGTCGGTGATGAAGATTACCAAATCCGAGATTACGATTGGCCGCGGCTCGCGTACGGTGGCAGTCGACTTACCGTTGAAAGGCGATCCGGAAATCAGCCGGGTACACGCAACGCTGGTGTTCGACGACCAAGGCCGCTACTGGGTCACCTCCAAAGGCCGCAATCCTACGCTTATCTCGGGAAAAGAGATTGAGCGGGAACAACGCACTCAGGTGCAGCCTGACGAGAAGATTGGAATTTGCAGTTTTACTCTGCGAATCCAGCCCAAATAACCGCAAGCCCTTTGTCCCGGACGGACGATTAAGCAGCTCACCTTGCAACCGTTCGCTGGGTCAGGCATAATAGCTCCTGTTAATCCTTCTCTCGCGCATCAACGGTGATGCGCCCGCGCACGAATAGATTGGCGCCGGACGTTTGGATATTCGAGAGCAGGCTGATTTCAACTCCAGAAGCCGCTCTTTCAAGAGCATCCGAACTGGTCCTTCGACCGCTACCGTTTCGCCGAAGCATTTACCGATTCGCAGCTTCTCTTAATTCCCAAAGATGGAAAAGGATATATTTAGATGTCAACAAAACTTTATGTGGGAAACCTCGCTTTCCAGACCACCAGTGAAGAGCTGCAGGCGTTGTTTGCTCAGGCCGGCACGGTCGAATCAGCCAGCGTCGTCGAAGATCGCATGACCGGACGGTCGCGCGGCTTCGCCTTCGTCGAAATGGCTACGGCCGAAGAGGCCAACGCGGCCGTTGAGCAATTCAATGGCAAGGAAGTCGGCGGTCGTGCGCTGAAAGTCAACGAAGCCAAACCGCGTGAGAATCGCGGCGGCGGCGGCGGCCGTGGATTTGGCGGCAACCGTGGCGGCGGCTACGGCGGTAATCGCGGTGGCGGGCGCGGTGGCAACAGCTACGGCGGCAATCGCGAACCGCGCTGGTAGTCTTCGCAGATAACCGAGAATCTCTTTGCGTCTCCCACGGCCGGCATAGCGTCGCCCGCGGCGGATGCAAAGAGGCTCGCGCTTGACGCGTGGTCAGCGTCACCTTCATGCTTTAGCAGAGTTAGATTTTATCCATGGAAACAAAACCGAATTTCAAAGTTGGCGATCGGGTGGAGCAGATGTGCGTAACCTGCGGCGAAGAGCGAGGCCACATCGTGGCTTCGGTTACGGCCAAAGGGAAGATTACGCGAGTGAGTTGTCCTAAGTGCGGCTCGCGCGTTCACTACAAACCGACGGGCGCGGCTCCGGCCGCAGCTAAGCCGGCCGCTCCTTACGATCGCGGACGCACATATCGTCGCGGTCAAACGATGATGCATCCCCACTTCGGCCCAGGCGAAGTTACTGCCGTCCTCGACACCGGCAAGATCGATGTGCTTTTTGCCGATCGCGTTCGCCGCCTGATTCACTCGACGCCTTCGGTATAAAGGCAAGTCAAAGCGCCATAGACGCTAATTGGCGCTTGCTTCGAGGAAACGGCGACGCAATATGCCGTCTCTAGCCTTCGGGATACGCCTCGCTTAGTTTGCGAAAGTGATAGCCCATCGCCGCCAGCCTGAGTGATTCGGCGACTCGATCGCGATGTCGCACGACTGAGCGGCTGAAGAATCGCCAGAATTCTTTTCGCTCCCGATCCAGCACTCCCAACCTGAACAGCACCCGCGAAAGCGACGCGAATCCTGTAAACAAATTGTAGTGATGCGGTTCGGCAAACTCTTGCGCCGTGCGCCGGAGCGAGACAAGCGCGCGTTCGTAGTACTCGCGCGGGCTGTAAATCGTGCGCATGATGGATTGATAACCCGCCACCAGGACCGCCGGGTCCATCCGGGTCTTAAAGTTAAAAGTGCACTGTGTGTTGTTGCCGGAGGCTTCACCCAATAATCGCTGCTCGCGTTCCAATCGCCGCCAAAGTTGTGTCTCTGGCAGCGCGTTAAGCAAACCGACCATCGCGAGCGGAATCGCACTGCGGCGAATGAAATCGATCTGCCGCTGAAAAATGTCCACCGGGTCATTGTCGAATCCGACAATAAATCCGGCCATGACTTCCATGCCATAACTCTGGATTTTCTTGACTGACTCCAGCAGGTTTCCCCGGTTCTGCGACTTCTGCGCTTCCTTCAAACTCTCTTCAACCGGAGTTTCGATTCCAATGAATACCCGCCGGAACCCCGCATCGCGCATACTCGCGAGCAGCGCTTCATCATCAGCGAGATTCAAGCTTGATTCCGTGATTAAGGCGAATGGATAACCGTGAGCTTTCTGCCACCGGGCCAGGTCGGGCAGAAGTTGTCTCACGTTTTTCTTGTTACCAATGAAATTATCGTCAACGATAAACAGAGTGCCGCGCCAACCCAGCCGCAGCAGCGCATCGAACTCAGCGATCACCTGTTGATTGGTCTTGGTGCGGGGCACGCGTCCATAGATTTCGATGATGTCGCAGAACTCGCACGAGAACGGACAGCCGCGCGAGTATTGAACCGACATCGCGCTGTAACGCTTGAGATTGGCCAGATGGAAATCGGCTTGGGGCGTTAAGAGTAGCGGCGGTCGTTCCGCCGCTTCGTACGTCCGTTTCGCACAACCATTCGCAAGATCTTCGATGAATTGGGGAAGCGTTGTTTCCGCTTCTCCCTTGAAGATGTGGTCCGCTTCTGGCAACTCTTCGATCGTCGTCGTCACGTACGGGCCGCCGAGAACCACGCGCTTGCCCAGCGCTTTGCATTGCCGCACCACTTCCCTAAGCGAATCTTTCTGCACCAGCATGGCCGTGACGAACACCATGTCCGCCCAGGCGATGTCGGACGGTTTAAGTCGCTGCACATTGAGGTCTACCAAACGCTTTTCCCAGTCAGACGGCAACAGCGCCGACACGGTCAATAAGCCCAGCGGTGGAAAAGCGCATCGCTTACCCTCGAAAGGCAGCGCGTGGCGAAAGCTCCAATAGGTATCGGGAAACTCGGGATTAACTAATAGAACTTTCACGACTCACCCCTCAGTCTAATCAGCCGACACGGCGCGATTTCCAACAATTGGTTACCACAGGCATTGACGTTTGGGCGAGCCGGGATGCCCGGACCGGCGGCGCAATTAAAACATGAGCGCGAACTCAGATACTTCTCTCGACAGATTGGCAATTGACAGACTGTGATCTGGTTAAGATTCGACATCGTTTCTCCCTTACCTTTAATCTTGCGTGCGAATACAGCAAACGGCAAAAGGAGAAGTTGCTACGCTCAGCCCAATGTCGCGAGATGAATTCTCAAAAAGAACTGATGGATTGTACGCTAGAGTTCGTTCGATGTCATGGTAATCGTAACATCGCGTCAGTCGCGTGACTGTTAGAAAAGACTGAGATGCCTCACTGAGGCTTATTAGTCTCTTATTTCTCACTTGTTCGTCACGACCGGGAGCTCGACGAAGCTCGCCTGTCCCGGCGTGTGATAGATCCGCTGCGTCGCCTTTTGAAAATCTTCTGGCTTGGCCCAGAAGATATTCGGCACAAACTTCTGCGGATTACGATCGTAAAGCGGGAACCAGCTCGATTGAATCTGAATCATGATCCGGTGTCCCGGCAGAAACACATGATTCGTCGTCGGCAGCCCCCACTTGTAAAGTAAAGGTTCGTTCGGCGCAATCGCTTTCGGTGTCTCGAAGCCTTCTCGATACCGCCCGCGAAAGATGTCCATCGACACCGCGAGTTGATAACCACCAAGCGTTTTGTCGGGCGCAGTTTCGTCAGGATAGACATCGATCACTTTCACCACCCAATCCGAATCAGTACCGCTGGTTGAAGCGATCAGATTTACGATCGGCTGGCCGCTAATCTTCACCGGCTCTTTCAAAACATCCGACGTGTACGCGAGCACATCCTGGCGTCCGGAAAAGTCGCGCTGATCATCGACTAGCCAACACGGCCACTGTGCGCACGAGTCATAACCCGCCGTCGGCACCGGGCGAATTCGATTCGTCACAGGCTTCGCCGGATCGGAGACATATTCGTCGAATGGAGCGCGGGCATCCTGCCCGCTCCCGCCGCTCGCGGCGGACTTCTGAAAACTCAGCTTCATACCCGGATTCAAATAAAGCGGAGTTCCCTTTCCACTCGGCCACGAGTCAAACCTTCGCCACTCATTCGTCCCCGTCTCAAATGCCGTCACCGGCGCGACATCCATCTTGGGCGCGTCATCCTGCAAATAATGATCGAGAAACGGCCGCAGGATCTTCTGGCGAAAATACAATGCCGTGTCACTTCCGAATTTAATCGCGCCGAGTGATGAACCATCCGCGATCTCCTGCCCGTGATGCCATGGCCCCATCACTAAGAACACCTTGTCGTTGTTGGTGTCCTTCGGCTCGATCTCCTTGTAGACCGCGGGCGCGCCATAGATATCTTCCTGGTCCCAAAGGCTATGCACCAGCATCACCGACACTTTTAGTGGCTCTTTCGCGAGCAGCTTATCCATCGCCTGCTGTTGCCAGAACGAATCGTACGCCGGATGCTCGATCAACTTCCGCCAGAATCCGGTCTGCTCCAATCCGCGCTGCCGGCCCAGCTCACCCGCCGAGCCCGCCTGCATGTACATGTCGTAATCGTCAAAGTGCGTCGTCCACCACTTGTAATCGTTGCTGCGCGAGCCATCCTGCTCGTAGATATAAGGCAGGTTCTGTTCGCGAAACGCGCCGTTATGAAACCAGTCGTCGCCCATCCACCCATCGACCATCGGGTTCATCGGCACCGAAACCTTGAGCGCCGGATGCGGATTCACCAGAGCCATCAGCGGCAGAAACCCATCATAAGAAATCCCGAGAATCCCAACCTTCCCGTTGCTCTCCTTAACGTTCTTCACCAGCCAATCAATCGTGTCGTAAGTGTCAGTCGCATGATCGACCTTCGTCGGATTGAGCGGCCCGATGAGCGGCCGGTTCATCACATAATCCCCTTCTGACCCATACTTCCCGCGTACGTCCTGCACCACCCGAATGTAACCGCCTTCGATAATGACTTCGAGCGCATTGTCATAGCCGTGGAGAATCGGCCCTAGATGCGAACTCGCCGCATGGCTCGTGAGTTCGTTCGCGTTATAAGGCGTGCGCGTGAGCAGAATCGGCGCCCGCTTGTTTGGATTGATCTTGTTCGCATCGATCACGCTCTTCGGCACGATGATTACCGTATGCAGCTTCACCCCATCCCGCATCGCAACCATCACGTCACGCCGTTCGTATTCGAAGCCGTAATTTGTTGGCTTGAATTCTTGAGGCGATTCGGACGGGAAAGTTTGCGCGGAAGAACGAATAGCAACATTGCCGATGGAAACAACCAGTAGCAGCGAAGCAAGCAAGGGTCGAATCGTTTGAATCATGTGTTTCGGATTTCGATTAATAGTGAGCAAACGGGCGTGATGTTATCCAGCCTGCGAATTAGACGCAAGCGTCGAGGTCCTAAGCCGCCGAAACCTTACAGATATTGCTGCGGTGTTATGGACGGAAGAGCCCAACAAAGAACGATGGATGGCCCAATGCAGAAATTCATTGGCTTTCCTTGTCCTTTCTGGAGAATGCGCCGCGGCAAACCTGCTCACAAATCAATCCGCACGACGATTGCGCTTTCGCAAAGTCCAATTAGACATCGATCGCTGGTTTTGCACCACCACGGTCTTAAGCGGCTCGAGCCATTCGCCGCCGAGCTCCTCAGTCGAAGTCAGCAGCATCTGCTCGTCAACGAGGAAGCGCATGCTGCCATCGGGCAAATGATAGCGGCGACCTTCAATGGGTCGGACTTGATCTTCGATGCCAATCGTCGAGGCCAAACGCGCGAAGAATATTCCGCTCGGCTTCAACACGCGCCACATTTCGTCAACCATCGCGCGCCACTGCGCTTCATTGCGAGCAAAGTGGAGCACAGCGCTGCTGACGACGACATCAAACTCTGAATCTGCGAACGACATTTGGTCAATCGATTCCACCCGAAAGTTATTGGCCGGCAGGTTGGGGGCGAGGGCAGCGGCGAGCGCTTTGGTTTGCGCGATTGCTTCAGCAGATTGATCGACACCGCAGACATCGAACCCGGCTCTGAGAAACCAATTCAAATTTCGGCCGCTGCCACAGCCGGCATCGAGCACACGCAGGCGCGGATGCAAGCGCCCTTTCAGCAGTTGATCGAACAGATAAATGTCGATGCTGCCAAACCAGTCCTGGAGACTCTGCGAGGTCATCTGATAGTGAATAGTAAATCGTAAATGGTGAATAGAGAATTCTGCACCGCCGAAAGTGACCAATCGCACTTGAAGTTTCAGGCGCTTCCGTCTAAAACCTTACTCGCAAACCGAAGCTTGCTTTAATCATCAACTGAAAAATCGCGGAGACCTATGAAGAGAATCAACTGCGCCTTGATTTCAATCGCCCTCATCGCTTGCTTCGCGCCCAGCGCGAACTCGCAGAAGCTTTCACCGGAAGAGCAGCGCATCGTCAACTACATCGATGCGCACAAAGACGAAGCGATTGCGTTCCTTGAGCGAGTGGTGAATATCGAGAGTGCGACGCAGAACACTGCGGGCGTGAAGCAGGTCGGCCAGGCTTTCAAGACTGAGTTCGAATCGATTGGCTTGACGGCGCGCTGGCTTGATATGCCCGCAGAGATGAATCGCGGCGGCCATCTGCTCGCGGAAAACACGAACGCGAACGCGCGGGGCAAGCGCATTCTGTTGCTCGGCCACATCGACACCGTATTGCAGGGCGAGCATTGGCGGCGCGAAGGTGACAAAGCTTTTGGCAACGGCACGTCCGATATGAAAGGCGGCGACGTGGTCCTGCTTTATGCGCTGAAGGCCCTGGCCGACGCTGGCGCGCTGAAAGACATCCGCGTGATCGTGATGCTCACCGGCGACGAAGAAGCAGCGGGACGGCCAGTCGAGATCAGTCGCGGCGATATGGTCAGCGCCGCGAAGCGCAGCGATCTCGCGCTGAGCTTCGAAGGCGCGCGCGGCACCGATGCGACGGTCGGACGCCGCGGCAGCAGTTCATGGACATTGGAAGTCACGGGCAACACCGGGCACTCTTCGCAAATTTTCAAAGAGCGCATGGGCGCGGGCGCAATCCTTGAAGCGTCGCGCATCCTCGACAAATTCTATGAAGAGTTTCATGCGAGCAAGACGGTCACTTTCAATCCCAGCTTGATCATCGGCGGCACTGAAGCAACGCTGACGGGCTCGAGCGGCACGGCGACCGGCAAGACCAATGTCGTTCCAGCGAGAGTGATCGTCCGCGGCGATCTGCGGTTTGCGAATGAAGCTGAGAAAGAAGCGGCGCGCACGCGCATGCGCGCCATCGTCGCCGCGAACCTGCCAAAAACTTCGGCGAAAATAACTTTCGAAGACGGGATTCCGGCAATGGCCCCGACCGAAGGTAACTACGCGATTTTGAATCTGCTCAGCCAGGTGAGTCAGGATTTAGGTTTTGGCAAAGTTGGTACGGTCGATCCCGCCGATCGTGGCGCGGGCGACATCGCTTATGTTTCAAATTTGATTCCGGGCCTGGATGGGTTGGGTGCGGACGGCGCCGGCGCACATGCACCGGGTGAATCAGTGGAACTCGCATCGATGTCCGCGCTCACAAAACGGGCGGCCATCTTGATTTATCGTTTGACTCGCCAATAAACGGAATTCAATCCGCACTTCACTCGCGGATTTCTTTCCAAATCTCGACGTGTCTGGTTTCGCGAAGTGAGAACGAACCGATCACAAAGGTCAGGCCAGCGACGACAATCGGATAGTACAAGCCCGCGTAGATGTTGCCGGTTTGGGCCACGATCGTTAGCCCAATCAATGGCAGTAACCCTCCGAAAACGCCGTTACCAATGTGATAAGGAAGCGACAGCGATGTGTAACGGATCTTTGCGGGGAACGCTTCAACCAGGTACGCCGCGATCGGGCCATAGACCATCGTCACGAAAATTACCTGGATGAAAACCAACAGCACCAATTTCCACGCGGCGGCGTTGCTAATCAAATGCGGGAGATCGATGTAGGTAAGTACTTCATTCGCCGGTTGCAGCTTGCCATCTATTAACTGCTGCGGCGTCAGACTGATCGCTCCGGTGATCGCGTTCTTTTGCGAGACGGCGGTCACGACACTCGATCCGGCGACTGACTGCATCGCGTGATAAATCGGCAGATACGAGATGGCGGCGAGGATGCAGCCCAGCATCATGATGCGCTTGCGCCCCAAACGATCGGACAGCGCACCGAACATGACAAAGAACGGCATGCCCAACAAGAGCGCCGTTGCGACGATGTAGTTTGCCGACGTGGTGTTAACCTTGAGAATCGTCTGTAAATAGAAAAGCGCGTAGAACTGTCCCGTGTACCAGATCACGCCTTGTCCGGCGGTCGCTCCGAACAGCGAAATCAAAACACGCTTTAAGTTTTCCCACTTCGTGAACGCTTCTTTGAGCGGTTGCGCTGACGTCATGCCCGTGCTCTTGATGTGCTGAAAGATTGGAGACTCTTTCATCCGCAAACGAATGTAGAGCGATACGGCCACCAGAAAGACGGAAACGATAAACGGCAGCCGCCAGCCCCACGACGCAAATGCATCCTTGCTCATGATGTTCTGCGTTACCAGAATGACGACCAGCGAAACAAACAGCCCCAGCGTCGCGGTGATTTGAATGAAACTGGTGTAGAAGCCTCGGCGCTCGTCGGGAACATGTTCGGCCACGTAAACTGCGGCGCCGCCGTATTCGCCACCGAGCGCCAGGCCCTGAAGCACCCGGATTAGCAACAGCATGATCGGCGCGGCAATTCCGATCGTCCCGTAAGTAGGCAGAAATCCGATGAGTGCCGTAGCGCCGCCCATGATCAGCAGCGTCACGAGAAAAGCATACTTGCGCCCAACGAGGTCGCCGATCCTTCCGAAGAACAACGCGCCAAATGGCCGCACTACAAAACCGACGGCGAATGTTGAGAGATAAGCGATCAGCGCGATCGTGTTGTTGCCTTTGGGATAAAAGAGGGGCGAGATGACGGTGGCCAGACTGCCGAAGATATAGAAGTCATACCATTCGATCATCGTCCCCACGGACGATGCCCCGATGATTTGCCAGATCCGATAATCTTTTTTCATGCTTTCGGGCTGCGTAGTTTTTTCGACTTAGGCGCGCGTTAATTGTCGATACTTGATGCGATGTGGCACGTCGGCGTCGGCGCCGAGGCGGGCTTTGCGATCCTCTTCGTAATCGGAATAGTTGCCTTCGAACCAGACGACGCGGCTGTCACCTTCGAAGGCCAGCATGTGCGTGGCGATGCGATCGAGAAACCAACGATCGTGCGAGATTACTACCGCACATCCGGCGAAGTTTTCCAGCGCCTCTTCCAGAGCGCGCAAGGTATTCACGTCGAGATCGTTGGTCGGCTCGTCGAGCAGCACAACGTTCGCGCCTTCTTTCAGCATCTTCGCCAGATGCACGCGATTGCGCTCTCCACCCGAAAGCATTGAAACTTTTTTCTGCTGATCTGAACCCGAAAAATTAAAACGGCCGACGTACGCGCGCGAGTTCACTTCGCGATTGCCCAACTTGAGAATGTCATCGCCGCCGGAGATCTCTTCCCAGATCGATTTATTCGGATCGAGCGTACGACTTTGATCGACGTAAGCGACCTGAACGGTCTCTCCGATCTTGATGGTGCCCGCATCAGGTTCTTCCTGCTTCGTGATCATGCGAAACAGCGTCGTCTTCCCTGCTCCGTTCGGCCCAATCACGCCGACGATGCCACCCGGTGGCAATTGAAAGGTCATGTCTTCCATCAGGAGCTTATCGCCGTAAGCTTTACTGACTTGTTCGGCCTCAATCACGACGTCGCCGAGGCGCGGTCCGGGAGGAATGGGAATCTCTAAATCTTCCCGACGCTTTTCAGACTGCTTATCCAACAACTCCTCATAAGCGTTGATGCGTGCCTTTCCTTTCGCGCGCCGCGCTTTCGGCGACATGCGAATCCACTCCAACTCGCGCTGCAAAGTTTTCTGCCGTTCGCTTTCAGATTTCTCTTCGCGCCGCAGACGTTCCTGCTTCTGCGCCAGCCAGCTCGAATAATTTCCTTTCCACGGAATCCCTTCACCGCGATCCAATTCCAAAATCCAACCGGCGACGTTGTCGAGAAAATATCGATCGTGCGTCACGGCGATAATCGTGCCGGCATAATCTTGCAGATGATGTTCCAGCCACGCGACCGATTCGGCATCCAGATGATTCGTCGGTTCGTCGAGCAGCAGGATGTCAGGCTTTTGCAGCAGCAGTCGACACAGCGCGACGCGCCTTCGCTCACCACCCGATAGAACTTTCACGGGAGTGTCCGGCGGTGGACAACGGAGTGCATCCATAGCCATTTCCAAACGCGAATCAAGATCCCATGCATCGAGATGGTCGAGCTTCTCCTGCACCACGCCCTGCCGCTCGAGCAGCGCGTTCATCTCGTCGTCCGACATCTCCTCACCGAACTTTGCATTAATTTCTTCAAATTCTTTCAGCAGCTCGACCGTTTCTTTCACAGCTTCCTCGACAACTTCACGCACGGTGCGGCTGTCATCGATCAAAGGCTCCTGTTCAAGATAGCCGACGGTGTATCCAGGAGAGATGACGGTTTCGCCGTTGAAATCTTTATCGACGCCCGCGAGGATGCGCAGCAGAGAGGATTTGCCGGAACCGTTGAGGCCGATGACGCCAATCTTTGCGCCATAGAAGTAAGAAAGATAAATGTCTTTCAGGACCGGCTTCTTGTCATAGAACTTACTGACGCCGACCATTGAGTAGATAACTTTGTTTGGTTCAGTGGACATGATTCCGTAGCGCAAGTTGTTAACTTGCCGCGATTCGCAAATTACCAATTTGCTTTAAATCGAACTTGGTGACGCCATCAGATTACACAGATTGTTTCGATTTAGAAAACCGCGCGTGAAGATATTTTCCGTAGACGACTCCTTCTCGCGGCATCCATGCCGAGAGAGACTCGATTTTGCAGTCGTTAAGTTTGATTCTTGATCGCCCCGCGAATGTTTAGGGTAGCGAGCGCGACTTGCAGCACGATCAATGCATACGCACTATCGCCAAATCCCCAAATAATCCAGAGCACGTTGCTGATGAGAAACAGCCAGAAGCCCCAGTTCCTTTTGAACTTTCTCTGTGAAGCAATCATCCAGGCGGCGACGACGGTGACGACCATCGCCAGCCACTGAAGCCAGTTAACCCATTGCATTGGAATGTTGGTTTAGTTGTTGGCCGATGCCGCGGCGACGGCGCCGCCATCGAACTCTGCGAGCAGTTGATTCAGGAGAGGGCTAACGGTCTCGACGTTGTCATAGTTGCGGTTCAGGAGATTTAGCAAGCGGCGCTCTTTCTTGCCTTCGATCTCGCCGAGAAACGCGCGGCAGAAGGCGCAGACGACCAATGGATCGAATTGGCTGCCGGTATTCACGCGAAAATCTTCGAGCACGTCTTCGAGCGGAAGCTTCTTGCGATACGGACGATCGGTCGTCATGGCGTCGAACGAGTCAGCCAGCGTAACGATCTTTGCGCCGGGCGGAATCTGGTCGCCTTTCAAACCATCGGGATAGCCGTTGCCGTCCATACGCTCGTGATGATAGCGCGCCATCAGCGGAATTTCCGCGTAAGGATGATTGATGCGCGCGAGGATTTCGTAACCCGCGGCGGGATGGCGGCTCATCTCCTTCGAATCCTTGGCGCTGAAACGTTCAGGCGAGTTGATGACGGAGAGATCGACGATCAGTTTTCCGATGTCGTGCAGGTAACCGGCGATGGTGATGCCTTCGACTTCATCATCGCTCCAGCCCATTTCGCGCGCAATGATTTCGCTGTACTTGCCGACTCGCACGGAATGACCCTGCGTGTAACGATCCTTGATATCGATGGCGGCCGCGAAAGCGTGAACCGTCTCTTTATAGATTTTGCGCAGGCCTTCGTAGAGCTTTTGATTTTCTTCCGCCTTCCGTTTCACTTCGGCGAGCAAGTGATGACTGTTGATGCCGACCGCGATGTGTCGCGCCAAGGCGGAGAGGGTTTCGAGATCTTCATCAGTGAATTTCTCGCCGCTGGCTTTCTCGCCTAACAACACAACACCAATCAACCGATCGTGCACCACGAGCGGAAGCAGCAGTTGAATTTCGGTGGTGCCGAACAACTTCGCATGTTCTTCCATCAACCGCGCCGCCGAAGACGTCGCGTCGGACAAGGTGAACGGGCCCGCTTGGGCGGTTAGTTCCCGAGCATAATTACGATCGATCGAAAACCCGGCATTCGGCGTCTCGTCCAAACCACGAGCGGAAATTACGCGCAGCGTGTCACGTGGACGTTCGTACTGGGCCACTGCCCCGCGGCGGATGGCGACCGAGCCAAGTAACAAATGAAAAGATGAGCGCAGCATCTCTTCAAAGTCTGGAGTATTGGCGATCTCCTGGCCCAAGTCGGCCAAGGCCGCAAAGGTATGAAGAAGTCTCTGGTTGTTTGTATCCATTTCGTAAAGGCGCGTTCCGACTAGTTCGCGAGCGCTGCATCGCTTTTCCCGGGTCCGATCCAGGACAGCGCCTCGCTTTCATCTTTGGCTATTCGCACGTGACGCGTGAGGCCCAACATCTCAAACAAGTTCACAGTGTGATCGTTGAGGTCCGCAAAAATCAATCGTGCAGTATTCTGTTCAGCCGCGTCGATCACGCCCACCAGGATCGAGACGCCGATGCTATTAACTAATTCTGTGTCGCGGAAATTTATGATGAGCGTCCGAAGTCCCGATTCGAGCTGACGCTGGCATTCGCGCTCAATGCGCTCACCGCTCAGCTTGTTGAGATAATCGCTGGCGTAAATGATGGCCGCGTCGCCCACCCGCCGTGCTTGTACAGATTGTTCCCGAGTATCCGCCATTTCAGTAAGGCCCCCTCTTACTGAGTAGCGCAAGTTGTTAACTTGCGGACTCTGCGCAAATCAACGATTTGCGCTACCTCAAATACTTCGTCATGCGCAACTGCGTGCCGTCATCGACGCGCTGAAATTCAACTTCATCCATCAGTGTGCGAATAAGTTTCAGTCCCCAACCGCGACGAGTCTTAGCACCTGGCTCGCCGTCTCCGCTGCCGCCGTTCTGCGGCCCAACCGGCGCCGGCACGACTCCGCGACTCGCAACTGTAACGACTAATTTATCATCTTCCACGACAAACCGCTGGTAAATTTTTCGATCCGGACTAAGGCTGTGCTCGGCCGCGTTGATACATGCTTCGACGAGCGCCGTTTTGATCTGATTGATCGCCTCCGGGCGAAAGTTCACCCGCCGCGCAATCTCTTCAACCGTGCGGGCCGCGATCAATTCAGTGTCGTCACTCATCGGGATAACCATTTCGAATTCATCAGCGGTGGCGGATTCCGCACCGCGTTCGTTCTTTAAGCGGGCTGCAAGCAGCTCAACTTGCTGGCGGCTGGAGCCAAAAGCGCTTCGCTTGTTGAGCAGGTTAGACGCTTTGTCGGAAAAACCCTCCGGCGCGATCAGCCAAATACGAGCCTTTGGAAAGCCGGCATCGCGCGCGATGGCCATCAGCCGATCACACCAATCCTCAGTGAGTTCCACACTAGCTTCGAGTTTCGATTCGATTTCCGCGACCAGCCAAACCACCTCGTTCTCTTCGGTATATTCCGCCGCTTCGAAACCATGCCCAACCATGCATCGCTCGGCATCGCTCTGAATCGTCGCGGAATAAGCCGGGCCCGGCGCGACGTGAATGATCTGTGGCAGCCGAATTAGATCGCCTTCAGCGTCAAGACCTTCGTTGATTAAATCCACGCGCTCGCCGCGATACGATTCGCTAAAGCGGTCGTAATGGAAGAGGCTGGCGGGAACACTCTGACAGTTGAACACTTGTAGCAATTCGCGCAAACCGAGCGCCGCTTCGCGCCGATACTTCCGCGCCATCGCGCGCGGCGCGCGTTTCAACGTTTCCAGTAACGCAGCCGCCACGACTTTTGCTCGCGACTCGCCCTCGACTTCAAGTTGATGTTGCATGCGCAGATAATCCATCCACGCGTCTGACTCGGCGTTTACTTCAATGAACGCGCCGCTGGAGTTCACCAATTCGCACGCGTGCAAGACGTCGATGATTCTTTCGAACTCACCGGTCGCCGCGCCCAAACGTTTCTTCCAGGCCCAGAGCGACGACCTGCGCGTGTCGCTAATCGCAGATTCATAAAGCACCCGGAGCAAAGTCTTTTTCGCTTGTCCGTCCGGCGTCAGCGCGCGGAGCAGTTGTTCGAACTGGCGATGAATGCGGCCGCCCATCAATTCATCGACGTAGAGACGCTGGCAATTAAGAAAGCTGGTGAGCGAGATTTGAGCATCGCGCGCGGCTTGCATGAATTGTGTAATAAAGAACGGATTCGGTCCGAGTTGTTGCACGATCAGGTCACGCGTTGGCTCGTTCGTCTGAACCTGATAACGCCGCGCCAGCGATTCCAGAACTCGCCGCGCCTGGTCATCGCTCAAGGGCTCAAGATGTAGCGCCACCGGCGGATCTCGATCTTCGTCAGCATCATGGGTGAGATCCACGACCTGCCGGCGCAGCCCCGCGAAAACAAAAGGTGACTGAGTGCGACGAAGAGCGATGAACAATTCGCGCGCGCGCGCGGCCTCTTCGGTCAACGGAAGCACGCCGATGCAATTGATTAACGGATAGGTCGGACGGCCCTGCGCGGCAAATCGATGCGGCAAGCTGAAGCAGAGGTTCACCAAGTCCGCCTCAGATGAGGCGCTGCTCTCAAAGAGATCGATCATGCTGTTGACGATCTCGTAGTCGGCCGGCAAGGCCAGTTCTCGAATCTCCCCGAGACTCAGCGGCGCATCGCAAAGTGAAGGATCAACGCGACGATAAGCAACGAATTGCCTGAGAAAGCTTTGAAAAAAGCCGCGCGCGATCTCGCTCGCGGTGGCGCCGGTGCGCCGAAAGGCAAAATAGATCGGGATTAGGTTGCCGCGGCGCGCAAACAGGGCGTCGTAACTTTGGCGCAGTAACTCAGACGCGCCCGCCCCGGGCGCAGCCAGAATGATCAATCCACGGGCATCGCTCGCCTGCGAGGCCTGGCGCACAATCTGGCGCAACTCAATATCGCGGCCGAAATAATCGTCGCGACTGGTGCGAGCAAGAATGCGAATATGGACCATTACTCCTCGTTCGAAGCGCCGCCGTGCGGACTTAACGGCGCAGACTGATAAGCGTATGCGCGGTTCTTGCCGTGATGCTTCGCGTGATACAGCGCGCGGTCAGCCGCGCGCACAATGGCGTCCGCAGAATCAAGTGAAGGTGAAAACGTTGACAGCCCAATGCTGACCGTAACGCGACCGAGCGGCTGCGTCTTCCCATGCGCAAAGTTGGTCGTCATAATTTTGCGCCGAATACGATCGGCGATGACACCGGCTTCTTCCAGGCTGGTTTGCGGCAGCAGGATCGAAAACTCTTCTCCACCGTAACGCGACGCGACGTCAACTTTACGAAGGGCCGCGCGCAGGCATTGTGCGGTGATCTCAAGCGCCCGATCGCCCGCCTGATGTCCGTTCTGATCGTTGTAAATCTTGAAGTCATCCACATCGATCATCATAAAGCTCAACGGATAGTTATATCGTTTCGAGCGGCCAATCTCTTCAGTCAAACGCGCTTCGAGATAACGTCGATTGTGCAGTCCCGTCAGCGGATCTGTGATCGACATCAGCTGAAACTGGTTCGCGCGCTGCTGCCACGCGGCGCGTTCCAATGCCAGGGCAATCTGCGGCGCCAGCAAATCAATCACGCTCAAGTCATGCAAATCATAGCTGCCGCCGCCCGCCTTGTCGGCAAGATTGAGCACTCCAAAACGACGCTCTCCGATAGCGATCGGATAACTGATGAAAGACTTCGTCTTATAAAGGCGTTCGGGCGGACTCAGGTGACCGATCTCATCGACAGTAGCGACCAGCGGCCGGTTTTCACGCAGCACCGCGCCGGCGATTCCCTGCCCCACCGGAATCGGCGCTACGCGTGACACGGGAGTGGGAATGCCTCGCGCGGCGGTCATCATGAGTTGATTTGATGACTCATCCAGCAGCAGCAGTGAGCCCCGCTCAGCGTGCAGCAACTCGGCTGAATGCTCGACGATGGACTCGTAGGTCTGCGATGGATCGCTGGCATCAATTTGCTCGGCGAATTTTCGTATCGCATACATCAGAAATGATTCTTCGCTGCTTTGCGTTGGCTTTAGTTCGGCGGCATCTTCGACTACTCGCGTTGGTTCTTCGGCGACCGACACGTTTTCACTTATTGGTTCGGCGAGTTGTGCCCTCGGCCCCTGCGTAAACTCGTTCGCGGCCCGCGTCAAAAGAACCGCCGCATGATCCAACGTCGACTCGTCGGCAAAGATGACGTTTCGAAAAATCTCTTCCGTGAACAGATCCTGCAAGTCACCGGAGCGGAACCGCTCAACCAAAGCACGATAGTCGGCGCTATGAACGAATGCGCGTCCCCCAATCGCGACGAGGTCGCGCGATTCATTCAAATCAACCGGCATTGCGAAACACTGCAAGCCGGCGTGACAGCGATAGTGCGTGATCGTGTTCGCCGCCGTCGCGCGTTTGTGCGCTTCGCCGCAGAACGGCTCACACAACTTCACATGATCCGGCGACGACTGTAGGGCGTGGCAAATCGAATTATTGTTGGTGATGGCCAGCGCGGGCGGCTGATGACCTTCCACCAGCAGGATGGCGACTCCGACGTCTTCGGCGACTCGCTGCTGAGCCTCAGTCCAACCCGCCGGGGCACGTTCAGGAACTTCCTGCCGAAGCGGTTCGTCCTCCCGTTTGCGCTTTGATTCTGCTGCCCGATTTTCTCTAGACCGCTTCATTGATTCTGATAAGTGCAGGCCGAGTATAGGGACATCAATGGCGTTCCCCAACTGCTAAAGTTCCTGGCACACTGCGACCGAAGGCTGCGTCACACCACCCGAACAAATTCAATTCACATTGTCGATAAATGACTAATAAGCCGCGATTTTCAAGCGATTTCGCGCGATCAGACTTCTCGCAGACCCGGCGCATCGCCCGGCGCGACCTGGTCGATCTCGGGTTGCTCAGGGCTGATGCGAATACAGGCGGCAAGGTGATGCGGCTTGATCTGGATCAGTTCCGGTTCAATCTTGCGGCACTCGCTAATCGCGTAAGGGCAGCGCGTATGAAATCGACACCCGGATGGTGGATTGATTGGCGAAGGCACATCTCCTTCAAGCACGAGGCGCTGACGCGTCGCTTCGATGGCCGGATCGGGAACTGGCACTGCTGAGATGAGCGCTTTGGTGTAAGGCATGAGCGGATCAGCGCAGAGCGATTTTGCCGGCGCCAGCTCAACGACTTTGCCGAGGTACATAACGGCGATGCGATCTGCGACATGTCGCACGGCGCGAAGATCGTGAGAGATGAAAAGATATGTGAGTTTCTTCTGTACCTTCAGCCGATCCAGCAAATTCATGATTTGCGATTGGATCGACACATCGAGCGCCGAGATAGGTTCATCAGCCACGATGAATTCCGGATCGACCGCCAACGCCCGCGCGATCCCGATGCGCTGCCGCTGACCGCCCGAAAACTCGTGTGGATATCGCTTCAGGAAGCGAGGGCTCAAACCCACCATCTCCATTAGTTGCTGGACGCGCTGTTTCTTCGCGTCGCCGCGGGCAAGTTCGAACGTGTCGATCGGTTCGCCGATGATCTGGTTCACCGTCATACGCGGATTCAGGGACGCGTAAGGATCCTGAAACACGATTTGCAAATGCCGTCGATGGTTACGCAGCTCTCGTTGCGAAAGCTGCGCGAGGTCTTGTCCGCGAAAGAGTATTTGCCCTGAGGTTGGTTCAGTTAATCGGAGAATAGCGCGGCCCAGCGTGGTCTTACCGCAACCTGATTCGCCAACTAAGCCGAGCGTCTCGCCGGAATTAATATCAAGGCTGACTCCGGCCACGGCATGCACGACCTGACGCGAGCGGCGCAGCAAACCACGACCGGCAACGGGCAAAGGAACCTTAAGATCGCGAATCGAAATCAGTGGTTGCTCGGCGGCCGTCATGACATTGTGTTGGATTCGGCGTAAACGTCGTTTGCGAAATGACAGAGGGAATGATGATTCGGAGTTAGTTCCACAAACGGTGGAAACTCGCTCGTGCAAATTTCTTCGGCGCGTTCACAGCGCGGCGCGAACGGACAACCGGCCGGCAAATTTGCCAGATCGGGCGGCTGACCGGGAATTTGATAAAGCGCTTGTTGATCGGCTTGGGGATCCGGAACCGAACGCAACAGTCCGCGGGTGTAGGGATTTCCGGGACGGGCAAACAGTTCCTTGGTCGCAGCCTGTTCGAAAATCTTGCCGGCGTACATCACGATTAAATGATCAGTCATGCCGGCAACCACTCCGAGATCGTGCGTGATGAGAATTACGCTCGTACCGGTCGCTGACTTCAGCTGCTTGATCAGTTCCAGTATTTGCGCCTGAATTGTTACATCGAGTGCGGTGGTCGGCTCGTCGGCAATCAGCAGCTCGGGTTCACATGAAAGCGCCATGGCGATCATCACGCGCTGACGCATGCCGCCCGAGA
>JACXTT010003564.1_pt1 | contig 23840 bp, 11 predicted proteins | sample 9270951 | NCBI WGS metagenome assembly JACXTT01 (sample SAMN15532306, study PRJNA645909) | rock metagenome | isolation source: weathered quartz diorite | place: Puerto Rico | collected 2017-06-21
CGGGCAATCAGCGAATTGGTAGTGCCGAGATCGATACCGAAGTTAATGGTGCCTGACATATAAGGTAAGGGTTATAAATTTATCCCGCCAGCACAACGCCGCGTTGCAGCAGCTTTTTCTTTCCATCCTCGTGCAGGTACACAATGGGTTTCAATACTTCGGTAATGCTGAGTTTATCGTGCAGCGCGCCTACCAGTGTTGCTTCCACATCGGTGCGGGTTTCACTAAACGTTTCTCCCAGCGGGTTCAGTATGAGCAGGCCGGCTTCTTCCAGTACCTGCTGCATACGCGCTATAGTGCGTTGCAAGGCGGGGCCGGATTCCGTGCGGGCGGCTTTTTTTTCCAGCTCAAACACCAGGTTGGCCATTTTAATCCAGAGTTGCTGCGACATAATTCCTGCTTTTATTCCACGCCCAGTTTCTCCATCACCACGGTGCTGACGCCGGTGGAAGAATATCCCCCGTCATGAAACAGGTTCTGCATGGTTACCATACGGGTGAGATCTGAAAACAGGGTTACACAAAAATCGGCGCAGGCATCCGCGCTGGCATTGCCCAGGGGAGCAATGGCATTGGCATAATCGTAGAAATCGCCAAAACCTTTGATGCCGGTACCGGCCGTGGTTTTGGTAGGCGACTGTGATACGGTATTGATGCGTACTTTTTTGGCGAGGCCATAATGATAGCCAAAGCTGCGGGCGATGGATTCCAGCATGGCTTTGATATCGGCCATATCGGTATAGAAAGGATAGGTACGCTGGGCAGCCGCATAGGTAAGCGCTACCACGCTGCCCCATTCATTGATGGCATCGAGTTTTTTGGCTACGGCCAGCATTTTGTGAAGCGACATGGCAGACACGTCGATGCCTTTCATAAAATACTCATAATTGGCTTCTGTATAGGGAATGTTTTTGCGAATGTTGACGCTCATGCCGATGGAATGCAGCACAAAATCAACTTTACCGCCCAGCACTTCCTGCGATTGGGTAAAAAGTGTTGTAAGTTCGTCTACACTGGTGGCGTCGGCGGGAATGATTTCGGATTTGGTCTTTTCGGCCAGTTCTTTTATTTTTCCCATGCGCATGGCAATGGGGGCATTGGTCAATACAAAAGAAGCTCCTTCTTCATAAGCGCGTTCGGCCACTTTCCAGGCAATGGAATTCTCGTCCAGGGCGCCGGTAATGATGCCACGTTTTCCTTTCAACAGGTTATAACTCATAGTGTGTATTTAACGGGGTTATTTTAGCGGCCAAAAATAAGAACTTATTTCAAAGGCAGGGGGAACAACCTTGAAATAATCCATACCACCACATAGGTGTATGCAAATACCATAACCAGGCCGCTGAGCAGGTAGAGCAGGAAACGGCCAAAGGAGCGCCGGGGCTGCAACAGGCGCAGCAGTCCGCGATGAAAGTAATATGCCGGGAGCAGGGAAAGCAGCAATACCAGCCATATTAATAAGGAGCGGGTTTTCATCCGGCGATTTTAGGGTTGGGCGCCAAAAAACCTATAAGGTCTTCAGCAGCGATTTAAATACATAGCAACGATTTGGAGATCTTATAGGTTTTCTTATACATTTCTTAGTTCATGACCATTTCCCTTGCATTTTCCAGCGCAGCGGCCGTAGGCTTTTCGCCACTGAGCATTTTGGCAATGGCTGTTATACGCTCGTCGTTCGACAGCAGGCGTATATTGGTTTTAACCTTGTCTTTTTTGATGTCCTTGTACACGAAGAAATGCGCATCCGCCTTGCCGGCAATCTGCGGCTGGTGGGTAATGGCAATGACCTGCCGTTTTTTGGCGAGGTCTTTCATGATAATGCCTACCTGTTTGGCCGCTTCGCCCGATATACCGGTATCGATTTCATCAAAGATAAGCGTAGGCAGGTCGAGCGATTGCGCCACCAGCGATTTTATACACAGCATCAGGCGGCTGAGCTCACCGCCGGAAGCTACTTTCTGCACGGGCTCAAAACGATTGCTTTTATTGGCATCGAATAAAAACTCCACGGCATCGGCCCCGTAAAGCGAGAGTGCGGGCAGGGGCTGGCAGGTTACTTTGAGGCGGGCATTAGGCATACCTACCTGCGCCAGCAGGACATTTACCTTATCTTCCAATGGTTTTACCTGTTTGGCACGGTTGGCCGATAGCTTGCCTGCTTTGGCGCCGGCCTGTTCAAACGCCGCCGCGGTTTCTTTTTCGGCTGCGGCAATAGCATCGTCCAGGTCCAGCACCGCCCTTAGCTTTGCCGAAAGCTGCTCCTGCAATTGAAGCAGCTCAGAAGTATTTTGCAGGCCGTGCTTTTTGAGCAGGCGATAGCCTTTTGACAGTCGTTCGTTGATGAATTCTATCCGTTGCGGGTCGTACTGTACATGGTCGTTAATATGCGCTACTTCTTCTGCAATATCGCCCAACTCTATCTGGGCGGATTGCAGGCGCTGGAGCAGGGCGGGCAACTGCGGGTGGTAGGCGGAAAATGATTGCAGCTGGTGAAGCAGTGATTTCAGCTGCTGCACCATGGGCTGTTCTCCTTCGGAGAGTTCAAAGCTCACGCGCGATAAGGCGGCTTTGATGCTTTCCGAATTGCTGAGCAGTTTTAATTCGCTGTCCATTTCTTCCAGCTCGTTTTCCTTTAAGCCGGCTTCTTCCAGTTCATCGTACAGGAATTTATTGTAATCGTATTCGCTGGTAAACTGTTTTTTCTGCTGCAGCAGGTCTTCCAGTGTTTTTTTATGCTGCCGCCATAACTGGTACGCGGCCTGGTATTGCTGCAACTGTTCGGCCTGCCCCGCAAGGGCATCCATCACTTCACGCTGGAAACCGCTTTCGCCAATTTCCTGTGCGTCGAACTGCTGGTGCAGGTCTACCAGCAGGGAGCTAAGCTGCCGGAGCTGTTCGAGGTTTACGGGCGTATCGTTTACAAAAGCGCGCGACTTGCCGCCGGCGCTTATTTCGCGGCGTATAATAAGCCCGTCTTCCGGATCGAGGTCATTGTCTTTCAGGAAGCGCTTTACATTCTTTTTGGCGGCGGTGGCAAAGCTGCCTTCCACCACGCATTTTTTATCGCGGTTAAGCAATACCGAACTGTCTGCGCGGCCGCCCAGTATTAAGGAGAGGGCGCCCATGAGGATAGATTTGCCCGCTCCCGTTTCGCCGGTAATGATATTGAGCCTGGCAGAGAAATCAATTTCTATCTCGTCGATGATGGCATAATTCTGTATGAATAATTTTTGCAGCATGGCTATTTATACAGGAGCAAATTAAGGTAAATTTTTGCTTTGCGGGAGGGAATAGGGGCGCCTTCGGCGCTTATTTTTCAACACAGAGAGCACAGAGGTTTATTCACAGAGGAACACAGAGCGTTTGCTACGTTTTTTCTTTTGCCTTCCGGCCTTTTAAGGGACACAGCGGGTTTTTGCTGCGCAAAGAAAATCCCGCCGGTTGGCGGGATAATAGTTAGTTGAAAACAAATCGCTATACGATTATTATTTCACTTCAATCGTATCGTTCAGGTCATTGTCTACCAGGATACGACCGCAGTTTTCGCAGATGATGATTTTTTTGCGTTGTTTGATTTCGCTTTGTTTTTGCGGGGGGATGGCGTTGAAGCAACCACCACAGGCATCGCGTTCTACCGGTACTACGGCCAGGCCATTGCGGTAGTTGCGGCGGATACGGTCGTACGAGTTGAGCAAACGCTCGTCTACTTTCTCCCGGGCTTCCGCGCTGAGCTTGTTAAAATGCTTTTCTTCCTTTTCGGTAGTAGCAATGATTTTGTCCAGTTCGTCCTTCTTTGTTTTCAGTACGCTTTCCTTGCTGCCGAGCGCTTTCTTTGCTTTTTCCAGCAATACGGCTTTCTCAGCTATTTCTTCATTGGCGTCTTTAATATGTTTTTCTGCCAGCTTTACTTCCAGCTGCTGCATTTCAATTTCCTTGTTGATGGCTTCAAATTCGCGGCTATTCTTTACGTTGGTGCTTTGCTTTTCGTATTTTTTTACCAGTGCTTCCGCTTCCTTGATGAGTTCTTTTTTCTGGTTGATGAACTCGTTGATGCCGTTGATCTCTTCTTCCACGCGTGTCTGGCGGGCATGCAAACCGGTAATTTCATCTTCCAGGTCGCTCACTTCCATGGGCAATTCACCTTTGAGCACCTGGATTTCATCCAGCTTGCTTTCAATCTTCTGCAGGGTAACCAGCGAAGCGAGTTTTTCCTCTACCGAAAAATCTTTTACTGTTGCCATGTTATAGTTTGTATTTAACGTTTTTAAAAATCAGTAGTATATCGTTCCGGCTATCCCAAAAAGTAGTGTACCGGGTTGGTATGCACCCCTGTTTTGAGGGTGGCAAAGGTAAGGAATTTTTCCCGCAAAACCGCGACCAGCAGGTCAATCGTAAACTGTTCGCTTTCATAATGCCCTATATCGGCCACTACCATCCGGTCGTTAGCGTCGAAGAACTCATGGTATTTAACATCTGCCGTCACAAAAAGTTGGGCCCCGGCGGCTAATGCCCTGGAAATGAGAAAACTGCCCGCCCCGCCACAAACGGCCACCCGGCTTACCGGCTGTCCGGTAAGCGGCGTATGCCGTACTACCGGCACGTTAAATACCTGGCGGAGCTGCTGCAGCACTGCTTTTTCGCCCAGCGGCGCCGGCAGCTGCCCGATAATGCCGGACCCGATGCCGGGATGGGTATTTTCAAGCGCCACCACATCGTAGGCTACTTCCTCGTAGGGATGGGCCGTCACCATGGCGGTTATCACGGCTTTTTGCAGCCAGGCGGGAAAAATCACTTCTATCTTTATTTCCGGCTCCTCGTGCGGGCGGCCGGGCTCGCCAACAAACGGGTTGGTGCCCGCCCCTCCTTTAAACGTGCCCGTACCGGCCACCGAAAAGCTGCACTCGCCATAATGGCCGATATGGCCACCCCCGGCGGCAAAAATGGCTTCGCGCACCTGCGCTGCCTGCTCCAGGGGTACAAAAGTAAACAGCTTGCGGAGCGTACCGGCTTTGGGCTGCAACACAGAGCAGTCTGCCAGTCCCAGTTTGGCCGCTATCATACCGTTGACGCCGTTGTGCACATTGTCGAGATTGGTGTGGATAGCATAGATGGCCACATCTTTTTTAATGGCGGCAATAACAGCTTTTTCCACATAATTACTGCCGTTGAGTTTTTTTAAACCGCCGAACACAATGGGGTGATGGGCCACTACCAGGTTGCAGTTTTTCTGCCGGGCCTCCTCAATCACTGCTTCGGTGGCATCGAGGCTTACGAGGATGCCGGTGCAGGCCCAGCCCGGCGAACCGGTTATTAAACCCGCATTATCGTAATGCTCCTGCAGGGAGGGATGGGCCAGCGATTCGAGATGGGAAATGACATCGGATATGTTCATGGACTAAAGATAGTTGATAGTTGGTAGATGATAGTTGATAGACGTATGCTTCGCGGGCCTTCGCGCTATCAACTATCATCTACCAACTATCAACCAAATACTATTTCTGCTCTACTATTTTTTCGATATGCACCAGCTTGCCGTCTTCATTAAACCCTTCCAGTACGATGCGAAAGCGGCGGGTAACATCATTGTTGTAAAACTGGTATTTAAAATGCCGGTTGTCTTTATTGAGCAAAATAAACGGGTTCCAGTACAACGTAGGCCGCAGATCGGGCAAATCAGCGTTGGGCGCGGCAGTGGCATAGTCGGGTGAATAAAACTGTTTAAACGGTGCATAACCTTCTATCCGGGTAAAATCGAGCCCTTTGGCAGTACTGGTGGCATCGCCTCCTTTTTTGGTATACACCGCAATGGCGCCGCCGCCGGAAGTAGAAAAGGCGTTGGCGGAGGAGGGGCTGAATACTTTAATATAGGCCACATCATTCATGTTGAGGGTGGAAATCATGTCGGCATCCGTAGGCACTTCATCCAGGTAAAATACCGGCTTGCCCCCGCGCCAGCTGAGGGAAGGCGTACCGCCGTTCATGCTTATCTGCAGGCCGGCCACTTTGCCCTGCAGGTACTGGAATACCGAAATGCTGCTGGCCGCAAAGGGATCGTTGGCCACGTCAAAATTGCGCGAGTCGCCGCCGCTGAAAAGGCCGCTGGCATATTTTTCGTCCAGCTTCTGCTCGTTGCTCTTTGTTTTGCCGGTTACAATAACCTCCTTCAATACCTGCTCTTTTTCTTTGCGCGCGCGCAGTACTGCCGTTTTCATTTCATCTGAACTGTTGCGGATGTTTTTTGCCAGTATGGCCGTATCGGGACTGATCATATTCTTCCGGTCGTCATCATTCATCGCCACCAGCTGGTAGCCTTTCCAAAGGCCGTTGCTGACCACCAGGGATGATTTATCGAAAGCCCGTTTTTTATCGCTGAACTGGAAATAAAGTTTGGCATCGTCGTAAAAAACCAGTCCCGTTGTGCTGGCATTCCCGTTGCGGTCTACCGGCAGTACCAGGAACATGGAATTGGAATCTTTCGTTTGCAGGATTCCGTTGAGCGTGGTGCCCCCGGCTATCTTAACTGCGTCCATACCTACAATATGCGCATTTATGCTCAGGTAATTGCTTTCTTTTTTAGGATTGAGAGGCAGTTTGCCGGCCAGCAAATCTGTCCAGTCGTACCGGCGCCAGCCATGCGTGAGCATAACCAGGTCAAGGTAAATACCGGCGCTGTCGGAAGTATTGAAAAAATAATAATAGGGATCGGCAATCTTGCCCCTCAAATCGCCGGAAAGCAGGAGATGCGAAATGATATTGTCCTCATACTGCGAAGGCACATTCAGGTCGGCATCGGTAACAGACAGGGAGAGGTTGGCGCCCATGCTGTCGGAAATCATCACCTCGCCTTTATTCAATCCTCTTTTAGCAGTATTGGTAACCGGCACCCAGGCATCGGCATCAAATTCGTATTCGTGGTTGTTGACAAACGTAACGCGTTCGGCCAGCGGGGTATAATTTTTATCGAACACGGTTACCTGTAGTATGCCCGAAGGGAGCAGCCTGGTAGGCAGCATGCCCGAAGTAGCGGATTTATCAACCAGGTTGGCCCGGGCGGAATATACCAGGTGCTGGTTCATAAATGCCATTATGCGCACTACCTTATCGTCGTCGGGCACGTTGTCGGAACGCTGTATCACGAACTTCTTGCCGTTTTCCGCGTCCATCACCTGCAGGCTGATGCCCTGCGGTTTTATTTCCGGCAGCGGCATAGTTTGCTCTTTGCCGCCGGCGGCAGTCCATACGGCGGTATACGCCTGTCCTGCTTCCGGTTGAAAACTAAAGCTGCCCATACCGTCGTGCACAGACGAAAAATCAAGCAGCTTGTTGCCACCGGCACTCCTGATATAGCCTTTTACCGCCACGGGCAGGCCGTTGGCATCGGTAGCATTAAATGCTACAATACCGGGAAGGCCCGCTACCAGGCCTCCCCCTTCAGGCAGCAGGCGGAAGATAGCCAGGCGGTTAGCAGGCAAAGCGGCCTGCTGGGCCGTTGAACCACCTGCCGGTGTACCAGCTTTGGCAGTGGCGGGTTTTGACGGGATAATAATGCGGATGGGCTTTACATATAAAAAATCCGTGTCGCCATTGAGCATGGAAACAGTATAGGCACGAAAAAATAGTACGTTTTTATTGAGGCTGGCGGCCAGGTCGAAGCTGCCGGCCGAGCTGGATTCCACCACCGGCGAACTGCGTCGGTTGACAACGGAGCCGCTTTCGTCTATCAGTTCCGCATAAAAATTCCTGCTGGCCAGGGAAGGCTCCAGCCCGGAAAAGATATACGCTTTAAACCAGATGGTTTCACCCGGGTTGTAATAGTATTTATCAAAGTGCACATATATTTTTTCCTGCGGTGAAGCGGCGCGCCAGTTGGTCAGCAGTGAATCTACATTCTGCGCCGTGGCGGCACCGGTGAACAGTAAAAGGCAAACAATAAAGGAAGCGTACATTTGTCTGAACATAACAAAAGGAGGGTTTGAGAATCTGCTAATTTAAAGCAATACCAACTCACGGGGGCCTGTTAAAATGGTATTAACATTTTATGAACGTAAATTAAAGGGATTTTAAGCAATAAATTTATTAGTTATCATGAAGAGCGCAGATCTATACGAAAGCTACCGGGCCCATATACAGCGTATTGCAGATGTAAAATATGCACTGGCGGTGCTGCAGTGGGACCAGGAAACGTATATGCCTTCCAAAGGCGCAGCATTCCGTGCACGGCAGTCGGCCACGCTAAGCGAATGGGCGCACCAGTTGTTTACACAGGAATCGTTCAAAAACCTGCTGCAGGAACTGAACAGCCGCAACGACCTGGATGCGCTGCAGCAAAAGAACGTGGAATTGTCGTGGTACGATTATTCGCAGCAGGAAAAGCTGACGCCCGAATTTGTGCGTACTATGAGTGAACAGGTATCAAAAAGCTACCAGTCGTGGATACAGGCCCGGAAAGAAAACTCCTTTGCGGTATTCGCCCCCGATCTTTCCGCGCTGGTGGATTTAAAACGGCAGGAGGCCGGCATGCTGGGCTACGGGGGCCATGCCTATAATGCGTTGCTGAACCAGTACGAACGGGGCTGTACGGTGGCGCTGCTGGACAAGGTGTTTGCCAACCTGCAGGCGCCGCTGAAAGCATTGCTGGCGGCCATTGCCTCCAGGCCCCCGGTAAACGATGCGTTTTTGCGGCAGCCCTTTGCCAAAGACCAGCAATGGAAATTCGGGATGGAAGTGCTGAAGCAAATGGGGTTTGATTTTGATGCGGGCAGGCAGGATATTTCCGAGCACCCGTTTACCACCAATTTCAGCAGCCGGGATGTGCGGGTTACCACCCGCATTCATGAAAACGATTTTACCAGCATGACCTGGAGCTGTATACACGAAGGCGGCCATGCCCTGTACGAACAGGGACTTCCCGCATCGGAGTACGGGCTACCACTGGGAGAATTTACCTCGCTGAGCATCCACGAATCGCAATCGCGGCTCTGGGAAAACAATGTGGGCCGCAGCGTGGACGGCTGGCAGCATCTTTACCCGCTGGCGCAGCAGTATTTCCCGGCACAGCTGGGACAGGTGCCGCTGGCGGATTTTTATGCCGCCATCAACAAGGTGCAGCCCTCGCTTATCCGTACCGAAGCGGACGAGCTTACCTATCATTTTCATGTACTGATACGGTATGAGCTGGAAAAAAAGCTCATCGAAGGCAGCCTGTCGGTAACCGATATTCCCGCCTACTGGAACGGGCAATACAAAGCATTGCTGGATGTAGAGGTACCCTCCGACCGGGAGGGTTGCCTGCAGGATGTGCACTGGAGCCACGGCAGCTTTGGCTATTTTGCCACCTACAGCCTGGGCAGCTTTTATGCCGCCCAGTTTTTTGCCGCCGCCGGAAAACAGGTGCCCGGCCTTGCCGATGAAATAAGAAACGGGCAGTACAAACCGTTATTGAATTGGTTACGTATTAATATACATACCCATGGGCGCAGGTGGCTGAGCGAGGAGCTGTGCGAACGGATTACAGGCACACCACTTGATATTCAGCATTTTATGACTTATGCCCGGGATAAGTACCAACGCATTTATCAACTTTGATGTCCTAAAAAACCAGGTTTTGATGAAAAAACTACTCCTTATCGCTGCTGTGACTGCTGCTGTGCTTTCTTTTTCGTGCAAAAAGGCTATCCAGAAAAAAGAAGAGGATCTTATTGTGCAGGCCATGACCGACGGGCGCTGGTATGTGCAGCTGTACCAGGACACGACCACCGATGTAACCGCCGAGTTTGCGGGCTATCAATTCCAGTTTTACTCCAATAATACCGTAGATGCCATTACCGGCACCACTACCAAGAGTACGGGCACCTGGAGCGGCGATATCAGCAACTATACCATTACCGCCAATTTCCCTGTCGCCGCCGGCGATACCCTGCGCCGCCTTAATTACGTGTGGACGCTGACCGACAGTTATACCAATTACGTTGAAGCAAAAACCGCCAATGGCAGCGGGACGAATATCCTGCATCTGCAGAAGCTATGACATGACGCGCCTTCGGCGCGGGCATATAAGTGAGCTAAGAGTTCAAAGGAGAAAAAAGAGGCTTCGCACGGGGAATACTTTATAACATGCTTACTTTATTTTATTCCAGGCCCCTCTTTAGGCAAAAAAGATCTGGCGCACAGAGTTAAAAGAGAAAAAGAGGTTTTGTGGCAATTTGGCAATTTCCTTACTCTTTTTCTCTTTTAACTCTGTGCGCCAAAAAAACATTTGTGCATAAGCGGGCCCGGAAAACTAAACGTATCTCTGCATCAGGACTCTTTTTCCTCTTTTTTCTCCTTTGAACTCTTTGCCCTGAAAACACAATGCCTGAAGGCGGCATACAATTTGACATTATCCTTTTTGTGATAAATAATAATGTGTCCCGGCATACGTTTAGAACCCATTGGCGTCGTTTTTTGACGACGGCAATAACAGTATAACAATTTCCTATTTATAAAAACCTGTTTTCCCTCTAGTTACTTAAAGGGAGCCAAAATATCCAGTACCTCATGAAGAAAGCGGGCCTTATCTTCATAAAACTACTGCTTTCTGCGCTGGTTGTACTGGCTGCAGGTGCAGCAAAAGCGCAGCCACAAGCGGCTTTTACTTCCGATACCATAAGGGGGTGTGCACCCCTGGTGGTTCATTATACCGATCAGAGTACCGGCAGCCCCACCTCCTGGTTATGGGATTTGGGCAATGGCAATACTTCCACGCAGCAAAACCCCGCAGCTACCTATTTATCGGCTGGCGTCTATACGGTTACCCTCACCGCCACCAACAGTGGCGGCAGCAGCGTACTGGTTAAAACCAGCTATATCACGGTATATGCCAACCCGGTGGTTGGTTTTTCCGCTTCACAGACCACAGGCTGTTTTCCCCTGCCCATCCAGTTTACCGACCAAACCACTACCCCCGACGGCAGCATTGTATCGTGGCTTTGGGATTTCGGCGACGGGCAGGTAGACTCGGTTCCCAACCCAGCGCATACCTACACGGCGGCGGGCAGCTACAATGTGTCCCTGCAGGTTACCAACAGCCATGGCTGTACGACCACGCTTACCAAACCCACTTATATACAAATCAATAACGGCGTGCTGGCGGATTTCAACTTTACCGCGCCCAACAGCTGCCGTCCCCCGGCCACTGTATCGTTTACCAACCAGAGTACCGGCACCGGCACACTGAGCTATCTGTGGGATTTTGGCGATGGCAACACGAGCACCGCCATCAACCCCTCTCATGCCTATGCATCGGCGGGCAGTTATACGGTTACGCTTACGGTAAAAAACAGTTCGGGTTGTACCAATGTGGCTATAAAACAAAGCGCCATTGTCCTGGGCACGGTAACGGCCGCGTTCACTGCGCCCAGCCCGGTATGCGTGGGATCCGGCGCCCTGTTTACCAATACGTCGAGCCCCGCGCCGGTGGGCGCCAAATGGGATTTTGGCGATGGTACCGGCTCCACGCAATTAAGCCCCGTTAAAACATTCAGCGGCCCGGGCGTGTTCCCCGTAAAACTGGTCAGCGATTTTGGCACCTGTAAAGATTCGGTGACCGTGCCCATAACGGTATTGCAAAAACCCAAAGCCGATTTTACGGCCATTAACACAACAGGCTGTAAAGCGCCGCTGACGGTTTCCTTTACCAATACGGCCGTAAACGCCGTTAGCTATAAATGGCTTTTCGGCGACGGCAATACCAGCACCGCCGCCAACCCCGTGAACATCTATACCCGGCTGGGCGTGTACGATGTAACCCTGATCGTTACCAACAGCGCCGGCTGTACTGATACTATCTTGAAACCGAAGTTGGTGCAGATAACCCCGCCCAGGGTAGTGATTACCAATGTGCCGCAGCAGGGTTGTGTTCCCTATACGTTTCAGCCCCTGTTCAGCGTGCTGACAGGCGATGTGCTGACCAGCTATACATGGTATTTTGGCGACGGCAGCACGGCTACCGGCCCCGCCCCCACGCATATATATACCGTTCCCGGCACCTATACGGTAAAACTGGTTTATACCACGGCCGGGGGCTGTACCGATTCCACTATTGTAAACGCGGCCATCACGGTAGGCCGCCCGGCCAACCCGGCATTTGACGCCACGCCGCGTATTGCCTGCGCGTTCCAGCCCATCCAATTTACCGACCTGAGCACGGGCGCTATCGACCGGTGGTTATGGCAGTTTGGCGACGGCACTACCTCGGGTGCGCAAAACCCCGCGCACCGCTATGGCGATACGGGTTATTTTACGGTTACACTTACGGTATTCAGCAACGGCTGCCCGTCTACCATAACCATACCCAATTTCATTTATATCAAACCGCCGATTTCGCGTTTCATCGATTCGATGGATTGTTCAACCCCTTTTATCCGCTGGTTCCGCGACCAGTCTATCGGGCCGCTTTCCTGGTCCTGGGATTTCGGCGATGGCAATACGAGCACCCTCCAGAACCCTACGCATACCTATGCGGCCACGGGCACGTATACCGTAACACTAACTGTGCGCAACGATACCTGCGAACATACTTCACAGCAAATGGTGAATATCATTAATGAAACGGCCGATTTTGCGGCGCTGGATACGGTTATCTGCCGCAACAGCTCACAAAGTTTCAGCACCCGAAACATCAACCCGGCCAATATTGCGCAATACAAATGGGATTTTGGCGATGGCACCGTAATGTTTGGCAGCAGCTCGGTATCGCATACTTACCAGCTATCGGGCAAATTCAATGTGCAGCTGACCATTACCGATTTGAACGGCTGTACCAGCACCTTACTGAAACCCCTGTATATAGAAGCCGACGGCCCCACGGCGGCCTTCAGCGTTTCCGCCACCGGCGTTTGCGCATTCAGCCCGGTATCGTTTACAGACGCTTCGGTATCTGACGGCGTTCACCCGCTGATGCAATGGCGCTGGAAATACGGCGACGGCCTCAGCGATACGCTTACGGCCCCGCCCTTCCAGCACAGCTATGGCAGGGCCGGCCAGTTTAATGTAACCCTTATCGTAACCGACAGCAAGGGGTGTACCGACAGCCTTACCAAAATAAAGGCCGTGCTTATTTCCAAACCCGCGCCGCTTTTTTCTTCGGCCGACACGCTCTCCTGCGTCAACAAACCCATACAGTTTGTAAACCAAACTGCGTCCAACACACCAACCGGCTATTTATGGGATTTCGGCGACGGGCAAACTTCTACCGCCCTGAACCCGGTACATAATTATGCCACGGAAGGCCTGTATACCGTAATGCTTACCGCTACCGACAAATACGGTTGTATCGATTCGGTACATATTAACCAATACATTGGCATTTTTAACCCGCATTCCATTTTCTCGATCAATGATTCGGTGGCTACCTGCCCGCCGCTGGTGGTCAACTTTACCAACCAGAGCACGCATTATACCAGCTACCAGTGGAATTTCGGCGATGGCACCTATACAGCCCTCACCGATCCACGGCACTTCTATTCCTTCCCGGGCACGTACCAGGCCAAGCTAACGGTAACCAGCCCGGGTGGTTGTATGGATTCTTCGTATCATGTTATTACCATACGCGGGCCGGAAGGCAGTTTTGTGTACGACAACCCGAAAGGCTGCAGCCCGGATACCGTTCATTTTGTGGGCACCACCAGGGACAAAGCCAGTTTTACCTGGGACTTCGGCGATGGCACGGTAGTAGCTACCGGCGATTCGGTACTTACCCATATCTATATCCGCATAGGCAATTACCTGCCCAAGATGATCCTTACCGACCCGGGCGGCTGCCGGGTGCCTTACCCGGGACCGGATACCATACAGGTATACGGTGTTAACGCCAAATTCGGCGCCACCCCACCGGTTTTGTGCGATAGCGGGATGGTGCGCTTTACCGATTCCTCCAATGCCAGCGACCCGGTGGTCAGCTACCAGTGGGATTTTGGCGACGGCAACGGTTCTGCGCTGCAAAACCCCACGCACAATTATCCTACCAGCGGCCTGTACCCGATACAACTGATTGTAAAGACCATGCTCGGCTGCGTGGACACCGCGCATTTGCCCGAGCCCATCAGGATAGTACGGACTCCTGTGCTGGACATTACCGGCGATACCGGTAAATGCGCCCCGGCGGTACTGCAGTTTTACGGCAACCTGGTGCTGGCCGATACGTCGGCGCTGCAATGGAAATGGGATTTTGGCAATGGCACGGGCTCGGCCCTGCAAAACCCGCCGGCCGTTACCTATACTACGCCCGGCGCTTATACGGTGCTGATGATCGGCACCAATTCAACCGGCTGCGCCGATACCATCCGGCGAACAGTACAGAGCTACCCCATGCCCACCGTTAAGGCCAGTCCCGGTGGAGTGATATGTCTTTATAAAACCGCTACCCTGCAGGCCAGCGGCGCGGCGAAATACGAGTGGGCGCCAGCCACCGGACTTTCGTGCGCCGAATGCGCCACCACGCTGGCCGCCCCGGCAAACGATATTACCTATTACCTGACCGGGCAAACGCAGTATGGCTGCGCCGGCAGCGATTCCGTTCATATTACGGTAAAGCAGCCGTTTAAAATACAGGCAGGCCCGGGCGATACCCTCTGCGTAGGTTCGTCCTGGCAGCTGAATGCAAAGGGAGCACAATTCTATGCCTGGTCGCCGGCTACCGGCCTGAGCAATACCCAAATAAGCAACCCGGTGGCGCAGCCCCAGACCAGCCAGGTATACCAGGTGGTAGGCTACGACGACCAGCGCTGTTTTTATGATACGGCTTATGTGCCGGTGGTGGTATATCCCTTCCCCACCGTTGAGCTGGGGCAGAATATGCAGGTAAAAGCGGGCGATTCGGTGGTGCTCAAACCAGTATTATCGGCAGACGTGGTGGCCATCAAATGGCAACCGGCCACCTGGCTGAGCTGCGATACCTGCTTTAACCCCATTGCCAAACCGATGCAAAACACGACCTACCGGGCGCTGGTGGTGAACCAGGGCGGCTGTATTGGCTACGACAACGTGACCCTGTTTGTATTTTGCAACAACGCCAATCTTTTCATGCCCGATCTTTTCTCGCCCAATGGCGACGGGCAAAACGATATTTTCTATCCCCGCGGGCATGGCATCTATACCATTAAAAGCCTGCGCATTTTTAACCGCTGGGGCGAAGAGATATTCGAGCGCCTGAACTTCAAGGCCAACGATGCTTCCATGGGCTGGGACGGCACGCATAAAAACAGGCCGGCGCCATCAGACGTGTATGTGTATACCGTGGAAGTAGTGTGTGAAACCGGGCTGCAGATGCTGTACGGTGGTAATGTGATGTTGCTGCGATAGGGGACATTTAGTAGACACCCCGCCTTCGGCCCTTTATAGCAGCGAAAAAGCAGGCCCAGTGACGCCGGAAAAGCAGGAAAATTTAGTAAGCTTTGCATGCAGGAAACCGTTTGTACTGCATTGTTCCCGGCAAACGGGGTGAACACAGGCGATACAATATACTATGAATATCCGCCCTGTAATCCATTTCCCTCCCCTTCTGCCTCGTCATCCCGGCCCCCGGAGCAGCTACCCGTTTTCCCCGAGTAGAAATATATCAAAGCGGTTGTTTTTTATTATAGGTAAACCTTTAGGGATCAAACTTGGTCTCCCTTCCACATACCTTAAATATTAAACATACGTTATTGCTTTGATATCCTTTTGAATCACCCCGAATCCCGGTATCGTAATGAAGACGAAGATGCACCATGTGCGTCGTACCCTGCTATTATTACTAGTTTTCGTATCCGTCCGGCAGGCAGCACACGCACAATTACATGCGGACTTCAACGCAAGTCCGGCCAGCGGCTGCGCCCCGCTCTACGTGAGCTTTCACGACCTGAGCACCGGCAATCCCGGCAGCTGGAAATGGGACCTGGGCAACGGGACTATCTCTTACCTGCAAAACCCTTCCGCTACTTATTTCAATCCCGGCAAGTATACCATACGACTGGTGGTAAAGACCGCCAACCAAACCGATTCGGTGGCCAAACAGAGCTATATTACCGTATATGCGCTTCCCAAACCTTCTTTCCGGGCTTCCGATACCACGGGTTGTTACCCGCTCCGGATACAGTTTACCGACCAGAGCGCAGCCCAGGAAGGAAGTATTGTAAAATGGGAATGGGATTTGGGCGATGGTACGCTTTCCTCCCTGCAAAATCCCGTGCATGTTTATACCGCGGCCGGCAATTATAACGTGATACTGCGCATTACCAATTCGGGCGGATGTACCAGTACGTTATCGCGCCAGCAATACATTAAGATCAGCGATGGGGTAAAAGCCGGTTTTTCGTTTGTTAACTCCAATCTTTGTAAGCCGCCGTCCATTGTCAGCTTTACCAACAGCAGTACCGGTACCGGCACGCTCAGCTACCAGTGGGTATTTGGCGACGGCCATACCGCCACCGGCTCCAATCCTTCCAATACCTACACTACCGCGGGCCTGTATACGCCCCGGCTGGTTGTAATAAACGATAAAGGTTGTACCGATACACTGTCGCAGCAAAAGGCGGTAACCATAGGCCAGGCAAAGGCGGCGTTTACCGCGCCGGACAGCATGTGCCAGTCGGCCTCCGTGCAGTTTACCAATACTTCCCAGCCCCTGGCCAACAGCTATACCTGGAGCTTTGGCGACCAGACCCTGAGCACCGATACCAGCCCTTCGAAAGTATATAACCTGGCCGGCAAAGATTCGGTACAGCTGGTAGCCGATTTTGGGAGCTGTAAGGATACGGCGCTTAAAATAATACGCATTGTACCCAAGCCCGTGGTCGGTTTTACGGCCGATAAAACCGTGTCCTGCCAGGCGCCGTTTACCGTACACTTTACCAATACCACTCCCGGGGGCAAGGCCTTCCAGTGGTCGTTTGGCGACGGCAGCAGCTCTGCGCTGCAAAACCCGGCGCATACCTACCAGCAGCAGGGGTCTTATACCGTAACACTTATTGTAACCAGCACGACAGGCTGTACCGACAGCCTGGTGAGCACCCATTATATTGTAATACAACCGGTAGCGATAACCCTGCAGGCCATCCCGTTTAAAGGATGCCTGCCGCTGGCCTATAAACCTGTATATACCGTGGCCACCGTGGTACCCCTGGTGGGCTACCAGTGGGATTTTGGCGATGGCGGCAACTCTACGCTTCAAAACCCGGTGCATGTGTACAACAGCCAGGGCATTTTTACCGTAAAGCTGACCTACACCACCGCCGATGGTTGTACCGGCACGTTCACCTATGCCGGCGCGGTGTATGCGGGTCAGAAACCGGCCGCTGCTTTTTCGGCACTTCCGCCGGATGCCTGTGCCTCCACGCCCATCCAGTTTACCGATAAAAGCAGCAACTCCGTAACCAGCTGGAACTGGCAGTTTGGCGATGGCGCCTCCGATACCAGCCGCAACCCTGCACACCTGTATAACGACACCGGTTATTTCAGCGTGCAGCTGATTGCGTCCAGCTATGGCTGTTCCGATACGCTGCAACTGAACAACGTGGTGCATATAAAAGCGCCCATCGCCCGGTTTGGCGTGGGCACCAATTGTGCTACCCCCTACCAGTATGCGTTTAACAATTATTCTATTGGGGCCAGCACCTGGAGCTGGGATTTTGGCGACGGCAGCACCTCGGGCACCAGCAGTCCCACCCATGTATTTGGCGCCACGGGCAATTATACCGTGCGGCTCACCGTAAGCAACGGTGTATGTACGCATACAGCGGCTTACCCGGTAACCATTATTGTTGAAAAAGCTAATTTTACCGCTTCTACCACCAGCGTGTGCAGGGGCGATTCCATAGCATTGCAGCCGGTGGGCTTCAATGCGCACAATGTGACTGCCTACCAGTGGTTTTATGCTACCGGGGGCGATACCAGCTCAAGTATTAAAGTAGCTTACCCGCAATCCGGCGCCTATACGGTATCCCTGGTCATTACCAATACCAGCGGCTGTACAGATACGATGATTAAAACCAATTACCTGCATATAAACGGCCCGGTGGCCGGTTTTGGGGAGACTAAAAATTCCGCCTGCCTGAACACCGGGGGCACCATACAGTTTAAAGACCTGAGCACCACCGATGGAACGCATGCCATCCGTAACTGGCAATGGAATTTTGGCGATGGCAGCAGCCAGGCTATGACGGCCCCGCCGTTTGCCCATGCTTATACGGCAAGCGGCGCCTATAATATCCAATTAAAGGTAACCGACGCGGCGGGCTGCAGCGACAGCATCAGTAAAGCAAATGAAATTGGCATCGGCGACCCGAAAGCGGATTTTTACAGTCCCGATACCACCAGCTGCAGCAACCGGCCTATCAACTTCGTCGACAATTCTACCGGCAACGGCTTAAGTTATTTCTGGCGGTTTGGCGATGGCATCAACTCGTCCGACCGCAGCCCGGTGCATACCTACCCCACGGTGGGCGGTTATGATGTGGAATTGCGGATATGGGATATTTATGGCTGCCGCGACTCGGTGCTTACGGGTAATTATATCCGCATTGACCAGCCCAAAGCGGCCTACCAGCTCAGCGATTCTACCGGCACCTGCCCGCCGCTGGTGGTAAAATTTACCAATCAATCGGCGTATTACCGCCAGGAAAACTGGAATTTCGGCGATGGCACGGGCGCACAGCTGGATACTCCCACCCATTACTATAACTATCCCGGTACCTACTATGCGCAACTGGTGGTGACCAGCCCCGGTGGTTGTACCGATACCATGAGCCGGAAAATTGTGATAAAGGGGCCTACCGGTACGTTCTCCTACGATAAAACCATTGCCTGTACGCCCGGTACGGTAGCGTTTACAGCAAACACCCAGAATACCCAATCGCTGATATGGGATTTTAACGACGGGGCCACCCTGCAAACCGCCAACCTGGACGTGAACCACAACTTTACTGCTTTGGGTATTTATGTACCCAAACTGATACTGGAAGATGCGCAGGGGTGTAAAGTGCCTATTGTGGGCAAGGACACCATCAGCATTTACGGGGTGGAGTCTGCTTTTGGCAGCAATAAGCGCCTGCTGTGCGATTCGGGAATGATAAGCTTTGCCGATTCATCGCTGTCCAACGACCTGGTGACCGATTACGAATGGCATTTTGGCGACGGCACGGTGAGCTATGACCAGGACCCCCAACATGCTTATACCGCCACCGGCGTATACCCGGTGCAATTAATAGTAACAACATTCAATGGCTGCAGGGACAGTTCCCTGCAGGTGACCAATATTAAGGTGGCAGCCAGCCCGCAGGTTATGATTCGGGGTGATTCAGGAGCCTGCGCCCCTGCCACTCTTAACTTTTCAGGCGTTATTACCGTGGCCGATACCTCCGCCCTCAGCTGGCAATGGCAGTTTGGCAATGGCGGGGCATCTGCGCAGCAAAGCCCCCTGCCGGTGCAATACCCGGTGGCCGGTGATTACTCCGTAGTAATGAGCACGACTAATTCTTCCGGCTGCGTAACCACGGTTACCAAACCGGTTGCGGTACATCCCGTGCCGCTGGTAAATGCCGGCAGCAATGCCTGGATGTGTGAAAAGAAAACCGCCCTGCTCAAGGGAACCGGGGCCGACAGCTATACCTGGAGCCCGGCTGCCTCGCTTTCGTGCAGCAATTGCGCCACCACGCTTGCTGCGCCGGATTCCAATACCCTGTATCACCTGCACGGCGAAACTGTTTTTGGCTGTAAAGCCGATGATTCAGTACTAATAAGCGTAAAACATCCGTTTATACTGCAGGTGGGAAAAGGCGATACCCTGTGCAAAGGCGAAGTGTTCCAGCTGAACGCCGGCAATGCCGAGCTGTATACCTGGACACCGTTGGCCGGGCTGGACAACAGCCATTCCAAATCGCCGGTGGCGCACCCGGACCAAACCACTACCTACCAGGTAATTGGGTATGACAGCATAGGCTGTTTTTACGATACCGGTTATGCCACCGTGAAAGTATACCCCTACCCCACGGTAGATGCGGGTGAGGATAAAACTATTTCGGTGGGTTCCTCTACCGGTTTGACGCTGAAGGTAAGTGACGATGTGAACTATATACAATGGCTGCCCGCTACGGGGTTAAGTTGCGCCAACTGCAGCAGCCCGGTAGCCAGCCCCAAGCAGACCACCAGCTACAGGGTAACCGTCATGAACCGCGGGGGATGTATTAACAAGGATGATATTACCGTATTTGTGGTATGCAACGGGGGAAACATCTTTATGCCCAACACGTTCTCACCCAACGGGGATGGCAATAACGATGTGTTTTACCCGAGGGGCAAGGGATTATATACCATCAAAAGCATGCGCATATTCAACCGCTGGGGAGAGCCGGTATACGAGGCGGTGAACTTCCTGGCAAACGATGCTTCCAAAGGCTGGACGGGCACTTATAAAAACGGCCCGGCACCCAACGATGTGTATGTTTATTTCGTAGAAGTAATATGTGAGAACAATGCCCTGCTCACCTATTCCGGGAATGTTGCCTTGATACGTTAAGTTCATTATCCTTTTAAAAATTAACTTTGGCAAGGTTTTTTGATCATCTCCCCTTTGAAATTCCACCGGGAAAGGCATCTGGTAACCATAAATGGAAATTGTTTGAGAAGAGCTTTATACTCCTTATTTTTCTTGTTGATCTGTACCCGGATGATGGGACAGAACCCTGTGGCAGCGTTTACCGCCAATAAAACATCGGGGTGTGCCCCGCTTACGGTAAGCTTTACCGACCAGTCCACCGGGGGCATACTTTTCTGGAATTGGGATTTCGGCAACGGTACTTTATCCACCCAGCAGAACCCGGTGGTTGTATACAATACACCCGGGGTATATACCGTAAAAGTAGCGGTCAGGAATGCCAACGGGGCCGATGGCATTACAAAGACGAATTATATCAGGGTCTTTCCCTCGCCGGTGGCTTCCTTTACCATTAACAGCAATATCGGGTGTGCGCCATCCTGGTTCCAGTTTACCGACCTTTCTACCGATACCGCCGGCACTATTGTAAAATGGAGCTGGCTCTTCAGCAATGGCAGCACTTCCAGCGCGCAAAGCCCGGCAGTTCAATTTACGAATGTGGGGTTTTATGATGCCACCCTGACGGTAACCAGCAGCACCGGTTGTTCCGGAACCACCGGTGTAAACCGGATTGTGCGGATAGTGCCGGGTGTGATAGCCGATTTTACCTATACGCAGCCCGTTACCTGCCGGCCGCCCTTTACGATTAACTTTACCAACCAGACCAGCGGGGCCGGCAACTTAACCTATAGCTGGGACTTTGGAAATGCCAGCACTTCTACCCAAACCAATCCCACGGCCGTATATACCAGTGCAGGCACCTACACCGTAAAGATGGTAGGCCAAAGCGATTATGGCTGCCAGAATACGGTACAAAAAACCATTACCCTGGCTACCACCCTTCCATCCTTTACCAGCAGCGGTGTTTGCTTTAACAGCCCTACCAGTTTTCAGAATACCTCTTCCCCGCCGCCGAATTCCCTACTGTGGAAATTTGGCGATGGCACCCAATCCACCCTGCAAAACCCGGTAAAGACATTCCCGGCACCCGGCAGCTACCCGGTTACCCTGGTAGGCAATTACCCGGCCTGTACCGATTCCATTACCCAACTGGTGAAGATTAACCCGCCACCGGTGGTTGATTTTACATCGTCCCGTACCCATACCTGTAAGCCCAACCTGCAGGTAGATTTCACCGATGTATCGCCGAACGCCAAAAGCTGGAGTTGGAGTTTCGGGGATGGGAGCACTTCCAACCAGCAAAACCCATCGCATACCTATACCACCCAGGGCTTCTTTGATGTAATACTTAGCATTACAGACAGCAACGGTTGCCAGAACAGTATAACCAAGGGAGCTTTTGTACAGATAAGCGCCCCACAGGCTATCATTAGTAATGTGCCCGCCGGCGGATGCGCACCATTTACCTTTACCGCGCGTTCCGGCTCGCTTTCATCGGAGGGCATTGCCGGCTATAGCTGGGATTTCGGGGATGGCAATACCAGCACCCTGGCTACACCAACCAATACCTACGTGTCGACCGGCAACTATACGATAAAACTAACAGTGACCAGCCTTGACGGGTGTACCAATACGATTACCGTACCCAATGCGGTGCAGGTAGGTACGCCGGCGGTGATCGATTTCAGCGAAAACCCCAACCCTGTTTGCCGCTCGTCGTGGGTTAACTTTACCGATTTAACCGCCCCTTCCGGGCTTCCGCTGGTATGGCAGTTTGGTGATGGAGATACTTCCTCCGCCTCCAACCCAGTACATAAATATGCCGATACGGGAAGTTTTAATGTAACGGTTATTGCCGACAACAATGGCTGTAAAGATACGCTTACCAAAAAAGGGTTTATAAAAGTGCTGGGGCCGGTAGCCCATTTTAACTATATGGTGGATTGTGTTACCAAAACACTGGTGAGCTTCCAGGATAGTTCTGTAATATACCCGCCGCCCGCCCCGGTACCCACCTACAAATGGAGTTTTGGCGATCCGGGCAATAACACGGCATCCGGTACGCCACTGCTTAACCCTACTTTCAATTACCCGGCCACATGGCCCACAAATTATACTGCCCAGTTGGTGGTTGACGATGGCACCTGTACCGATACGGCTATCCAGGTTATCCGGCTGGTAAACGAAATACCGGCCTTTACCATCAGTAAATCACCGGCCTGCAGAAATGATATCATTACTCTCACCTCCACCAATAGTGCGCTGAATATAAAAAAATACGAATGGGTGGTAAATGGAGGTGCACCCGTGACCGGCGGGGCCAGTTACCAGGTAAGTTTCCCCAATGCCGGCACGTTCACCGTGCAGCTCAATATCACCGATATTAATGGTTGCATTACCATAGGCACTCCTCAAAGCATCATCATTACGGGGCCAACGGTGGCATTTACTATTGGCAACGACGGGGGGTGCAAAAACAAACCGGTTCTGTTTACGGATAACTCCGTTTCGGCAGGAGGCGCTATCGTAGCCTGGTCCTGGAATTTCGGCGATGGCAGCGCGGGGCCGTTTACCGCGCAAAACACCAGCCATAGTTATGCCGATACGGGCCTGTACAACGTTACACTCACCGTTACGGATGCGCTCCATTGTACCGCTACCCTTACGCTGGCCGATACGATTACCCAGCCTCTTGCTGCTTTTGGAACAGATACCACCCTGTTTTGCCCGGGTGGCCCGATGCTGTTTAAAGATTCTTCCCTGGGACGGCGGATACAAAGCTGGACCTGGGATTTTGGCGATGGCGGCAGCGCTGCCGTGCAAAACCCGGTACATCGTTATGGGGGCGGGGATTCCGTTTATTCGGTAAAACTGGTTATAGGAGATGCTTTTGGCTGTTCGGATTCTGTAACACGCAGCAAGTATATTACGATCAAAAAACCCAAACCGGCATTCGGTGTAAAAGACTCTTCCACCATATGCCCGCCGCTGCAAACCAGCTTTACGTTCCAGGGTAAGGATTACCAGTCGTTTTCGTGGGATTTTGGCGACGGGGGCACTTCCACCCTGTCCAACCCCAGCCATTTTTACAATGGTTACGGCACAGATACCGTTAAACTGTACCTGGTAGGTTTCGGGGGATGCCTGGATTCGGCCACCAGCGTGGTGCATGTTTATAATCCATTTACTTATACCGTTATCAGCTACCCGCCTCCGTATACCGCCTGCAACCAGCTGAATGTAGATTTCACCTTAACCTTCCCCCCTTCCACGGAGGCCTATTTTTACTTTGGCGACGGGGCGCTCGACTCATCGCAGCAAACCGTGCTGCA
>JACXTT010003566.1_pt1 | contig 23832 bp, 22 predicted proteins | sample 9270951 | NCBI WGS metagenome assembly JACXTT01 (sample SAMN15532306, study PRJNA645909) | rock metagenome | isolation source: weathered quartz diorite | place: Puerto Rico | collected 2017-06-21
ACCATTCGGTGGAGCCGAGCAGGCCGTACTCCTCGCCGTCCCACGAGCCGAGCACGATCGTGCGCCGGGGGCGCCAGCCGCGCCTCGCCAGTGCCCCGAGCCCTCGTGCCAACTCGAGCATCGTGATGGTGCCGCTATTGGGATCGATCGCACCGTAAATCCAGCCGTCGCGGTGGTTGCCGCCGCCGCGCGGGAGAGGGTGATGACCGGCGGCGCGGCCAGCGACGACGCAAGCAGCAACGTGCCGAGGAGCGGGCAGGGGCGCATGAAACCGCGAGAGTCCTGCGCGTCGTGGTGCCTGTCAAGAGAGCCAGAGGAAGATCGGGGGTGGGATGCTTCCATTGCTACGCGATTGACCCATGCCGCACGACGGGTGTACACCCAAGCCTCCAGGGAATCACGTCTGGCGCCGCTCGTGCGAACCATCTCTCCTCGGAGGTCGGCCGCGCGCTCATCCAGGCTGCTGCTCATGCTGGTCGGCTTGCTGTTCGCCGCACCGGCCAATGCCCAAGGCGAATGGGAACCGCTCTCGCCCTCCGACTTCACCGGCGACAAGCCCGTGGTCTCGGATGCGTCGGGTGCCGAAGCCCTGTTCTGGAAGACGCACGTCGTGGATACGTTCGACGACGCGGGCATCAAGTCGATCGTGAGCCACTACATTCGCGTCCGGATCTTCACGGCGGCCGGCGCTCAGCACTTCGCCCAAGTGCGGATCGAGTATCAGAAACGGGCCAGCTACCTGAGCGACATCGCCGTTCGCACGGTGAACCGGGACGGCTCGACCCTCGAGCTGTCGCCGCGTGAGATTCACGAGGACGTCGCCGTGCGCGTCGGCGGCCACGAGTGGCGCGCCGTCACGTTCGCCCCGCGACAGGTTCAGCCCGGCTCGATCGTCGAGTACCGCTGGACCGAGACGATCTTCGATGCCATCTCACATGGCATCGTCATCGAATTGCAGCTCGAGATCCCGGTCCGCTTGGTCTCGGTCGCGATCCGCCCGCTGCCCTTGTCCGATGATCATATGAGCGTGATGCCGATGAACATCGGCGCCGCCGTCAACAGTGTCCGGGGGGAGCTGCGCTGCGATATCGAGTCCGTGCCCGGAATCGTGGACGAGCCGTACGCGCCGTTGGGTCTGCGCTCCCGCGGGTTGCTGCTGGCGTTCTACGAACCCAACGAGGTGCCGGGCCGTCATTTCTGGACTGCCTACGCGGGCGAGCTACAGCAGAGCATCGTGCCGCTGGCGACACCGGACGCCGGCGTTCGCGACTTTGCCGCCGGGCTCGTCCGGGGCGCCGGAAGCTTCGCCGACAGCGCGAGTCGAATGGTCCGCGGGTGCCGCCGCACGATTCGCCCGTTGACCGAAGGCGAGCTGCGGTCTCGGATCCGGCACCAGCTCAAACCGCCCACCGCGGCCATGACGCTCGCAGACGGCCGCGGCACTGACCTGGACGCCTGCGTGCTGTTGCTCGCGATGGCCCGCGGCGTCGGCTTCGAAGCGCGGCTCGTCCTGAGCGAGAGCCGCGCCGACGTTCCGTTCCGCGAGGACCTCTGGTTCCTCGGGTCGCTGAACGTGCCGCTCGTGGCATTGCGATCGGCGGAGGGCTGGCGATTCGCGTCGCCGCGGGAACGGCACGGCGACTGGGACCTGTTGCCGTGGGCGTGCGAGTCTGCGACGGCGCTGATGATCGGGAACGACGCGCTCGAGACGGTCCAACTTCCCGTGACGGTTCGCTCCCGCATCGAACGATACGCCGACTTGAGTCTTAGCGCCGAGGGAACACTGGAGGGCGAGATCAGGGTGCGATTGGGCGGCCACTGGACGCGCGACTGGCTCGACCACGTCTCGATTGCCGGCGACATGGATTCGACGCTTCGGCGCATCTGCCGTTGGCCCACCGCCGCTCTGGAGATCTCCCACCTCGCGGCGCGCATCGAGGGCGAGGATAGCTCATGGGTCGCACTCGCCGCCCACGTTCGGCTGCCTGGCTTCGCTCAGGTGACGAGCAGCCGGATCCTGCTCGAGCCGTTGGCCTGGAACGCCCGCACGCCGCCGGTGTTCGAATCGACGAGCCGGCGGCAACCCGTCAGCTTCGCATTCCCGTGGGTCGTGCTCGATACCCTGCGGATCCGCCTGCCGGGGGAGTTCCAGGTCGAGTCCGGCCAAGCGCCGGACGACGTCGCTGCCGACCCGGTCATGACCGAGAGCGTGCGCCTGCAGGGGCCCGACCAGGACCATGTGCTCGTCGCCGTGCGCGAGCAGCGGATCGGCGGCCCGGATGCGATGCGGGTCGCGCGGGGTGCTTACTCGGTGATCAAGGATGCGTTCGACGAGGTCGCGAAACACGACCGGTTCGTGCTCTCCCTCGGGCGCGCGGCGGTGGGCAAGCGGTGAGCGGGCGATTCTCGACGGGCGTCGTGCGTGCGGCTCGAAGCACGCTGAGCTGCGGGATCGTCGGGGCGTTGCTCGCGGTGCCCGGAACCGCCGGCGCCGACCACTTGCCCGCGTGGCTCGAGCCGCGGCTCGCGAGCGTCCCCGACGTGGGCGATGCGCACGCGGTCTACCTGCTGCGCGAGCGACGACTCGTCTCCCGAGCACATGGGGCGACGTCCGTGCGCGAGCGCGGTGCGGTGCGAGTGCTCGACCCGTCGGGCTCGCGCTGGGCGGCCGCGTCGGTCTCGTACTGCAGAGGCACAGATGCCCTGCGGTCGTTCCGAGCCTGGGTGGTCAAGTCCCCGGGCGACGTCGAGCAGCTCGGAGAGCACGACGCGACGGACGTGAGCGTCGGCGGTCCGCTGACGCTCGAAAGCGACGTCCGAGCGCGCGTGCTCGCGGCGCGCGATGCGCCGCCCGGCACCGTGTTCGCGTGGGAGTCGGAGATCGACCAGGATCCGTTGCTCGCGCAGTGGGAATGGTCGTTCACTCAGGAGCTGCCCGTCGCGCGCTCGCGATTCGTGCTCGTGCTGCCCGAAGGTTTCGTCGCCGACGCCCATGCATGGCCCGCCGATTCGATTCGGGTTCGCCGCGAAGGAAGCGACCTTGTGTGGGAGCGCCGCGATGTCCCCGCGCGGACCGTCGAGCCCTTGCAGTCGGGCACGTACGCTGCGCGGGAGTGGCTCGCGGTGTCGGCGCACACGACGCAGTCCGGCCTGAGCGTCGGACGCGAGTTCGAATCATGGCACGCCGTCGCCGCTTGGAGCGCCGATCTCGCGGCGCATCAGATCGAGACCACGCCGGAGCTGCGCGAGCGTGCGCTCCAGCTCGCGCGCGGGCTCGAGAATCCCATGGAGCGCGCCGCCGCGATCGGCCGGTTCGTCCAGGGACTCAACTATGTCGCCGTCGAGCTCGGACTGGGCCGCGGCGAGGGCTACCGGCCGCGGGCTGCCGCGGAGGTCCTGAGAGCCGGCTACGGTGATTGCAAGGACAAGGCGAACCTGATGCGGGCATTGCTCGCGATCGTCGGCCAGGAGGCATGGCTCGTACCCGTGTTCTCGAGCGACCGCGAGCGCGTCCGGGAACCCTGGCCAAGCCCGCTGCAGTTCAACCACTGCATCATCGCGATCCGGGCGCCGGAGGCGTTCCGATCGGGCCCCATCCTCGAGAGTTCCCCGCTGGGGCGAGTCTTCTTGTTCGATCCCACCGATCCCGCGACGGCGTTCGGCGACTTGCCGCGCGATGAGCAGGGCTCGCTCGCGCTGATCGCCGACGCCGTTCGCGGCGACCTGGTGCGGCTCCCGACGCTACCGGCCGAAGCGAACCAGGTGACGCGGAACGTTCGCGTCGCACTGCGGGACGACGGAGGTCTCGACGGCCGCCTGGAGGAGCTGTGCCAGGGGCAGGCCGAGGCCGTGCAATACGCCGCATACGCGCGCGGCGCCGCGGCGTACCAACGCGGACTCGAATCGTGGATCGCCGCGAGCTTGGGTCCCACGAAGGTCGATTCCGTCGCGGTGCTCGCGCGTCCCGAGTCGGGCACGATCGAGGTCCGCGCCCACTTCACGACCCCCGCGTTCGCGCAGCGTGTCGGAGAGGCGATGATGACCTTTCGGCCCGCGCTGCTGACACCGCGGGATCAAGAGATGCCCGAGGACTCGACTCGACGGACACCGATCGCTCTACCCGGCACTGCAATGCATGAATCTGTCGAGATCTCGTTGCCTGCCGGCTGGACTGTCGACGAGCTGCCACCGAAGATTTCGCTGCGCTCCGACGTGTACACGGTGGAGGCGGAGTGCACGAATGCGAGCGATCGCATCGTCTTCCGACGCTCGTGGCACACTCAACCCTGCGTGCTGCCGGCTGACAGGTACCCGGACGTGCACCCGTTCTTCGCCGCGCTCGCGCGATCGGGGCAGGCCCCCGTGGTGCTGGTGCAGCGAGTGCGGTGAGTCATGCGGCACGCGCTGCCGGCTACTGAACCTCGCGCGTGGTGGTCTCGAGCGACTCAAGACACTATCTTGATTCCCTGCGCGTCAGCTACCCTGCCCACGCGGTGGCACTCAGCGACTCGCTCATCCTGCAGCCCGCCGCCAATCGCAACTACCGGGCGATGACGAGCTTGACGAAAGAGCTTTTCAGGCTCCCTCCCTGACGGCGAAACCCGTCTCTTAGCGAGGACTCCAATGGACGAACACGGACCGCATCACGCCCACGGGGCCGGCCATCATCCGCATCACGGTGGGGTTGTTCACGCCCCTTCCACTGACGCCACCGAAGCCTATCGGACTGCCTTTGAGGCGGCCCAACCCGACGCCGGCAAGAGCGTCATTCCCATCGAGCTCGAGGCGCGCGAGATGGATTGGCCCATCGCCCCCGGGGCAACATTCCGAGCCTGGGGATTCAACGGCCAGATTCCCGGTCCAACGATCGAGGGGCGCGTCGGCGACGTCCTCCAAGTGCGTTTCACCAATCATCTGCCCGAGGCGACCACCATTCACTGGCATGGTTTACGTGTACCTGCCCCGATGGACGGGACCGATATGGTGCAGAGGCCGGTGGAGCCCGAGGAATCATTCACCTATCGGTTCAGACTCCCCGACGCCGGCATGTTCTGGTACCACCCGCACCTCAACGAGACGGTTCAGATGGAAAGAGGTCGTGGCGTGGTGCGATCGCGTGGCGGCCTAGCGTCGCGGCAGGGGGGCATCACTGCATGTGTACGAGCGCGGCGACGCCCGCTTCGCGGCCGCGGGTCATGCCGTAAGCTTCCCCGTCAACGAGACAGTTGATAACTGGACTCCCGCGCCGGCGCTGGCCTCGGCATGAACGAGCGGGGCGGCACCTGGCCGAGGCTGTCGTGGGGCCGCTCGCTGTTGTAGTCCTCCAGCCACTGTTCGGTGACGGCTTGCACCTCGTCGATCGAGCCGAACACGTAGGCATCGAGCACGCCCTCGCGATAGCTGCGATTGAAGCGCTCGATGTAGGCATTCTGGTCGGGCTTGCCGGGCTGGATGTGCCGAACCTCGATCTCGCGTTCTCGACACCAGGTCAGGAACGCGTCCGAGATCAGCTCGGGGCCGTTGTCGACTCGCAACGCCTCCGGTCGACCGTGCACGGCCACCAGCTCGTCGAGGATTCGGATCACCCGAACACTCGGGATCGATGTGGAGACGTCGACCGCCAGGCCCTCCCGGTTCCCTTCGTCGAGCACGTTCAACGTCCGGAACTTCCGTCCGCCGTACAGCGCATCCGACATGAAGTCCATCGCCCAGATCCCGTTCAGCCGACGCGGTGCCTCGAGTGGCTGCCGCAATCGGGTCGGCACCCGTCGCCGCGTGCGCCGCGGCAGGTTGAGCTTGAGCGCGCAATAGACGCGGTGCACCCGCTTGTGGTTCCACCCGTATCCCTGACGTCGCAGCCGGCGAAAGCACTTCCAGAACCCGCTGCGCGGATGCTGCTCAACGATCTCCTGCAGACCCGCGATCACCTCGGCATCGTGCTCGAGCGTCGTCATCTCGCGTCGGTAGTAGGCCGCCCGCGAGAACCGCACGATCCGACAGGCACGCATCACCGACAGCCCGTGCTCCGTCACCAGCGTGGATGCGGCCTCTCGCTTCGCGGACGGCGTTACCGTTTTCGCTGCAGCAGATCCTTGATCGCCGCGTTCTCGAGCGCCAGGTCGCTGTACATCCGCTTCAACCGCGCGTTCTCCGCCTCGAGCTCACGCAGCCGTGTCAGATCCGACACCGATGCTCCGCTATAACGCGACTTCCAGTTGAAGTACGTCTGTCGGCTGATGCCGTACTTGCGCAGCAGATCGGTGATCGGGACTCCCGACTCGCCTTCCTTCAAAGCCGCGACGATCTGGGTTTCCGTGAACCGCGATTTCCGCATGGCCCCTCCCTGCCAAACGCGGGAGAGTCTAGCTCCAACTGTCTACGCGAGGGGGAAGCTTACGATGCGTCGCGTGAAGGTATGTCGCAGGTTCGACGCCTCATCGTGTCGGTGACATGGCGGCGGGCCGGCAGTAAACTCGAAGCCTGGCCGGCGGTGGACGGCGGCTTCGGTGCGCACTCCCCCACTCCGTCGACTTCGGACCCTCGCAGGGGAGGCCCGCCATGAAATGGCGCCCGCGCGTTTTCCTGATCCTCGGGATGCTTCCCGCCTTTCACCTCGCCCGAGCCGATACGGTCCGTTACACACTGACGGATTCGAGCGCCTTCGAAGGCGGTTGCTTCGAGGACTGTCCGTGCCCGCAGATGCACTGCCCCACGAACTACTGGTTGTTTCCGGTGCAAGGCACTTTTCAATTGACGCAAACGGATCCTTATCTCCGCTATTGGGACATCACCGACATCCAGTGGACGATTCTGCTGAATGGCCGGACGTCATATTTCTACGGTTTGGGAACGTATCGGATAGGCGGAGATTTCATCCCTCTCCATCGGGTCGAGCTGAGCCTTATCCAGGATGGCGGCCCGCCGATGTACTTTGATAGCGATGTTCAGGTGAACTGTGAGTACTTACCCACCATCGACATCGTGGTCCCCATGCACGGGTATGCGTGCGGTGACACCGCGTTCCGCATTGTCGCGAACCCCACGACGCCGGCGAGCGTCGGCCCGGTCGGCGACCAGAGAGGATTCGTCGTGGTGCGACCGAACCCATTTTCTGGCTTGGTCGCCGTCGACTTTGGTCTCGATCGCGCGGCGACGGTGGACGTGAGCGTCTACGACACGCAGGGCCGCGAGGCGCGCTCACTGTTGAGGTCGGTGCGGTTCGGGAACGGGACCCATTCGGTCGCCTGGGATGGCGAGAACGGCAACGGCACCCCATGCCCTCCGGGCGTTTACTTCGTGCGGATGCGTGCGGGGAGAAACGACTACCTGCGGCGGGTGATGAAGCTGCGATAGCGGGAACGTGCCCAGGCCTTTCTGCGGGGTCCCGCCCGGCCTGCCTTTCGCCCGGCTCGAGCCTGGGCCCACGTGCTGCTCACGCGAGTTGCGCGATGATCGTCGTCGTAGCGCCACTCGATCGTGGGTCAACGCCTCGCGGCGTCAGAGCCGCCTTCCGCCCCGCCGTAGCGGAGAGCCGAGGCCAAGCCTGTCACACTTTATGGGTGTGCAGCGTAATAGTCATGAGCGAACGGCACTGTCCAGCAACAAACGCTTCGAGGTGTCTTGCGCGAACGCCCGACTGACACGATCGGCCCTGGTTCCCAACCTGGGCCTGCTCGAGAGAACAGGGGATCCGCCACCATCGGCAGATCCGTGTCGGGGCATTGGCCCGCCTTCAGCCTTGAAGAGCTCAGGCGCGCCCAGGCGGGAGATTCGAGGGCGCTGGGCAGGTTCTTCGATCATCACTTCGATCGGATCTTCGCGATCGTCCAGCGGTTCGTCGGCAATCGAGCAGTCGCCGAGGACATCACCCAGAACATCTTCCTCAGGGTTCGACGGCACATTTCTCGGCTCGACATCGACAAGGATCCGGCGCCTTGGCTCTACACGGTGACCGTGAACGCTTGTCGTGATCATCATCGTTCGGCGTGGTGGCGCGTGATGCGACGGAGCGTTCGCGTGGATGCCCCTGAGATACCCGAGCTGATTGATGACTCAGAAGACCCAGAGCGCGCACTCGCCGTGGCTGAGGACCAGCAGCGTGTTCAAGCGGCGGTTCTTCGCCTGCCCGCGGACCTGCGCATGAGTGTCATCCTTCACGATTTCGAAGGACTCGCTCACGACCAGATCGCGCGACTGACGGGCACGGGCCACGCCGCCGCGCGCAAGCGTCATTCGCGGGCGCTGCGCGCCCTCGCGAGGCTCTTGAGGGAGGAGGCGAGGCCATGACGAAAGGGCGACCCGACGCCACCGAGCTCGAGCGGGTCCAACTTCTCGTGCGCGGGCTCGCGTGGCCCGTTGCTCGGCGGGGGTACCGAGACCGCTTGCGCGACGAGTTCGTGCGCGAGGCGATGCCGGATCGCTCGCGCGACCTTGGGCGGTCCTCGGGGTGGAGCCTCCCGCCCGTCGCCGCCGTGGCCGGTGCGTTCGCCCTGCTTTTCGTATTCTGGCTCCTCAATGCGGGACCGGCGTGGAGACTCACGGCCGTCTCGGGAATCGGTACGGTGCAGGTCGACGGCCACTCGGTCCCTCTCGATTCTCGGGCAAACCTCGCGCGCATTCTCACGCCGGGCGCCCACGTTCGGCTGCCCGACAGCACCCAGCTCGACTTCGAGCTTCGCGGCAGGGTGCTGATCCAGATCATCGGTGGTAGTGACGTCACGCTTCCGGGCCGCCCAGGGCGCTGGCTGGGTCGCTCGATGACAACGTCCCTCGATGCGGGCGAGATTCGGATTGCGACGGGCCCGGCATTCCACGGGTGCCGATTCGACATCGTCACTCCCGAGGCAGGGGCCCTCGTAACAGGCACCACGCTGGCCGTGCTGCGCCAGCCCGATGCCAGCTGCGTTTGTGTCTACGAGGGAAGCGTGACTATGCGCGGGGGAGTCGCAGGAGACACCGTGCGCTCCGGCTTCCGCCGCTCGGTGTTTCGCGACGGGAGGCCCCCGCTCCTCGAGCCGATCCGGCCCATGGAAGCGATGAAGCTCTCCATGCTGCATGACCAGGCAGCACGGATGCTGCGGCCATGAGCTCCCATGACTCGGGGACGGGCGTGGGTGTTGGCGATTTGAGGTCACATTTTTCGACCTGTGTCGTGCTTGGTTCCAGGGACCCCACGCGCCCGCTCCGAACCCCGCAGGCGCCACGGCCATTACCTGGTAGGAGGCACGCATCATGACGAATCGCCTGATGTTGGCGGGGGGTTGCGCGGTCGTGATCGTACTGGCGCATTGTTCCACGGGGTGCGGTCGCTCCAGTCACTTGCTCGCGCCAGACCCTGGCTCCACGCGCACTCTCGGTGCCATCGCGCTGGAGCAAGACGGTGCGACCTCGCCCAGCACCCTGGACGACAAGGCTGAGGATTCCCGCGGCGCCACGCCGATCGACGGGCCGACGACCATCGATCAATCGGGCAAGTATCGCCTGACCCGTGATCTCGAAGTCCGTCAGGGCGACGCGATCGTAATCACGGCCAGCCACGTCCGGTTGTGGCTGGGGGACCACCGGCTACGGGGCCCCGGCAACAAGGTGGGGCGAGCGCTGGTCATCGAAAGCGCCCAGGACGTCGTGGTGCGTGGGGGCCGAGTCGAGAGCTTCGGGTTCGGCGCGGTGCTGACGAACGCATCGGGATGCCGTCTCCAGAACCTGAGGGTATTCGGTGGCGACGAGACAGCCGATCCGGCGAGCGGGAATCCGCCGCAGGTCGGCATCATGCTCGTCAACAGCCCCATGAATGACATCGTCGAGAATCAAATGCGCGACGTGAACTTGGGCATCTTCGTGCGCGGTGGGGGAAGCTACGAAAATTCGATTGAAGGGAATTCGGTTGTGGGCGGCGCCCATGGGCTGTTGGGAGTCTGCTACAACCCCGCACCGGGAACGGACCTTGCCGGTCCGATGAAGGACCGGGTAAAGTCCAATGTCCTCGCGCGATTTGGTACAGGCATCTCAGCGAGTCAACTGTCGTCGCAGAATGTGTTCGCGATGAACACGATCCACTACTTCAACGCCGCATACGAGGACAAGAACGGCACGAATCTCTTCATTCGCAATCGCACGACCCGGATCACGCCCTAGCGCACGGCCTTCGACACTTCGTTACACGGCCACGCCACGCACGTCGAGGCCAAAGTCGGGCCGCGTCGTCTCAATTCTGTAGGAGGCACCATGAAGCGCACTGCCCTGTTACTGATCAGCTGTCTCGCACTGCTCGTCATCGCCAGCGGTGTGTTTGCACAGCAGGGAGCGCCGGCAAAAGGGCCCACGACTCGGGTCAAGGCGGCGAAGCCGGCAATGTCCATGTTCCTCATCGAGTCCCCGCACACGGAAGCGGAATGCATGAACGTCATGGATGAGGTGAACAAGTCGGGGCCGAAGGAGTTAGCCTCCTGGCACTGGGGGTGCATGTCGGGGAATCACACCGGCTATCGCCTGGTGATGGCAGCCGATGAGACCGCGGCGCTGGCCATGGTGCCAGCAGACATCCGAGCGAACGCGCACGCGTACAAGGTCTCGAAAATGACTCCCGCACAGCTCGAGATGGCGCACAAGCACAAGATGTAGCCGCCGGTTGAGGAGGTGCGGGCGAGGGGAGCACGGCATGCCGATGCTCGAAGAGCACGATCGAATGGAATACGTGGCGCTGATGAGGCGCGGCCAGGACGCCGGCGTGGTCGTGGCGCTGATGCTCGCCTGGATGTACGCTGACGCTGCGCCGCGCGGCGATTTGATGGCGGGCATCGTGACCGGGTGCGGCGTGATTTGATTCCGCTCGATCTCGCAGACCCTCGCCATGTGGCAGACAGACTGGAGCGTCATGTGGCGTCAGGCAAGCGACCCGCACTCGCGGACGGAGCGCGCAGCCTGATCGGGTCAGCGCGATGGGACTCGCCTCTCAACCCCGTACCGCGTTCGCATCAGCTCGGCCAGCTCTTCCAATGGCATCGACACCAAGATTTGAGAAATGTTCACCGGCGCGAAACCCATCCGCAGGTTCGTCTTCATGAATTGGGCCTTGGCTCCTCCCAGACGTGACATGATCGAGATCGCGTCTTTGAGGAACACCCCCAGCGTCCGCTTCCCCTCAATGAAGTAGATCGAGATGTAGGCCACCTCGTCCCAGGAGAGGAAGCCAACTCCGAAGGGAGACGTGGAGTCCGTAATGCCCTCCCGGCTCAGCACCACCGTCGGCGACGGCATCAGTAAGCGGAGGAGGATCACGGCCGCGCACGCGCCGAAGAACACGATCGCGAGCACGGCGACGACTCCGTGGTAGTGGCGCAAGAGTGCCAGCTCTTCGCGAAGGCGGAGGATCCAGAGTCCCAGGGCCACGAACAGGATGGCGCCCAGGAGCGCGAGCCAGAGCTTCGTGCGGATCGGATAGATCCGAATGCTGTCGTCGTGCCCCACATGGGTCTCATCGGCCGTAAGATGGTGGAGCTGAAGCATACGTGACGACGTCGGCTTCCAAACGACGCGCACCCTCGGGCGTCGCGCTCGTGTGGCGGTTCCTGGCGTTCAGCTTCGCGCCTGCGCCGCCGCATCGATAATCCCGTTGCGATCGAGTCCGCGATCGGGCATGGTCCATGCGCGCGCAGGGCGCATCCCGTCCGTGGAAAGGGACACTCCCACCTGAGCCTCGAAGTACCCGACAGCTACGAACCCGCTGCCCAACAGTGCGGACACGGGCACTCTGGAGGGTCGTAGTATGTCCGGTTCCAATCGGGAGCTCGAGGCTCCTTCGTTCGAGCGCGTCCGCCAGGTCGCGAAGCAGCTGACACGCGCCTGCCGCCAAGGAGACCTCGCCGCGCTCAAGCGCGTACAGGCACAACTCCCCCGGCTCGCGTCGCTCGATCCCGCGACCGCCGCGACGCGCGTGCGTCTCGCCGACGTCCAACATGCGCTCGCGCGCGAGGCCGGCGTCGAGAACTGGGCCGCGCTCAAGGCGCTGGTCCAGTCGCAGGAGCCGCTGATCGCACAGGTCGAGCGCTTCCTGCGCGCGCTGCCCCACGGCGATCTCGCGACCATGCGGCGCACGCTCGAAAAGTTTCCCGAGGTCGCGAAGACCAGCATCCACGCCGCCTGCGCGGCGTGCGACGCTACGATCGTCGAGGCCTGGCTCGCTCGCGACGCGGCTCATGCCAGTGCGAAGTTCGCCCACACCGAGTGGACGCCGCTCGACTGCCTCGCGGCCTCTCCGATGTTCGTGATCGACGACGCCCACCGGGCCGCCAGTATTGCAATCGGCGCGCGCCTGCTGGCGCTGGGCGCCGACCCGAATGCCTCGACTCGAGTGCCAAGAGCCGAAGACGGACCGCGGCTCCCGGTGCTGTACCGCGCGAGCGAGCTGGGGAACGCCGGCCTGGTGCGGCTACTGCTCGAGCACGGCGCCAACCCCAACGACGGAGAGTCCACCTACCACGCGGCCGAGCACAACCATCGCGACGTGCTCGAGCTGCTCCTCACGCACGGCGCCGAGATCTCGGCCGCGCACCAGCCCTGGAACAACACCGTGCTCTACTTCCTTTCCGGCTACCGCGACGACCACGCTAGCGCCCCCACGGCGACCGCCGGCATGCAGTGGCTACTCGAGCACGGCGCCGACCCCAACGTCCCGAGCTACGACCACCGCGAGACACCGCTCCATCGGATCGCAGAATTCGGGCGCGGCGCACCGGTGGCCGAGCTACTGCTTGCGCATGGCGCCGACCCCAAGCGCGCCCGCGCGGACGGGCGCACGCCGTACGAGCTGGCGATGCGCTCGGGCAACGTCGCGGTCGCGTCGCTGCTGCGTTCGCGTGGAGCCGCGGTCGACGCGCTGCGGCCGATCGACGCGTTCCTTCACGCGTGTGCCACCGGAGACGAGGCGGGCGCGCGGCGAGCGCTGGAGTCGCATCCGAGCCTGCACGCCGAGCTGCTCGAAAACGAACACGCCGCTGTGCTTGGCGCCGTCGAGTCGGGGAACGTGGGCGCCGTGCGGGTCCTCGTGGGCCTCGGCTTCGATCTGACGCTCGAGGGCCCGTGGGGCGGCACCGTGCTGCACTGGGCCGCCTGGCGCGGCCGCGTCGAGCTGGTGCGGGCGCTGCTTGCCGCCGGCGCACCGGTCAACGTCCGCGACAAGACCTACGGCAGCTCGCCCGTCGCCTGGGCCGGCCACGGCTCCGCGAACTGCCGCAGCGCCGACGACGACTACATCGCGGTGATCGATCTCCTGCTGGACGCGGGCTCGGAGCGCGAGCCCGCGTTCAACAAGTGGAATGATCCGCCGGAGTCACTCGCGACCGAGGCGGTGGCGGACCATCTGCGGGCGCGCGGATTCGCTCCCGAGGAGTGAAGTCGACTCTGACTCGAGCTGCTCGAGCCAGCTCGTGATCGCGCGATTCGCCTCCTTCTCGTGGAGAAGAAAGGCGAAGTGTCCGGCATCGAGGTCGACGTAGCGTGCGCCGGTCCTCGTCGCGTAGCCCCGGGCGAGGGGCGCCACGGCGTCGTGTCTTCCCTGCAGCATGAGCACCGGTACCCCGGGCGGTGAGGGATTGCGAGTCGCTCCCGAGATCAGAATCATGCCGCGGAAGCTGCCGCGCATCCGTGGGGCGAGGCGGGCGGCCCCAGCCGCGCCGTTCGAGAGCCCGGCGAGGTAGATGCGATCGACGTGGCTGCGCCGGCGCACGAGCGCGAGCGCCTTCTCCAGGGTCGGCTGGTTGCGCCACCAGTCCCCATGCCACCCCACGGACGGGCAATACGTCACGAGCCCGGCTTCACGCGCCGCGCGCGCGATCTGCCAACAGGGAAGCGCGAAGTTGCCGGAGAAGCCATGCAGGAAAATGAGGGCGCCCCGCGGCTTTTCGAGGGCGTCGAACACGAGCACATCGGCACTCCCCGGCGACTCGAAGCCAAGCCAAGTCAGCAACACCGGAGAGGGCGAGTCGCCCTGTTCCGCGCGCATTCGCGCATAGGCCGCCGCAAGCGCTCCCGGCACCGCCGCGGCGTCGTGGTCGTGCAGCTGATGAGTGAGGACGAGGATCCGCGTGCCCAGGACCGCGAGGTCGCCTTCGTCGATCAGGCGCCCGAGCCAGCGGGCAGGCTTTTCATCGATGGTCGTGAGCGTCATGGACGTGCCGCTCGCCGCAGTGCCCATGCGTACACTGGCCGTCAGCAGCAAAACGCCGATGCCCACGAGCGCCAGACGGCGAAGCCGGCGCGAGAACCCCACGAGGATCAGGGCGAATCCCGTCAGGTAGCAGAGCGACGACCATGAAGGCACATACCCTCCTGCGCCTGAAACCCGGCGGGCCCACGCCCCGTATGATGACCTGGACGACGCAGCCCGCCAGCCCAGAATCGGAGAGTCTCATGAACAAGAGCCATCTGCTGCGCCTCATGGTGGCCGTCAACGTCCTGCTCGGGTTCGCGACCGTAGGAGCCGAGGGCTTCTTCGGCTGGACGCTGCCTCCCGCCCTCGCGGCGTACAAGCACGCTCAGTGGACATCGTTCTCGATCGACGGCCCCGGGGATGCGCTCCGGCTTATGCTGCTCGCCACCACGGCGCTCTGCGTGTTCGCGGCCTGGATCGGGCTCGTGAGCTTCTGGCGGTTTGGGCGCGGCCTCTACCTCGCAGCCATCGCGGTCCACCTCTTCAGCGTCCTGCTGTCGGGAGCGAGGGTCACGACCTCGATCGGGGCCACGTTCGGGCAGGTGAACGGGCTCGTGTCCGGCGCGATTCTGGGCCTCGTCTACTTCTCGGACCTCTCGCACAGATTCGAAGCGGCGCCGGCCGAGCGGGCCGCTCCCGCCGCACCCGGCTTCGATCGCGTCTGATCGCGGCCGCGCGGCCACCGGAACCGGATCGTAGCTCGGCGCCGTAACTGCCAGGGTTGTTCAGTGACGCGCTTTACGGGCTCATCCAGACGAATCGGCGCCCCTCCGATCGCGCACCGCGCGTGACGCGCGCCCAGTAGAGTCCGGGGACTACGCGGGCGCCGTCGCGCCCCACGCCATCCCATCGACTCGCCTTTCTTCCTCCGTCGCCCTCTCCCGCAGCGATCTCACGCACCACTCGCCCGGCCACATCGAGGATCTGGAGCCGCCACCGCTCGCCGCGCGGGGCCGCGAACGCGATCTCCACGGACTGCGTAGCCGGGTTCGGGGCGATCGTCATCGCAATCCCCGATTCCGGACCGGGACTTGGCGCCGACCCCACGCCCGACCGCAAGTACCACGGTGTGGCCGTCGGATCGCGGTGCACGAAGGCGAGCAAGCTGTCGGCGACCTTGTTGCGCGCGCTCGTGGCCGGATGGGTGCCGTCGGCGGCAAAATCGGAGCACTCCCAGGTAAGACCATCGCTCCGCGGCGTCGTGCCGTCGGCCCACAAGTACGGCCCCCACGCGAGCCACGGCGCCTCGACCGTCCCCAGGTTGGGGTCGTAGTTCAGGCTGTCGGCGCCGCCGATCTGCGCCTCGATGAGCCACCGCACGGCGAAGCCGGATTCGTACGCGTAGGGTTCCGGGTTCAATGTCGTGCTCGCGTAACCGGCGTAGATCCGGCTCGTCAAGTACGCGATCCTCACGTTGGGGAGCTTCGCGTGGATGAGGCGCACCACAGCACCGAGGTTGTCGGTGAGTACCTGGGCCGAGGCGGGGAATCCGCCCGTGGGTCCCGCGTTCGCCTCCTTGATCCACACGACCTGGACCTGGAGCGGCGTCGAGCCGTGGCCGCGGAGACGCGTCGCCACGCTGTCCCAGTAGGGCGCGGTCGCGACGTTGATGCGGTCGGCCGACTGTCCGCCGACCGCGCAGTCGATGACGCGCGTGTATGGGTTGCGCGCGGGGTCGGCGTTCGACTTGGGGACGAAGGTGCTGTACTCCTGAGTGCAATTGCTCATGCCGATCGAACAGAAGACGATCTTCCCCGTCGGCGCGGGATTGCCGCTCGTGTCGATCGGGACGATCGAGTTCGCGATCGCCACCCCAGCGGCGAGGTGAGCGGGCGGTGGCGCATTCGAGCCGGCGAGGTAGAGCCCACCCTGGAATCCGTGGTAGAGGCCGGCACCGAGATCGGTGAGCGGAACGAATCCCTTGGACGTGCTGTCGCAGTTCGAGGCGTGGGCAGCTGCGGCGAGGAGCGCGATCGCGAGCGCGATGGCGACGCTCAGGCGCGAGCGGCACAGCATGATCTCACCTCCTGAGGATCGAGAGCATGCGCCAGGGCCGAATGAGCATCGCACGAGGCCGCGCCCGCGCCAAGCAGCGACTCTCCAGCGAATCCATCGACGTCAGCTCGCTGGAAACGGCCAGCACCTCGGCCCGGCCTTGTCCCTCGGCCTCATCGGCTAACCTCTCGAGCCGGTCCACGTGCCGGATCACGCGATCGTGGAGCGTGCGAGCCCGCGTCTCTAACGAGTACGGCAGTTAGTGATCAGTGGGCGTTCGGCAGGCCTTGGAGGCCTGCGGCCGGCGGGCTACTATCCGCCGCTCGCGCGTGGGTTCGCTCGGCGACCTCTCCCCGCGGTTTCCATGAGCGGGTGGGGCCGGCGCCGGAATCGCGCGGTCCAAGGAGACGCGCTTGAAAGCTGCCGCCACGCTCCACCCGGGGGATCACATCTCTCATTATCGGGTCGTCGGTCCGCTCGGCGCCGGCGGCATGGGCGAAGTCTACTTGGCCCAGGACCAAACGCTCGATCGAAACGTGGCGCTCAAGGTCCTGCCGCCGGACCTCGTCCGGAGCGAGGAGCGCGTCCGCCGCTTCGTGCTCGAGGCCAAGTCCGCCTCGTCGCTCAACCACCCGAACATCGTGACGATCTACGAGATCGGAAAGGAGCGGGTCGGAAGCGGAGACGGAGCCACTAGCGCCGATTCGCCGCCGGTTCACTTCATCTCGATGGAGCTCGTGACGGGCAAGACCCTGTCGAGCCTGATCCACGACGACAAGGTCGATCTCAAGACGCTGCTCGCCTACCTAGCGCAGGTGGCCGAGGGCCTGGCCAAGGCCCACTCCGCGGGCATCGTCCACCGCGACTTGAAGCCCGGGAACATCATGGTCACCCCCGACGGCTTCGCCAAGGTCCTGGACTTCGGGCTCGCCAAGCTCACCGAGCGCCGCGACTCGGAGCCCGAGGCGACGAGCGCCGGGACGCTGGCGGCGGACGCGACCGGCGAGGGAATGCTCATCGGGACCGCCGGCTACATGTCCCCCGAACAGGTGCAGGGAAAGCCGGCGGACCATCGTTCGGACGTGTTCTCGTTCGGCTGCGTGCTCTACGAGGCCGCGACCGGGCGGCGGCCATTCGCCGCGGAGTCGAGCGTCGAGACCATGCACCGGATCCTCAACGACAAGCCTGCGCCCATCGAGGAGCTGAACCCCAAGGCGCCTGCCGAAGTCCGCCGCCTGATCCGCCGCTGCCTCGCGAAGAACGCCGAGCAGCGCTACCAGTCGATGAAGGACCTGGCGATCGAGCTGCGCGACATCGTCGACGAGTACGACACGCTCTCGCCCTCGGGCAGCTCGGGCAGCTCGAGCACCCTCACGACGGCACAGGCCCCGACCGCGCGCCGCACGTGGCTGATCGCCGTCATCGCCGCGGCGCTCGCGATCGGCGTGGTCGGGATCGTGATCGGCTTTTTCGGGATATGGCGCGGCTCCCAGCGCCCCGGCGCCACGATGCGCATGACGGCGCTCACGAGCCGCGGTGACGTCGGCACGGTCGCGATCTCCCCGGACGGCCGTTACATCGCCTACGTCAGCGGCCCGACCGGACGCCAAGCCGTCTGGGTGCGTCAGGTCGCGACGGGCAGCGACGTCCTGGTCGTGCCGCCGCGCGCGGACCTCGGGTTTGGACTCACGTTCTCGCCGGACGGCAACTACCTCTATTACCTTCAGCTTGATCCAGAGCACCCGGGGTACCGCGCGCTGTTCCAGATTCCTGCGCTCGGGGGCTCCCCGGTCAAGAGGATGTACGACATCGACTCCCCGATCTCGTTCGCCCCCGACGGAAAGCACGCCTGCTTCCGTCGAGGCGTTCCTCACAAGCACGAAGATGACCTGATCGCGTTCGACCTGGAGAGCGGCATCGAGCGCGTGGTTGCGAGGATTCCCGTGCCCGTGGCCATTAGGTCGGCGCCGGTGTGGTCGCCCCGCGGCGACCGCATCGCAATCGCCGAGGTCGATCCGAGACGCTCCGCCCGGAGCGAGATCGCACTCTACCGGGTGAGCGACGGGCGGCGTGAGACGCTGGCTAGGGTGACCTGGCCCGTGATCGTGAGCCTGGCATGGGCTCCGACCGGCCGCAACCTGGTCGTGTGCGCGATCGACCTTGCGACGCCGACCGTCAACCAGATCTTTTTGGCCTCCGTTCCTGAGGGGCACGTCCGGAGAGTTACGAACGACGTGAATGATTACTTCATTGCCGACGTCTCGGCTGACGGCAAGGCGATGGTCGCATTGCGAACCGGGAGAATCTCGAACCTGTGGGTGGCGCCCGTCGCCGACCCGGGAGAGGCGCGACCGATCACCACCGCCAGCAACAGCGAGACTTCGGTGCAGAACGTCACGGTCATGGAGGGCGGCGCCATCGTGTTCTCGACCGTCCGTGACGGCTTCGTCCGACTTCGGGCCATTGCGCCGGACGGCTCCGGCGAGCGCCCGCTCGATTCCGGCCGCGGCTACGCCTTCGCGTTCCGCGAGACCAAGGACGGCCTCGTGGTACAGCAGTTCGACGACAATGCCAGCCGTCTCCTGCACGTGGACGCGGACGGCGGCGGGGTCCGGCCTCTGACGAGCGCGTCGGACGAACAGCTGCTCGCTGCGAGCCGAGACCACACCCTGATCGCCTACTCCCCCAGCAAGCAACCGCAAGAGCTGTGGGTCATGTCCTACGACGGCAGCAATCCGAGGCGGGTGGTGAACGACTACGACAGCCAGGCCGTGTTCTCGCCGGACGGGAGCCGTCTCCTCTACACCACACTGCGTGTGGTCGCAGGGCGCCCCGTGTTCACGTCTCAGGTCGCATTGATCTCGGGCGCGCCGGATTCGCTGCCACCGCTCCCCCCACAGGCGCAGGACGTGAAATGGGCGCCCGACTCGCGTGCCCTCACCTTCATCGACCAGGCCGACAGCTCGTGGAACGTCTACCGGCGGCCGCTTGCAGGCGGGTCGCCCGAGCCCGTGACCCGACTGCGCGAGGGCCGGACCTTCTTCCACTCCTGGTCGCCGGACGGGAGCCACCTCCTGCTCGGCCGGGTGATTGGCCAGCAGGTGAACGTGTGGCTGGCATCGCCCGATGGCACGGTGCAACGGCCGCTGACTCGATTCCAGACCGGAACGGTGTTCGGGACCAATTGGGCCCGGGACAGCCGGAGCGTCGTGTTCACGTACGGGGAGTCGCCCACCGACGTCGTGCTGATTCGGGGCTTCGAGTAGGGACCCGGACGTCGAGGCTCAAATGATCCTCACGGGGACCGCCTCCGCCACCGCCGATCACGATCGACTTCGTCGTGGTGCCTTATGGGGCTCAGTGGGGAACTCGACGACACGGTGCATTGGGGCCACTATGTCTGCGGGCGCGTTCCAGCCGACACGACAGGGCAATGAGAGGGTTGCAAAGAACTGGGTTGGCGGCAGATGCGTTTGACATACGCGCAGTCGCAGCGTCTCCACACGGGAGACGCCATGAAGCAATGGTCGATCGTGCTGGCTGCCGTGTGCCTGACGTTCGCGAGCACGGCCGCCGCGAAGATCACATGGGTCGGACGACCGGTGTTCAAGAAGTCCGGCCCCCCGCCCGCCCGGACCACGTTCGTCGTGCACGGGCGGGTCGACGTGTCGGAGATGCAACACGATCTAGCCGCCGCGTTCGACGATGACGCAGCGGCGGGCCAGGCATACTTCTTGACCGCGCTCACCGAATGCCTCTCCGGCGCTCGCGTGCTCGGCGAGCCGCAGCACGGGATCCTGCGCGACGAGCGTCACCGGCTCGGCTGGGCCGCTCTCCCGTCGACCGTACCCCCGGACACGGGCACGTGGGGGATCTCCTGGACCGAATCGACGAAGACCGCGTCGCCTGTGCTCGACGGTGCGGACTCGTTGTCGGCGGCCCTTGCGCGTAAGGGTGCGGACTGGCTGGTCGTCATCGACGAGCTCGTCGCCACCCTGGAGTCCGGCCAGTCGCCACAGCCCGGGTTCACGCCGCGTGGCGAGTGGCAGATGCAGCCCGGCAAGCTGCCCGTCGCGAACCTCGCCGCGCGCGTGGTCGTGCTCGGCGGGCATCCCGCTGTGATCGTCGGATCCGGGCACGTGTCGGCACGGCGCACGATTGGGCGCTTCCGCAAGTCTTCGGTCGATGGCATCGCCGAGTCGTTCACGCTCCAGCTGGAACGCGCGCTCGGCAAGCGCTGAGTCGCCGCACGCGAACGCCCCCCGGGTCGTGTTTGGTTACACCGGGTGCGGCCAGGTGGTGGAGCTGAACGGGATCGAGCCGTCGACCTCGCGCTTGAGAACTTGGCCAAGTGCGAGCTTCATCTCAACGAGTTCTGCTTCCTCTCGAGTGAGGCCGAGGAAGTCCTCGGTAGAGCCGACCTTCCAGCCCCGCCGATTCGAGACGCTTCTTTTTCGCCGAGTTCATGCGCGCCCGTGAAGACATTCTCAATGGCGGTCTTCGACCTCACGCGCCCCTGAACGCATCGAGGGCCGGCGGCGCGAAGCCACCGGCCCCCGAACGTGGAGCGAGCGTCGCTAGTTGCCGAGCAGTGCGACGCGCGTCGTCCGCGACTCGCCTCCGCGCGACAGCCGGACGAAGTACACGCCCGGCGCGAACGCCTTCGCCGAGCCGAGGTTCACGCGGTGCTGCCCCGCGCCGAGCGAGCCGACCTCGCTGCCGGCCACGACGCGGCCCGAGACGTCGACGACGTCGAGCCGCGCAGGCTCGGAGCCCGTCAGCACGAACGAGACGTCGAGGCTGCGGCCGGGATTCGGCCACACGGGACGCAGCGCCAACTCGGCGTTCGAGTAGTTCGTGACTCCGAGCGCGGTCGGAATCGTCAACGCGACCTGGCCAGCGTCGACCGCTTCGCCCGTCTGATCGGAGATCACGAGCTCATACGAATAGTGCTCGCCGGGAGAAACGGTGTCGTCGGTGTACGTCACCGCGCCGGACGCGTCCGCGTCGACGATCGCGAGGGTCGTCCACTCACCCGCGTCGGTCTTGCGGAAGACGCCAGTGTGGGCGGCCGTAGCCTGCTGGACGTCCCACTGGAGCGACGCCGCCTGCATCGCCGCCGAGCCGGATCCCGTCACGGCCGACGGCGTCGACGGGTCGCCAAACGTCAGGAATTCCGTGTCGCCCAGTACCACATTTGGGGTCCAGCCGCCGAACACGACCATGCGGTCGTGCGTCGGATCGTAGATCGACGCGCTCGCGTCGCGGCCGCTCGGAACGGTCCCGGCGGGGGTGAGCTCGTGCCAGGCAAGCTGGCCGGACATCGACAGCGCCCACGTGTCGCCGAGGAACTGGTCGCTGTTCGGAACCGCGTCGAACCCCCCGTAAATGATCATGCGGTCGCGCAGCGGGTCGTAGGCCGCCGTCATCGACCGACGCGGCGAGGGCTTCGCCGCATCGGGATCCGCCGGATACAACTGAGTCCACACAGGCGAATCGTCGAGCGTCAGCTCCCAGATGTTGTTCTGCGAGCCGTAGTAGGCGGCGCCGAGCGAGCCACCGAAGACGACCATCCGGTCGCGGAGCGGATCGTAGATGGCGCCCATGCCATAGGCGCCGTCCGGATGCTGTCCACCGGTGTTGATCGTCGACCACTCGGGCTCGCCATGGAGGTCGAGCGACCACGTGTCGACCGGAGCGCCCGCCGTGCCGCCGAAGCCGATGAACCGCTGCCGCTTGGGATCGAACACCGCGACGCCCGCGAGCCGCCCTTGTGGCGCCGTCCCAATCGGGTTGAGCTCACGCCACTGTGGCTGGCCGTTGAGCTTCAGCTCCCACACGTCATTCTGCCAGGTGACCGGGTCGCCCGCGTAGTGCTGGCCGTAGCCGCCGAAGATCAGCAGCCGGTTGCGCGCGACGTCGTATCCCCACTGAACCTGCTTCCGCGGTCCCGGCGCATTGCCCGGAATCGTGATGAGGTTCCACGTCGGCGGATCGGTCATCGACAGTTCCCACACCTCGTTGAAGTTGTGCTCGGGCGCCGTCGAATAGAAGCCGAACCCGCCGAACATCAGATACCTGTCGCCTTTTCTGTCGTAGACGGCGATGTGCTCGCGCCGATCGCTCGGATGTGCGATCGCGGGATCGAGCTGCGTCCAAGCGCCGTTTTCCGACGCGTACGCGGTCCCTAGCATACACAGGACGACGAGCGACGCGGCGAATGCGACGTGCAGGCCTTCATGGGAGCGGAACATTGCGACCTCCCGTTGTGAAAGAGCCTCGTGGCCGATTGGCCATCCCGGCTCATGCGACGGACAGGGTACTCCTGTCACGGGAGGCGATACCATAAGGGAGATGTAACCCTATCCGCTGGCGGACTCGGAGCGCCGGATCAGGGACCCTTCGAACATGCGGCAACGCGACCGGGGATGCAACGTGCAACCGACAAAAGGTCGCCATTATGATCGTAGTCCAAGACGACCCACTTGTCGTCGCGGAACACCGACCGCAGCTGGCTGGCCGTGATGGTGAGCCTGGACTTCTTCTCGATGTATTCGAGGCGGTCATGACTGACGATCAACCTTCCGCCGAAACGTGTGAAACTCCCACGGGACAACTCGCCGGCTGGATCGCGGAGCCCGGAGAATCGTTCCCCGAGCATGCGCCTTCGCGCGCGGCGTCTGGGGACGAGACTTGAATCGTTTCTCTAGACGTTGCTCGAGCACCCGCGCCTACCCCGAATCGGACCGTTGTGCAGGCGTCGGTCACCGGGCCCCTTCGCCCTGTCCGGTTCCGGACCCGCAGAGGTAGACTCATGTCATCGCGGCAAGATCATGTTCCTCGACCGACAGGAGGCGCACCATGAATCGCCGAAACGCGCTTACCGCCCTCATCCTCAGCTCGGTCCTTTCGATGGCCGCAGGCAGCGTGCGGGCCGCCACGGGGGGGGCGATCGTGACGGACGCGTGGGCCGGTGTCTGGGATGTCTACGAACAGACCTACCAGGCGACCAGCGACTGTGGTGGGGTGGTGGTGATCCGTACGCATTCGTTCCGTGACACGCTGTGCACTGGTGAAGAATTCTCGGTCTTCTCTACCAGTGATTGGTTTGGGAGCATCCTGAGCCCCGGTTGTAGTGGCGATGGTTTCACGGCTACCGCCTTACACCTCAGATGTGATGGCAACGGGATCTACCCCTGCCCCGGAAACTCCACTGTCCACCAGACGCTCGAGGCCAACTGGACGCTCTCCGGCGACTTCGCGACGACGGTCGTCACGAATACCATGTCGGTCACCTCGGGCTACCCCGGTTGCTACGGGACGACGTGCACCAAGACGACCGGCACGCGCACCCGCGTTTCAGACGGCGCAGCGGCGTGTGGCGCGGTCCCGACGCGACGGCAAACCTGGGGCAAGCTCAAGCTCCTGTACCGCTGAGATGGAGTGACCCGCTGTCAACAGCAACCACCTCGGATATCGGAGGTGATCGTTGCCTTCGTGATCTGAAGCGGGTGGCGGCGAACAAGGCAGGGCGCTTCGACGACGAGTCACGCTGATATGCGTGGGTTGCACCGGTGAGATGGTGCCGAGCCACATGACCGTGTTCCGTCGGGAGGTCTCGCACTCTAGCG
>JACXTT010003567.1_pt1 | contig 23824 bp, 23 predicted proteins | sample 9270951 | NCBI WGS metagenome assembly JACXTT01 (sample SAMN15532306, study PRJNA645909) | rock metagenome | isolation source: weathered quartz diorite | place: Puerto Rico | collected 2017-06-21
GGGGAAGGGCTGGGGCGGGGGGGGTGGGTGAGCTTGGCCGATCCGGGGTTGTCATGGTTGCCGACCGTGGGGGCGATCGCCGCGCCGGAGTTGTTGGTGGGCGTGACGTTGCGCGTGTTGCGCACGCCGTCCCACGCGCCGAAGAACCACAGCTTGTCTTTCAGGATGAAGCCGCCGACGTCCGCGCCGTAGTCCTTGCGCGTGAAGCTCTTGGTGGTGCCGGTGGAGGAGACGACGTTCTTCGCGCTCGACTGCAGCGAGTCGGTGTTGTAGTACGAAAAGACGTCGCCGGTGAACTGGTTGCCGCCCGACTTGGTGATCACGTTGACGATGCCGCCGGTGGAGCGGCCGTACTCCGCCTCGTAGCCGCCGGTCTTGACCTGCACTTCCTGGATGAACTCGAAGTTGAGCTCTTTCCCCTGGAAGCCGTACTCCACGCCGGTGGTGTTCACGCCGTCGATGTAGAAGGCGTTCTCCGCGCCGGAGGAGCCGTAGACGCTGATGGTGCTCGCGGCGATGGGATCGGGGTTCGCGTCGGACGATACGCCCGGAACGACCTGCGCGATCGATGCGTAGCTGCGCCCCGTCGGCAGCGTGTCGATGGAGCGCGAGGTGAGATTGGTGCCGAGGGTGGAGGATGAGGTGTCGAGTACCGGCGCCTCCGCCTTCACCGTGATCTCCGCAGCGCTCGACGGTTTCAGCGACGCGTCGAGCGGAGTCTCCTTGCCCAGCAGCACCGGCACCAGGCGCCGCGACTCGGAGCCGAAGCCTTCCAGTTTGAAGGTGATGGTGTAGTCGCCGGGCGGGAGGAGGGGGAGCCGGTAGAGACCGCCGGCATCGGTGACCGCAGTGCGCACGCCCTGCAAGTGGCGGCTGGAGGCCTCGACGGTAACGCCGGGAAGAGCGTTGCCGTTCGCGTCAGTGGCGCGGCCGGCGACGGAACCGGTGGTTTGCGCCGCGAGAGGGGCGGCGAAGAGAAACGAGACGACGGAAAGGAAACGACGCGACATCATGGAACCTCCGGCGATGAATGTAGTGATTCTATCGGCTTTCGCGATCATCGCCGTTGACAGCGTAGATACGGAGATCTACATTGTAAATACATCAACAAGGGAGGCAGTATGAAGAAGCTCATCCGAGTCTTTGCAGTCCTATTGGTCCTCTCCTCGATGACTTTTCCCCTTGGCGCGCTGCCGCCCGGCGAGTGTGCGGCTCACCAATGTCTGATCTGCGTGATCACCATATACAGCGATGGACATCAAGAGCCGGTGTCGTGCGGCTTTCAATCGGATTGGGGTTACTGCCGCTGCATCCTGGATGTCGAAGGTGGCTGTCGGGGAGACGGGAATTGTTACTACCATCCGTAAGCCGGTTCTCGCTCGCGTTGACGTTCGCCGTACCGGCAATTGCCAGCGCTTCCGAGGTGCGGGTCCTGGTAAATCCACCGGATTTGCTTGCTGCGGTTGCGTTGGAACGTGCTGATGCCGGCGAGCCTCGCCGCATCGCCTGCGAGCGCACAGCGGGAGTGTATCGGTGTCTGGGTGTTCCCGCAGCGTCATCATGGGAGCTGGTCGTTGCCGCGCCGGGCGTCTGGTCTGAACCCCAAACCGTCACCGTCAACGAAGCGCGCGCGTCGGTCGCCGTTCACACTTGGCGCACGGGTGTTCTGACTGGCAGGCTGGAAGGCGCTGGCAACACTCGTGCGCTGCGCAGCATGACCGTCCGTTTCGCGCCAGCCAACCGGACGGACGCGGAGCACGATCTGCCCGAAGCGGCAGTCGAATGCCCCGTGCGCGACGCAGTGATGCGATGCGAGATCCCCGCGGGGGCGCTCGATCTGCGCATGAAGGCCCGCGGTTATGTCGCTGAGTATCGCTGGAATGCATCGCTGCCGCCGGGCCAGCGGCTCGATCTCGGTGTGATGAAACTGCGCATCGGCGCCGCAGTCACCGGCCGCGTCCGCATCGCGGAAAGAGGGACTAAGCTCGCCGCCATGGTGAGGCTCGTCCCGCGGACCGAGCAGATGGCGAGCCAGACAGCCGCCCGAACGGCACAGCGATCGCTGACAGCCGAGGTAAATGACCGGGGGTTTTTTCACCTCGATGGCGTGCCACCCGGGATGTATACGGTTGTGGCGGAACAGAAGGGATTCGTCGCCGCACGCTCCTCGGTGAAAGTACTGGAGAACATCGAGTCGGAATTGATTCAGCCGATCACGCTCGAGCGGCCCCACCGCACCGACTTCGCGGTTTCCCCGCCGTTCGACGCGGACAATCACCCGTGGCGCGTGACGCTATTGGATCTCGGCGCATTCGCCCCGCGCGACGGACGCACGACGCGGACGAACTATATCAGCCCGGGACTCTATCGTGTGTCGGGTATCAGCAGCGGTCGCTATCAGGTCTCGGTGGAGAACGGCGCAGGACAAGCATTCCACGCCGAGGCGATCGAAATCGACGGCAGTCCAAGCGTGATCCCGATCTCGCTCTCGATCATCCCGGTCAGCGGTCGTGTGCTCCTGGGCAAGGAACCGCTCAGCGCGTCCATCTGGTTTGGCGGGAGGCGGCAGGCGGTATCACTGCAGATCGATTCCGACGAGAACGGCCGCTTCCAGGGCGTACTACCGCACGCCGGGCGCTGGCGTGTCGATGTCGCTTCAGAGAGTCCTCGCGTCGAACGGACGTTGAACGATGTCGAGGTGCGCAAGCGCGAGGGATCTTCCGCATCCGTCGAGATCGCGCTGCCGGCGACGACGCTGCGCGTCATCGTCATCGACGAAGCCAGCGTTCCGGTCGAGAACGCGCTGGTCGAAGCGAAAGGCCTGGATTCGTCGGCGCAGTTCGTGACTGACATCTCAGGCACCCTGGAGGCCCACGGCCTCCCGGTTGGCGTCATAACGCTATATGCAGTTGGACGAGGGACTCTGGCCAGCGATGATGTGACTGCGACGCTCAGCGCCGATCGAACGGAAACCGTCGAGCTCCACTTGCGCGAGGCCGTTACGATCAACGGCGTAGTCAATGCTGCGGGCAGCGCTGTGGCCGGCGCGACCGTGTTCGTCTGGCCGGCATCTCAGAACGCGCCGACGATCAAACCGTCGACCACACTTCCCGATGGTTCGTTCAAGACGAAGGTCGCGCCTTCCACGACCGCCATAAACATCGTCGTGCTCTCTCCCGGGTTTGCGTTGCACGCCGAACGGGTGGACGTTTCGGCGTCGCGGCAGGTTCGCGCCGAGCTGACACAGCGCGGCGGCACCATCACCATCGACAGCACTCCCGACCGGCCGCCGATTGTGATGCGCAACGGTGTGCCGGTCTTCTATCCGCTGCTCGTCCAGTGGTCACGGCTGCACGGACAGCGACAGGCGGCATCGACACTCGTACTGCAGGACATGGAGCCCGGCGTGTACAGCGTCTGCGCGGCGCCCAACAAAAACTGCAGCGGCGGCGTGCTCGCGGCACTCGGCAGCCTCAGTCTGAGGGTTGCCGATTAGCGTAATCGGTAGGCCCGCCGGATCTTCCACAGATCGCGCAGCGCGCGGAGGAAATCGCGCGACTTGACCTTCGAGCCTTTCACGTCGCGCCACTTGGTCACGGGAAACTCGTAGATCGCGCGCGCGGCCGCGTCGCGTCCCCACAGCTCCACGAAGCGGGCGATGATCTCGACGTCGAAGATCCAGCGCGAGAGAAACGCTCTGCCGAACACGTTTCGCAGCGTCTCCGTTGCTCGGAAAAGCTTCGCGCCGCATTGCGTGTCATACACGGCGAGACCGAGGGTCTGCGAGATGAGTGTGGCGCCGAAGCGGCCGACGTAGTGCCGCGCGGCATGCCGGCTGATCTCGCGGCCGAGCAGGCGTACGCGCGCGCCGAAGACCATCTCGATCTCGGCGCGCGTACCGAAAACCTCCAGGAATCCCTCCAGCTCGGAGAGGGGAGTGGCCAGGTCGGCGTCCCAGAAGCCGGTGAAGTCGGGCGATCGGTCGAGCGCCGCCCCGATTCCCCGCCGCACCGCCTCTGCCTTGCCGCTGTTGCGCTCGAGGTTCAGTAGCGAGAATCGCTTCGGATCGGAGTCGCGCAGCGACTCGAGCACGCGCAGCGTCCCGTCGCGGCTGCCATCGTTGACGAAGAGAAACTCGACGTCGTGCCCGCCGAGCGAAAACTGGCGAAACGCGGCGACATCGAGCCGATGCTCTTCGTTGAAACAGGGGACAACCACCAGGAGGCGCGACATGCGCCGCGCATTCTATTGGTAGTCTGTGCGGCGCATGGCTACCGCATACAGTATCGCCGCCCGCACCCATGGACGCTATCTCGTTCAGGAAGGCCCGCCGGAGCGTCTGCTGGTCGGCTTTCACGGCTACGGCGAGAACGCGGACGAGTCGCTCGCGCAGATGCTGAAGATCCCGGGAGTGGAGCAGTGGACGGTCGTCGCCGTCCAGGCGTTGCACCGCTTCTACCGCGGTCGCGGCAGCGGAATCATCGCCGCGAGTTGGATGACCAGTCAGGACCGCGAGCGCGCCATCGTCGACAACATCGAATACGTCCGCGACGTAGTCGCCGATCTCCCGCCGCCCCGCCGCCTCGTCTTCCTCGGCTTCTCGCAAGGGGTGGCCATGGCCTACCGCGCCGCCTCCGCGCATCCGAACGCGAGCGCCGTCATCGCGCTGGCAGGCGACATGCCGCCGGACGTCACCGGCCCACAGCCGCCCATCCTCATCGGCCGCGGTACACGCGAGGACTGGTACACCGATGAAAAGCTAAAGAAAGACCTGAGCTTTCTCGAAACCATCACGAAAGTCGAGACTTGCATCTACGAAGGTGGACACGAGTGGACGGACGAGTTCAGGGTGCGGGCGGGAGAGTTCCTGGCCGCGGTGGGACGGTGAGGTGCGAGGTGCGAACGAAGAATTAAGAAGCTTTCTTCATTCTTGCTTCGCACCTCGCACCTCGCACCTCTCGTTCGCTGGATGAGGCGCATCCCTCGCCGCGTTTGAACATCGTCCATGGATCGTTTCGACCGCCTCAAATCCCGCCTCAAAGAGCTCCCCGACCGTCCCGGCGTCTATCTGCACAAGAACGCCGAGGATGAGGTGATCTACGTCGGCAAGGCGCGCAATCTGCGCAGCCGCGTGCAGTCGTACTTCGTCGGGCGCGGCGCGCGCGACGCGAAGACGATGACGCTCATCAACGAGATCGAGGCCATCGACTTCGTCACCACCAACAACGAGCTGGAAGCGATCCTCCTCGAGAACAACCTGATCAAGGCGCACCAGCCGCGCTACAACATCCTCCTCCGCGACGACAAGACGTACCCGTACATCAAAGTCACGCTCTCCGAGGACTTTCCGCGCGCGGTGTTCACGCGGCGCATGGACCGCAAGAAGGGCGACATCTTCTACGGGCCGTTCTTCGCCGGGACCGCGCGGCGGCTGCTGAAGCTCGTCGCTGATCAGTTCAAGCTGCGCAGCTGCGATCTCGACATCATCGACGGCAAGAGCGCGCTCCCTCGCCCCTGCCTCTACTACGACATGCACCAATGCCTCGGCCCTTGCGGGGTGGGGCTGACCACGCGCGAGGCATACATGGAGATGGTCGACGACGTCGTCCTCTTCCTCGGCGGCAAGAGCAAGGAGCTGCAGGAGCGGCTCACGAGGCGGATGTACCGCGCCGCGGAGAGCGAGAACTTCGAGCTGGCGACGTACTACCGCGATCTGATCCGCACCGTCGAGCGGGTGCAGGCCGAGCAGCAGGTCGCCTCGGCGGAGGACGAAGACGTCGACGTCTGGGGTCTCTACGAAGAAGGGGGCGACGTGGCCGTGCAGCTCTTCGTCATCCGCGACGGCAACGTCGTCGACCGGCGCGAGCTCTTCTGGGAGAAAGTCGACGATTACCAGCCGAACTACTTCCTCGGCGAAGTGCTGCAGCGCTACTACCAGGACAACCTCTTCATCCCTCCCGAGGTGCTCATCCCCTTCGACATCGAAGAGCGCGAGCTGCTCGGCGAGTGGCTGACCGAGAGCGCGGGGCGGCGGGTGGGGCTGCGCGTCCCGCAGCGCGGCAAAGGCGTCGACCGCGTGGAGCTGGCGAACCGCAACGCGCGGCTCTCGCACGAGTCGCGCTTCCGCAAATCGCAGCAGGACCGCCTGCAGGTGGCTGCACAAAAACTTGGGCAGGTCCTCGGCTACGACCGCGATATCGCGCGCATCGAATCGTTCGACATCTCCAACATCCAGGGGAGCGACTCGGTGGCCGGGATGGTGGTCATCGACCGCGGCAAGTTCGACAAGAAGCAGTACCGCATCTTCAATATCCGCACGGTGGAGGGGGCGGACGATTTCCGCTCCATGGCCGAGGCGGTGGACCGGCGCTACCGCCGCCTGCTGGAAGAATCGAAGCCGCTGCCGGACATGATCCTCATCGACGGCGGCCGCGGACAGCTCAACGCCGCGCTCAACGCGCTCAATCGCCTCGGCATCGAGGAGATCCCCATCGCCGGCCTGGCCAAGCGCCAGGAGGAGATCTACGTCCCGCAGCGCGAGCAGCCGATCAGGCTGGAGCGGCGCGATCCCGCGCTGCAACTGCTGCAGATGGTGCGCGACGAGACGCACCGCTTCGCCGTCTCATCGCATCGACGCCGGCGCTCGAAGCGCACGCTGCACAGCGCGCTCGATGATCTGCCGGGCATCGGCGAGAAACGCCGCCGCCTGCTGATCGAGCGCTTCGGCAGCCTCTCCGGCGTACGGCAGGCGAGCGCGCAGGATCTGGTGAATGTGCTGGGAAAGAAGGTGGGGCAGAGCCTCTACGATGAGTTGCACGCGACGTAGCTGTCAGCTCGCGGCTCTCAGCTCTCAGCGTGCGATAATCCGCGCAGGGTCATTACCTGAGAGCTGACAGCTTGGAGCTGAGAGCTTGGAAGGGCGGGGCATGAATTACGAAGGCGTGATCGGCGAGATCGATCTCGTGCAGCGGCTCGTCGAGCTGGGACGCGGGCAGTTCACCGGCGCGATCCGCTTCGAGAACGACGGCGTCATCAAGATCGTCTACTTCAAAGGCGGCGACGTCCTCTCCGCCAGCACCAACGATCGCACCGACTCCATCGACGAGATCCTCATGCGCGCCGGCAAGGTCACGCGCGAGCACGTCAAGCAGGCGCTGGCCAAACGGAAAGAGAGCGAGACGCTCGGCGACGCTATGCTCGGCCTCGGCTTCATCACCCGCAAGGAGTTGACGTGGGCGCGCCGCGTCCAGGTCATCGGCATCCTCCGCTCCGTCCTCGGCTGGCCGGGCGGCTCATACACCATCGTGGCCGACTACCTTCCCAAGCGCGAGGAAGGAACGATCTTCCCGCTGAACCAGATCATCGTCGAGATGATCGTCACCGATCAGGATCGCGCGAAGTTCGAGCGGGCCATGGAGAGCGGGACGGCGGTCTTCGCCAAGACCGCGGGATTCGACGACGGCTTTCGCCGCCTCGGCCTGAACGAGGACGCGGAGCAGATCGCCGCACAGATCGACGGCGACCGCACCGCGTCCGAGGTGGCGGGAGCGTCGGGCAAGGACGTCTTCAACGTCTACAAGCTGCTGGACGCACTGCGCGTCCTCGGCCTCTTAGAAAGGCGCGAAGGGTTCGCCGAGCCGGCGCGGCTGGATGACTTCGCCGCGGTCGGCGCGGCCGACGCCGCGGACGCCTGGAAGCTCGAAGATGAACCCGCGCCGCCGCCCCCCAAACCCGAACCGCCCGCCCCACTGCCGCCCATGCCGACCTGGGACGTGCCGACGGCTCCCGCGGTCTCGGCGCGCTCGGTGTGGGACGAGCCGGACGAGCCGGTGGTGCCCGCGGAACCGGAGGAGCCGGCGTACCAGGAGCTCGGAAACGAGGCGCAGTGGGGATTCGACGAAGCGCAGATCGAGACCGCCCGGCGCGCAGCAGTGCCGGTGGGGCGCGATGATGAGGGATCGAAGATGACCACTCCAACGGAGAGAGCGGCGCCGCAACCGCGGCGCGTAAACATTCTCGTGCTCCTGCTGGTCCTGGTGCTGCTTGCGGCGGGGGGGTGGTACGGGTGGACGTGGTGGCAGGGACGCGTCGCGCATACGGAAGCGGCGGCGGTCGCGCCGCCAAAGCCGCACCGCTCGCCGCTGCGGCAGCAGCCGATGCAGTCGACCTCCACCGCGGCGCCGGCGCCGATCACACCAGCGCCCGTCACGCCCGCGCCGGCGCCTGCCGCCGAAACCACGGACACGTCCAAGCCGCTGCCGACCGTACAGCGCAAGTCTCCGGCGCCCGTACCGGCACCCGCGCCCATGCCATCGGGCACCCCGAGGATCGAGCGAACGACGACTGGTGCCGCGACGATCACCAACACGCCGGCGGCCGGCTCTAGCGACGCGACGGCGGAAAAGTACGCGGCGATGGCGCGGGAGTTCGCGGCCAAGCCGGGCGGCGCCTACACCGTGCAATTCGAGCTGGTGTGCGAGACGGCGTCCATCACCAAGGCGCTGCGCGCCGGCGGCGCGGAGGTTTGGTTCGCGCCGATGAGCTATCACGGCCGCTCGTGCTACCGCGTCTTCTGGGGGCGCTACGACACGCGCGACGCGGCATCCACCGCGGCGAAGACGATCCCGAAGGCGCTCGCCGGCAGCGCGCCGGTCGTAGTGAAGATTCCACGTTGATTCGAGTTTATTCTGAGCCGCCGCGCGGCTCAGAATCTGGCGCCCATGTGCGCTGCGCAAGTGGGCACCAGATCCTTCGGCGCTTCGCGCCGAAGGATAAACTGGACAAATGATCACCTCACTCCTCACCTCCGCCGGCCTCGGCATCGGCGCGGGCATCAACGCCTACGCCACGCTGCTGGTCTTCGGCACCCTGGCGCGATGGCAGCCGGACCTCTTTCACGACGACCTGGCGCGATTCTTCTCCGCGACGCCGGTGCTGATCGTGGTGGCAATCCTCTACTGCGTCGAGTTCATCGCCGACAAAATCCCGGCCGTCGACCATGTGTGGGACGCGATCCACACGTTCATCCGGCCGGCGGCGGGGGCGGTGGTGGCGTGGGCGGCAGTGTCCGATCGCATCCCGCATGGCGCGGTGATCATCGCCTCGATCCTCGCCGGCGGTGTCGCGCTGGGCGCGCACGCCACGAAGGCCACCATCCGCGGAGCGAGCACCGTCTCCACTGCGGGCCTGGCCAATCCGATCCTCTCGCTGTTCGAGGATGTCTTCGCCTTCGCCACGGCGATCATCGCCGTCGTCCTGCCGTGGCTGGTGCTCGCGGTCATCGCCGCGGTGACGCTCTTCTTCGTCACGCTGTGGCGGCGCGTGCGCCCTAATTGATCCTGAGCCGCTAAGACGGCTCAGGATCTGGCGCCCATGTGCGCGGCGCAAGTGGGCGCCAGCTCCTGACGCCTGACGCGTCAGGATAAAGTGCAGACATGAGCTGGGTGGTGGACGGCAGCAACGTCCTCGGTCAGGCGCGCGCGGATGCGGCGAGCAAGCGGCGGCTGGTGCAGGCGCTGGTGCAGCTCGCGCGCGCCAAGCGAACCAAGATCGTCTGCATGTTCGACGGCGATGAGCCGGAGCATTTCGGCAAACAGCTCGGCGGCGTGAGCGTCGTCTTCAGCGGGGCTCAGCCCGCCGACGATCTGATCGCCGAGCGCGTGTCGAGCGGGAGCGGGTGGAAAGTAGTGACGTCGGATCGCGCTCTCGCCGACCGCATCCGCCGGCGCGGGGTGGAGGTCGTGGAGACGCCGGCGTTGCTCCACGAACTGGAGAATCTTGGACCCTCCGAGGAGGTACCGGCGGCGGACTGGGCGGCGTATTTTTCAGATCCGAAAAACCGGAATGTTTTTTGATGTCGGCCGGCCGACATTGATTGTAAGCTTCTGAAAGAGCAACAATTTATCAGTAGCAATTTCCGTTGGAAGCGACCTGTTAGACTTCGGTTGTGTGGAGCGGATCGGAGGATCGCCGCCGCGAGGCGGAGGAAAGTCCGAACTCTCACGGGCAGCAGGCTGGCTAACGGCCAGGCGCGGCAACGCGACGGAAAGTGCAACAGAGAGCAAACCGCCGATCGTTCCGAGTCGCGAGACTCGGGAAGGAGGCAAGGGTGAAACGGTGCGGTAAGAGCGCACCGCGTCCCGCGCGAGCGGCGACGGCACGGCAAACCCCCTGCGGAGCAAGACCAAATAGGGAAGCGATGGAACCGCCCGTTTCCGTTACCAGCTTCCGGGTAGGTTGCTCGACCACCGCGGCAACGCGCGTGGCAGATGAATGATCCTCGCTCCCTCGGGAGGACAGAATTCGGCTTACAGATCCGCTCCACACTTCCCGCGCGCTGATCCCGCCCAAAGCCCTCCTTCCCGGCGGCCGCATCGGCGTCCTCGCCCCCTCCGGCCCCTCCGAGCGCGCGCGCATCGAGCTCGCCGCCCGCCGAATCGAGCAACGCGGCTACCGCGTCACCATCGCCCCTAATATCGATCACCGGTACCGCGACTACCTCGCCGGATCTGATGATGAACGCCTCGAAGAGCTCAACCATTACTTGAGGTCTGAGGACAACGACGCGCTCTTCTTCGCGCGCGGCGGCTACGGCGCGATGCGCATCCTCGATGGGCTCGACCTCGACGCGCTGACGCGCAATCCCCGCCCCGTCGTCGGGTTCAGCGACATTACCGCCATCCATCAGGCTATCGCCGTGCGTTGCGGACTCGGCAGCTTCCACGGCCCCATGCTCAACCTCGACTTCTATGACGGCCTGTCGCCGGACATCGAGGCGTGGCTCTGGGCCATCCTCGCCGGAGAGGCGCCGCTCATTCACCAATTCTCCCGCGAACAGGTCGTCTGCGAGGGGGAGGCGGAAGGGGTACTGTTCGGCGGCTGCCTCTCTCTGACGACGGCGCTGACCGGAACGCCGTACGACTTCTGGATCGACGATGGGATCTGGTTTTTCGAGGACGTCGACGAGCCGCTGTACCGGATCGATCGAATGTTGACCCACTTACGGCTGTCCGGTAGACTGCAAAAAATCCGAGGTGTGCTGATCGGGAAGCTTAAAAGTTGCGGGAGCGGCGCCGAGATGCACGCTCTCCTCCTCGAATTTTTCGCCTCCAGCGGAATCCCCGTCGTGCGCGATCTGCCCTTCGGCCATCACGGCGATAACCTCGTGATGCCGATCGGGACGCCGGTGCGCCTGAGCACCCGCGACTGCACGCTGACGATTGCGCAGGCAGCCGTCGAACGACTAAGTTCATCGGGAGCCGAAGGCTAAGGATCTGGTGTCCACCCGAACAGCGCGAGTGGGCGCCAGATCCTGAGGCCTGCGGCGTCAGGATAAATTCTGAACCTATGAAAGCCGTGTTCAAGACCACCGGCGGAAAGGACCCCGTGCAGGGCTCCATACAGGCGTACGCCGCCGGCGAGACCATCTTCCAGCAGGGCGACCTCGGCACTGAGATGTACATCATCCAGGAGGGGGAGGTCCACATCGTTAAGCACATCAACCAGGAGTCGCACCTCCTCTCCAAGCTGGAGAAGGGCGACTTCTTCGGCGAGATGGCTCTCTTGGAGAGCGTGCCGCGCACCGCCGACGCCGTGGCGCACACCGAGGTCAAGGCGCTCATCATCAACGGCGCGCGCTTCGACGAGATGCTCCGCAAGAACCCGGAGATCGCCGTACGCATCATCCGCAAGTACTCCAAGCGGCTTCGCGAGGCGAATGCGCTGCTCGAGCGCCTGGTCGGGCGGGAGGTCGACGCCGATCACGTGGCCATGGACTCCACCATCGTCGCGCCGCCGGAGAAGACGATGCGACACCGGCTGGTCGACCTCTCCAGCGGCACGGCTTTCTTCTTCAGCAAAGCCGACGAGACCACCATCGGCCGCGCCGACCCGGTGACCGGCATCCTCCCCGACATCGACCTCACTCCCGTCGATCAGAACCGCTCCGTCTCCCGCCGCCACGCCAAGATCATCAAGAGCGGCAACGAGTACCACGTGCTCGAAGAGGTGGGTACGGTCAACGGGACGTACGTGAATGATCAGCGCATCCCCACCGGCGTGCCGGTGACCATTCACAACGGCGACATGCTGAAGATCGGGCTGATCGCCATGAAGGCCGTCTTCGACTGAATCAGCCGAACTGCATGATCGCCGCGAGCAGCGATCCGCTGAGGAGGGCGACTGACTCGAGGAACCTGCCGCCCCACAGGAGCAGCGTCTTTGCCGCGGTCAAGCCGCGGCGGTCACCGTAGAACCGGCGCTGGGCGAACAACAGGTAGACCAGCGCGATGGCGAAGGTGAGCGCCGAGAGGCTTTTTCTGCACACCGGTAGAGAACGTCGAGAAAGGACGGGAGAGGTTCGAGGTGCAAGGTGCGAACGAAGAATGAAGAAGAGAAACCCTTCTTAATTCTTCGTTCGCACCTCGAACTTCGAACCTCTCCTCTGCGTAGATTCGCCACCCGTCCGCGACAATAGAGAAGCATGCCCATCACCCCCGACACCCCCATCCGCTTCCTCCCCGGCGTCGGGCCGGGGCGGGCGAAGGTGCTCGACGAGCACGATCTCCGCACGGCAGGCGACCTCCTCTGGTATTTTCCCTATCGCTACGAAGATCGCCGCCATCCCACTCGCATCGCCGACCTCGGCCGGCATCTGGACGAGCCGGTGCTGCTGCGCGGCAAGGTGATCTCCGCGCACGCGCGCCTCTCGCCGCTGAAGAAGGTGCGGCTGTTCGAGGCGGTCATCGAAGACGGCACGGGAGGGGTGAAGCTGGTGTGGTTCAACCAGCCGTACCTCTCCGAACAGATCAAGCGCGGCGACCGCCTGGCCGTGTTCGGCCCGCCGAAGCTCTCTTCGTACGGACACCTGCAGATCGAGAGTCCCGACTGGGAGAAGTTCGAGGGGGAGGAAGAGGAGGAGGGATCGATCGTTCCGATCTACTCGAAGGTCGGATCGATCCCGCCGCGCGCGCTGCGGCAGATCATCGGCGCCGCGCTCGACGCGCTCCCTTCGCTGGAGGAGCCCATCGAGCCGCCGCTGCGCAAGCGTCTCGGAGTCATCGATCTCGCTCCCGCTCTGGAGCAGATCCACCGCCCGCCGGAGCTCGACCAGACATTCCTGGCGCGCCGCTCGCCGGCGCACTTGCGCGTCATCCTGCAGGAGTTCTTCACCCTGCAGTTGGCGTTGCGCGTGCGCCGCGCGGCGGAAGAGGTGCGCGCCAAGAAGCGGAAGATCGTCATCGACGACGAGATCCGCGCGGAAGTGCGGCGCATCCTGCCGTTCCGTCTGACCGGCGCGCAGAAGCGCGTGCTGAAGGAGATCGCGGACGACCTGCGCGGCGAGCGCCCCATGTACCGCCTGCTGCAAGGCGACGTCGGCAGCGGCAAGACCATCGTGGCGCTGATCGCCGCAGTGATCATGATCCGCAACGGGAACCAGGTGGCGCTGCTGGCGCCGACCGAGATCCTGGTGGAGCAGCACTTCCAGCGGATTCGTCAACTTCTTGACGATTCGCTGGTGCTGGCCAAAGCCACCGGGTCGATGTCCGCCGGCGAGCGTCGCACGCTCCTGGCCGGTCTGCGCGAGGGATATATCCAGTTGGTGGTGGGGACGCACGCGCTGCTGGAGGAGAACGTGGAGTTCAAATCGCTCGGCCTGGCCATCGTCGACGAGCAGCACCGCTTCGGCGTGGAGCAGCGGCAGGCTCTCTTCGCCAAGGGCGACACGCCCGACATCCTGGTCATGACCGCCACCCCCATCCCCCGCTCGCTGGCCCTCGCCATCTATGGCGACCTCGAGCTCTCCGTGATCGACGAGCTCCCGCCCGGGCGTAAGGCCATCAAGACCGTGGTGCGCACCACGCCGCAGCTCGAGCGCGTCTACGACTTCATCGACAAGGAGATCGCCGCCGGCGCGCAGGCCTATATCGTCTATCCCATCATCGAGGAATCGGACAAGCTGGTCCTCAAGCCGCTCAAGCAGGGCTTCGAGACCGTGCGCAAACGATTCCCCAACCGCCGCGTGGCCATGATGCACGGCCGCATGCCGGCGGCGGAAAAAGAGGAGACCATGCAGCGCTTCAAGCGCGGCGAGGTCGACATCCTCGTCTCCACCACGGTGATCGAGGTGGGCATCGACGTACCGAACGCGTCGCTGATGCTGATCGTTGACGCCGAGCGCTTCGGGCTGTCGCAGCTCCACCAGCTTCGCGGCCGCGTCGGTCGCGGGGAGCGGCAGTCGTATTGCGTGCTCCTCTCCGACCAAGAGAAGGAGCGCCTGGAGCTCTTCGCCAAGACGCGCGACGGCTTCGACGTCGCCGAGCGCGACCTGCAGATCCGCGGCCCCGGCGAGTTCCTCGGCACCCGTCAATCCGGCGCGCTCCGCTTCCGCTTCGGCAACATTCTCCGCGACTACGAGCTGATGGAGCGCGCCCGCGACGCGGCCATCGAGCTGCTCGATCGCGAGGGACTGGAGCGATCGACGGACGTGGTGCGGCGGCTGTTGGGGATTGCGGAGCCGACGGCAAAAACACGCGATTAGGGTGCGCCTTGCGAGTTTGCGCAACTGGCAACGCCCAACTCGCAACGTGCGATTGAGAGGTTCGAGGTTCGAGGTGCGAATGAAGAATTCAGAAGAGAACCCTTCTTCATTCTTACCTCGCACCTCGAACTTCGAACCTCTCATCCCTTTTGCTACACTGCGCCGTCCTTGAGTCAGGAATCCGATTACGTCCTCAGCGGTCTCCGCCCCACTGGCCGCGTCCACCTCGGCAACTACTTCGGCGCGGTACGCCACTGGATCGAGCTGCAGGAGCGCTACCGCTGCTTCTACTTCGTGGCCGACTGGCACGCGCTGACCACCGATTACGCCGATCCGTCGAAAGTCCGGCAGGCCACCTTCGACGCCGTGGCCGACTGGATTGCGGCGGGGATGAGTCCCTCCAAAGCGACGATCTTCCTGCAGTCGGAGATCAAACAGCACGCCGAGCTTCATCTGCTGCTGTCGATGATTACGCCGCTGGGCTGGCTGGAGCGCGTGCCGTCATTCAAGGACCAGCAGGCCAAGCTGCAAGACCGCGACCTGAACATGTACGGCTTCCTCGGATATCCGCTGCTGCAGACCGCGGACATCATCATCTACCGCGCCTCGTACGTGCCGGTGGGGGAGGACCAGGCCTCGCATCTGGAGCTCTCGCGCGAGATCGTGCGGCGCTTCAACAATCTCTATGGCGAGGTCTTTGTCGAGCCGCAGCCGCTCTTCACCGCCACCCCGATCGTGCCGGGGCTGGACGGGCAGAAGATGTCGAAGTCGTATAACAACACCATTCCTCTCACGGCCAGCGCCGACGAGATCCGCGCGCTGGTCATGACCATGTTCACCGACCCCAACCGCATCCGCCGCAAGGATCCCGGCAATCCCGACATCTGCAACCTCTTCCAGTTCCACAAGCTCTTCTCCGATGAGGCCACCATCGCGCGCGTCGACCGCGAGTGCCGCACGGCGATGATCGGCTGCGTCGACGACAAGAAGCTCCTCGCGGAGATCATCATCGAGAAGCTGCGGCCGATCCGCGCGCGGCGCGAGGAGATCGACCGCGACCCCGGCATCGTCTGGAACGCGCTGCGCGAGGGCAACCGCCGCGCGCGCGAGCGCGCCGAGGAGACCATGCAGTTGGTGCGGAAAGCGATGCAGATCGATTTCCCGGAGCTGCGAGGGCATTCCATTGAGTGACGAGGAGAAGCGTGTAGCGACAGACGCCTCGGTCGATCCGGCGGCCGAAGCGGCCGCCGCTACACATGGCGAACAGGAGCCGGAGCTCGACGAGTCGGTCTACAAGGTCACGCTCCCGTCCTTTCACGGCCCGCTCGACCTGCTGCTGCATCTCATCAAGCAGCACAAGATCGACATCTACGACATCCCCATCCTGCTGGTCACCGAGCAATACAACGCCTATCTCGAGGCCATGGAAGAGCTGAACCTGGAGATCGCCGCCGACTACATCTACATGGCGGCGCTCTTGATTCACATCAAGTCGCGCATGCTCCTGCCGCGCGACGAAGAGGGCGCTCCGGGCGAGGACCCGCGGCAGGAGCTGGTCGATCGGCTTCTGGAGTACCAGCGCTTCAAGGCGGTGGCGGAGACGTTCGCCGAGCTCGACGTGCTGCGCATGGGCGTGCACGGAAGGCCGGTCACACCGGTGCCGGGCATGGACGCCTCGGAGATCGACATGAGCGAGGTCTCGCTCTTCGATCTGATCGACGCCTTCCGCACCGCGCTCCATCGCTACAAGGTCAACCATCCGCAGTCGATCGAGCTGCAGCGGATCGTGCACAAGGTCTCCGACAAAATGCGCGAGCTGTACGAAAAGGTTAAGGAGCGCACGCCGATCCGCCTGCAGTGGTTCCTGGAAGGGCGGGGACGCGAGGAGCTGATCGCCGTCTTCCTGGCCACCCTGGAGCTGGTGCGCCTCGGCGGGATCTCGCTGCAGCAGGGCGATATCTTTGGGGAGATCGTGGTGGCGAAGACGGAGAATGTGATCGATGAAACGCAGTTCGCGTTGTTTGATTAACGAGGAACAAGGAACGAGGAACGAGGAACAAAACCCAATCTCGTTCCTTGTTCCTCGTTCCTCGTTCCTCGTTTGCTATGGAACCTAACGAACTCAGAGCAGCCATTGAGGCAATCCTCTTCGTCAGCAGCGAGCCTGTCTCGCTCGATGAGCTGGCGGCCGCGCTCGATCACGAGGGGCGCGAGGCCATCGTCGCGCAGCTCGAGGAGATCAAGCGCATCCTCGACGCCAACGTGGGCGGCTTCACCGTGGAGCAGACTGCCGGCGGTTGGCGGCTGGCCACGCGTCCCGAGCACGAGGCGGTGCTCAAGAAGTACTACGCGCAGAAGGGGCTGAACCGCCTCTCCATCGCCGCGCTGGAGACGCTGGCCATCGTGGCCTACCGGCAGCCGATCACCGCGCCGGAGATCTCCGACATCCGCGGCGTAAACTCCACGCAGACCATCCGCACGCTGCTCGAGCGGCGCATGATCCGCGTGGCCGGACGCAAGAACGTGGTCGGCAGTCCCTTCCTCTACCGCACCACGAAAGAGTTTCTCGTGCACTTCGGACTGAACGACGTGCGCGATATGCCGCGTCTCGAAGAGTTCGGCGATCTGATCGGCGAGTCGATCAACGAAGACCTCGTCGCGGCCATCGAGATCGCGCCGCAAACGCGCGAGAGTGAAGTGACCGAGCCGGCGACGAGCGAAGAAGCGGCCGCGCACGAAGCCGCCGCGCTCGATGAGCTCGCGCGCGACGCGGTACAATCGTCTGCCGCCGACGAAGAGCAGCAGGCGTGATGCAACTGGAGCGATTGCAGAAAATCATCGCCCACGCGGGCGTCGCTTCTCGTCGCGAAGCGGAGGCGATGATTCGGAACGGGCGCGTGACCGTCAACGGCCGCGTGGTCACCGAGCTCGGATCGAAGGCCGACGCCGGCCGCGATCACATCAAGGTCGACGGCAAGCTGATCACGCACGAAGAGCCGCATCGCTACATCCTCCTCTACAAGCCGAAGGAAGTGATGACCACCGTGGAAGACCCGCAGGGGCGCCGCACGGTCATCGATCTGGTGCGCGGCGTGCGCGAGCGCATCTATCCTGTCGGCCGCCTCGACTTTCATTCCGAGGGGCTGGTGCTGCTGACCAACGACGGCGATCTGGCACACAAGGTCTCCCATCCCACGCACGGCTCGGTGAAGACGTACAACGTGAAAGTGCGCGGCGTCCCCGACGAGCGGCTGGTGGACAAGCTCCGCCGCGGCATCACGCTGGAGGGAAAGCGCACGCTCCCCTGCGAGATCGAGCGCCTCAGGACCACCGGCAAGGGCGACGAGGAAGGGAACTGTTGGTTCGAGGTGAAGCTGCAGGAGGGGCGCACGCAGCAGATCCGCAAGATGTTCCAGGCCGTCGGACATCCGGTTTCGAAGCTGCGCCGCGTGGCCATCGGTCCAATCTCCGATCCGAAGCTGACGCCCGGCGTCTGGCGCGAGCTGAGCGAGAGGGAAGTGAAGATGCTGGCCACCATGAAGGACCGCAAGCCGGCCAAGCCGAAGCGCGCGGCGGCCAGGCCGGCAGCGCGGAAGAAAGCGGCGAAGGTGCGATCGAAAAAGAGAGTTCATCGTTGATCGTTCGTAGTTCGTAGAGCCTCTCCGAAGAACCATCAACTACGAACCATGAACCCGAAAATCATCGCCATCGACGGCCCCTCCGGCGTCGGCAAGACCACCATCAGCCGCCTGGTCGCGCGCGCGCTCGGCATTCCGCACATCGATACCGGCGCGATGTACCGCGCGGTGGCACTGGCAGCGAAGCGCGCCGGCATCGACACCCGCGACGCCGCCGCGCTCGAGCGGCTGGCGTCGCGCATCCGCATCGACTTCATCCCCGGCGAGCAGCCGCGCGTGATCCTGGATGGCGAGGACGTCACCGCGCTTATCCGCACGCCCGAGATCAGCATGGCCGCCAGCGACGTCTCCGCCGTCCCCGCCGTCCGGCGCGTGCTGGTCGGCTTGCAGCAGGAGCTGGGGCATCGCCAGGGGGGCGTGCTTGAAGGGCGCGATATCGGCACGAGGGTCTTCCCTGAAACGCCGCACAAGTTCTTCTTGACCGCCCGGCCGGAAGTGCGCGCGCGCCGGCGTTACAACGAGCTCGTGGCCAAGGGGCAGCCGGCGGATTACAAGAGCGTCCTTGCCGAATCCCTCGCCCGCGACGAGCAGGACTCCACGCGCCGGGACTCACCGCTGACCTACGACGACAGCTACATCGTTATCGACACCAGCGACCTCTCGATCCCCGAGGTCGTGGAGCGCATTGTGGGGGCGGTCAGTCCGTAATTCCTTGACTCCTCTCCACGCCCGCCGCTAAACTCCGGATTTCGACTGGTATCAACAATTTAGCGTCGATTTCGCCCGCGGCGAATTCCAGGGAGGTATCCCGTTTAATGCCGTCCAATCAGGAACCCAAAAACCCCAACCAACAGGTTCGAAAGGGGGACAACAACGACCTGGAAAACCTCGGCATGGATGAGCTCCTCGAGGTCTATCAGCGGAAGATGGCCACCTTTTCCGAGGGGGATATCGTCCGCGGCAAAGTGCTGAAAATCACCCCCAGCGAGGTCGTCGTGGACATCGGTTACAAGTCCGAGGGGCTCCTCCCGGCCACTGAGGTCACCGACTACAACGGCAACGTCACCGTCAAGCCTGGGGAGGAGATCGACGTCTATCTCGAGCGGCTGGAGAGCGCCAACGGCTACATCGTCCTCTCCCGCGAGAAAGCGGAGCGGATGCTGGTGTGGGACCGCATCGAAGCGGCGTACAAGGCGGACCAGCCGATCGCCGGCCGCGTAGTCGACCGCGTGAAGGGCGGCCTTTCGGTGGATATCGGCGGCGTGAAGGCCTTCCTTCCCGGCTCGCTCATCGACACCAAGCCGATCAAGAACCTCGACTCGCTGCGCGGCCACGAATACCGCTTCAAGATCGTCTCCTTCGACAAGAAGCGGAACAATGTAGTCCTCTCGCGCCGCGCCATCCTCGAAGTGGAGCAGGCGGCGCAGAAAGCAGAGACCTTCGGCCGTCTACAGGAAGGGCAGATTACGCACGGCGTGGTCAAGAACATCACAGACTACGGCGTCTTCGTCGACCTCGGCGGGGTGGACGGCCTGCTGCACATCACCGATATCTCTTGGGGCCGCGTCAATCATCCATCCGAGTACTTCAACGTGGGCGACGAGATCGAAGTGATGGTGCTGAAGTTCGATCCGGCGGCGGAGCGCGTCTCGCTCGGCTACAAGCAGAAGTCGCCCGATCCGTGGTCGGACGTGGTGGTGCGCTATCCGCTGGGGACGAAGGTGCACGGGCGGGTGGTCTCGCTGACCGATTACGGCGCGTTCGTGGAGCTGGAGGAAGGCGTGGAAGGCCTGATCCACGTCTCCGAGATGTCGTGGACGAAAAAGGTGCGCAACCCATCAAAGCTGCTCAGCATCGGTACGGAAGTGGATGCCGTGGTCACCGACGTCAACGTGCCGAACCGCCGCATCTCGTTGTCATTGAAAGCGCTGGAGCAGAACCCGTGGGACACCATCGCTGAGCGCTATCCGGTGGGCTCGATAATCACGGGGAAGGTGCGCAACCTGACGGACTTCGGCGCGTTCGTTGAGGTAGAAGAAGGCATCGACGGCCTCATCCACATCTCCGACATGTCGTGGAATCGGCGCCTGAAGCACCCCAATGAGGTGCTGAAGAAGGGCGACACGGTGCAGGCGCGCGTGATCAACGTCGACGGCGAGAACCAGCGGCTGTCGCTGTCGATCAAGGAGTTCCTGCCGAACGAGTTCGACAACTTCGCCAAGATGCACAACGTCGGCGACGAGCTGCTGGGGACGGTGGCCAAGATCACAGACTTCGGCCTCTTCATCCGCGTGGCCGATGGAGTGGAGGGGCTGGCGCACGTCTCCGAGATCCAGCGCGACCCGAAGGTGAAGCTCGACAAGTCGTTCAAAGTCGGCGATCCGGTGCGCGCGCGGATCATCAAGATCGATCCGGGCGAGAAGAAGATCGGACTGTCGACACGCGACGTGACTCCGCTGAGCGATGAAGAGCGCGCACATTTGACCGGCGTCCCGAAGGAAGAGCATCCGGCCGAGACCGCCGCGGCACCGGAGACGACACCGCGAGGCTAGACGATGAGCGAGATGGAACAGGAAACTGGTGGGCCGGGCTTCAGCCCGGCGCCCCCGCTGCCCAGCCGGGCTGAAGCCCGGCCTACCAAATCGCGCGCGCCGGTCTTCTTCCTCGGCGCGTTCAGCGGCTGCCTGGTCGTCCTCGCCGGGCTGGTCATCCTGGCATTCGTCATCGCCGCGTCAAAGAGCGGCGAAACGAGCGGTGACGTCTTTAGCGCGCAGAAGGTGGCCATCATCCCCATCGACGGAGAGATCGTCGAGGCGCGCGAGACGATGGAGGCACTGCGCCGCTACGCCGACAACGGGACGGTGAAAGCCATCGTCATGCGCATCAACAGCCCGGGCGGCGCCATCGCGCCGTCGCAGGAGATCTACGAGGCGGTGCGCAACACCCGCGCGCGCAGCGGCAAGCCGATCGTGGCCTCGCTCGACAGCGTCGCCGCGTCCGGCGGCTTCTACATCGCCGCGGGCTGTGACCGCATCGTGGCCAATCCGGGATCGATCACGGGCTCCATCGGAGTCATCCTTGAGTGGATGAACACCAAGGAGCTGATCGCGTGGGCCAAGATGAAGCCGGAGATCATCACCAGCGGCACTCTGAAGGCGGCGGGCAATCCGTACGTCGACCTGACCGACGCCGAGCGCGCGTACTTTCAGTCCATCGTCCTGCAGCTCCACTCGCAGTTCGTGCGCGCGGTGGCGGCGGGCCGCAAAGGGAAGATCAGCGAGGCCGAGGTGGCCAAGCTGGCGGACGGCCGCGTCTTCACCGGCGAGCAGGCGCTGGGGCTGAAGCTGGTCGACGAGATCGGCAATCTCGACGATGCGGTGCGCGCGGCCGCCAGGCTAGCCGGCATCAGCGGCACGCCCGGCACGATCTATCCGAGAAAAAGAAAACCCGGTCTGTTCGACCTGTTGAGCGATTCGTCGACCGATTCCGAAACGGCGCTCGGCAGGATCTTCAGCCGCCGCCCCCGATTTCTCTACCGGTGGTGAATGTCATGAGTGAGGACGCGACATTGGCTCAGGTGACTTCATCCTTGCGCGAAGCGCAGGGATCTGGCGCCTTCCTGCGCACGTGGGCGCCAGATCCTGAGCCGTCTTCGCGGCTCAGGATAAGTTTGAGGCGTGAGCATCATGAGTGAGGAGGCAACTTTGGATCAGCAGTCGGAACTGGAACCCGAATCCGAGGCCAAAGCGGGCGTGATGACCAAAGCCGAGCTCGTGGATGAGGTGGCGCGCGTCGTCCAGTTAACCAAGAAACAGGCGGAGACGATCGTCAACATCGTCTTCGACTCCATCGTCGATTCCCTCCGCGCCGGCCAGAAGATCGAGCTGCGCGGCTTCGGCAGCTTCCGCCTGCGCAGTCGCAAATCGCGCACCGGGCGCAACCCCAAGACGGGGGAGAAGGTGGAAGTGCCGTCGAAGAAGATCCCTTATTTCAAGCCGGGGAAGGAGCTGAAGGAGCTCATTAACAAGGTGATAAGCGAGGGGGACGGCGGCGCGGGAACGAACGAATGAGGTTCGAGGTGCGAGGTGCGAATGAAGAAGTAAGAAATGCTCGCGCCAGGAATCTCTTCTTACCTCTTCATTCGCACCTCGCACCTCGGACCTCATGCAGATCCTCTTCACTCCCTGGAGGTACCCCTACTTGACCTCGCCCAAAAGCGAGAGCTCCGGCTGCATCTTCTGCAGCGCGGCGCAGTCGGCGACGCCCCGCGAGACGCTCACGCTCTTCCGCAACGAGCGCGGTCTGGTCATCCTCAACCGTTATCCGTACACCAACGGGCACCTCATGGTTGCGCCGGTGGCGCACGAGGCGCGGCTCTTCGACAGCAGCAATGACTCGCTGCGCGTGTTGATCCGCCTCACCGCCGAGGCGCAGCGCATCCTCTCCGACGTCTATAGTCCCGAGGGGTTCAACATCGGCATGAACTTCGGACAGATCGCCGGCGCCGGCGTGGCCGACCACTACCACATGCACGTGGTGCCGCGCTGGGGCGGCGACACGAACTTCATGACCGTCACCGCCCGCACCCGCCTCGTCCCCGAGGATCTCGACGTGACCTTCTCGAAACTCCAGCCGCACTTCGACCGTATCGGAAAGGACGTTTTCGCCGCGCAATGAAGGCCCGTACCGTCATCGCCATCATCCTCGCCTATCTCGTTCCCGGCGCCGGGCATCTTTACCTCGGCCGCCGCGCGCGCGCCGCCGCCTTCTTCGCCATCGTGGTCATCATGTTCCTCATCGGCATCTCCATCGACGGCGAGCTGTTCACCTTCGCCCGCGCCAGCGGGTCGTTCCTGCGCGTGCTCGCCGCGCTCGGCACCGCCGGCGCGGGGCTGCTCTACTTCATCGCCCTCATGGCCGGCGTGCATGGCGACATCACCTCCATCACCTACGAGCACGGAACGGCTTTCGCTATCACCGCCGGATTGATGAACCTTCTGCTCGTGCTCGACGTGTTCGACATCGCCGAGGAGCGGAAGGAGTGAGCCTCGAGATTTATCCCGAGCGCGGCGGGGGATCTGATGCCCATGTGCGCTGCGCCAGTGGGCGCCAGATCCTTCGCCGTCTTCGCGGCTCAGGATAGACTGCCAAGGAATGAGCCTGCTGCGCAACCATCTGGTGCTGATGTTCATCTACGCGGTGGCCACCGGGATCTTCTTCGCCCTGCTGTGGAAGAACACGCGCCGGGACCGCATCATCTTCTTCGCCAAAGTCTTCTTCGGCCTTTTCTTCGGTGGCATCGCGCTGGCGTGGGCGATGTATTACTTTCCGCTGCGATGAAGGAACGTTCGCCGTTGGCCGTTGCCCGTTGGCCGAGCCGTTCGGCCAACGGCAGCGAGCGAAGCGAGGGTACGGCCAACGGCGAACGACCATGAAACTCGCCATCGTCGCCGGCGAGGCCTCGGGCGACCTCCACGCCTCCGAGGTCGTCCGCGAGCTCAAAGCAATCGACCCGTCGCTCCAGACCTTCGGCATCGGCGGCGATCTGCTGGCCGCCGAAGGAATGCGCATCCTCCATCACGCCCCCAAGATGGGCATCGGCGGATGTTTCAACGTACTTCGGAACCTGCGCATGTTTCGGGCCCTC
>JACXTT010003568.1_pt1 | contig 23816 bp, 22 predicted proteins | sample 9270951 | NCBI WGS metagenome assembly JACXTT01 (sample SAMN15532306, study PRJNA645909) | rock metagenome | isolation source: weathered quartz diorite | place: Puerto Rico | collected 2017-06-21
CTCTCCCTTCGATTCTCATAATCCTCAAGAGCCGAGCAGAGTTCCCTTATGTAGGCAAACCCCCGGCCCCTCTCCCGCCTCATGGATGCGTCCCCGGCCGCCTTCCCCGCCTCACGGTATGTCAACCGGGTCGTCACCGCCCGGACGATATGCTCGTTGACGCACGTTCGCCAGTTGCTGTATGCCATGCCGTGCATTTCATCCGAAATCCTGTCGAAGAGCCCCGAGTACCTGTCGACATCCTTCCCAAATCGGTCGGTCGCCGGATTGACGAATGAATGGCTGAACTCATGCCACGCGATATGCCGGAAATTCTCAACCGTTCCGAAATTCGGGAGGCTGTCCTGCATCCCGATGGGTCCGCATATGTTATAGAGTGAGTAGTGTCCGGGCATAACCTCCACCCGGGGACCGAAACCCCCCGTGACGAGGGGGGCGAGGATGATGGTATAACTCGCCTGCGTCATCCCGTAATAGTTTTCAAGCATCCGGACATAGTCTCCATGGATCGAATCCTGCGCGCACCCTGCGATCCGTGCATACCACTCCCTGCGGCTCTCGTAAAACTTCATGAAGTCCGATTTTTTCGCAAATTCCCTGAGTGCCCCCATAAACTCGTCAAGCTTTTCCCGGCCCCCAGCCCGTTCGAGGATTTCTTCGGGAACCGGGTGACGGGGAAGGATTTCAGGGGGATCGCTGAAAAAAAGCATGGCGGTGGGAGGGGCGTCGAAGTTAAATCCGTGCCCGCTCATCTCGCCGAAGATTTCTACCGCTCGCTCCTTTCCGAATGGCCGGAAATAATCCGCAACCTCGCGCTTATAGGAGAAGTCAAACGTCGTGATCAGGCCGGTCTTGGACCCGTAATCGCCAAGCGACTGGACGACGGCAAGAAGTTCGATACGGGGGTCGACGACGATCTGCAGCTGATGCTCGCCTGCCTCAACTCTCGTGAAGAGAATCAGAAAGGTTAAGCCAAGGCGGGCTATCTCTTTTACGGGATTGGCCATCAGGGTTTTTAAGGATTGGACACAGTCGAATCGACTGCGGTTGACGGAAAAGCAAGGAGCCGAAGCGCGGAGATAATCCCGTCAGCCCCGGGGGATTTTACCGTGCTCGACTGTCTGACGGTCATTTTTTACCCCGATGAACCGGACTCCCTCGAACCGCCCGGCCAGGGTCTTCGTGCGGCCCAAACCCGCAACGAACAACCCGGTCGAGAGGGCGTCTGCTTCGACGGCCGTCGGTGCAATGACGGTCCCGCTCGCCAGATCCTGAGCGGTCCTGCCGGTCGACGGGTCAAGCAGGTGACCGACGGTCTTGCCCCTGACGTTGACAAAGTTCTCGTAATTGCCCGAAGTCGAGAGAGCCTGGTTTTTTATTACGACCGACGTTATCAGCGCGCTTGTGTCCCATGGATCGGTTATCCCCACCTCCCAGGTTTCCTCTCCCGGCGGTGCACCTATGGCATAAATGTCACCGCTGTGATTGATGATGGCAGCCTCTATGCCGTAGGATTTTAGTATCCCGACTCCTCTGTCAATAGAATAACCGACGGCTATTCCCCCCAAATCAATTTCCGTTCCTTCGTGCCCAAAGGAGACAAGCATTTTCGCCGGATCGATGAGCACATTCTTCATCCCGACAGACTCGAGCGCGTGGGCTATTCTCCGGTCAGACGGATAGGGATGGGTGCCATCCCGGAATCCGTAAAGTTCCATCAAGGGTTCTATCGTGATGTCAAACGACCCGGAGGTGAGGTCGAAAAACTTCCGGGAATGGATCAGGATGTCAACGATCCTGGGATCGACCCGGAGCTCGCCCCGCGCCCCCTCACGGTTGATGCGAGATACCTCGCTGTTTACATCAAATACGCTCATCAGCCTGTCAATGTCCTTCATCTCCCGGATAACGTCATCGATGGCCATATTGCACAGGCGCTCGTCCTCGCAGTATGCGTTGAAAGTGACGATGCTCCCCATGACGAAGGCCGCACGCTCCGTCAAGGGAAGGGGGGGAGATTTTCCCCGGCCGAACGCCATGCCGACGGCAAGCAGAGACGACAATCTGATGAATCGCCGCCTCGAGCACGCGGTCAGACCCGCCGCGGGCGCCATAGCTCAACTATTGTTAGGGTGACCATGATGCCGTAACAGGCCGCCATGCTGATTCCGGAGAATATGACGAGCCAGCTGAATATTTCGGAGATGTAACGCGTAAGCCAGATTCCGCCGAACGTCGTCGCGATGGCCACGATCGGTTCGACGATGAGGAATCGCTTGAGCCCGGCGGGGACAATCGAAGAGAAGGAAAAAATCCCGCCGACGACGAAGAAGACAAGCGAGAGGGAAAGGATGTGGTTGTGCAACAGAATGTACATCTCATCGGGACTTTTTGCGTATTTGATTTCTTCCCTCCCTTCCGGACTCCCGCGGTATTCTTCGGTCAGCCCCTGCGCCGAACCCGATGTCGTATGGCCTATGAATAGCAGCCCGACCATGTATCCTGCCGTGAGGACGACCAGGAACGCAGTGATGAAGATTTTGAGCGTGGAATCCGCATCGCACAGCCGCAAGGAGTTGGGGAATTCCATCTAGAGGAGGCGAGACCTGATGAGTGCGAAGGTGGCCAGGATTTTTCTCACCCCGTCCGTGATTGCATGGACAGAAATTGTGGCCCCGCTGATGTTCTTGATGTCCCTCCCAGGAATGAGCCTGTCGTCTTTCGTTTTTCCCTGAAATTGCCTGCGGAAGGATTCATTGGCGATCTCCCCCCCGTACGATTCCCGGTACGCAAGGATGTCGATGTCCCTCACCGTGCCGTCCGTGAGGATGCCAACCAGATAGGTGATGAAATTTGTCTTCCCCCTGACATTATCGGCGACACCGTACCCCAGGATGCGGCCGCGCGCAGTACAGACGTAAACGCGGAGGGAATCACTCCGCCAGCGCGCCCGTGATTTTTCTTCCAGCTGAGTTCTCTCATCGGGGGTCAGGCGAATGTCCCGCGGTCCGATCGCGGCCGTATCGCCAAACATTTTTTGAAGACTTTTTTCTGCTTTCTGGTCCAGATCCGTCCGTGCGGCGCCGCTGTCAATCGATATCAGGATCGGTATGAGCAACAGAACGGGTCCCATCAGAAACTGTATCCGACTCCCATGTTGAACATTTTGGCATTGAGCCCGGCTGCATTGTCCAGGAATTGGTAGTCGATTTTGAATGCCGCACCCGGAACGGGCTTGTATGTCGCCCCGACGGTGATGTCGTGACGGTCATTTACCGGGTTCGCCGCGAAACCGGAAACCCCCGCCTGCGTGTCGTATTTTTCGTAGCGGGCAAAAACGTTCAATGACTGGTCTGCGGCGGATGAAAACCACGGCAGGATGTCGTACGCCCCCTCGATGTAGTAACCGTAAATCCGGTCGGCGACGTTCCGCTTGAACTCGGCGTTGATCTTCGTGGCGTCCCCGATCGACTCGAACGCCCCTTCGGCGCGCAGGGAGGCGCGGTCATATGTGTACCGCACGTCGCCCGAGATGACTGATACTGTTCCGCCCCCGAGCGAATCGACGCCTTCCGTCGTGTTGCCGAGGAAGAAAGACCCTCCGAATCTGAGCTCCGGAATCGGGAGGTAATCCACTCTCCCCGTCAGGGAGGGGTTCGACGACGTGCTGTTGAGGGCCTCCTGCCTTCCTTCCCGTATGCCCAGCGAGCTGTCGAGACCCTCCGCCCTCAATCCCGCCACGACGCCAAGCTCATACCGCACACCCTCCGCAACCGCACCGTAAACGCTTACGCCCGACTCCCGCCATGTGCTCGGTATTATGACGTCGTCCACGTTCGGCCTCTCAACTCCGTTGAATGTGGGGGGTTCGTGGAACTGATTGATGATCCCGATGGGAGGGAGGATGATTCCCGCCCTCATTCCCATTTTTTCGCTGAAATGCCAGTCGAGATATGCCTGCTCGATTGCGACTTCCCCTCCCTGGCCGGCCTCGATTTTTGTATGTTCGATCTCCATCTCGGATTTGAAGGAAATCCTGTCTGTGAACGAGTGGCCGACGTAAAGCACGAAGCGGTGGAAATCGAGCGTTCCGCTCTGACTCCCGTCCGGCTCGTTATAATGAAGTTCTCCATATCCGCCGATCGCGGTCGCCTCCTGGGCCAGTGCCGCCGTCGCAGCGATGCCGAGAAAGAGTATCAGGAATTTCATGGTTGGCGTTGTCTGTAAAAAGCGCCCCGGACATGGAACTAATGGGGTTCGGGGCCGATATCAAAATACTTTCGCTGCTTCCGGAGATCGGCCACCCGGATATCGATTTTTCCCGCCTGCATCCGTGATGGCAGATAGATCGGGGCGCATCCGTTTCCCTCCATCGAGCCCGTGTTGTTCTCGTCAGCGGGAGTTTCTTCGATCTGATGCAGCCTGCTCAGGGGCACCGGGGCATCACACTGCGAGCAGACCAACCCTCCTCCCCTGAGATAGTATCTGCCGTAACTGTAACAGGCATAGCATGCGTCGAACGCGGTGGCGAATTTCCCGACGCTCGTCCTCAGGACGAAAAACCGTAATTCCAGGCCGCTGTCGCTTATTGAAAAACGGTGAAGGCTTCCGTCGCTGACCCTCTCGATCGGAATCTCGAAAATCCCTGAAGAGGGGATTGCCAGCTGCTGCGCCGAGAAATCTTTCTCGGTGCTTGACGAGAAGATTTCCCCGACGCCGAGGAAAAGGACTATGGTAAGGGCCGCCATTGCAGCCCCAAGCTGCCATCTCCGTGCGCCGCCCGAGCGGCCGGATCGCCCCGGGATCACCATCATCAGCGCCGGGATGCTTACGATGGCCAGGATGAAGAGGACGTTGTTCTGTACCACCGGCCCCAGTATGCCCATCATGGCGGGATTCGCCGCAAATACCCCGTACTCGTAGAATTCGTGGAACGCATTGACGATGAGCTGGAGGGTGAAAATCAGCAGGGTTATCGCAGTCACCCGGAGGAAACGACCCGTGTCGATCCGGACGCTTCCCCGTATGAAAAGGATCGCAAAAACCACAGCCAGGCCTATCCCTGCCGCGGTTCCTGAAAAACTCCGCCACGCGCCGGTGCTGAATGCCACCGCCTGGAGAAAGATCGCGGTCTCGATGCCTTCGCGGAGTATCATGAGAAACGAAAAACCGAAGATCCCTGCATGCGCCCGCCAGGATGATTTTGAGGAAATGATCGTGTCCACTCTCTGCTCGATCTCGCCTTTGATCCTCTTGGCCGCAATCCACATCCAGATGACCATGGTGATGACGAAGAACGCGGCAGCCAGCATGAAGTATCCTTCCAGGGATTCCTGGTCTATCCCGAGACGCACGAGAAGGACCGCGCCCGCGATGCTTCCCACTATGGCGAGCGCCAGCCCGAGATAAACAGAGGAGAGGAGAGAGGCCCGTCCCACCTTTCTGAGATAGGCGACGAGGATCCCGAGGACGAGGCTGATCTCGATTCCTTCCCGGAGCGATATGATGAATGATTCGATCATTGTTTCTTTTTTGACTGGCACTTCGCACAGGTGCCGAAGATCTGGAGGGTGGAATTCTGGGGGCGGAATTTCTTCTCCTCGCACACCTCCCGCTGCAGTCTTTCAACCTTCTCGCTCACGAATTCAATGATGTCGCCGCACTCGAGACAGATAAGGTGATCATGCCGCGGACGCCCGAACGCCTTCTCGTACCGTGAATGGTTCTCTCCGAAGCGGTACTTTGATATAAGCCCGCACTCGACCAAAAGGTCGAGCGTGTTGTAAACCGTGGCCCTCGACGCCTTCAGGCCCCGCGCGCTCAACGAGGCGAAGAGCTCGTCGGCGTCAAAATGCCCGTGCGTCTTCATGATTTCCTCCAGCAGAAGAAACCTCTCCCGCGTGGGCCGGAGCTTCTTCGAGATGAGGTAAGAGGAAAGAGTCTCCCGTGCTGCGTCGATGTTCATTTTAGAATTGGTCTAAATATAAATATCTTCTGGCTTAAAATCAAGAATTTTCTTTCTCTGAAACTTTCTGCGGAAAAAAGTACATTCCCCAAATTTCGAGGAGTCGTATGATAGATCTCCAAGGTCAGGCAGCACTCGTCACCGGCGGCTCAAGGGGTATCGGCGCAGCAACAGCCCTGATGCTCGCCAGAGCCGGCGCCGATGTGGCGGTTACTTTCTCCCGGCATCCAAAGCAGGCAAATCAGGTAACCCGCAAAATTGAAAAAATTGGAAGGAGAGCGATTGCTTTTCATTGCGAGGTTGAAAAGGAACGGGATTGCCTGAAAACTGCGGACAAATCTGAAAAATTCCTGGGAAGAATCGATATTCTCGTCAATGCCGCCGGGATATGGGAATTTGGTAGAATAGGGGAGATGAGCCTGAGAAAATGGGCCCGCAGCATCACGATCAACCTGAACGGCACTTTCGCCATGTGTAACGCTGCTGTTCCCGTCATGCTCAGGCAGAATTACGGCCGGATTATCAATGTTTCGAGCACAGCCGGTCAAAGGGGAGAAGCGTTGCATTCCCAGTATGCCGCATCGAAAGGCGGAATAATCGCCTTTACGAAATCTATCGCCGTCGAACTGATTCCCCGCAATATCTGGGTGAACTGTGTCGCCCCCGGATGGGTGGCTACAGATCTGGTCTCATCAGTTTTCAAAAAGCCGTCAATAAAAAAGCAGATTTTTCAAAGCATTCCGAGAGGATTTGCTGCATCTCCAGAAGATATCGCCGGTCCCATCCTTTTCCTTGCCTCAAGCCTCGCAAATCATGTAGTGGGTGAAATTCTGAACGTTAACGGGGGTTCGGTACTCTGCGGATAGGTTGAAAAGCCCTCAAAAGAGTCTGTTTTAGGGGGTTTCGGCAGAATAGCGGATTTCGTCAAATTTCACAAACATTTTCCTTGCTTAATTCTGCGAAATTTCTATATTTCAGCCATCTTGATTGGAGCTTTCCTTTAGACGGATGTAAATGGGGCATAATAAGTTTCTGAAAGGTCAAAAGATTGTACCGAAGCCGATACCAAAAGACGTCACGGTAACGGCTCTCGTCGATGAGTATTTTCAGGCTTATAATGCAGGCAGATTGAGGGAAGGTGCCCAGCTATTTGCGGAAAAAATGCTGGCCCCTGATTCCACCGTCGGATTGAGCATTACAGGCGCATTGACCCCCGCCGGCCTCGGCGGCTCCTGCATCGTTCCGCTTATGAAGGCCGGGTTCATCGACTGGATCGTGAGCACGGGCGCAAATCTCTACCATGACACTCACTTTGCCATCGGTCACTCACTCCACCGTGGAACGCCTTTCACAGATGACCGCCTGTTGCGAAGAGAGGGGATTATTCGCATTTATGATATTTTGTTCGAATACAAGGTCCTCCTCTCAACCGATGATTTTTTCAGGAAAATCATCAGATTACCAGAGTTTCAGAAGGAAATGTCAACGGCCGAACTGCACTATCGCCTGGGGAAGTATATCGCTGAACGTGAAAAAGCGCTGAGAATCAAGCATAGCAGCCTAATCGCCACCGCGTTCCGGTGCGGCGTCCCCGTGTATACCTCGTCGCCGGGAGACAGCTCCATAGGGATGAATATCGCAGAGGTAGCACTCTCCGGGTTCCGGACACGTATCGACGTGCTGCTGGATGTGAACGAAACCGCCGCCATCGTTCTCGATGCCAAGAGAAATCACGGGAAAAGCGCAGTCTTGATGATGGGTGGGGGTTCCCCTAAGAATTTCATACTGCAGACCGAACCGCAGATTCAGGAGGTTTTGGGCATCGACGAGAAAGGTCATGACTATTTTCTCCAGATCACCGATGCCCGGGTCGATACGGGCGGCCTCTCAGGTGCAACGCCGGGGGAAGCTGTTACCTGGGGTAAGGTTGATCCCGACAGGCTCCCCGATGCGGTTGTCGCCTACGTGGATTCTACGATCGCCCTCCCGATCCTTTCGTCGTATGTGCTGCAGAAAGCTCGTCCAAGACCGCTCAAGCGACTCTACGACCGGCGGGAAGAACTTGTCAAAAGCCTTCAAAAGGAATATAAACTGTCACGTCATCGCAAGAAGCATGCATAATCCACTCCCTACGGGGACTCGTTCCTCAGAACGAGCTTCACTTTAAACTCACACTGGAGGGTTATTATGAGCAGATTCACAGAATTACGCGATTTGCTTACCAGCTTCGAGAAGGATTTCATCAAATTCTACGAAAAAGGTAACAAGTCCGCGGGAACGCGCGTTCGCAAGGAGATGAATGAGCTGAAGAAGAAGGCGCAGGAGGTCCGCAAGGAAATCCAGGAAATCAAACAGAAGGCGAAGGAAGCCGAAGCCGGCGGTAATCCGTAAAGATTTCTCGTCCGGGAGAGACCCGCGTCTCTCCCGGATTGCTTTTTCGGCGCGCAGCCCCCTCCCTCTCTGGTCCCACCTTTGATTTTCAGCGAAGAATATCGTATGTTGTTTGAAAACTCATCTATCGAATGCCCGACCAGAATCAAGAAGAGACCCCAGCGACCCCCCCACAAATAAGCGACGATCAGTCCACGCCCCGGGAGCCTGCGGAAAACGCGCAGCCTCCGCAACCTCCCCGCCAGGAACAACAACCCGTTCGACAACAACAGCCCCGCGAAAGACGCTTCCGCCCGCAGGAACAGCGTCGTCCCCGCCACCAGGGCCACCGTCCTCAGGAATCGCAACAGCATCGGGGAGGTCCGAATGAGCTTTCGGTCGTCATCCCGGTCTTTAATGAAGAACAATCTCTCCGGGAATTGTATGAAAACATCCGCTCCGCGCTTTCCAGGATCGGGCGGTATGAAATCCTCTTCGTCGACGACGGCAGCACCGACGGATCGGTGAGGGTTATGCAGGAGCTCCGGGGAAGAGACCGGCGGGTGAAGATCATACGGTTCCGCCGGAATTTTGGAAAATCCGCCGCTCTTTCGGTCGGATTCGCCAACGCAGGAGGCGACATCATTGTCACCATGGACGCCGACCTCCAGGACGATCCCGACGAAATACCGGGACTCGTCAATGAGATAAAGAAGGGGTTCGACCTTGTCTCCGGCTGGAAGAAAAAACGGCGCGACCCGATTTCAAAAACCATTCCGTCAAGGTTTTTCAATTTTGTGACGTCCCTTATAACCGGGATCCGGATTCATGATTTCAATTGCGGCCTCAAAGCCTATCGGAAGGAGGTGGCGAAGGAAGTCAGGATTTACGGGGAGCTTCACCGCTACATCCCCGTTCTCGCTCACGGGCTCGGCTATAAGATCGGCGAAGTCCCCGTCCGCCATCACCCGAGGAAATACGGCCGAACGAAATTCGGAGCGGGACGATTCTGGAAGGGTTTTCTCGACCTCGTGACCGTGCTCTTCACGACTCGCTATATGCAGCGCCCGCTGCATCTGTTCGGATTCTGGGGCCTCGTGTTTTTCCTCGCCGGCCTGGGCATCGACCTGTACCTCGCGTACCTCAAGTATTTTCACGGCATGTCTCTGACCAACAGGCCCCTCTTCGCCGGCGGCATCCTCCTCATCATCGTCGGGATCCAGTTCGTCTCCATCGGCCTCATGGGCGAACTGATCACCAAGACGCGTTCGCAACCGGAGAGAGAGTATTCCATACGGGAAATCTGGAAATAAACCCTCTCCCCAATGACGATTTCGCTGAGTGACCTGAAAACCGACTGCCGCCATTTCAGGGGCGACCTCCCGTGCCGTCCCCATAAAGAGCATGGCGTCCACTGCACCGATCCCCGCGGCAACACCTGCGTCCACTACGACCCGACCGACAGGCGGATCCTTATCGTCAAACTGGGCGCGATCGGGGACGTGATACGCACGACTCCCCTCCTGCGCAAGTTTAAGGAGATCTCCCCCCACGCAGAGATCTGGTGGCTCACGCACTCCCCCGAAGTGCTTCCCAGGGAGTGGATCGACGTCGTTCTCCCTTACTCGCCGACGAGCCTCGCCACGCTTCAGGCGACAGGGTTCGACACGGTCTATTGCCTCGACAAGGACAGGGAGGCATGCGCACTTTCCCTTCTGCTGTCGGCCCGAATGAAGAAGGGCTTTACATTGCAAAACGGCAAATGTGTTCCCGTCGATGCCGATGCGCACCATAAGTACCTCACGGGCGTCTTCGACGACGTGAGCAAAGCCAATACGAAGAGCTATCAGCAGGAGATTTTTGAGCTCTGCGGCTTCACGTTCAGGCGCGAGGAAAATATTATGCCCCGCCTGCCGGAGTTTTCCTGGAAGATTTCCCGGAAAAAACCGGTCGTAGGGCTTAATACGGGGTGCGGCGGACGATGGACATCCCGCCTCTGGCCCGATGCATACTGGGTCTCTCTGGCGCGTAAACTCAAGAAGGCCGGCTGTACCCCGCTGCTCCTCGGCGGAGAACAGGAACATCTTAAGAACAGAAAGCTCGCAAAAGCGTCGGGCGCGGCATACCTCGGGCACTTTCCCCTCCAGAAATTCATGGGCGAGGTCGATCAGTGCGATCTTGTGGTCACCGCAGTCACCATGGCCATGCATATCGCCATCGGGCTGAAGAAAAAGATCGTCCTCTTCAATAATATTTTCAACAAATACGAATTCGAGCTCTACGGCAGGGGCGAGGTGCTGGAGCCGGACTTCGACTGTAACTGCTTCTACTCGCCGACATGCCCCAATAACTGCATGCAATACCTGGCGGCCGATACCGTCTTCTCATCGTGTATGCGCCTCCTCGACGCCTGAGCCCCCTCCCCGCTTCGACCCGCTGATGTCGAAACAAAAGAAACAACCATTCGCTCTTTCTTCCCGGGTGGAAAGGGGCTTTCTGGCTGCCATCCTTTTCCTTCTGTACGCCCATTCCCGTCATTTCGAGTTCATCCAGGACGATTCCTTCATCACGTTCCGGTACGTGAGACACCTTCTGGCGGGGGACGGCCTTGTCTGGAATATCGGGGAACGAGTCGAGGGTTATACCACATTCCTCTGGACCGCGCTCATCGCTCTTTGCGCGAAATCCGGCCTCGAGCTCATATCTGCTGCCCAGATCCTCGGGGTGGTTTTCGGCCTCGCGACGCTCGTCCTTCTTTATATTTTGGCAAACACGATCCACACCGAAAAACTGCCGGCCGGACTCGCCCTCGCCGCGCCGCTTCTCACCGCCGCCAATACATCGGTCGCCTATTGGACGATCAGCGGCATGGAGACCTCGCTCTTCATGTGCCTCACGGTCCTCTCGGTCTGGCTTTTTCTCAAAGAGCGCGTTGAACGAAAACTTTTTGGATTTACCCCGATCGCCTTCGCACTTCTTTCCTTCACACGGCCCGAGGGGATGTTTCTTTTCGGGCTTACGATGGTCTTCGCGGCAGGCGACATTCTCATCTCCCGGACCAAAGACCGGGCCTTCGAGATTAAACGCTTGGCACTCTGGGTGCTCATCTTTGCTGCCCCCGTCGTTCTCTTCACACTGTGGCGCCTCTCGTACTACGGATACCTCTTCCCGAATACCTATTACGCCAAAGCCGGGCTTTCACGGGAATACTTTAACGCCGGGCTCGATTATTTCATGATATTTTCGAAACATTATATGCTCTGGGGCCTCCTCCCGGCTCTCGCCCTTCTCCCCCTGGTCCGCCGGAAATGGCCCGCGCCCCTCACCTACATCTTTTTCATCGTCATCGCCTACACGGCCTATATCGTCACAGTCGGCGGGGATGTGCTCCCCGCCCACCGTTTCTTCATCCCCATCCTCCCGCTGATCTACTTCCTCGTCCAAGAGGGCCTCAGCGAGACCTATTCGTTTTTCGAGCTGAAAAATTCGGCGGCACGATATCTTGCTGCAGTCGCAGCGGTCCCCATCGCCTTCCTGGCACACGTGCTCCCGTATGATTATGTGCGCGATTACTGGATGAAAGAACAGGGGCTCGTCCAGGGTATGGCCGATATCGGTTCCTGGCTCCGTGATCATTCCACCCCGTCGACAACATTTGCCGCCTCCACCATCGGCTCCGTGGGATACTATTCCGACCTGACTCTGGTCGACATGCTCGGTCTGACCGATGAAACGATAGCCCATAAGCCGGAGAAGATTTTTGGAGTCAAGAGCGGATGGCGTGAACGTAATTACAATGTCACCTATGTCCTTTCGCGCAAACCCGACTGGATACTCTTCTCGACCGGGATCAAACCGAGCGCATTCGCAGAAAGAGCCCTGTTCACGAAAGAAGAGTTCCGGCGCTGGTACTATCCGTACTACTTCCACCCGACGGGCGATATCAATGACGTCCGCGTCATCTATAAGCGGAGCCCGGAGCCTGTCTTTCCCTCGGATACGACCGGGCCGCAACATGCCGTCGATAATGAGTTCATCAACCAGTATTACGAAGGGGTGAACCGGTCACGCCGTACGCCCGATGAGGCGATACAGTATTTTCGCCGGTCCCTCGCGCTCGCCCCGCACGATTTTGCCCTCCTCTACCAGGATATCGGGAGCGTCTACCGCGCGAAAAACAATCCCCAGGAAGCGGTGAAATACTACGAACAGGCGGTCGCCGCCGACCCCCGCATGGTTGAAAGCCAGCTCCTCCTCGGTTATTACGCCCGCGCGCAGAAAAATTACCCCGTCGCCCGCGCCCACCTCGAGCAACTGGTAAAATATTCTCCCGACTATACCATGGGCTGGACTTTGCTCGGCGAAACCTACGTCGCCCTCGGCGACACGTCGTCGGCTCAAAAGGCGCTCAGAAAAGCCCTCGAGGTGGCTCAAAACAACGGGGAGGCAAATCAACAGCTTCAGCTCATCTCCCGGCGATGATCCTCGCCGCCCTCCTCCTTCTTTCCGTGCCCCATCAAGACCCAGGAATCTCCGGTAAGCTCGGGACTTCACAAATATCGTTCCAGTGGTCCAGGGTCGGCTCAACGCCTTACGGTGTCCAAATCGGCTGGGTCTTTGAGAATCTTACCGACTCGACGCTGACGTTTGACTATCAGATCTGGAGCATGAAGGGAGAAAAGGTGCTCGGCCGGACGTCGCTTGCCCCCCGGCGGCGAAAGCTTGGTGGGTGGCTTTTTTCGGCCGACGAGATCGGGGCTGTCACTATTTATCAAAAATAGATCTTGTCTACCGCATCGCTGAAGAATATCCCCGTGTGGCTTTTTTCAGCCGGCACGCTGTTCTATCTTGTCGCCTCTTTTCTCCCCGATTCGCCCCTCTGGGGGCTCAATCACCTCGCATTCATCTCCCTCACCGGCCGGATTCTTCTAGTTATTACAGCCCTGGGTCTGTTTATGATGACTCCGAGGGTGGCGAGCGCCGCGGAGAGAGTTTTTCAAAAAAGATGGAAAATCCTCGCCCTGATCGTCCCCCCCGCAGCCTTCGCGACGTTCATGACATTCCGCATAGCGACCACGATCTATGGCGATACGAGGACGCTCATCGAGCTCCTCGCCGAACATACATACTCGGTCGCCGATCTTCTGAATTTTCATGAGACCGAACCTCTGACACGGCTCCTCCACCAGTCGGCCGCCGCACTGTTTCATCTCGATCAGACGCTGACGTTTCAGATCGGAAGCGCGCTCTCGGGGGGGATTTTTCTCGCCTTTCTGATGATCTTCGCCGCCAGGGCCGACGGCCCCCCGTCATGGAAGCTGCTGGTCCTTGTCGCCGGCGCGACAACCGGGGCTAATCAGCTCTTCTTCGGCCACGTCGAGGATTATTCGCCCGCCTATCTTTCAATGATGTCGTTCCTCATGCTCGCGTGGTTCGCCCTCGAAGGACGTGACTATTCATGGGCGATGGCCGCGTCTATTCTGGTCGGATGCCGGCTTCATGTGGAATTCTTGCTAATGGTGCCGGCATTCATTCTGCTCCTCCGGAAGGAGATGCTGACCGTAAAAAATGCCGCAAAGCTGATCAGCGCGACGCTCGTTATCGGCGTCTTCGCCTATTTCACATTGTTTCATGCCAATCACTACGACGTCGGGGACAGGAATGAAATCTTCAGGAAAATTTTCCTCCCCCTGGACAACTACCAGCCCGAGCCCCATTCCTACTCGCTTCTCTCGTGGAAACATCTGGTCGATTGCACCCAGGAGGTTTTCCTCACCGTCTCGCCCGCATCGCTCTGCATCTTCGCCGCTGCCTCGCTGCTCCCCCGCCTCATCGATTGGAAAGATCCCAAAATACTCTTCTATGGAATCGCCTCATTTTATTTTCTGCTGTTTGACTTCACGGTGAATCCTCTCCTCTCGATGGAAAGGGACTGGGATTTTCTCTCGCTCGCAGCTGCTCCGCTCACCTTCTTCTCTCTGGCTATCGCACGGCAATTGTTCGTCTCGCCCGGAGGGAGGCGGCGGATGGTCGCCGCCGGGCTCGCGCTTTCAGTTTTTTCCTGCCTGATTTTTCTGATAAACTCCAACACCGAAAAACTCGGGCGCCGCCTCGAAGGAATCGGGTCGTGGACTTATCTCAGCTATTACGCGGGATCTTCGTATATTATCAACGTCGGTGAAAAAATGATCCGAAGGGTCGACGATCAGGTTGAAGCCCGCGCAAGCAAACTGAAACAGCTGGAAGCGTTCCGCTCCCGCCCGGATCACGAGCTGGGGGTTTTGTATCATAAACTCGGTGAGGCCGCGCTTTCGGCAAGGAATTTCACACTGGCGGATGAAGGTTTTGTGGCTGCCCTCGGAGAGGATTCTTCGAACGCGTCAGCCCTCCGATCGAGGGGACTTATCGCCCTTTTGACCCGGCAGTATTCGCGGGCCGATAGTCTGCTCGATTACTATAATCGGAACGTGAATTTCCCGAGGGTCCTCGATTTTAGCGGCCTTACCCTGGCCCAGGACGTGAGCAATGTCGAATACCTCGAGGGACACTCCGACTCGGCAGGTGTCCGGAGAAAGCTGGACGCCGTGTACGGGGAGTTTTCGCCCCGATGAGGATCGTTCTCGTCGGGCCGGCCTATCCGCTCCGGGGCGGCATCGCGCACTCAAGCGCGCTCCTGGCACAGTATCTCGGACGGCGCCACCAGGTGGATCTCATAACCTTTAAGAGGCAATACCCTTCGCTCCTCTTCCCGGGAAAATCACAGGAAGAAGTTGATTCCCAAGAAAACTCGGGGCGGGCCGCCCGGCTGATCGACTCAATCAACCCTCTGAACTGGATGTCCGTCGCACGGCACATCTCGCGCATGAAGCCGGATCTGCTTTTGTTTAGATACTGGATTCCCTTCTTCGGGCCCTGCTTCGGCACGATCGCCCGAATGGTGAAAAAGCGGACCGGTGCCCGGGTTTTGTTCGTCTGCGACAATATCATACCCCACGACCCCCGCCCCGGGGATGTGCTCTTCACCCGCTACGCATTCCGCCAGGCGGACGGCTTCATCGTCCTCTCGGGGGCCGTCGAGAGGGATTTGAAAAAACATTTCCCCGGCTCACACTACCGGATGGTTCCCCACCCGGTCTATGAGATGTTCGGCGATCCAATGGACAAACCTGCCGCGCGCTCTCTCTTGGGAATTTCTCAGCGAAAAGTTATTTTGTTTTTCGGATATGTGCGCGCCTATAAAGGGCTGCACGTTTTGCTCGAATCCATGAAATTATTGAAAGACAAAGGTTTCGATCTTCTCCTCCTGAGCGTCGGCGAGTTTTATGAGGATGAAACGAAGTACCGTTCACTGGTTGAAAAGCTCGGCATCGAACGGATGGTCCGGATCGTGGGACGATATGTGCCGAATGAGGAGGTTGTTCCGTATTTCTCCGCATGCGATGCGGTCGTCCTTCCTTACCTCTCCGCCACCCAGAGCGGGATCGCCCAGATCGCATACAATTTTGACAAGCCCGTGATTTCAACAGACACGGGCGGCTTGCCCGAGGTGGTGCAGGACGGGGTCACCGGGTTTATCGTGCCACCAGGCTCCCCGGACGCACTCGCCCGCGCGATCGAGAAGTTCTACTCCTCCGGAAAAGAGCCGGAGTTTGTCGACAACGTTCGGCGGGAGAAGAAAAAATATTCGTGGGAGAATCTTGTGGACAACATAGAAAATCTGGCGGCGGAACTTTGACTATCACCGAAGAGGGACGGACATACTGGCAGTACGAATACGATGTCATGGCACACTACCTGATTCCGCTTCTCAAGGAATGGGGCGTGAAGATCGACGGCGCGTCCGTGCTCGACGTCGGATGCGGCGACGCGGGCGGGATCAGCGCCATGGCCGACGCAGGCATGCTGTGTAAGGGATTTGATCTCGAAATTCCCTATGTCGAACTCGGACATGCGATGAAGGGGGGCCGCGATATCGACATCCGCGTCGGCGACATTTATGCCGACGAGAAACCTTTCGCCGGTCAGCGGTTCGACCTCGTGATGCTGCACGACGTTTTTGAGCATATCGAAAGAAAAAGGGAAGTTCTTGACATTCTGAAGTCGTATCTGGCCCCCGCAGGAAAAGTCGTCATGACTTTTCCCCCCTATTTTTCGGCTTTCGGCGCGCATCAGCAGTTTCTCCGCTCGAAATTTGGAAGAATGCCTTTTTTCCATCTTGTCCCCTTCTCCCTCCGCCTCATACCCCGGCTGAAAGGGGAGGAGGAACGCCTCGTCTCCGAGATCCGGAAGCTCGCCCGGCTCAGGATGGGCATCGCGCGATTCGAGCGCCTTGCGACAGAAAACGGATACCTGATTGCGCAGAAAAAGTTCTATATAGTCGGCCCCAACCATATACGCTTCAATCTCACGCCGGTCGATGCCGGACTCTTCGGACATATCCCTCTGATCCGTGAACTTCTCGTGAGCGGCGTCGTCTATCTCCTTGAAGATAGTGGTGCCGGGCGATGATCTGCCTCTCTCCCACCAAATGCCAAAAAACCCCAGGATGAAAACCGCCGTTGTCTTCGGTACCCGGCCCGAAGCGATTAAGATGGCCCCGGTCGTGAAAGAGCTTGAGCGCCGAAATCTTACCCACGTTGTCATCGTCACCGCCCAGCACCGGGAGATGCTCGATCAGAAGCTCGGGGTTTTTAATATTCATCCGCATCACGATCTGAATATCATGCAGAAGAATCAGGACCTGTTCCATGTGACCGGCACAGTCCTGACCCGGCTGAAGCCGGTCCTCGAACAGGAACTCCCCGATGCCCTCCTCGTCCAGGGGGATACGACGACGACCTTCGCCGCCAGCCTCGCAGCTTTCTATCTGAAAATCCCGGTGGGCCATGTCGAGGCAGGCCTGAGGACCTGGAACAAGCTCAATCCCTTTCCCGAAGAGCTGAACCGCCAGCTGACAACCCGGCTCACCCAGTACCATTTTCCTCCGACCGAATGGGCAAGGCAGAATTTAATGAAAGAGGGGATTCCTCCAGAAAATATCTACGTGACGGGAAATACGGTGATCGACGCTCTGCTGATGATCGTCGACCCGAATTATCAATTCTCAGAGCCACCCCTGAACACGATCGATTTTGCGGCGAGACGGGTGATTCTTCTGACGTCCCACCGGCGCGAAAATTTCGGCGAGCCGATGGCCCAGATCTTTCGCGCATGCCGTGACATTCTTGAAAAATTCCCCGATGCCGAGCTGATCTACCCCGTACACCCAAATCCGAACGTCCGTCAGACCGCGAAAGAGGTTCTTTCCGGAGTGCCCCGCGTTCATCTCATCGAACCGCTGGAGTACCGACCCTTCGTGCAGCTCATGAATAAGTCATACCTCATCCTCACCGATTCGGGAGGCGTGCAGGAGGAAGCTCCCTCGCTCGGAAAACCAGTCCTCGTTCTCCGCACGACGACCGAACGGCCCGAAGCAATAGAGGCCGGAACGGCGCGGCTTGTCGGCACGGATCGTCAGAAAATTTTCCAGGAGGCAAGCCGGCTGCTCGCCGACCGGGACGCGTACCGCGAAATGGCCACCCGCACCAATCCCTACGGAGATGGCAAAGCGGCGGGGAGGATTGTGGATGTTCTGGTAAAAAACTCCAGATGAGTCCCAGGCCGCTCGTCTACGTCATCGTCCTGAATTTTAATGGGAAGCATGTTCTTGGCGAGACGCTCGACACGATCCGCGCCATGGATTATCCGGGCATCAAGGTGCTCGTGGCCGATAACGGCTCGACCGACGGTTCACAAAAATTTGTCAGGGATATGTACCCCTGGGCAGAGCTGCTTGAGAACGGGGAGAACCTTGGAGTTGCCGGAGGCCGGAATGCCGCAATGTCGCACGCGCTTGCACGGGGGGCTGAATGGATTTTTCATCTCGATAATGACATAAAAGCCGACCCGCGGCTTCTCACCGAACTGATGGCCGCCGCTTCTTCTGATCCGGCAATAGGAATACTGGGGCCGAAGATTCTTTACTACGCTCACCCCGACCTCCTCTGGTACGCCGGAGGAAATGTGAATTTCTGGACGGGCATGGTGACCCACCGCGGAATCCGCCAGAGGGACCGGGGCCAGTTTGATCTTCTGGATAATACCGCCTACGTCGTCGGGTGCGCGTTTCTGATGAGCCGCCGGCTCATCGATGCTGTCGGGATGTTCGATCCTTTGTTCAATCCCTTCTACACGGAAGACAGCGATATGTGCATGAAAGCCGCCCGGGCCGGCTTCCGCATCGTCTACGTCCCGGCGGCAAGGCTCTGGCATCGGGTGTCCACCTCCAGCGGGGGGATCATCACTCCGGGCCGGATGAGCCGGAAAATCGACCATACGCTCCTTTTTTTCAAGCGATATTCACGCTGGTATCACTGGCTCACGATTCCCTGGTGCATAGGGTTCCTCACGCTCATCTTCCTCGTCAAGGAACTGGCGAAAGGAAAACTTGGCACTATCCCGGCCCTCGCCCGAGGGTTCGGCAGGGCCATTCGCCGTCTCCTCTGAATCCACCCCGAGGCTTGGTCCGCCCTGAAACGGAGCGTGTGCGGGTGCTCCTTTTGCTTCTGAGGGCGGATGTTTTTATATTTGCACTGCAGAAATAGAGAATCGGTCTGATCACAGAACAATTCATCTCTCCTCTCCCTCCAGATCCTTCTGTGGCAGGGCCATCCAGGTCTGCCATTTTTTCCGCTTCGAGAACCTGCCCGTGATTTTCTCCCGTGTGGCTGCCATGATCGCCCGGATCCGGAGATCTCCGTCCCGGAATATGCTGGAGACATCGGCCTTGTCGGGTCTCTCGACCTTTGCCAAGATGGTGCTCGGGTTCATCAGTAACAAGGTTCTGTCAATCTACCTTGGCCCTGGCGGATTCGCCCTGATCGGCCAGTTTAACAATTTTTCCTCGATCGTCCTGGGCCTCGGGAACGGGGGCATCAGCGTGGGCGTGACAAAGTATGTCGCGGAGTTTTTTGACGATAGAGAGAAGAGGGACCGCATCATCCGGACTGGTTTCTACGTCATGATCATTTCCTCCCTCGTCATGGGCATCCTCGCCGCGGCGTTCCGGAATGAGATCGCCGACCGTCTCTTCCACGACACGGGTTATTCCCCCATATTCATCGGGTTTTCCGTCGCGATCGTTTTCAGCAGCTTCAATGTCATCTTCGCCGCGATCCTCAACGGCTTGAAGATGGTCCGGAAGCTCGTCTTCGTGAATATTTCCACCGCCTTTCTCACCGTCGCCATTCTTCTTCCGATGGTGATGAGGTGGGGCCTTATCGGGGCGTTCGCCGCGAGCCTGATCGTTCTGCCCGTCGTATCGGTGCTGAGTCTCATCATCCTCCGGAAAATCCGACTGGATTCCGAGGCGTTGAAACCCCGGTTCGACAAAATGGCGTTTTCCCGGTTGATCCGGTTTTCCCTGATGACTCTCACGACCACGGTGGCCGCGCCCATATCGATGATCCTGATCAGGAATTCCATCGTCTCGAATCTCTCGCTCGAATCCGCCGGGTACTGGCAGGGGATGGTGAAACTTTCTGATATATACCTCAGCGTGCTCACCTCCTCGCTCAGCATGTATTACCTCCCGCGGCTCTCCGAGATCAAGGGCCGTGACGAACTGAGGCAGGAGATTTTTCTCGGTTACAAGATCCTTCTGCCGCTCATGGTGTGCCTCGTCCTCGGCATCTATTTTCTAAAAGATGTGATCATCCACCTGCTCTTCACCCCCGAATTCTATCCGATGCGTGAGCTTTTCGCATTCCAGCTCACCGGCGATTTTTTGAAAATCGCCTGCTGGCTACTATCCTATATAATAGTCGCGAAGGCGATGACGAAGATTTTTGTGCTGACCGAGATACTTTTCAACGCCTCGTTCGTCGTCCTGGCGGTCGTGCTGATGAAGTATTTCCGGCTGGTCGGCGTCACGTACGCGCACGCGGCGAATTATTTTCTCTATCTTGTATTCCTCGTCGTCGTTTTCAGGAATACTCTCTTTCCGACCCCTTCGCGCACTTAGACTGAGATGGTTCCAAGATTGACACCGAACGGCACACAGCTCATCCAGGCTACGGGTTCACCGACATGAGGTCCATTTCCCCCCGGCGATTCTGGGAAAAATACCTTTCGCAGATAACTCTGTCGGAGAAAAAATATTCATGCCCCGTCTGCCGGTCGAAGGTCACGGGATTTCTCCGGTTGGACGAGCAGTTCTTCCGCGAGCTTGACCGCAATCAGTTCATGCACCCCTTCTTTGCTTTTGAAACGTGCAATTTCTTAAATTATTCATGCCCGAAGTGCGGCGCCGCCGACAGAGAACGACTGTACGCGCTCTATTTTCAAAAACTGTTTTCAGGGATGGACAGGACCCGCCGGTACCGATTCGTCGATTTCGGTCCGGGGATCCCGTTGTCGAAATTTCTCAGGTCGCTAACATTCCTTGACTACCGGACCGCGGATCTCTTCATGGACGGGGTGGATGACCATGTCGATATCACAAACATGTCATCCTATCCCGACTCGAGTTTCGATCTTTTCCTCTGCTCCCACGTTCTGGAACACGTGAGCGACGACAGGAAAGCGATGCGCGAGCTCTTTCGAATCCTGAAGCCCGGCGGCCGGGGGATCGCCATGGTGCCGGTGCTTCTCACCCTCGATGCCGTCTATGAAAACAGTGCCGTGAAGACGGAGGACGAACGCTGGAAACACTTTGGGCAGAACGACCATGTCCGCCTCTATTCGAAGAGCGGGTTCGTCGGGCGGCTGAAGGAGGCAGGGTTTGCCGTCGAGGAGCTCGGGGCGGAATCTTTCGGCCGGGATGTCTTCGAGCGGTCGGGGATTCACACCCGTTCCGTCCTCTACGTGGTCAAAAAATGATCAATGTCACCAAGACATATCTGCCGCCGATCGACGACTATGTGGCGTATCTGCGCGGCATCTGGGAGCGGGGATGGATCACGAACCTGGGTCCGCTTGCGACCGAGCTGGAGGAGAAGCTCAAAAAATATCTCGGCGTGAAGCACCTTTTCTTCGTGAATAACGGCACCATGGCCCTCCAGATCGCGGTGAAATCCCTCGAGCCGGGGGGCGAGATTGTCACCACCCCCTTCTCGTACGTCGCGACAACCTCAAGCATCGTCTGGGAAGGCTTCACACCGGTTTTCGTTGATATCGAGCCCGAGAGTTTAACGATCGATCCGGGGCTCATCGCCCCGAAGATTTCCAAAAACACGAGGGCCATCCTCGCCACCCATGTTTACGGGATTCCGTGCGATGTCGACGCAATTCAAAAGGTCGCGCGCGCACACAACCTGCGCGTGATCTATGATGCCGCCCACGCTTTCGGGGTGAATTTCAATGGCGAATCGGTGCTCCGCCGGGGGGATATTTCGACGCTGAGTTTCCATGCGACGAAACTGTTCCACACGGGCGAGGGGGGAGCTATCGTGACCGGCGACGACAGCCTGGCTCATAAGTTATCCTATATGCGGAATTTCGGGCACAACGGGCCCGCGGCTTTTTTTGGACTGGGCATCAATGGCAAAAGCTCCGAACTTCATGCGGCGATGGGCCTCTGTGTCCTCCCGAAAGTCCCGGAGCTCATCAGGAAGCGACGGGACATTTCTCTGCTCTATGACGAACTCCTAAAAGAAGCGGGCATCCGGCGTCCCTCCGTCCGGGGAGGGGCTACGAGCTACAATTATGCGTATTACCCTGTCATCTTCAAGAGCGAGCGGGATCTGCTCAAAGCCTGTTCCGCGCTGAACGGACAGAATGTTTTTCCCCGCAGGTATTTTTACCCCTCCTTGAATACGCTGGACTATGTGGCACGGCAAAAGACCCCGGTCGCCGAGGATATCGCCCCGCGGATTCTCTGCCTGCCGCTCTCCCACGAATTGTCAGAGGCGGACGTGCGCACGATTTCACGCGTCGTCTGCGAGTCGGGCTCGTGACGGCGGACGATGACACTTCGCGCCTCTCATAACCGCGTCAACGGGCGGACAATTCCAGCCGCGTCCGGGTTTTTCCCCTAATGCCCAAGGTGAGCGTCTGCCTGGTGACCTATAACCAGGAGAAATACATTGCGCAGGCCGTCGGGAGCGTGATGATGCAGGAGGCTGATTTCGACTACGAGCTCGTCGTGGGGGAAGATTGTTCAACCGATCGCACCCGGGAGATATGCCGGAACCTCGCGCAAAAATTTGCCGGGAAAATGCGGCTTCTTGAGAACTCCTCAAACCTCGGCCCGGGGCGGAATTTCATCAATACGCTGGGGAACTGCACCGGTGAGTATGTCGCCCTCCTGGAAGGAGATGACTTCTGGACGGACCCCCGCAAGCTCATGAAGCAAACGGAGTTCCTCGATCATCACCCTGACTATTCGATCTGCTTTCACAATGTGACGTCGGTTGATGACGACGGCATCCAGAAGCCCCGGGCGGAGAAGTTTTATTTCAAGCCCGATTCGTCGATCGAAGATCTCATGCGGGGGAATTTCATCCCCACTCCTTCGTGCGTGTTCCGGCGCAGGCACGACTTCGCCCTCCCCGACTGGTACCTCTCGCTCTCAGTCGGCGATTGGCCGCTGCATGTCCTCAACGCAGAACACGGAAAGATCCGATACCTGGACGAGACGATGGCCGCCTACCGCCTCCATCCATCCAGCATCTGGACGGGCCGGGATCCGGTCTACAGGTTGCGGCAATTCACCGAGGCAGCTCAGCGTCTCGACGAGCATTTTGACCGGAAGTATCATAAAATTCTCGGGCCGCGGATCGCCGGGTGGCTCAGGGAAATTGCAGACGGTGAGATGAGGGCCGGAGATCGGGATGCCGCCGCATCGCATGCGAAGGAGGCTGCCCGCGTGGTATCGACTCTCGGACTCGCAGGCCGCGTCAATTTCCTTGTTCGTTACCGCTATCCGCACCTCTATGAGCAACTCGTCAGCCTGAAGGTGAGGCTTCTCCATTGAGGGACTTGTCCCACGGCCGTCGCGGGAGGAGGCTCCGGGCGCCGCTTCATCCGCGACCGGGCAAGCCGGGAGGCCAATGCTGTCGATAATAATCGTGCATTATGATGGCCTGGATGATACGGTGAAATGTATCGCCTCGCTCCGGGCGGGTACGTATCAGGATTTCCGCATCATCGTGGTCGACAATTGTTCAAAGGATAAAGCGGCCCCGGTCCTCCGATCCGCATATCCGGACATCAGCGTCGTGGAAATGCCGGAAAACCTGGGATTTTCCGGAGGAAACAACGCTGGGATCCGCCGAGCTCTCCAGGAGTCGCCGGATCTCGTGCTCCTTCTGAACAACGATACCGTCGTCAGGCCCGACAGTATTCAGATTCTCGTCGATTCGATGAACGCGCATCCCGAGGCTGGTATCATGGGCGGGAAGATATACTACATGGACCGTCCACAGATGCTCTGGTTCGCGGG
>JACXTT010003569.1_pt1 | contig 23813 bp, 14 predicted proteins | sample 9270951 | NCBI WGS metagenome assembly JACXTT01 (sample SAMN15532306, study PRJNA645909) | rock metagenome | isolation source: weathered quartz diorite | place: Puerto Rico | collected 2017-06-21
GGAAATGTGGGGGTTTGGTGGGGATTTGACAAATGCGGCTTGGCCCATAATCTTTGTGGCCGGCGATTCGACGGCGAGCGTTCTCTCCAGGAACAAGCACGACGGCACGTTCGAGGATGTCGCACTGCCCGCGGGCGTTGCCTACAACGAAGACGGGCGCGAGCAGGCCGGCATGGGCGTTGCGATTGGCGACGCTCGCAATACGGGTTCGCTCGATCTCTTCAAGACGCACTTCGCCGATGACACGCCGGTGCTGTACCGTAACGACGGCAAGGGTTTCTTTGCGGATTCCACTTCTGCCGCCGGGTTCGCCGCGTTTACGCGCTTCGTCGGATGGGGCGCGGGTTTCGCGGATTTCGACAACGACGGCTGGCTCGATCTGTTGTGGGTGAATGGCAACGTCTATCCGGAGATCGAGAAATACTTCGAGAGCTACAAGCACGCGAATCCTCGCATCGTGCTGCGAAACCTGGGCAACGGCAGTTTCGCGGATTGCAGTTTGTTAGCGGGCCCCGGCATTGCGGCCCGGCACTCGAGCCGCGGTTGCGCGTTTGGCGATTTCGACAACGACGGCGATATCGACGTGCTCATCATGAACATGAACGAGCCTCCGTCGCTGTTGCGCAATGACGTTGCGAACGGCAACCAGTGGCTGAAGCTGAAACTCACCGGCACGAAGAGCAACCGCAGCGCCATCGGAGCTTCAGCGATCGTCACGGCGGGAGGTAGAAGACAGCGGCAGGACGTGCTTGCGCAGTCGAGCTTTTACTCGCAGAACGATCCGCGATTGCACTTCGGGCTGGGTTCGGCGAAGAAGGCGGACCTCATTGAGTTGCGCTGGCCCAGCGGTTTGCGCGAAGCGCACCGCAATGTGGCGGGCGGCCGCATTCTCACGCTGCGCGAAGGTTCGGGAGAGAAGCTGCCGTGATGCTATTCGCCGCCGCCGCTGCCGCCGCCATGCTGCTGGGTCAGAACTACAGCGAACATGTTGCGCCCGTGCTGTTCGAGTATTGCGTGTCGTGCCACAGGTCTGGAGAGTCCGCGCCATTTTCGCTGCTCACTTATGAAGACGCTCGCAGGCATGCGGCGCAAATCGTCAAAGTCACGAAGTCGCGCTATATGCCGCCATGGCCTCCTGAGCCCGGATTCGGTGACTTTGCCGGCGCGCGCTGTCTCACCGGGGCGCAAATCGCGATGCTCGAGGCCTGGTCGAAAAACGGCGCGCCTGCTGGAGATTTGTCGCGCGCCCCGGCCGCTCCGAAGTTCACGCCAGGCTGGCAACTTGGCGAACCCGACCTCGTGCTGCGCATCCCGCAGGCTTACGATCTGGCGCCCGAAGGCGGCGATGTGTTTCGCAATTTCATTTTGCCGGTGGACCTGCCAAAGACCCGCTACATTCGCGCGATCGAGCTTCGCCCCAGCAACAAGCGCGTCGTGCATCACGCCAACCTCGTGGTGGATCGCACGCGGTCGTTGCGCGTCCGCGATGGCGCCGATGGAAAGCCGGGGTTCGCGGGGATGGATGTGGAAACCGAGTCCGGCGACGAGTTCGTGCCCGATTCGCACTTTCTGTTGTGGAAGCCGGGAACGGTTCCGCAACCGGAACCTCCGGGCATGCCCTGGCGGCTGGATCCCGGGACGGACCTCATCCTCAATCTGCATTTGCAGCCCTCGGGCAAGCCGGAGCGCGTGGATGCGGTCGCCGGTTTGTACTTCGCGGATAAGCCTCCCACGCGCTTTCCGATGCTGCTGCAACTCGAGCACGACGGCGCGATCGACGTTCCTCCGGGCTCCCGCGATTTTGCGGTGACGGATCAACTGAAGCTTCCGGTCTCCATCGAACTGCTCGCGATCTATCCGCACGCGCACTACATCGGCAAGAAGATCGAAGTCTGGGCGATACTGCCCGGCGGCGCGCGCGTTGAACTTTTGCGCATCAATGATTGGGATATCAACTGGCAGGCTTCCTACACCTATCGCAAGCCCGTCGCCTTGCCGGCCGGCGCCACGGTCTTTATGCGCATCACTTACGACAACAGTGCGGCGAATCCGCGCAACCCTTCGCGTCCTCCGATGCGTGTGAAGGCCGGCAATCGGAGCCAGGATGAGATGGGTCACGTGTGGCTGCAGGTGCTGACCGCACAACCTGAACAGCGTCTAGACCTGCATCGAGCCGCCATGCGGCGCAGGCTCGAGAAATATCCGGCTGACTTTCTTGCTCACTACAATCTGGGTTCGGCGCTGCAGGCTTTGGACGGACACGAGGCCGAAGCTTTGACCTTGTTCGAGGGAGCGGTTCGCATTCGCCCCACGAGCGCCACTGCGCAAAACGCGCTCGGCGGGCAATTGCTGGCAATGGGCAGGTTGGATGCAGCGATCGCGACGTTCCGCAAAGCGTTGCAGATCGACCCGTTGTACGGGGTTTCGCGCTACAACCTGGGCCAGGCGCTGGCGATGAAAGGCGACGTGGCCGCCGCATTGCCGGAACTGCGGCAGTACCTGAAGGAAAAACCTCGCGACGGACGTGCGCAGTACACGACGGGCGGGATTCTGGCGAGCGCCGGCAGGATCGCGGAGGCGGTTCCCTACTTTCGCGTGGCCTCGGAACTGGCGCCGGATGCAGCGGAGATCCACGCGGATTTGGGGGCAGCGCTGGCGATCACGGGCGATGTCGCGGGCGCCGTAAAAGCATTCGAGCGCGCGGTATCGCTCAACCCAAACGACGCGACCTCGAGAAGCAACCTCGAGAAGGCGCGCGCGGAACTAAGGCAAAAGAAATGAATGCTGATTCTTCTAGGAACGGCGATTCGCGCCGCAGCTCTGGCGGACGATCAACTCGCAACTGAGCAGAACATCCAGCGCAGGACGCGACGGGTTCGCGATGCGGGACAGCATGACCTCGATCGCCGTTTCGCCGATGTCCTGGCAGGGCTGCCGCAAGGTTGTCAGCGGAACCTGCAGCAACCGCGCATAGCGGACATCGTCAAAACCGGCGATGCGCACCTGATCGGGCACTCGGTATCCCAGGCGTTCCAGCGCTTGCATGACCTCCGCCGCCGTTTTGTCGTTGGCGCAGACGATTCCGTCTGGCTTCCAGTTCTGCATGACACGGGCAATTTCCTGTAGACCCGCGACGGGGTCCACGCGCAAAACCCGATCCGGCGAAGCGCCAGCGTCGATGAAACCTCCGATGCGGCTATCGACAGTCGGCGCGGCATAAGGGCGGGCGACGAACATGAGCGACTTGGCGCCGAGGTTCAGCAGATGGCGTGTCACCAGATGACCTGCGCGACGATTATCGATTCCAACCAGATCGTAACCTGACCGCTCCGGATAGGAACCAGCGCAGCGATCGAGCAGCACAACCGGAATCTTCGCGCGAAGGAGAAGTCCCATGATCTCGTCGTTTACTTTGTCTTTGTCCGCCGTGCCTTCGATGGGAGCGAAGAATACGCCCGACACCTGGCGCTTCACATAATCCTGGCAGAGGGCGATGGCGCTGTTTTCGTCGCTGGTGTGTTGTGTGGTGTCGCCCCAAAGCAAGGCGTGGTTCCCATTGCGGCCGGCCCGCGCCATCCCCTGGCAGATGGGTTCGAAGATTTCCGTTTCGCCCAAGCCTGGAATCAATAGGCCGAACAGCAGGCCATCCTGGCAACGGGCAGGCTCGGTGACGTAAGTGCCTGAGCCCGCTCTGCGATCCACCAACCCTTCAATTTGCAGTTCCTTCAAGACCCGCTGAATCGTAAGGCGGGATACGCCAAATTGCGCGCCGAGGTCCACTTCGCCCGGCAGGCGATCGCCAGGTTTGTACTTTCCCGAGCTGATGCTGCGCCGCAGCTCCTCGAGGATTCTCTTGTATTTAGGCAGTCCGGCTTCGGTCACGTTTTATTGAGCTTCGCATAACAGTGGGCAACTTGACAAGACAGCTTTTTCCTAGGACTAATGAAGATCTCCTCTAAATAGTAGTATTATCAAACATATCGATTCAGTCTTGACAGGTTATGTACTGGAGCCTATACTTAGCCAATGCGCGGACTATGAATCTGTCCGCCCTAATCAGGAGAAGGCTACATGTTCAACCATGCACGTCGAACAATGAACCTTTGCTTGGGGGCACTGCTGCTGCTTCTATTTTCGAGCGCGCCGTTCAGCTACGGCCAGCAGGTCTTCGGTAGTATTTACGGCACCGTGACGGATCCGTCCGGCGCAGGAATACCAAACGCAAAGGTCACCATCAGCGATGACAACAAAGGGCTCCACTTTGAAGTTCAGGCGAACGCAGATGGCAACTACTCAAAGGACCGTTTGATTCCAGGCATTTACACCATCACGGTGGAAACGCAAGGATTCAACAAGGCAATCAACAAAGGCGTTCAGGTGAACGTCGACAGCGCGGCTCGCGTGGATTTCAGGCTGCAAGTCGGTCAGGTGACCGAGCAGGTGGAAGTCACATCGGCGGCGCCGCTGCTGCAGACCGATCGCGCCGACATCGCGACGACGTTTTCGGCCAAGCAACTGGTCGATCTTCCCCGCCTCGATCGCAACTTCCAGTCCTTTCTGCTTCTGACTCCAGGAACCAGCCGTCTGGGATGGAATCATGCTTCTTCTGAAAACCCGCAGGGGTCGATTCAGATTCAGGTGAACGGGCAGCATTTCGGCAGCACGGGCTACCAGCTCGATGGCACCGACAACCAGGATCCGATTCTGGGCATTATCGTCATCAACCCGGCCATCGATTCGCTAGGTGAATCCAAGGTTTCGGGCCAGAACTACGACGCCGAATTCAGCTATGTGGGCGCTGGCATCGTCAACGCTTCCACCAAGTCCGGCACCAACCAGATTCACGGATCTGTGTTTGAATATCTGCGCGACAATACGCCCGGGTTTACTACCTTCGCGCGCAATCCGTTTGGCGGTGAAGACAGGGCGGACGGCGGCGTGCCCCCGGTGAAATGGAATCAGTTCGGCGGCTCGATCGGCGGCGCTGCGATCAAGAACAAGCTGTTCTTCTTCGGCGACGCGCAGTTGACCAGACGCCGCACTGGTTCTTCGGTCAAGACTACGGTTCCCAGCCTCGCGGCCCGCGGCGGCGATTTGAGCGCCTACCTAACCGGCGGACGCAATGCCATCTACGATCCCACCTCCGGCAACCTGTCGACCGGCGTGGGCCGCACTCAATTTGCAGGCAACAGCATTCCGGCAAACCGCATCAGTTCGCAGGCGGCGAACCTCATCAAGGTGCTTCCGAGCCCGAACTTCTCGGACCCCAACGTGGACCCCAGCCTCCGCGGCCTGGTGAACAACTTCATTTCCACCGGTTCCGAACAGTTCGATTCGAATCAGTGGGATACTCGCGGTGACTATTACATCAACGAGAAATCCACGCTATTCGGGCGCTATAGCGACGCTTCGTTCACGAAGTTCGCGCCCGGCGCGTTCGGCATCTCGAACGGCGGACCCGCGCTCAACAACATCAACTTCGCCGGTTCGTCCGATGTGGGCAACCGGAGCCTCGCCATCGGCTACACTCGCACCTTCTCGCCGACCCTGGTTTCGGATTTCCGCTTCGGCTACATGCGCTATCGCGTGAATGTGCTGCCTAACGGCCTCGGCACGTCTCCCGCGAAAGACGCCGGTATCCCCGGGCTGAATGTCGACAACTTCTACACGTCCGGCATGCCGTACTTCAAGGTCGACGGCGATGGCGGCTTCAGCCTCGGCTACTCGCTTGGCGCCAACCAGTGCAACTGCCCTCTGGCACAACGCGAACAGCAGTACCAGTTCGTGGGCAACGTCACCAAGATCGTCGGCAACCATTCGATCAAAATGGGTGGCGACATTCGCCGTGCGTTGAACCTCCGGGTGCCGAGCGACAGCCACCGCTCAGGTGAGTTGACCTTCAACAACGGCAACACTGGCGTGGTGGACGCCAACGGTTCCGTGCAACAGGGCCTCGGTCTAGCGACCTTCCTGCTCGGCAACACCACCGGCTTCAGCCGCTACGTGAGCCCAACGACCGACGCTTCCGAATCCCAGAAACGTCTCTTCTGGTATGTGCAGGATACCTGGCGCATCACGCCGAAATTGCAGTTGAACTACGGCTTGCGCTGGGAAATGATCTTCCCAGAAAAGGTGAATGCTCCCGGCAATGGCGGGCAGTTGAACCTGGCTACTGGCAAGATCGCTGTGTTTGGCGTGGGTCAGGTTTCGGACCACGGCATTCAAGAGATGAACTGGAAGAATTTCGCCCCTCGGATTGGCGTAACTTACCAGTTGAATCCCAAGACGGTGATCCGCGCCGGCTACGGATGGTCGTATTCCGTGGGCGTGTTCGGCACGCTGTTCGGCCACAACGTGACCCAGAATCTGCCGGTGCTGGCGTTCCAGAACTTGAACGCACCAACGAACTTCGGCAACGTCTTCTCACTGACCAATGGGCCGCCCTCACCGGTCTTTCCCAAGGCCGACTCGAACGGTTACCTGCCGCTTCCCGACGGCGTTTCGGGCAAGGCGCGTCCGATGGATGTGGTGATGCCTCGCGTGATGAGCTACAACGTCACCGTGCAGCACCAGTTGCGGAGCGATCTGTCGGTGCAGGTGGGCTATGTTGGCAATTCCGGACGTCACGTGTTCAACGGCGACGGTCCGAACTTCAACGTCAACGAAGCCGCCTTTGTTCCGGGCGTCGCGGACACCAACGCGCGCCGTCCCTTCTACAGCCGGTATGGCTGGAGCCAAGGCATCGATTTCTACTGCAATTGCGCGACGAGCCGTTATGACTCGCTGCAGATTCAGGTGGAAAAGCGGTTGAAGGGTGGATTGCAGGTCACCAGCAACTACACGTATCAGAAGGCGCAGGACGATGCCGGCGATTCCTTCACGTTCCTCTACAACCGGCCTCTCGGCCGCGGCAACAAGGATTGGTTCCCGCACAACCAGTTCGTGCTGGCGCCGACGTTCGAGATTCCGTTTGGCAAGGGCCGCAAGTTTGGCAACAACGTGAACAGAGCCGTGGACTATGCTCTTGGAGGTTGGACGCTGAGCGGCATCACCACCTATTACAGTGGCCGTCCGTTTACGCCCAACATCGGCACGTATCCATCGGTGCTCATTCGTCCCAACGCCGGCCCATCCGGCAGGCCTGACGTAGGCTCGGTGGATCCGTTCTCGGGCGCCGCCGGGAATCGCACACAGTTCTTTGTGGGCGTGACACCGGCGCAGTTGCTGGCTGGCGGCGGTACGTTCAAGGCGCCTGCCAACAACACGTTCGGCAACTTCCCGCGGAATGGGCTTTTCGGACCGAAGTTCATCAACCAGGACATGTCCCTGGCGAAGGGCTTCAAGTTCACGGAGCGTTACACGTTCTCGCTTCGCGCCGAAACGTTCAACACGTTCAACCACACGAACCTGGGCGATCCGGAATCGGATGTGACGTCGCCGAACGCCGGCAAGATCACGAGCATCGCGCCCAGCTACCAGATGCGGCGGATGCAGTTCGGGTTCCGGCTGGACTGGTAGGAGGCTAAGAAGCAAGCGGCCCGGATCCTCAAATGGGGGTTCCGGGCCGCTTTGCTTTTGCTACGGGAATTCCCCTCTCCCTAGGGATAGAATGGTGACACACGTGGTCTGTCACCAAATGCGTGGAAGTTGTTGGAAATGCACTGCTGCGGCTGCGGTTACTGCTTGGGGCGCGCGGGCATTTGGATGCCCTCGCCGTACTCGGCGAGGCCGGGGATCGTGACGGGAAGGCGTCCGGTGAGTTTGATTTCGCCGAACAGCGCCTTCACCGCCGAAACTTCGGAGACCGGGGACGTGCTGTAGGTTGCGATGTATCCGGCCACCTTCGGGTAGGTCTTCAATTGATACGGGCTGCTTAGAGAAATCAACCCCACTGGTGCGGGACCTGCAGTCATTTGGGTGACGAACGCCTGCATCGCTTCACTTCCCGATGATGTGTACGAAGCGACCACCACGCTCTTGCAGGAACCATTCTGCGGCCGCAATAGCGCCTCGCGGAACGCCGCTTCCGGCAGTCCGCTGTCGAGTTGCTGCACCTTCATCTGCGGCGCGCGGGCGCGGACCTCTTCGACCAGACGCATGCCCATCAGGTTGCGGCGATTGTCGGTGAGCACGTATAGACACGATGCCGACGCGCTTTCCGCCGAAAGCGGGAAGATGTCTTTATCGTTGCGCACCAGGGTGACCGCGCGATCGGCGACTGCCTGCGCCGAGGTTTCCATCTCCGGCGATTCGAGCACTTCGTTGATCGCTTCCAGATTCACCGTGCGCTTTTCATGGAGGCCCAGCCGGACCTTCGCCGCCAGAATCTTCGCCACGCTGCGGTCAATTCGCTTCACGGAAAGGCGGCCCTGGTGGATGGCTTGCAGCACAGCGTGTATCGCGCCATCGGGATTCGGAGGCATCAGCAGGACATCGGCGCCGGCGATCAGAGCGCGAACCGCGGCTTCGCCATTTGGAAACGCCGCCGTGAGGCCCTTCATGTCCATCGCGTCGGTGACAACGAGTCCTTCAAAGCCCAGTTCCTTGCGCAGCAGGCCGGTCAACACGGCTTCGGAAACGGTCGCCGGAACCTCTTCCTTCTCGATCGCCGGCACGAGCAGGTGCGCGCTCATGATGCCTTCGACGCCCTTGCGGATCGCCGCCTTGAACGGCGCGAGTTCCACTTCGTCGAGGCGCTGGCGATCGCCGGTAATCGTGCCGACGCCGAAGTGGCTGTCCACCGAGGTGTCACCGTGTCCGGGGAAATGCTTGGCGCAGACGAGCACACGATTCTTGGGATCGGAATGCGCGCCTTCAATAAACGCTTCGACATGCGCCGCGACGTCGGCAGCACGCTCGCCGTAAGATCGCGTTCCAATGACTGGATTGTCAGGATTGTTGTTCACGTCGGCCACTGGCGCGAACACCCATTGGATGCCCATCGCGCGGGATTCGCGAGCTACGGCCGCGCCTTCGAAACGGCTGGCATTGAGGTCGCGCGCAGCGCCATACGCCATGTTATGCGGAAACTTCGTGGTGTTGGCCATGCGCATGGACGCGCCGCGTTCGAAGTCCGCGCCAACCAGCAGAGGCAGCCTGGACATGCGCTGCATCTGATTGAGGAACGACGCCATGGCGACTGGATCCGCATTGCGAACATTGCCGTAGACGACGCGGTTGAGCACGATGAGTCCGCCAACCTCGAGGTCGCGAACCCAGTGGGCGAACCTGCGGTAGTCGGCCGATGACGTGTTGGGATTCTCGCCAAAGCAGGGCGCAACGATGAGCTGCGCGATCTTCTGGCGCAGGGTCATCGATCGCAGCCATGCTGCGGCGGGACTGGGTTTTGCAGCGCTTCTGGTTTGCGCCTCCGCGCTGGCGCTTGCGGCCATCAGAACCAGAACCAGCGGGCGGAGGCGATGCTGCTGCAGTTGCTGCATAGCGATGTGCTTTACTTTTACTTCGATCCGGCCGCTTTCGCGTTCGCGCGGGGCGGCTGCTTTTTCGCTGCAGCGGCCGCAGCGGCGGCGGATGAGACAGGCTTGCGCGTGGCCCGGTGGAACAGCAAACGATTGACTGCCCGCACCAGGTGCTGGCACTCATTCGAACCCTTTTGCAGGACGATGTTCGCTCCGGTTGAAGCTTCGGTCAATCCACCCGCTTCCGCAAAGCCGGAAAGAATCACGATCGGAAGGCCGGGGCGTTTCTCACGCAGCGCGGCGATCAGTTCCACCCCGTTCATTTTGGGCATACGGTAGTCGGTCACGACGAGATCGTATTCCGTCTCTTCGCAAAGCGCCAATGCATCGAGGCCATTTGACGCCGAGCCTACTTCGTATCCTTGTTCTTCGAGCGCCGCTCTTCTGGCGGGCGTGCCATTCTTGTTGTCATCCACCAGCAAAACTTTGCGTGGCGTGCCGGTATGTTCCGTTCGCTTCATGTCAGAGAGATTCGACGGTATCAGAGTTTACGGCTGGGGTGCAACGGCGCCCTAAGGGACTGCAAATGCGAACAATCGAGTCCTTGACTTTTTCCAACAGCAATTCAACAGGCGCTGGAGCGCGATTATTCGACTTCGCGAGGGGCGGTGTAGCCGGCTTTGGCGATGACCTGGTACTTCATCGGCTTGCCTTTTTCGTCCACAATCCGCAGCGGCTCGTTGGTCGCGGGGTTGACGAGCTCCACTTTGATCTTGCGGAACTTGCCGTCGCGAACCTGGTTGGACGGGTTGTACGTCACGCTGTATTGATTTCGCATGGCGTCGGAAATTCCGCGGAAGATTCCAGGGAATTCGCCGAAGAAGCGCGGCAGGAAGGCCTGGCCGCCGGTCTCGCGCGCGAAGGTGCGCATCTGGTTGTCGGCCTGCAGAAAATCGAGGCGCTGGATGGGGCCCATCCAGCCGCGGGCGTCGTACAGTTCGCGGATCGCCTGCATGATGCCGATGGCGTAGATTGGGACGCCGGCGGTTTGCAGGGCTTTGCGCGTCTTATCGAAAGTCAGCTTGCTGAAGGTATCCACGCCGGATGCAATCAACACGATAGACTTGCGCCCTTCGATTTCGCTCATACGATCGGCGGTGTCCACGAGGGCGTCATAGAGGTTCGATTCGGAAAAGGCGGCGATGCGCAGGCGCTGCATTGCTTCGTAAGCCTGCCGCTTGTCCTGCGAGAAGTCCGAGAGAATTTCGGGACGCAGATCGTAGGCGATCACCGCGACATAGTCTTCAGGCTTGAGGGTGCCGAGGAAGCCGTAGGAAGCCTGGAGGGTTTCATACCAGCCGCTGCTCCAGTATTGCTGATAGAGATTCGAGAACTCGATCACCATGGCAACGGTCATCGGCGCTTCGCCCATGTTCACGGCGGAGATCTTCTGCGGAACGTTGTCTTCGACGATGCGGAAGTTGCCCGGCGGAATCTTGGGAATGAACCGGCCCTTGTTGTCGAGAACCGCCACGTCCACTGAAACAGTATTAACGTCGCTGCGGAACGTCGGCCCTTCAGCCGGCGTCACGCCCTCGTTGTTTTTCTTCATCCTCGAAGGGATCTTCTTCTGTTCGACGGGCGGCTCTTCGCCTTTCTTGCGCGGCTTGGCCACCGTCTCGGAAGAATCCGGCTTGGGACCCTGCTGTGCGGACAGAACGCCGACGGACCAGATGGCAGCGCCAGCAAGAGCATAGAATCCGACCCACTTGAGCAGCTTCATAATATGTCAGAACCCTTGTACACAGTATAGGACGCCATTTCCACGCCTGTAGGTTGCGGTGTGTTTTGCGGAGGGGCTGTTACAGTGGTTTTTAGAAGTCCAAATGGCTGACACTCACGTATTGGTGGCCGGCGGGGCGGGCTACATCGGCAGCCACGTCGCAAAGGCGCTCCGGCAGGCCGGTTGTGTGCCGGTGGTTCTCGATGATCTTTCCACCGGCTGGCGCGATGCGGCGGCCCGGTTTGGACCCTTCTACGAGGGCGCCATCCAGGATGGGCCGCTGGTTTCGCGGATTCTCGAAGAGCACGCCATCACCTCCGCAATTCTGCTTTCGGCCCATGCGTATGTGGGAGAATCCACGCGTGATCCGCGCAAGTATTACACCAACAACATCGCCCACTCGATCGCGTTTCTCAACACGCTGCTCGATGGCGGGGTTCGGGACCTCATCTTCTCTTCGAGTTGCTCGATTTACGGGGCGCCAGACTCATTGCCGGTGATCGAGAATTCGCGGCGCGACCCGCTCAGCCCTTACGCCGAGAGCAAGTATTTCATGGAACGGATGCTCCGCTGGTATGGCGAGGCGTACGGCTTGCGGGCGATATGCCTGCGCTATTTCAACGCCGCCGGAGCTGACGGCGAGGGCGAGCTGGGCGAAAATCATGACCCTGAAACCCACATGATTCCGCTCGCGATCCTCGCGGCGCTCGGCCGCGGGCCGCTGACGATTTTCGGTTCGGATTACCCAACGCCCGACGGAACCGCGGTCCGCGACTACATCCACGTCACCGACCTCGCCGACGCCCATCTGCGGGCGCTGCAGTATCTTGCTGGTGGCGGTAAACCCGTCAACCTCAACCTCGGGGCGGGACGCGGGGTTTCGAATCTGGAAATCATCCGTGCGGTGGAAACCGTTTCGGGCCGCAAGGTTCCTTTCACCATGGGGCCCAGACGGGATGGCGATGCTCCGGAACTCGTTGCATCGCCGGCACTTGCGGAAGAGGTTCTGGGATGGAGGGCGGCGCATTCGGATCTCGGGAACATTGTAGGTACGGCGTGGCGCTGGCTGGCGTCTCGATCAATCTACAATTCCGATTGACTTTAGGATCTATCTGCCGTATTCTCGACTTATGAAGCCGCTCGCCTGTTGTCGCCGCTAGACCGACCGTCCACCTCTTCCCTCAGCTACCCCAACTACAACCTGAGTTTTTTGCAAGGAGTCCTGGAGCCCCTATGGCATCCCAACTTTCCGAACCCAGCATTTTGCTGCATCGAATCAGTCAAATCACCAACGCCTCCGGCTACACGGCCCAGAAGATCGTCGAGAGCGTGTCGGCGGAACTCGTATGGTTCCTGCCGGAGGGCGCGAGCGTCTCGATCCTGTTCAAAAGCGCGAAAGGCCAGCCGCCTGCCGCTCACCAGCAGCAGACGGAGGCTGCGCCCGGAGGTCCCGTGTTTGTTTTTTCGCGTCCGTTGAAGTTGCGAGGAGTCGACTACGGGTCGATTCTCGTCGAAAGCCCCAGTCCCAAGGGTTCGATCAGCGAATGGATGACCGCTCTCGAAACGGCGGCGACCCTGCTTGCCCTCACGGCGGAACAACTGTTGTTGCTCGACGAGCAGCATGGCGTGAAGAAGCAGTTGGCGGCGTCGAAACTCGTCGCGCGCGCCGGAGGCCTCGTGGCGAAGGAGCGAGGCCTGTCGATGGCGGGCGCGCAGCAGTGGATCCGCGCCGAATCGTTGCGGACCGGACGCTCGCTGATGCAGTTCGCGGATCTGCTCATCCTCAACGATACCGTGCAGAACCGCTCGTTTCCCGGAAGGCCGCGTTTTCAGCAGCGAGGCGTTGCATGAGCCGGAGCCTCCTCATCGCAACGGGCAAGGAACGCGGGCCAGGAACTTCGATAAGATCACAGCAAGCCGCAGCTTGCCCTTCATGTACACACGAACACTCTTCGCCTTGGCGATTTCTCTTGGAGCCTCCGGAATCGCCGCGGATGTTTTCTGGCCCGCCTATGGCGGCGGACCCGAAGGCACGCGTTATTCCCCGCTGAAGCAGATCAACAAGGCGAATGTCGCGAAACTCGAGCAGGTGTGGAGTTACGACACCGCGGACGGGCAGGGCGCTTCTCAGACACAGCCCATAGTCATTGATGGCGTGCTGTACGGCATCACGCCGAAGCACAAAGCTGTCGCCATCAACGCCGCCACGGGCAAACGGATCTGGCAGTTCGATTCCGGAATCGCCGGCAACATGCCGAACCGCGGCCTGATGTATTGGAGCGGCGGCGGCGGCAACAGCGAGAAGCGGATCTTCGCCGCGGTTCGCCACTTCATATACGCCCTCGATGCAGCGACCGGCCGTGTGATTCCCGGCTTTGGCAAAGAAGGACGCATCGACCTGCGCGAGGGTTTGGGCCGGGACCCGGAAAGCGTTTCGATCTCACTCACCACGCCCGGCATCGTTTTCCGGGACCTGCTCATCGTTGGCGGACGCATGCCGGAGTCGCTGCCCGCGGCGCCGGGCGACGTTCGCGCCTACGATGTGCGCACGGGGGCGGTTCGCTGGTCGTTCCACACGATTCCCCATCCTGGGGAACCCGGCTACGAGACTTGGCCCAAAGACGCGTGGACCTACAGCGGTTCCGCAAACAACTGGGCAGGAATGGCCGTGGACCCCAAGCGCGGCATCGTGTTTGTGCCCACCGGTTCCGCCGCATCCGACTTCTATGGCGCGGACCGCATCGGCGACGATCTATACGCGAATTGCCTGATTGCGCTCGATGCCGCCACAGGCAAGCGCATCTGGCATTTTCAGGCGGTCAAACACGATATCTGGGATCGCGACTTTTCGTCACCTCCCACGCTGGTCACGGTAAAACGTAATGGAAAGTCCATCGACGCGGTGGCGCAGACCAGCAAGCAGGGATGGCTGTACCTCTTCGATCGCGCGAATGGAACGCCGCTGTTTCCAATGGAATCGCGCAAGTTTCCGCCGAGCGACGTGCCGGGCGAGAAGGCGGCGGAAACGCAGATGGTTCCGCTCGAGCCGCAACCGTTTGCCCGCCAGAATCTGACCGAAGCGATCCTTTCGAAGCGTACGCGGGCCGTGCAGGAATGGGCCTTGCAGCAATTCAAGACCTTCAAGAGCGGCGGTCAGTTTGTGCCGTTCGCGGCGGGGCAGGAGACGGTGATCTTTCCAGGCTTTGATGGCGGCGCGGAATACGGCGGATCGGCGTTTGACCCCGAAACCGGCTTGCTATACGTCAACGCCAACGACATCGCTTGGACGTCGAGCCTCGCATTGAACAAGGCAGATGGCGGTGCTTCGGCGAAAACGGTGTACCTGTCGCAGTGCGCCGTCTGCCATGGCGATCAATTACAGGGCTCTCCGCCGCAGTTCCCCTCCCTGCAGAACTTGACTGGCAAAACGGCCGCGCAGCTTTCGGCCGTCATCCGGCAAGGCGCGGGACGCATGCCGCCGTTCCCCGGGATTCGCGATGGGGAACTTGCCGGGTTGGTGAAGTTCCTGCAGAGCGGCGAAAGCAAAGAGCCGCTCAATAAAGCCGAAACCGCTGTGGGTACGGCATATCGCTTCACGGGTTATCACAAATTTCTCGACCCGGACGGCTATCCGGCCATCGAACCGCCCTGGGGAACGCTCAACGCCATCAACCTCAACACCGGCAAGTACGCGTGGAAGATCCCGCTCGGTGAGTATCCGGAACTCACCGCGCAGGGCATCAAGAACACGGGCACTGAAAACTACGGAGGTCCCGTCGTTACGGCCGGAGGACTCGTTTTCATTGCGGCCACCAATTTCGACAAGAAGGTTCGCGCCTTCGACAAGACCAACGGAAAACTGCTGTGGGAGGCAACGTTGCCGTTCTCTTCGAACGCGACGCCCGCCACCTACTCTGTGAACGGCAAGCAGTATCTCGTGGTGTATGCGTCCGGAGGCAAGGACAAGAAGGGGTCGCCAACAGGAGGCGTCTACGTCGCGTTCGCGCTGCCTTAATTCAGGCTCTCGAGCCCAGGAAGCGGCGCAGCTCTTCAGCCACGAACGTGCCGCTCATTGCTTCTTTGTTGGCCTGCAACTTCGCGAGCCTTTGCTCGAACTCATGATACGGCCAGTATTTGGTGATGTTCTCGACCGAGTACGGAAACGGAGACGTGCTGCCGTAGTCGCGATGATAGTTGATGCGGTGCATGGCTGCCCAAGCGGTAGTGATGACGTCTGGCGAATGATCGCCAAATGCGGCCTTGATCAGCACGCGTTCCATGGAAGTTCCGAGTGGCCGGCCCGGAAGGTCGTCAAGCTGTTTTTCGGCAAACAGAACCAGTTCTTTCTGCGCAGAGGGCGAAGCGTCGTGAAACACTCGCTCGACGAAGTCCTGCGGCATGCGCCCGGCGGCTGCGAAGCACAGCCACGCAAACTGGCCCGAAACAACGCGATCGTTGCGCACGAGCAACTCGCCGATTTCGCGGAATGTCTCCGGCTGTAACTTCGCGAGAGACAGGCTATGCAGAATGTCCCAGTCGCCGATTCGCGCGAGACGCATCGCTTCTTCGTGCGTGCAACCCAGACAAATCGCGGTCGCGGCGCTTCTCGCGAGGCGCGTTTTCGGATACCGGCGAATGGTCTCGAACAGCGCCGCATGCAGTTCCCGCACGGGATGCTTGACGTAAGTGATGTGGTCGAGCAGGCTTTTCAGCCGCTCTTGGTCATCTGACGCCAGCAGTTCCGCAACGCTGCTTCCCGCGCGATGCATCGAGATCAGCTTGCGCGCGGCGACGTTCTGCTGCAGCGGGTTTCGCGATTCCAGGGCGCGAGTGAGAACCTGTTCCTGTCCTTGCAGCAAGGCCGCGAAGAACGATACTTCGACATCGTCCGCGTGGATGGCGTCCACCGGAACCTCGACGTCCTTCTCGCCCACATACACCTGGCTCAGCAACACCAGCGGAGGCTTGGGTTCCGGCGCGAGTCTCAGCACATCCATCACTGCGTAGCGCAGCCCTTCGAGATACGTGTTGCCCGAGACGCGCCAGTTCGCGAGTTGCAGCGCCGCCTCGAGACGCATCTCCCACGGGGTGCTCGAGCTCAGCAAAGACGCCCCGTAGTGAGGAAGCAATTCGAATTCCCCGCGCCGCAACGCCACGAGCGCCGCGAGCGTGGATACGGTTCCAAACGGGGAATTACGCCCGCTGTTTTCTGGAGCGGAATACAGCGCGAGCTTGTCTTCAGGCCACGGCAATTGCGGAATGAGCAGCTCTTCGAGTTCAGAGCTCCAGTGGTTTGAGAACAGTTCGGTTTCGAGTTCGCGCAGATCCTCGATGTGGCGCAGCGCGACAGCCTGATGCCGGGCGTAAATCGCGCGAAAGGTATCGATCCGCGCGGGATCCATTTCCCGCAGCATCTTCGGAATCGAAAACATGTCGCTGCCGTAGTACTTCAGCATGCGGGCGGGAGCGTACTGGTCGATCAGGATGCCTTCCGCCCCGCAACCGCGGCAGAAGTTGCCCACCGGAACCCAGTGCGCGCACCAGTAGCAGCGGGTCTGTTCCCGGGCCGCCTGGCCGCAATGGATACAGAGATCGCCGGGCTGCCAGTCCGTTGGTTGCGGCCTGGCGCAGGATTCGCAAATGGCGCGCATGGATTTCTATCCGCGAACGCGGTTGACGCGGCCCCAGAGCGAGTCTTTTTCCTCTGCTGGCATCGCTTTCAGCTTCCTGCTGATTTCTTCTTTCGCAACGCCTTCGCGTTTGAGCAGGACCGCGAGATCGAATTCGGCGAGCGGGACGAATTCCGCTCCGCAGCTGCGGCAGAACCTGCCCGGCCCGGTGTGCGCGCACCAGTAGCAGGACACCACGGGTTCCGCTTGCCTGCCGCACGACGGACAGAGGTCGCCACTTTTGTAATCTTTCGGCTGCTTGGCGTTGCAATGAATGCAATACGTAATGTCCGCGGAATCGATGATGACCTTGGTAGGCTCGCTCGAGGCCACGGTGGTGACGACCTGTGGCGCCGCTGCCGGCGCCTTCGGGCCGATGGCCCAATCCATGACTTTCTGCGCAACTTCAGGCGCCAGATCGGGCATCACCTCGAGCAGCGTTTCGACCGAGCCGATAGTGGCGAAGTCTGCTTTGCCGGCAACGCCCGCGGCTGTCAAAAACGCCAGGTTGTCGTCAGTGAGCCCCTTGGCCTTCAGGATCGTTTGTTCGAGTACCGAAAAATTGCTGCTCATAGTAGGTTGTATCTGGTCCCTCTACATACTACTAGCGCAGAGCGTCTGCGATTTCACTCAAAATCACGCACCGGCGCGCAGCAACTCGTCGAGGAACCGCGTGGCGCCCTCTTTGCCCTTCTCGCCCACTTCGCCCAGCGGACCCACGCAGCTTGGGCATCCCATCTCGCAAGTGCAGCCTGCCAGCAGATCGCGCGCGCCGGAAAGCAAGCGCGGCGTCATGTGAAACAGAGGCCCGCTCAGGCCGATGCCGCCGGGGAAATTGTCGTACAGATAGAGGTTCGGCTCGAAGGCCAGAAGCCCGCTGTTGATGTCTTCGGTGATCGATACGCCGAGGTCGCGCGGATCGCACATGAGCAGAAGCGCGGCCACGGTTCGCAACGCATTGCCGAGGCCTACCACGGCGTTTTGTTTGTCGTTCGGCGAAAGATCGGGAAACTTGGCGAGGAACTTTTCGCTGAAATGCAGCCAGAACGAAGTCGTGTGCATTTCCTGTTCCGGCATCGACAGGTGCCCCGCGCCAACGTTTTCAAGCGTGTAGAATTTGATCTTCTTGAAGCCGACCACTTGCGTGTTGACGCGAACTTCGCCGTGCACGGCGTCGACGTCCTGCATGGGTTGTTCGTCGAAGGTCTCGAGTTGTTTCACCTGTGTGTAGTCGATGGCGTCGGTGAAATAATCGCAATCGACGCGCTTCACATACGCCTTGCGGCCGTCGTAGTCGAACTTTTCCACCTGGAATTGCCGGGCTTCATGCAGGTAGATCGCCTTCTCGTGCAGTGTGGTGAGCGCCGCGGGAAACGCGACCTCGGCAATCACCTTGTGATCGCCCGTCACGTCGATCACAACGAAGTTGTCGCTGGTGACCGTGCGCAGGCTCACCGCGTCGGCGGGATAGGTGTCGCTCGTCCAATGCCACGCGCCGCCCGCGTGATGCAGCAATTTGGTCTCTTCGAGAAAGCGGCACATTTCGCCGGTCTCGTGCGGCCCGAACTTTTCGCCGTCGCGCACTGGCAGCTCGAACGCCGCGCAACGCAGGTGATTGAGCAGAATCTCGACGTTATCCGGATTCACGTTCGCGCGTTCGGCGGGACGCTCGAAGAAGTACTCGGGATGCTCGACGATGTACTGGTCGAGCGGCGCGGAGGACGCCACCATCACCGCAATCGAAGTCGAATGCCTTCGGCCTGCGCGGCCTGCGCGTTGCCAGGTGGACGCAATCGTGCCTGGATAGCCCGCCATCACCACCGCATCGAGCGAACCGATGTCGATTCCGAGTTCGAGTGCGTTGGTCGCCACCACCGCGCGGATGTCGCCATCGCGCAGCTTGCGTTCGATCTCGCGGCGCTCACGCGGCAGGTAGCCTCCGCGATAGCCGCGGATTGCGTCGCCCGACAGCGGCCGTTTTTCCGATGCGTCCTTGAGGTACGTCACCAGAATCTCGGTGGCGAGGCGATTGTTCGCGAACACCAGCGTCTGCTGGCCGCGGTCGATGAATTCGAGCGCCAGCCTGCGCGTTTCGTGCAGGTACGAACGCCGGATGCCCAATTGCTTATTGACAACCGGCGGATTGTAGAACACGACGAATTTTTCGCCAGATGGCGCGCCGTTTCGATCCACCAGCGCGAACGGTTCCTCGATCAAGGTTTGCGCCAGTTCCTGAGGATTTGCGATGGTCGCGGAACAACAGATGAACTGCGGTTTCGAGCCGTAGAACTCGCAGATGCGCTTCAGGCGCCGCAGCAGGTTGCCGAGGTGGCTGCCGTAGACGCCGCGATAATAATGCAGTTCGTCGATGACGATGTACTTCAGGTTTTCAAATGCCTTGGCCCACTTGGTGTGATGCGGCAGGATTCCCGAGTGCATCATGTCGGGATTGGTGAACACGACATTCGCCCGCTCGCGGATCGCGCGCCGGGCGTCCTGCGGGGTGTCGCCATCGTAGGTGAAAGCCTTGATCGACGAACCCATCTGGTCCGCGGCGGCCTGGAACTCGTGCAACTGATCCTCGGCCAGCGCCTTGGTCGGAAACATGTACATCGCCCGCGCATTGGGGTCGCGCAGAATCGCGTTGAACACGGGCAGGTTGTAACAGAGAGTCTTGCCGCTGGCGGTTGGAGTGACGATGGCGACGTTCTTGCCAGCGGCCGTAAGGTCGAACGCCTCGCGCTGGTGCGTATACAACTGATGGACGCCGCGCTCGTGCAGCGCCCGCACCAAGGCCTGGTCCACATCCGCGGGCATTTCGGCAAATTGTGGAGGTCTCGCCGGCTGGCAGCGAACGGCGCGCACGGGCGAATCGGGATCCGCCATCCACTGTTCGAAACGGGCAATGGCGCTGTCGATTCCCTGGTCCCGCTTGGCCAGGATCTCGGGTTCCGGGTTCGGAAAGAGCGTGAGGTTCATTTTCGCCTTTTCTTTGCTACGGTAACACCGATTGAAGTGATGAGAGAATGTCTAGGTGTTGAGCAGACGGGTCGCATTCGGATGTCTTTTCGCGCTTGCGCTCTCGCACGCCCAGCAGACGACGCCATCGGGCGGCGCCAGCGCCGTGGAATTGCTGACGGAAGGCGAACGCTTGGGCCGTGCCGGTTCCCGTAAAGAAGCGCTGGTGAAGTTCGAAGCCGCGCTGGAGCTCGCGCGCACCGGCGCCGACCGTAAGCTCGAGGCGCGGGCTCTCACTCGCCTCGGCCAGACCAACCTGCAGCTCGACAACTTCGCGGAAGGCCTCCGCTTTCTGGAACTCGCCGCCCCGGTGTGGCGCGCCGCACAGGATCGTTTTCAAGAGGCGCTGGTGGTCCACAATATCGGTTCCGCGCTGTGGTCTATGGGCGAGTCGCCGGCCGCCATCGCAAAGTTCGAGAGCGCGCTCGAGATCCGGCGCGAAATCAAAGATCGCATTGGCGAAGCCTACACGTTGCGGGGTTTGGCGAGTTGTTACTGGTCCATGGGCGAAGCGGCGGAGGCGCTGGATCTCAACCGCCGCGCACTGTCGATTCGCGTGGAACTCAAAGAAGCCGCGGGTGAAGGCGATTCCCGCAATGCGCTCGGACTCCTTTATGCGCTGCTTGGCGATCCAACGCGGGCGCGCGCGGAATTCGAACAATCCTACGCCATCTGGCAGAAGCTCGGGGATCGCACGCAGGCGTCGTTCGCGCAGTCGAACCTCGGCTGGACCGCAGTCGGCCAACGCCAGTTTCAGGAGTCTTTACAGTTTCTGACGCCAGCCTTGCAGACGTTTGAAAGCGCCAATAACCGGATCGCGCAGGCTTACGCGCTGCACAACCTGGGCAACGCCTATGCGGGCCTCGAACAGTATGGGAAGGCTGTCGAATGCCTGGAACGCTCGCTACGTCTCAAGCGTGACCTTGGCGATCGTTGGGGTGAAACCTACACGCTGCATGCGTTGGGCGAAACGTATCTCGCGCAGGGGGACAAGGCCCGTGGGACCGAGCTTCTGCAACAAGCGCTCAATGCCCGGCGAGCGCTGAAAGATCGTACGGGCCTCATTCTCAGCCTCGGCTCGCTTGCCCGTCTGCATCGCGACTCGGGCGACCTGCCGCTTGCGGAGGCCGAAATTCGCGAAGCGATCGGCGAGATCGAAGCCTCCCGCTCGCGTGTGGTCAGCCAGGATCTACGCGCGTCGTATCTTGCGTCGAAGCGTGACTACTTCGAATTTCTCGTCGACCTGCTGGCGTCTCAGAACCGCCCGGCCGAGGCGCTCGAAGCCGCCGAACAATCGCGCGGACGCCTGTTTCTCGATCGCCTTGGCGATGTTCTCGCCGAAGTTCGCAAGGGCGCCGATGTCAGCAAAGAGCAAGCCGCGCAACGCAAGGTGAACGCGATCGCAGACCGGCTGGAACGGCTCGCCAGTAGCAAGGCGGTCAACCCTGCGCGCGAGGCTAAATTGAAGCAGGATCTCGAAGCCGCGCTCGCCGAGGAGCGCGATGCGTCGGAGGCAGTTCGCCGCGCGAGCCCGCGTTACGCCGATCTCATCGAGCCAAGGCGCGTCACGGTTCCGGAAATGCAGAAGATGCTGGAGCCCGGCGACGTGCTGCTGGCATTCGCGCTCGGCCGCGAACGCAGTTACGGATGGATTGTCGCACCGGCCTCGCTTCGCATGCAGAAGCTGCCTCCACGCTCGCGCATCGAATCCGCGGTTGCCGCGGCGAACCGGGCGATCTCAGATCGCAAAGCGGACTGGAAGCCCTCCATCGAAATCCTGGAGAGGCTACTCGGCCTGCGGCCGCCGCCGGATCGGGCCTCGCGCATCATCGTCGCGGCGGACGGCGCTCTGGAAACCGTGCCATTCGCTGTATTTCCCTCGATCGGAACTGAAATCCAGATTGCGTATTTGCCGTCGGCTTCGGCGCTGGCGCTGGTCCGTTCGCAGAAGCGGGGCACGGCCGCCGGTGGAACACTCGTGCTCGCCGATCCGGTGCTTTCCGCCGACGATCCCCGCATGCCGGCGGGCGCGACTGCGCTGCGCACTTCCATCACAACCCCATTGCCGCGGTTGCGATTTTCGCGCATCGAAGCCGACTCAATCGCCGCGCTGCAGCCCACGTCCACCAAAGAGGCTCTCGATTTCGACGCTGCCCGCTCGCTGCTGCTGAGCCCGGCCGTGCGCAATCAATCCATCGTCCACCTCGCAACCCATGCCGTTGTAGACCCCGCCCATCCCGACTTATCCAAAGTGGCCCTTTCCGCTTTCGATTCGCGCGGAAATAGTGTGGAACCGTCAGTTCGCCTACACGAAATCTTCACGCTGGACCTGCGAGCACGCTTGGTGACGCTAAGCGCGTGCCGCTCGGCAACCGGCGCGAACCTTGCGGGCGAGGGGCTGGTCAGTCTCACGCGCGGCTTCCAGTATGCCGGAGCAGCATCCGTATTAGCTACGCTTTGGGATGTGGAAGATCGCTCGACAGCGTTCTGGATGGAGGAGTTCTACCGCAGCCTGCTCGTTCGCAGGATGAACGCGTCGGCATCCGTGCGCGCCGCGGCGAACGCCATTCGCGGCAAAAGCGGATGGGAGCATCCCTATTATTGGGCCGGCTTCGTGCTGCAGGGGGAATGGCGTTGAGCGTTCTGCGGGGAGATGCATTCGAAAAACTATTGGACGCGCTGGCGCCCGGTCGCGAGGAGGCAGGCATTGCTTACGAAGAAGTGCGGCGCCGGATGATCCGCTTTTTTGCTTGGGAAGGTTGCCAGCGTCCCGAGGATTGCGCGGACGAAGTCTTCAATCGCGTCGGGTCAAGGCTCGCGGCCGGCGAGCGCATCCTCAACATCATGGCGTACGCGAGCGGAGTTTCGCGCCTGGTGCTGAAAGAGGCAATCCGCGAACAAAGCCGCGAGCAGTCGCGGCTGGTGCTCGAATTCCCGGCGCCCAAACCGGCTGAAGCCGAACGGGCCGAGGAGCGCTGCTTCGACCGGTGCCTGGACGAACTGCCCGCCGAAGGCCGCGAATTGCTGCTCGAATACTATCGCGGGGATTCCGCCGACCGCATCCGCAACCGCAAAGAGCAGGCCGGCAAGCTGAATATCTCGGTAAACTCGCTACGCAACCGGGCGCTTCGTTTGCGTGAAAAGCTCGAGGACTGCCTGCGTGGGTGTCTGGGCGGCGGCGGGCGTGATACTTCAAACGCTTCTCACACTGAGGTTGATGATGCCTGAGTCCAGCCGAGAATTCCGTCCGGACCTGGCCCGCGAGTTCGAGTACTTGTTGGGGCATATGCCGCGGGTCGACCGCGAGACGTTTCAAGGCCTTCTCATCGAGAACAGCGAAATGTCCGAGCGCGTTCTCGAGGCCGAAAACGAATTGTTCGATGCCTATGTGCGCGGCGAGTTGCCCGGCGAGTGGAGACCTGCGTTTGAGGAACGTCTACTGGCCAGCGCCGCGGGCAAGCGGAAACTCATCATCGCGCGCAAGTTGCAAGACCGGACCCGGCGCGTGAAAAGGACCTGGTGGCTGGCGAGCGCCATTGCTGCCGGCATTGCCTTGGCAGCCGGTCTCTGGCCATCGATCACTGGCCAAAGGGGAAGCCCGGAACAGCGGCCCGCGCCAGTCCAAGCCGCACGCCAGATTCAGACGCTGCCGCTTGCCGCCGTCACGCGCGGCGCCGGGCCCCGGCCAAGTTTCACGGTGGAAGCGAACATCACGCATCTCGAGCTCGCGCTGCCGGCGGATCCCCCGGCTTCGGTGGAACTTTCGACGCTCGATGGAAAGCAGCTCATCTGGAAGAGTAGTGGCGCGCCTCCGCCATTTCAGGCGCCCGCCACGCCCTTGCCAGCGGGAACCTATTTTCTCACGAACTTCGACTCCGACCAAAGGCCCTTCAATTATTACGAGTTCGAAAACGTCCGAAAATA
>JACXTT010003570.1_pt1 | contig 23807 bp, 27 predicted proteins | sample 9270951 | NCBI WGS metagenome assembly JACXTT01 (sample SAMN15532306, study PRJNA645909) | rock metagenome | isolation source: weathered quartz diorite | place: Puerto Rico | collected 2017-06-21
GGTCGGGAAGGAAGACCGGGCCTACTAGGGGGCGGCCGTCATACAACTGCGTGGTGAAGGTACTCCGTGGCGGCAAGGCATACGGTGTCGTGATCCACACGGTGGACCGCAGCATCCGGAACTTCCGCGACTGGGCGGACATCGACGAGCTGATCGAACAGGGCGTCGATGTGCACTTCGCGAACGAGCACATGGACCTCCGCTCCGATGGCGGCCGTCTCGCCGCCGACATCCAGATGGTCTTTGCCGTCCAGTACATCCGGAACCTGCGCCAGGAGACCCTGAAGGGCATCCATGGACGCCTGAAGCAGGGCATCCTTCCGCGAGCTGCGCCGATCGGCTACCTCGATTGTGGTGCCGGTAAACCCAAGGCGATTGATCCTGTACGCGGCCCCATCGTCCGCGCCACCTTCGAGCGTTACGCGACAGGTGCCGTGACGCTCCGCATGCTGACGGAAGAAGCGGAAAAGGCCGGCCTCCGGAACCGGAACGGCAATCCGCTCCCACTCCAGCTCATCCACAAGATGCTTCGGAATCCCTTCTACGCCGGCGTGCTCCGCTCCAGCCGGTTCGGCGTTTTCCCCGGCGCGCACGTGCCTTTGGTCACCAAGGCCACCTACGATCGCGTGCAAGCAGTCCTCGCCGGGAAGTTCATCCGCCGGACGAAGCGGCACATCCTCCGCTTCCGCCGCCTCCTTCACTGCAAGACGTGCGGCCGATCACTCATCGGCTCCGAGCGAAAAGGCTTTGTCTACTACCGCTGCTCGAACATTCCATGTCCCACGACATCAGTGCGGGAGGACGTGGTTGACGAGGCGATCGTCGAGCTACTCACCTCGATCCGCATGGAAGAGTGCGAGGCCAAGGCCATCGAAGGCGAACTTGCCGAGTACGACCGCAAGCGGATCGAACTGCAGGAGGCCAGGCGGGCGTCGCTCACCGAAGCGCTGTCTGCGCTGAACGCCCGGCTCACGCGGCTTACCGATCTTCTGATCGACGGGAGGATCGATGCGACCGCCCACGAGGCAAAGCGCACGGAACTCCTCCTGGAGCAAAAGCAACTGCAAGCTGACCTTGCTGACGTGGAGGCGGGAACAGCCACGATCCTCGAAAAAGCCCGCAAAATTGTCGGACTCGCACAAAGCGTGGAAAACCTGTACCAAACCGGCGATGACGACGAAAAGCGCCGTTTGCTGCAAACGGTATTGTCGGACTGCACGGTGACCGGCAAATCGCTAGAGTTTGCGGTACGTGAACCGTTTGCCGCGCTTGCAAAACGCGCTTCCGAACATTCGAGTGCCCCCGATTGGTACACACCTCGGACTTTTGGGGTAGAGAAGCTGCTGGAACTGGTTTCGGAACTCCCCGCAGGAGTGGGGCGTGCCCTTGATGATAGCAGATCGGCCCACGACATCGAGGACGCTGCCTAGGATAAGAGAGACACGGATCGGAGGACCCGCCTGAAGGCGGGTCCTTCCCGTATAGAAGTCCACGAAGTCACCAACCATACACAAAGTCCGGTCGCCTTTTGTGGCCGGCCCGTTCTATAAGGCCTCTCAGAGCATCGCGGCTTGATAGTCAATTGGTGCGTTGCCTCGGTCACCGCTGCCTGGCACTTGACTAATTATTAATAATCACTCATAGTAACGGTTAGTAAGTTCCCGCCAGAATATCCCTTCCGTCGTCGGCCTATCTTTGACATAGGCTGGCGCTTCTCCTTCCAAATTCGCGCTCCCCGCGCATAACCCTTATGAGGCCTGAAAGGAGGCCGTCTATGGTCGCTACCACGACCTACATCCCCCAGCTCTACCCTCGGCAGTACGCCGCGGTTTTCCGGCCCTCGCAGGTCGAGCTGCCGATGAAGATCGACCTGCCAAGCATCGAGGAGTTCATCGAATGGCGTATCGCACGCCTCACGAGGCTAGGGGTCGCCTCAAAGAATGATCTGTTGCGCCTCGCCGCACACGTCACGGATCGCAACTTCGGATTCTTCCCCGAGTGGCCCGATCCGCTCGATTTCTCGCGGTGGATGGCGATGATTGATCATCCCTACGGCCGGAGGGGGTTGAATCGCCTCCACACGCCGGGCTTCGTCACGGATGTCATTGCGATCCCGGCGGGTCCCTGCATCGGCCTCGATATCGACGACGGCTGGAGCCGCCGCAATATGAGGCCGACCACGAGCCGGCAGGAGATCGTGAGCGCGGGACGCGTTCCCTTCACTGCCCGAATGGGTGTCTCCTTCGTGGGAGACAATCCAGACGCGATCAACGATCTGGGGCTCGATCTCGCCGGCTCGGAGTACAGCGTCAACGGCCTGCCAGTTGTTGCCCTGCACAACAAGCGGCCGGTACTCTTCGACTGGTGGGATATTCGGGCCAAGAGCGGCGGCGTTCCGTCATGTGGACGCGTCGTCGGACTCTGACTGCCTGCCGCTCCCGCATCCGGGGCCGTTCTGATGAACGGCCCTTTTTGAATGCCCACGCCACCGGCTTCCTTAATTGACAAAACCAACCACTATGGCACTTTTACTTATATGAGGGAACGAGGAGAAACACCAGAGCAAATAGAGCACGCTGGGCAAGCAGAGAAAAAGCCTCTCAAGCACTACGAAGGTGAAATCCGTGTACGGGACGGCATAGAAGAGCGGTGGTCATATACGGGCTATACGGTTCGTCAGTATTTCTCGCACTTCACTGAAGGGGTAGGTCCAGGTCCAGGATGGGACTTCGGGTTCCTCTTAAGAAATGCCGAATGGGCTAGGGAGCATTGCGGCCAGACATTCAGCGAGGCTCAAATACAAGACCGGCGCCTTTTGCCGGATGACCCTTATTCCGACTGGATGCCATTGGATCTGTGGAAGGCCCGCAATGGGCAAGGCTAGAGGAGCCCGCGAGTCTGCAGCAGTGCCTTCCCTCCCTCCTTGCCTTGGCTCTTTAGAGGAGCCCGCCCACACGGGGGTCTCGCCGTAGAAGAACACGACCGCACCAGCTAACGCAAAGTCCAGTGATACGTTGCCTTTGACGGGGTATGCCCGAGGCGTATGATGAAACCACTGTCCGCCACATGGCTCAATTCCCGCCTCCCAACCCAGAAGATTCGTTTGAACTCGACGATCTTCGCCAGATCGTGGAGCACTACTTGCCGGCTTGGAAGCAGGCCTGCATGACCTCTCATACGGATGGGATTGTGCTTCACGAACTCGCGTTCGGCAGCTCCGCCCGCGAGATGCTGCTTTTCGCGTGCGCCATCAAGTTCGCAGCCGCGAACGGCAAGAACGTCCACGTCGCCTGCGGCAAGTCCGATACACCGAAGTCCGAGAAGGGCGTGCCTCTTCGGGTTGTCGGCAAGGTGTATCGTGAGAATATGCTTGGCCCTCGGCGCAAAGAGACGAGGCCCATCGTACGTAAATCGTCTAAACGCCACCCTTGACGAGACAGCCGGTATGTGCTTATGTGAGGCGGTCGGATAACCGCACGAGTGTAATGCCCGCACCGCCGAACGCAGCCTGCCCGTCGTTTCTTCGCAAGCCTGGAAAAAGTACCGCGCCGCGGTACTTACGGTCTCTAGGCGGGCTTCAGGGCGGCATGTACGCTCGGTTCTATGCCGCGCAAACTTTTCCACTACCTCAGAAACGAGCGCCGCGCGAACGCGCTCACCCAAACAGATGTCGCCACGCTTCTCGATGCGGGCTGGCGCTCGCGCGTCTCGCGATACGAACGCAACCGCGCCCTGCCGCCCCTTAAGACCGCGCTGGCCTACGAGTACATCTTCGGCAAACCCGGTTCGCGGCTCTTCGAGCCGATATACGAAGAAGTTGCCCGCGAGGTGAAAGCGCGCGCCCGGCATCTCCTTGCGGCGCTCCGGCCAGCTCGCACCCAGGTCGATCGCAAACGCAAGGAGTCCCTCGAACGCCTCGCCGCATGACGGCCCTTCCTGACAAGCGTCCCATCCTCGGCATCGATCCCTCGAAGCGCGGCCTGGCGTTCGTGTTTCTTGTAAACGGCGTTCCTATCGATTGGGGACTCTGGCGCACAGATGCCGGTCGAAATGCGGCAGAAGTGTTCAACCGGATACTCGACATCTGTCCCGCTGAGATTCTTGTCTTGGAAGATCCGAACGCGTTCGGCTGCCAGCGCAGAGCGCGCGTTCGGCAACTGCTTCGAGAACTGGCAACCACCGCGAAGGAAAACGACCTCGAAGTCCGCGCCGTACCTCGTCAGAAGGTCCGCGACTTCTGGGCGAAGCAGGGAACGTCGCGGAAGGACGCTGCTGCTGCGGCGATCGCGGACCGCTTTCCGGTACTCCGTCCTCTCGTGCCGCGCTTCCGCAAGATTTTTATGGATGAGGAGCCGCACGCCCGCATCTTTGACGCTGCTTCGCTCGTGCTCCACGCTTTCGACACTGACGCTAAACTGATCGCCGCGTAATCGATGTACCGCGACGCGGTACTTGCGTCCCCTCGTTTGCGCCCACCTGGCGAGCTAACGTTCTAGACGGTTCCCCACAAATTCAAAATGAAAGGAAAGAACCGTATGTCCAGCGTAAGCTCTGCCCAACCACCCGTCGTATCGCAGTTCGTTCCCATATCCCTCCTCCGCGAATCGCCGACCAATCCGAGGAAGTATTTCGACCAACGGTCGCTCGACGAGCTCGCGGAATCGGTCCGGGAGCGCGGCATCATCGAGCCGCTTGTCCTCAGGCCGCTCCCGAACACGAAGGCCGGAGAGCTCGAGATCGTGGCCGGCGCCCGCCGCTATCGCGCGGCGAAGCTCGCCGGCCTCACGGAGGTTCCCGCGACGATCCGCGATTTCTCCGACAAGGAAGTCCGGGAGATCCAGCTCATCGAGAACATCCAGCGCGAGGATCTGACCGCAATCGAGGAAGCGGAAGCCTACGCGGAGCTCGCAGCGGAGGGACTTTCACTCCCGGAGATCGCGAGCAAGGTGAAGAAGCGGACGCCCGAGGTGGCGAAGCGCATCCCGCTCGCCAAGCTCCCGAAGAAGGCGAAGGATCTCATGGCCTCCGGGGTACTCCCGGTGGGCCACGCGGAGCTCATCGCCCGCATCCCCGACCCGAAGCTCCACGAGGAGGCGTTAGGACGCATCCTCCAAGACTTCGGGCGGGATGGGAAGGCCGTCTTGGGCGTCCTGCCCTTCGCGATCGCGCAGCGCGTGATCGAGGAAGAGTTCATGACGGAGATCGCCTCGGCACCCTTCGACCCCGAAGATCCGACGCTCTCGTCCCTTGGCGCCTGTTCTACCTGCCAGCATCTCTCGGGCAACAACCGCGATCTCTTCGGCGACGTGAAGGGGCGAAACGTCTGCACGTATCCCAAGGACTTCCGCGTGAAGATCGAGAACCACCTGAAGCGCCTGAAAGAGAACGGCTACACCGTGCTTCTTACGCCGAAGGAGGTAAAGCGGGCGTTCCCGTATGACGGGAACCCGCATCATCTCGCGAAGGAGTACGTCGACCTGGAGAGCGTCTGCCGGAGCGACCCGAAGAGCCGGACCTACGACGCGCTCTTGGCTGCGCCCGTGAAGCTCAAAACCGTCTTCGCACTCGTGCACGGGCGCATCCGCAAGCTCTATCCGAAGGCCGCGATCGTCGAGGCACTCGCCGCGAGCGGTCACCGCTTCGCGAAGAAGCCGAAGGTGCCGAGTAAAGCCACCGCATCAAAGAGCGACGCGCAACTCGACCGCATCGGCCAGGAGGCCGTGAGCCGCGAGCTCGCGGCGAAGCTACGGACGGTGAAGCTCGCACCGGGCGGGTGGACCGATTTGCTCTTGAAAATCGCCGTGCTCTCCGAAGGCTGGAAGATCGAGGGAGTCATCCGCCGGCACGGCTTCGGCGGCACGGCAAAGGAGTTCGCCGAGAAGCGTGACCGTATCGTGAAGGAGCGCATCGAGGCGATGTCCGATGCCGAGAAGCGCGCCTTTCTCATCGATCTCCTCATGGGCAATTGGATCGCGACCGCAGACAAGGCGGAGCAGGAGCTCTACAAGCACGTGCTCCGGCTCGCCGGAGTGGATTACGCGAGAGTCGCAAATGGTGCGATCGACGAGGCGAAGAAGACTCCCAAGCCGCCGATCGCGGCCAAGACCGTGCGCGCCACAAGCGCCGCGAAGAAAGAGAGGAGGTGAATTGGAATGGATGTCGTTCTGAAGTTACGAGAGTTGCGCCGTCTGCGCAGCCTCACCCAACAGGAGGCCGCCGAGAAGTCGGGTCTCCACGTCAAAACCGTGAGCTCCTTCGAGACCGGCGCGCGCATCATGTCCATGAAACTCTCGCAGCTCATGCAGCTCCTCGGAGCCTACGACACGACGCCGGCCGAGTTCTTCGGCGACGGCGTCGAGCGCCTGCTCTTCGAGGACTCCGAGCAGCTCGACGCGACCGAGATGAAGTTCATGCGTGCCTGGCGCGCTCTTCCCGAAGACGCGCGCGAGCCACTCGTTGAGCGTTTTCTCCTCATGATCGACGGCGCTGCCATGACCTCCGGGTCACCCCGCCTGCGCGCCGTCCGCTAATCAACCCCAAACAAGAAGGAGGTTTCCCGTGAAAGCACAGCTTTCCCAGGGCCGGAGTCTGCCTGCCGGCCTTCCCGAACGTGTCCCTGCCCATCTCCTCGAGAAGTTCAAGAGCGGTCGCGATCTCTCACCTGCCCGATCCGGCCTCCCCGAAGCGTCCGAAACGACTGTCGCCGGTCTCCGGATCGAGCGGTACGGCCGGCGCTTCTGGGCGGTCTGGGACGGAGCGGATCTTGTCTGCGTGACGGTGTATCGAAAGGGCGCGAGATCCGTTATGGCGCTTGTCACTGCGCTCATGGAGGAAGTTGGCCGTGGAAGCAACTGAACTGCGGTCCTCTCTTCAGTCGTTCATCGGCACCATGCAGTACCACCGGCACTGGAGCGGCATGCGGCTCACGGACGGCGTGAAGTTCCTCGCCGACAGCGCAAACGCGTATTGGCTCCTCGACCTGATCGCCTCGTGGCAGCAGAAGGCGCTCCTCGATCCGGCGCTCCAGGAGTTCCAGCTTTGGGAGCTCCACGTGCGGCCAGATCACACGGCGACCGTCATCTGCTCGCGCGATTCCGATGACGAGGCGTTCCGGCAGGAGATCCAGTACACCGATTTCCCGCTGGACTACGTGCGGCTCTATGTCGAGCGGCGGGTGATCCTTCTCCCCAGCGAGCATTGATGCTCCATGCACCTTGAGAATGTGAAGCCATGCAGTACCCCCCCCGCGGCATACGTGTCGCGGGGTTTTCATTTGACGAGGGGATATGCCGCTCGTTGGTCGCTCACTTCGCTTCAATCGCAATTTCGAAGAGCGTCGGCCAGAGCTTGCCTGTCACGAAGAGGCGGCGGTTCGCCGCGTCATACGCTATGCCATTCATGACGCCTACACTCGGATCATCGATGATCCCAGTGAGGTCGACCCATCCTCGGACTTGGCCTGTTCTCGGATCGATCCGGGCAATCATGCGCGTCTGCCAGACGTTTGCGAAGATTTCTCCACGAACGAACTCCAACTCATTCAGATTCTCAATCGGGATCGTGCCAGCCCGGACGGTCACACGGCCCGTTTCCTTCAGCGACTTTGGATCGAGAAAGCGCAACTCTGCGGAGCCGTCACTTGCGATGAGCCGCCGGCCATCCGACGTGACGCCCCAGCCCTCCCCGCGGTACGTGAACGAACCCTTCTTTTCGAGTGTACGGCGATCATAAAGAAACCCCTTCCCCGACCGATACGTGAGTTGGATAAGCCGATCACGCCAGATCGTCAGCCCCTCGCCGAAGTATTGCGCTTCAAGCTTTTCGCGTTGCAGTATTTCGCCGCTCTCGAGAAGTACGACTCTGACTTCTGACTGCCCTTGAAGCCCGGTCGATTCGTAGAGGAGATGGCCGTCACATTTGAGACCTTCGGTAAAGGCGTGAGGATCATGCGGATAGGTGTGAACCACTCGGTATCCGGCGACAGGGATAAGCGTCGGTTGCGATTGTGGCGCCCCAAGAGCGCGCGGCAAGTGGCTTAGTGCAAGGGCCAAGAGACCGAGCAATGTCGCGGCTTGGCGTCGTCGCCAACGATGCAGCCTCGCCTCGATGGTGCTCAGAGCGTCCGCACCATCAGTGTGTTGCGTCGAGCTCGAGCTGGCCGCCAATGGCAAGCAGCCCTTCAGCGCAGTGATTCATTGAACAGAATCGATACTTGCCCGGCGCGACGTTTGGGATCTCGCCGGCGCCATCGACAATCGTTGCCCCCTGGCCCCGCGCCCAAACGAATAGATCTGATGACGGCAGGAGGTGACCATTGAATGTGAATTGGAGCGGCAGACCGCCGGCCGGCCAGCGCAATTTGAGCGTACCGCCGCGCGGTGCGAGTTCAAGCGTAACTGGATCCTCGTTCGTGAATACGCTGAAGCCTTCCAAGGTGCGGCCGGGCGACGCGACGACGATCACAGCTTCGGTGACCGATCCGGGAATGTCGAGAGCGAACCCGCCTTGAAGATCAGTCGTCGCCTGTTGTTGTTGCGCGGATGCTCCTAGGAACGCGTATCCCTGGCCAAGCGCCCCCACGACAACGTCGCCGTACGAGCGCACGACCCCTTTGAGTGGCCTCACAGCCTCAAGGTTCAGCTCAACATTTTCGACTCGTCCGTCCTCGGGCACAGTGACTTCAACGTCCTTGCTATAGTCATGGGTTCGCGGATCGCTGGCGCGGAGGTGCGCCGAGCCGCCATGGACGCCGCGAAATCGGAAGGTGCCATCGCCTTCGCTCGTTCGTAGCATGGGACGAGCGTTCGCAAATAGGGTCACCCGCGCGCCGGACAACCGCTTGCCATCAGCATCGCGTACCCACCCGGACACCTCGCTCGCCGGAAGGTTGATATCGACCTCGTCCTTGTCGATCGATACTTCCGCGGTGGCCGCCACAGCTTCCTTCGGGGCATCGACATCGACGATCCATTTCCCGCGGCGCGGTAGGGTGACGTTGTAATGCCCGTCTTTGTCGGTTGTGCTGCGGATCTTCTCGGCACCGCCGCTGCCGCCGAAGAGCAAGTTGGCGGACGGCAACGGCGAGTCGCCGATTGTGACCGTGCCGGAGACGGCCCCCACGTCGATACGAATAGTGTAGTCGGAAGTAGCTGAAGTGATCGTGAGTTCGCGGCTCGCTAGAACGTTGCTCTTGGAGTCTTTGAGAAATACGCGGAGCGGTCCTTCTGCCTGATCCGTCGCCTCGAAGATACCTTCGCGAGATGCTGTCCCGTTGCCGGCGTCCTGAGATCCAGATCCAACTTCGGTCTTGCGCCAGAGCTCTACACGCCACGGAATACCACCTGGGCCGAGTGGCGGCTCTAGGTGTAGCCGAATACCAAGGGCCGGCATAAGCTCGATGGATCGACGTGGAGTGGTTTCACGCCCTTCGTAAAGTTGGGCTGGAATCCGCACCGGCGCATAGCCTTTCGCTAGGACTTCGAGGATGTACCGTCCTGGACCTACGGGCGCGAGCTGTACGACTCCCTTTTTTGTGAACACGCCCTCAGCAACTGGCAAAGCGAGACGCATTGCGGTGGCGGACGGTGCAGGCGCAGCCTCATACCGCAACAGCGCCTGCACCGGAACCTGGACTCGCTTCGCGAAGTCACTGTCGAGCCACGCGAGGAGCGACGCTCCTTTTTGCAACTTGACCGTACCGAGGTCGACGACGCCGCCAACCGGAATCTTGACGTCCCATTTGTGGTACGGCGCATAACTCTCCGCCCGAACAGCGACATCGAGCAGGGTCGCAGGTACCGTGCATTTCCACTGCCCGATGTTTTCGGTTGCGCAGTCAAACGAGGTGCCGCGGGGTATCTCCGGCGCGACGCGCGGGTCAGGTCGAGAGGCGACGACCACCTTGAGCGCGATGGGTGTGGCCGGCTGCGGGTCTGGAACTTTCACCTGACCTTGTAGTGTGCCGGTACGCCAGACCGGCAGCGCATATGGCGACGATACGTCTTTAGCCGGGAAAACGACGCGCTGTGGCAGCGCCCAGAATCCTTTCGCATCCAAGCTCAGGTCCCACTCCGAACCAGATTTCTCGGAAAGGACGACGTTCGACGTGAGGTTTACTCGTCGACTGATGGACTTGTCGTTGGTCGACTGCAAGACAATAGCGCCGCGCGCATCACAGCTCACCGCGTTGCGACACTTCAGCGCAACGTTAAGCGAGCTGCCATAGCTACTGCCGACGAGGAGTACGGCGGTTGCTGCTATCCGGAGGATTTTTCTGGTCATCTCGAAGCAGACCCGTGTGGGAAGCTATCGTTACTTCGAGGCTGGGTATCCTAGTCTACGCAGCAATCGTTGCCGTACGCCTGGCAGTACGTGCCTTCGGGATACGAGTCGACACTGCAGTGATCCCGCCCCCAACCTCCCGGGTCCGGGGAGCCGCAGGACAACTGCATGACGCCGTTTCCCCACCACGTGCCGCGGCATACATTGCAACTGCTGCCGCCGCCCCCACCGCCGCCGTTCGGATCGATGTTTTCGACCTGGGCGTTCAGAGCTACCGTGAAGAGAGCGGCAACGAGGAGTGCGGCAAGATGGAATGTAATCGCTTTCACAGGCTTCTCCTTCGCATTTAGCGGTTTATCCACGAACGAGGTCTTGCACCGCTCAGTCGACGCAGCATGCGTCACCTGCGGTGAAGCAATACGATCCTTCCGGATACGACTCGATCCAGCAATTCTTAACTCCCATATTGCCAGGATTCGGGCTTGCGCAGGACATGAAGATGGTGCCGGAGCCTCGGTACGTCCACGCGTCCGTTGAGCAGACGGAGCAACTGCTGCCTCCACCTCCGCCGCCACCGTTCGGGTCAATGTTTTCCACCTGGGCAGCCAAAGCCGTGGCTACGAACGTGACTGCGAGAAACACTAGGATTCGCGATCTAAGATTGTTCACCAAGCACTCCTTTCAGTTGGGTCACTCACCCGGTTTCGCGGATGCTACGGGTTGAGGGAAACGGCTGTCAATAAGTAAACTAGTTATCTTTCGCCAGACGTGCTGATGTCATGAAGTGTTTCGCGCCCGAAGAGATCGCCCGCGGTCACCGTTTCACCTGAGAGTTTGGAGCAGGCATTGACGATCGCTTCGACGCATCGTACGGTCGGTCTCACGCGACCCATCCGAATCTTGAGGAGCCACGGCCTGCTGTACCGCGACTCCCTCGCGAGGTGAAGAGGCTTGATACGCTTTCTCTTGAGGAACGCTTCGAGCTTCGTCATGTTTGCTTCGAAGGCCGTCAGACGTTGATCGAGAGCGAGACCAGAACGCATGCGACGCTCCATTCGGACCCGAGACGCCAGATAGATGCGCGGGGGTCCTTCCTGACACGATTAGACACACGCATTGGTGCGCGGAACATGAGCGATTCGGTGTCCAGCGAGTGAAGTCTGAGCCACGGCACTGCGCGAGCGCTTGAGATATTTATTAGCATGGAGTTTCTTTGGTGAGGTAGTGATGATCTAGGGCCTTCATTCAAGCTCGAATAGATCGAGCGCCGTTAGTTTCGGGTTGTTCGTCAGCTCGCGGCATCCGCGTGTGATCGCAGCAATCACGCGGCGGCCTGGATCGGCTCTCCCGAAACGGATACGGCCCAGGTGCGTGCGCGTCACGCCCGACGCGTGTTCCAAGGCGATAGGGCGAATGTGGTGGGACCGCATGAACGCTTCGAGCAATGTTGCTGGAGGTCGCAACACCGGCTGCGGCTTGTCTGCTACCGGTCGCGCGTGGCCACGCTGAGAACTCATGTTCCCTCCTGTCCAGGGCGTGTCGCCAGACAGCGAAAGACCCACCTGCCTGGAAAAAGAGGCCACATACGCCGCCGTCGTAAACGGAGCGATCAACGTCTGAACGGCCGCGTTGATGGAACACTTTGGTGTCATGAGGTAGGGAAAGATTGGGACGGTGACTCTCCTCCATGGAGATTTTTGCCTTCTTCTCCAGATGACTACCCGTGATGACGATCGCACGCCGCTCGGCGACATCATGGATGCGTTCGATCTGCGGTCGGCGGATGTCGTCCGAGTCGCCAAGGCAATCGCGAAGCGGCTCGGAGTGAACTCCATCAGCCCGCGCCATTTCCGGCGACTCCTCGCGGGAACCGTGAAGGCGACCGAGGAGAAGATTTTCATCGTGACGGCGGCGGTTCAGGAGCTGAGCGGCGCGCCGCTCCAGGCATCGGATCTTTTCCGCGTGCAGCCCGAGGTACCGCAGGAGGTGAAATCAGCGGTTCCGTCACTCCATGATGGGATGAGCCGCGCGGTTCATGGCAGGAAAGTATCCTTTCCGGTATTCTCGCCGGCGGGCGTGCTGTCTCGCGTCTGGAGGGTTTTCGTGGCCGAGGAGATCGCGGCTTCCGGCAGCGACACGTTCGAGAAGCTGTACACCGAGTACGGCGTTCTCCTGCGCGCAATCGCGATTCGCGGCTACCACATCCCGCCTGACGACGCCGAAGAGCTGGTGCACGACACCTTCATGGCGTACCTGCAGCGCCATACCGACATCCGGAACGTGAAGGGGTGGCTCTCAGCGACCGTCCGAAACCGGTGCATGAATTACCTGCGGGACCGGCGCGGTCGACAGCACGAAGTGCCGCTCACCGCGACAACTGATGCAGTTGACGAGGCGGCACAACTGGAGATCGAAGGATGCATCCGTCGATTGAGCGCCGTCGCTGTCTTTGCGCAACTTGGCGAGAAGTGCCTGGAAACTCTGCGGGGGCATTTTCTCTCGCAAGAATCGATGGAGCGGATTGCCGATCGACTGCTCATCACGAAGGCATACGCGGAACGACTGTTCAGAAGGTGCCGTCGCCGCGCGATCGACATGTATCGGCAGATGGTGCAGCCGCGACGAACATGATCCATCCCAACGAGACGGAACTCGACGCGTACGCGGACAGTCCCGAGAGCGCGCCCGACCGCGAAAGAATCAAGGCGCATCTCGCGGAGTGCGCGGAGTGCCAGGATTATGTGATCGCCGCGCGGGATATCGACTCCATGCCTCGGAAACAACCCTTCTGGGACGACGTGACCGAGTTCCGGAGGCGGCCGCCCCGCCTCGACGAGGCGCTCGCCGCAGAAGCTGCCATCGAGGCAGAGAATCTTCAAGCCGCGCGCCGACTGGCTCCGCTCCTCAAGACGCCGCTTCGATTCATGGACGCTGACGTGGCAAACGACCCGGCCTTCCAAACCGCTGGCGCGGTTCGCATGCTCTGCGCGGAAGCGGCCGCGAAACTGACGCAGTGGCCGAAGCTCACGCTGGCTCTCGCCAAGGCCGCCGAGGAAATTGCGAAGAAACTCGTCATTCCTGACGAGATGCGAGATCTTTTCCGCGCGGTCGCGCTGCGTGAACAGGCGAGTGCCCTGCGAGTCCTCGGCGACTTCGCCGCAGCCCTCAAAGCATTGGACGACGCGCAGAAGCTCTTGAAGGGCACGAGTCCCGCGGAAGTCCCATTCGAGCTCGCGCTCATCGATTACCACCGTGCGGTCGTGTTGGTGCAACGTGACGAGACGACCGAGCAGGCGCTCACGATCAGCCGTCGTGCGATTCCCATTTTCCGCGACTACGCGGATGACGCGCGCGAGCTGAACGCTCGCTTAGTCGAAGCCGCAGCGCTCCACTACCTGGGCCGTTCGGCCGAATCACTCGCGGCGTTCCAGCGCATCATCGAGGATGCCCATCGCCTCCACCAAAGGCCCGCTCTCGCGTACGCCCTACAGAATTCCGCCGTCGCGTATACCGATCTCGGCAGGTTGGACGAAGCCGAGCAGCATCACGCCGAGGCGATGACGCTTTACGAGGAGCTTGGCGTCGAAATCGAAAAGGTCCGCATCGGATGGGATCTCGCTGTGATTCTGGCCCGCCGCGGAGAACTCGAGAAGGCCACGACTGCACTGGAGATGAAGCGGCACGAACTCCTGAGTCTCGGCCTTAAGAACGATCATGCGCTCGCGACGCTCGATTGGGCGGAAGTGCGTCTACAACTCGGTCAACTCGAGGGACTCGTCGAAGCTTGCCGCGAGATCGTCGTCGAGTTCGAGTCCGAAGGCATGCGTCAGAAAGCACGCGTTGCCTTGGGCTACATCCGCCAGGCGCTTAAGGACAGGCGACTCACGCCCGCGCTTGTTCGCAACGTCCGCCAGTACCTCGCGCGTCTTCCGCGTCGGCCAAACGTCGCCTTCACGCCCGCCGCGTAGTTTTTCTCGTCTTCGTTGTCCGGTTTCGACCCTCTCCCGGTACTGGTGTGTCTGAGGGCGCCCTCCCGATCTCCGCCGGCAAACCGGCGTGACAGGAGGGTTCATGCGAAACGTTCGAAGGTATGCGCTCGCCGCGCTAGTGGCAGTGCTTTGTTCAACCGGCGTAGCCTCGGCCGCTCCAGCCGATGATCCCGGCGGATCGAATTTCTTTTCGCGCATCAAACATCGGATCATCCAGATTCTCGATGACGTTCGAATGGGCTTCCCTGGCACTTAGCTTGGCTCTGAGGTCACGGATATCGATTCCGAACGGTGCTGCGTAGAAGAACTGACCGCCGCTTCGCCTCGCCTGCTATCCTTCCGCCCGTCCGGAGTGGCCCGGGCTTACCCGCTCGGATCGGGGTCAAGCGGGGACACCGAACCTGCCCGCATGGAGGTTCGGCAATGGAACAAACGTCCACCCTCGATCCGGAATACTGCTATTCGGTGAAGGAACTGGCTTTCCTCTGGAACATGTCACCCGAATCAATCCGGAGACTGTTCGTCCGGGAGCCGGGCACGCTGATCTTTCGGATACAGCAGACCGGCAGGCGAACGTACCGCAACATTCGGATCCCCGGGAAAGTCGCCCTTCGCATTCAGAACCGGATGACGGTAGTTGCTCCAGTGACACGCCCTGCCTACGGGCGCTGAACGCAGGCACCCGCGGTCGGCGGCCACTCGCCGCCCGCACCTTTGTCCTCGCTTGATTGCCTCAACTCTCCTCATCATCTGACTGGCTCCGCGTCTCTTCCTTTCGAGCCGGGTGCTTCCTACGTTGCTCGGCATGCGAACCAAGGAACGGCTGCTCCTCGGAGATTCGACAAAGCGGCTCGCTGAGATCGAGGACGCGAGCGTGGACCTCATCCTCACCGACCCTCCGTACAACACCGGCATGACGGCGAAGAGCGGCACGCGGCTCACGCACTTCTTCGACGACCGCTACTCGCCAGAGGAGTACCGTACGCTGGCGCGAACCACGGCGCGGGAGTGCTACCGCATCCTGAAGAACGATCGCGGCTGTTATGTGTTCGTGAACTGGCGAAGCCTCGGCGTGTGGCTCGACGCCCTCGCTACGGCTGGCTTCCGTCTGAAGAACGTGATCGTGTGGGACAAGATCATCCACGGCCTGAACCACCAGAACTATGCCCACACTCATGAGTTCTTGATCTTCGCGGCAAAGGGTCGGTTCTTTCCTCGCAACCAAGGGACGGCCGATGACCAGAGCCGCGATCTCTGGCACCTGCGCCGTGAGACAAGACAGGCGCGAGCCGACGAGTTCCACCACGAGACGGCGAAGCCGATCTCATTGGTGCGCCGCCCGATCGAGCTCGACCCGCGCTTCTTCTCGCTCGCGGCAGCGCGCATCGCAAACGTAACTCAAGGCCACCATCCGCTTGTCGCGAGCGATGACTGCCTGGCGTCGCGTCGTAAGAAGCCTGCGTCGCGAGTGCGCCGGGCGCGGCGAGTGCGCCGCTCCACTCGGCGTGACTGAGCGCATGCGTCGCCTTTCGGCGCGCGATCTTCGGGCCCTCACGTTCATCGGTGAAGGCTACGAAGTTGCGCAGTACCAGCTTCAGGCCGCGATTTTTGGAGACCTGTCGCCAACCGTGGTTTCGCGCTTCGTCTACCGCGCGGTTGCGCGAGGTCTTGCCGTCGCGGAGCGCGTGAGCGGCATCGGCATGAACCGCCTTCGCCTCACGTCAGGTGGCCTGGACGCGCTCGTTGGGGCTGGCGGCAATCCATCGCGTCTCTTCACTCCGCGGCGGCCAGTCGCGGACAAAGATTGGATGCACACGCTCCGCATCAACGATCTGCGCGTCGTTCTCATGACGCAGGCGCATCCTCCGGCGGAACTGCGAACAGCATGGAGCCTGCAGCGTGAGCTCGCGACCGACGCGATTCCCGACCTTCTCGGCATCTGGCGCGGCAGGAAAGGGGTGGACCTTCTCCTCGGCTGCGAGATAGACCGCGGCACGGAAAATCTGACGAGCGTCTTCCTTCCCAAGCTGAGACTGCTCTCCGAGATGCTTCGTGAAGCGGCAGAAGACCGCATCGCAATCCTTATCCTTACCGATGGGGAGCGCCGCGTCGCGCGATTGCGCGACGCGGCAGAAACGCTTTGCCGTGTCATCGTCGAGCGGTTACCCGACGAGCTCGGCCCGAAGGGCCTCGTGAGCCTCCGGTCACGGCTTGAGCTATGAATTGCTCCTTTGATGGAGAGCGATTCGTTCTTAGAAGCCCCGTTATGCCTGGACGGACTAACCGTCTGAAAAGACAACGAGATATCTATCTCGACACTGTGGAATCGCATCCACGCTACGCATCCACAGTTCTTAGTCGTTCTCAGTGCGCGGAAGAATGTCCTTGAGCCGTGTCGGACGTTTGCTCTGCGGCTTCTCGGGTGGCGGTTCTCCGCGCGCAGCAGATGCGGAGGAGGGCGGCTCTTGCCTGATTTCACGTGTCGGCGCACCGGCGTAACGGGCGCGTGAGTGCTCCACGATCCGTTGCCTCCGCTCGGCGGCCGTTGTTGCATCGACCCGAGCCGGCATATGGGTCTTCAGATTGAAGTCATGGTCCGCCCGGTCGATGCGGCAGACTGCATCCCCGATACCGAGACTCGTCAAGGCCTGCGCGTCGAAGGAGGCGAAGCCATCCGCGAGCTTCTTCGCGTCATCGTCGCCGACTCGGAACACCACGCGCGTCGCGGCATTCGCCATGAGCGCCGCGGCAACGTTCGCATCAGCCTCGTAGACCGGCCGGAGGGATTGGTGGGCTGCGGTGAGGCCTAATCGGTACTTGCGGGTGCCGGCCAAGATATTCTCGACCGAGGGCGTCACGAGGTCTTGGAACTCGTCGATCACGAGATCGAAGTCGCGGCGGGACTCCTGCCGTACGTCCTGGCGGCTCACGGCCGCCTGGTGAAACTTGGCCACGATGAGGCTTCCCAAGAGAGCGGCGTTCTCTTTCCCGATCGCGCCCTGCGCGAGCTTCGCGAGGAAGATGCGCTGGCTGTCGAGGATCTCGCGGAAGTCGAGGCGGCTCTCGCGCTGCGCGAGCATGGCGCGCAGAGGCTTCGGCCGCAGGAAACCGTCGAGCCGCGTGAGGATGGGTCCCGCGGGTTTCCCGACCAAGAGCGGGAACTCCCGCTGCCAGTAGTAGACGACCTCCTCGTCCTCCACGGTCTTCAAGAAGTTCTGCCGGTAGTCCGGCTCGATGAGGAAGCGGCGAAGATCATGGAGAGAGCCGCCGTACGTCGAGGTGAGAAATGCTTGCACCGCGTTCGCTAGGACCGCTTGCATCTGGTCGCCCCACGTCGTCGAGAGGCGGCGGAAGATGCCGACGAGATCGGAGGCGAGAAGCGTGCGCTCCAACTCCGAGTGCGCGTCAAGAAGATTGAACCCGACTGGGTGCTCCGCATCCGATGCGTCGACGAGCACCACGTCTTGCTCCCGCTCTTCCGGAATCCGGGCGAGAACTTCTTCGATGAGATCGCCGTGCGGATCGAGCACGCCGATGCCGCGGCCGAGTGCGATCGACTGGAGGGCGAGATCGAGGAGGAACGTGCTCTTGCCGGTACCGGAGGCGCCGATCACGTCCATGTGCCGCATGCGCTCGTCCGGCGTGAGGCCGACACTGACCGCCCGGCCGGCATGCTCGTTCGTGCCGAGAACAATTGGCCGGCTGATGTGGTCCTTCGGCGCGGCCTTCGTCTTCCGCATGCGGCGCATGAGCTTCGGCGAGACGAGCGATGCAGAGGGCGGATGGACCAAGGCTACGAGCTCGCCCGAGGAGAGGAGCATCCCGCTCCGGTGCGACGTCCGGTAGATGAGATCGCGTTCGAGGTTCACGCCATCGTCGTTCCCGACGAAGACAAGCTCGTTGCCGTCCGCGCGACCGAAGTGGGCAAGCGCGCCGCCGATCTGCTCCACGATGCGCTCCGCCCTTTCGGGTTCTGATGCAGCGGCCGCGATCCGCACGACGACAGCGAAGAGTGGATTGGAAACCTTCTCGAGACCGAGTCGCGTAAGCTCCGGCGCATCGAGGAAGAACGCTCCGCCTTCGCCGTCCGTAAGGGCGCGCCTTACGCTTGCTGGCCAGTCCTGCCTCGCTGGTGTGAAGAGAATCTGCAGGATGCCCAGTTCGGACTCGCGAAGGCTTCCGAGCGCCGCGATGACTCCGGTCAGCGGGTCAGGGTCAGCGCGTAGGGACGTGCGGAGCGGTAGCATGAACTCGCGCGCGAGAGCGCATTCGATGATGGCGATCCGTTCGCCCGCGTGTTGCCAAAGGTCGAGGAGGACGCCTTCGCTTTGCGCGACGCCAGCGGCGGGAAAGAACGCGCGGACGGCCTCCGTCACATGGGGCGCATCGTCGCTGCGCGCGGCAAACTGCATGGCGATCCGCTCCGCGGTTCCGGTGATCTCGAAGCTCGCCGGATCGCGGCAGGAGCCCAGCGAAAGGAGAAAGGCGCTCGCCGCCTCGTGATCAACGCGTGTCCCTTCTGGCAGAGCAATCGCCAGTTCGGTGAGGTCATCGTTTTCAGCGACGTAGACCGGATCGGGCTCCGCGAAGAGTTCCTCGGGCAGTGCGAGTGGTTGCGCGGGTTGCTGTCGCGCGCCAAAGGAGCCCGCGAAACGGCTGAACATCGTCTCGCGGCGGCCGTCATCCTGCGGTGGATTGGAGGGCATGATGAAGTGGCCGAAGAAGGGACGGAAGGGAGGTTCGAGGGCAACTGCGTGCGGCCACTGCGACCATCCGCGTCCGCGGTTCTCCCACGCGTAGAAGTTGCGGGTCAACGCTTCCGGGCCTGAGGGCATCGCTTACTTGAGAAGCTTCTGCATGCTCGGCCGTCGCTCGTCGCCGGCAAGCTCGCGGAGGCCATTCGCCTTCGTGAGGCCGTCCACTACCTCAAGGACGGCCGAGTGAATCGCGTCCTGGAACATGAGACGAGTATCCACCTTGTAATAGGTCTCGCGGTAGAAAAGAGCGAGAAAGAGCAGCCCAAGGTAAAACGGGAGCCCAAGGAGGCAACCTTTGAGGCAGCCGGTCTCCTCGACGAGCCACGACGAGACGAAAGAGCCGTCCCCGAAGGGTGCGCCGCAGATGTCGAAGTAATATTCGCCACGTCTGGCTCTGAGGTAGAGGCGCTGCGCGGAGCCGATCATGCCCTCCGAGTAGTATTCGCCCTTGATTGTGACGCCGGGGATGTTCCGCCGCATGATCGCAGCCCCGACCGCCTCATAGAACTCGGTGGGAACAATCGTGAGTCCGGCGATCGACTGATGCCAGTGGGAATGGATGACCTGTTCAGCCATGAGGCTCTCGTTCTCCTTTCTTCGATGAGTAAGGTCGGACGCCTTACAAGGAGAGTGACCGAAATCATGCGTATGCCACCCCCGCCGCGGCACTCAGTCCAGGTTGCGACGATCCACCCGACGCATAAATGTGAATAGCGCCGGAGCGGAAGGCGTCAAGCCCTCCCCCTCCCGAGCCGGCTTGACGCCTTCCGCTTCGGCGCACGGGCAAGCAGCTATGCGTCGGGTGGATCGTCTGGCTGATCGCTCCGAACGCCGATCACAGCGCCGCGAAGATGAGCATCCTCCGGGGTGGCAAAAACGCCTTACGGAGCACTCCTTCTACGGGTCGGAGGAGGAAGCAAATGGAACAGTTATTTGGGCTCGACGTGCCGGTCCAGCTTTGGATCGGTGTTTTCGTAGCGTTTGTGCTCGGATTCTTGGCCCTCGTTCTCGAACGACGCCTCCGGGAAGGCTCTTTGATCCGAGAGCTTTCGCGAGATGTCGGTATCGCATTCTTCGTAGCCGGCATTGTTTCCGTTGGCTACGAGTACAGCACACGCAATCTTGCCGAACGGAAGACGCTGCTCGATACCCTTAACCGGGCAATGTTGGCCTTCGTGCCGGAGAACGTATGGGATGAGGTCAAAGATCAAATCATTCGGCGGAATGCGGTCCGTCACAACGTGCAGATCGAACTCCGGCTCACACGTGAAGCGCCAGCGGTCAACGGGAAGAGCGTTCCACTTCCCCCCGGACAGGCCGTCCTTTGGATGTCGTACGGTTACGATCTCTACGGATTGGCGGCGGGCGAATCGCACATTGATGTAAGCCATGAGGTCGACTACACGCCGATGTGGAACCCCGATCTACAACTTCCTCGTTTCGATCGCGTGATCGTCACGGATGCGGAGGGTCGTAAGACGACGTATGACGGTCCTGCACTCCAGAAACTTGAAGACGGCAAAGGAGGTCTCACGTTGTCAAACCTACGCCTCCCATCTCCGAATCAGCGCAAGCCTGTGAGAATCGTGACGGAGCGCTACGAACTGGTGAACACGCCGGGCTACTACTATCTCGTGATGCGGGAACTGACTGCTCGCGGAGAGCGGAGCAGCGAGCCCACGGTAAAGATTGCGGTCACGCAACTGCCGTCGGATATCGAGGCAGACATCGTCACCTTTTACGCACCACACGGATTCACGAAACCTGATTCCGCGAAGAATGTCTGGGTGTTCGACAAGACGCTGCTGCCAGGACAAGGGCTGAATGTCGTGTTCAAGGTTCGCCGCCCACCAAGCCTAGTCGCCGCTCCGCCTGAGTAGAGATTCTGCGCTGCGACCCATGAACTAATCTGGAGTTATTTGCGTGTGTATTACGTGTGTGCAAGGGCGTTTTCGAGGAATTTTCGCCCATTGAGGGTGTTGTGTTTTCAGTAACTTACAGAGGCGTCGAGCCCACGTCGAATCCGAATCCCGTTGGGGACGCCAGTCTTCAGTTTCGGAAGAACTGACTGTTTGCCGCATTCTCAGCCAATTATCGGCGGTTCCACCACTCGAAACGCGCCGTTGGGCACGACGTCGACGAGACATCCATAGCCGTACGTGACGTTGTAAGAAGTGCCGCCGGGAGCGTAGTTGTCGGTCAGCGGGAGTCCGCCGATCGTTTGCGCGGCTATCTCCGGTTTCGTGCCGAGGGCCACACTATTGCGCGTCTGCGCGAAGAGGTAGGTTCGCCACATTCCGAGCTCCTCGTCACCGGATCGACGTTCCGGTGTAAAGGCAGCCGCTGCGAAGAGGGCGGGAGATGCAGATACTCGTGATCAGTGGCGTTTTCCCTCCTTCGTAAATGTCAACGGCGGTGATCCGCTTCGCGGAGACTTGCAGCTGCACGGCGCCGGTCGCCTCGGGTGATGCTTCCGTCTGGCCGACAACATCGTTACCGTCGCGCGCAATCAATGAGGCCGGTGCCTGCGCAAAGCCTCGCACGTCCACCTGCTCCGCAGCTTCCGGAAGCTCGATCGTCACGCCCTTCTGTGGGAACCGCAATGCGACATCGGGAACGCTGTCTATGGGAATGAAGGCCGCGACGCCGGAGGGGCGGATGGTCAGACCGTTGACGAGCCGCCATCCCGTGAATGACCGCGAAGCCTCTCCGACGAACGTGAAGCAGCGCACCACGCCCTCGTGTTGGTTGACGTGGGTGATTGCCGAGTGTCCGTCGTAGCGCCCGCTGTAGTGGAGGACGATGCGGTGCGCCTTCGTGCCGCTCGGCGAAAGCGCGGCGGCGGTGACGAAATACCGATCGCACGAATCGTTCTTCGGCTCGAAGCCGAGGAGCGCGGTCAGGCGAACGCGCGCTCCGCGCGGGTATTGCGGGCGATCGGACGTCAGGTACTGCTCCGAAAAGACGTGTTTGTTCGTTTGGGTCTCGCCGACAGCGTGCGTCACCTCCCGCAGATTCGTCTTGCGCGTGTACTGCCACTTCACGCCGACAGAGAACGGACGACCTGGAAACGGGATGACCGGATAGTCGAGACGCGTGGAGACCGTCTCGGAAAACGTGCGCTCGCCGGGCGAGACCGGAGTGGCCTCTTCGCCTCGGCGATGCGGATCGATCTCATCGGAGAGCGCCGCGGCGATCACCGCCGCCGCAAAGACGGCTGCCGCTGTCGCCGCGACCACGTTCGTCGTTCCGCGGAAGCGCAGTTGCCCATTTGGACAGCATGCCGCGGATTCGAGCGAGACCTCGCGCGTCATGTAGAAACGCGGCTGCTGAACTTCGTCGCCGGGATGCCCGTCGATGTTGAAAACGAGGACGTGCTCGTTCGTCAGCGCGACCGCGCGTCCATCGCTCTGCGCGAAACAAATCATGCCGAGAGTTCCGTACGCCTTGATCTCAGCATTGCCGACGATCCCGCCGATCAGCGTGTCATAGAGCTGACTGCGCGTGCTCTTCGTGTCGACGGTGCCGTGGAGATGTGAGTGAGTGGAAAGGACATCTGTCGGCACCCCCGATCTCCGGCGGAATGGCGCGGAGAGCGCGAGCGTCCACCTCTTCCGCCGGCAGCTTGTGATCGACGAAGAACCCAATGGCAAGCGTATCAGGCTGTGCAAATCCCTTCGCGGTCTTGACGACCGGAAGGATGTCGACCACGTTCCCGCTCTTCCGGTGCGATACGCCCGATGATCTCGAGCACGGCAGCGACGGCCTGAGGGTCTCTCGGATCGAGCTTTTTCATCGTTCGACCCCTGTTACGGCGTGAGTCGGAGACTCAGCGCGGTGAGTACGTCCTGGATCGGATTGACGTCGGTGACCGAATCGCTTCCGCCGTACAGCAGGCCGACGACCTGATTCTCGGTGCCGCTGTTGCGCGAAAGCACGATCGATCCCGAGTCGCCGTGATCGGAGAATTGTTCCTCCGCCGGGAACGCCGGATCTCTCGCGATCGTGATCTGTCCGGTGAGGTCCTGGTCGGGGTGGTTAGGATCGGATACGCACGAGCCGTTGACAAACTCGCCTCGGCAGATCGCGACCGGGGCACTCGTCGCAGTGATCACGCCGTGGGTGAGTCCGGTGCGTGATCCCGACTTGTAGACGAGTTGGACATCGTGGGCGGCGCAGCCGTCGGAACGATGTTGATCACAGTGTCGACGCCGACGATCGGCGAGTTGTTCGGCTCTCCTGTGATTACATCGGCGACGCTTTGTTGGAAGGGGCGGCTGCCGTCGAGCTCCGCGATCGCGGCATCGACGTTCGCCAGCGACGAGCTTCCGACAACACCGATCTTCTTCGACTTGTCCGCGACATTGCCCCAGCCGGTATGCTCTCCGACGATCGAGGCGATCAGGCCGACGAGCCAGGCGATGACCGCGATGATCAGCAGTAGGACCTTCCACCACGGATCCTGGAACGCGAGCGGCGCATGCTGCCCGGTGTAGCCTCCCGGCACGGTCAGCATGTAGTCGAACTCGATCGGCAACCAGACGATGTTGCCGAGGCACTGGCGGTTCCATCCGTGCCCGTCGCCGCAGCAGGAGTTCCCGCCATGACCGTCGGGATTGATGCAGCGGCAGAGAAGACGGAGCAACTCGCGGATCATCCGCTGGTCGCAGTGTCCCGATTTCGCGAGACCCGCCAGTCGCTTCAAATCGTCAGCGAGGCAATTGCACTCCCTGGCTTGCTCGCGCCGCCGCAGTTGCGGCAGACCAGTTTGATGTCACGC
>JACXTT010003571.1_pt1 | contig 23800 bp, 25 predicted proteins | sample 9270951 | NCBI WGS metagenome assembly JACXTT01 (sample SAMN15532306, study PRJNA645909) | rock metagenome | isolation source: weathered quartz diorite | place: Puerto Rico | collected 2017-06-21
TCAGGCGAGAACGATCGCTTGCCGCGTGCGCAAGCGCACCGCTCGCCAATACGGCTTCGCCGAGATCGGCCGGCGCGAGGAAAAGGATCGAAGCCATGGGGGCGCCATAGGCGGCAGAAACGTAAATGCCAAGTCAATGCCGAAGCTTGCAGAGCGAGGCGGCGCGGCCCAAGTGAGCGCCATGGCCCCCGTGTTCCATCTCGATCGCGCTTTGCTACGCATTTCGGGCCCCGATTGCGTCGGTTTCCTCAACAATTTGCTCACGCAGAACGTCGACGACGAAGCGCCGCGCTACGCCGCCTTGCTGAGCCCCCAGGGCAAAGTTGTCGCCGATATGCTGCTTTGGCCCAATTCCGGCGCAGACGAATTGGCCGTCATGCTTGAACTCGATCCCGCCTGCGCAGGCGAGGTCGAAAAGCGGCTCACGCTCTTCAAACTGCGCGCCAAGGTCGCCATCGCCGATGTGAGCGGCCAATTTCGTGTGCTCCACTCTACCGCGCCCTTTGCGAGCGCAGCTGTCGATCCGCGCTTTCCCGACGGCGCACTGGGATGGCGTCAAGTGTCGCCGCAGGCAGCGGCGCACATGCATTTCGAAGACGGTGCGGCGCCATACGATGCACTGCGCCTCCGGCTCGGCGTCCCAGAGCTTGCGCGCGATGCAGCGGTCGAAGAAGTTTTCGCCGGTGAAGCGCTCTTGGAAGAGCTTCACGGCGTCGACTTCCAGAAAGGCTGCTTCGTCGGTCAGGAAAATGTCAGCCGCATGAAGCGGCGAGCCACTACGCGCAAGAAATTCTGCCCTATCGTGTTTGAAGGCGATGCGCCTCGATTTGGCGCCGCCGTCAACGCGGGCGAGGTCCAAATCGGCGCGGTGCGGACTGGCGCTACGGGCCGCGCCATGGCGCTCGTGCGGCTCGATCGCGCAACGCAGGCATTCGAAAACGGCGTTCCTCTGAGCGCCGAAGGCCGTCAAATCCGGCTCGAACCGCCGCCTTGGCTTGTCTTGCCGTCGCGCGAAGAAGCCTGAGGCAAGCGCCCCCTTCAGAGCCTCGGATTGACGCCCCTTCGCCTCGGGTTTAAGCGCCGAGCAAGCGTTCAGGGGACATCGAAAGCTTTGACCGTCGTCATCTCTGCGACCGGCCTTTATCATCCGCCGGAAAGAATAAGCAACGCCGAGCTCGTGGCGTCGTACAATACGTACGTCGAGCGCTTCAACGCCGAGAACGCCGAGCAGATCGCAGCAGGCGAAATCCAGGCTCTGCCGCCCTCGAGCGTCGAGTTCATCGAGAAGGCCTCCGGCATCAAGAACCGCTATGTTCTTGAGAAGAAGAGCTCGCTCGATGTCGAGCGCATGACGCCAGACATCCCCGAGCGTACAAACGATCAGCTTTCTATCCAAGCCGAAGTGGCGGTGATCGCCGCCAAGCAGGCGCTCGACAGGGCGGGCCGCGATCCGAGCGATATCGACGCCGTGATCTGTTCTTGCTCGAGCTTGCAGCGCCCGTATCCAGCCATTGGAATCGAGATCCAGAACGCACTCGGCGCCGGGGGCTTTGCCTATGACATGAACGTCGCTTGCTCGTCGGCGACGTTTGCGATGCAGAACGCCTACGACATGGTGCGCGCCGGCCACGCGCGCTCGGCGCTGGTGGTGAACCCCGAACTCTGCACCGGCCACCTCAATTTCCGCGACCGGGAGACGCACTTCATCTTCGGCGACGCGGCTATTGCGCTGCTGATCGAAAAGGCCGAAATGGCGCCGGCTGGATCGTGGGCGATCCTCGGCACCAAGTGCATCACCAAATTCTCCAACAACATCCGCAACAATTTCGGCTTCCTCAATCGCTGCGATCCATCGGGCGTCGGCAAGCCGGACAAGCTCATCACCCAGCAGGGCCGCAAGGTGTTCAAGGAAGTGGTGCCGCTCGTGTCGGAGATGATTTTGCAGCACATGGCGGAGCTCGAACTGAAACCCGCCGACATGCGCCGTCTTTGGCTGCATCAGGCCAATTCGAACATGAACCGTCTCATCGCCGAGCGCGTGCTCGGTCACGAAGCGAGCGAAGATGAGAGCCCCACCGTGCTCGACGAATACGGCAACACCGCCGGCGCAGGCTCCATCATCGCCTTCCACGAGCATTCGAGCGATCTGAAGGCGGGCGACAAGGGCCTCATCTGCTCATTCGGCGCCGGCTATTCCGCCGGCACGGTGTTCGTGCAGAAAGCGGCCTAAACCCAGCCCGCTGCTTAAGCCTGAAGGCGCATACGCTGGAAAGCGGCGAGTAGAGTTGGCGCGCTTCAAAGCCTCGCCATTCGCGACGGGACGATGCTTCTCTTGCGGGTTTTCTGTTTTCCCATTTCTGGGCGCATTTTTCTTAGGGCATTTTCTTAGGGCATCTTCTTAGGGCGTCTTCTGGGCGCTAATCCATTCCTTGCCAGCCGCATTGATGGCCGCGGTTTTGCGCTTCCAACCACGTCATCAGCGGCTGGAAATAATGCACCATGGATGAGCCGTCCATCTGGCGCGTGCCGGTAAAGGCCTCAAGCGCGTCCGGCCAGGGATGCGAGCGGCCCATTTCGAGCATCTGATTGAAGCGCTGACCGACGGCCGTGTTGCCGTAAATCGTGCACCGGTTCAATGCGCCTTGCCAACCCGCTTGCCTGCACGCCGCTTCGTAGAACTGGAATTGCAGCACCCGCGCAAGGAAGTAACGCAAGTACGGCACGTTGTTGGCGACGTGGTACTTGGCGCCAGGATCGAACGCATCGGCGGGCCGCGGGCCGCCGGGCGGGGCGATACCCTGATAGTGCAGACGGATTCGCCACCACGCGGTGTTGTAATCGGCCGGCTGGATCTGGCCGCGGAAGACGCGCCAACGCCATTGGTCGACCGAAATGGCGAAGGGCAGGAAGGCGATCTTGTCGAGCGCCTGGCGCATGAGCAGCGAAATGTCCGCCGAAGCCGGCGGAATTTGGCCGCGCCGGAGGATGCCGATTTGGGCGAGATAATCCGGCGTCGTGTTGAGCGCGATGAAATCGCCTATGGCTTCGTGGAAGCCGTCATGGGCGCCGTCCTGAAACAGAAACGGCTGATGCTGATAGGCGCGCTGATAATAATTGTGGCCCATCTCATGGTGGATGGTTTGGAAATCGTCGGCGTTGATCGCCATGCACATCTTCACGCGCACGTCGTTGGCGGCGTCGAGATCCCAGGCTGAGGCGTGACAAACAACGTCGCGATCACGCGGGCGCACGAGCATCGAGCGTTGCCAGAACGTGTCCGGCAGCGGCGCTAGTCCGAGCGAGGTGTAGAAGCGTTCGCCGGTGTGGGCCATTCGGATGGCGTCGTAGTGCTGCTGCTGGAGAAGCGTCGTCAGATTGTATCCCCCGCGCGTGGGCGGCCCGACGATGTCGGCGATGTTGCCCCATTCCTGCGCCCACATATTGCCCAATAGATCGGCGCGGATCGGGCCGGCGGCGGACTGCACCCCATCGCCATAACGCGCATTGAGCCGTCCGCGGACATAGCAATGGAGCTGTTCGTAGAACGGCTGCATCTGTCCCCATAGCCGCTCGACTTCATGCTCCATCTGATCGGGAGGCATGTCGTAGTTCGAAAGCCAATAATCGCCGACGTTTGCATAGCCGAGCTCACGCGCGCCTTCGTTGGCGATCGAGACCATGCGCGCATAATCCTGCGCCATTGGGCGTGCGATGTTGTGCCACTTGGTCCACATCTCCTCGGTGCGGGCGGGATTGCGCTCGCTGACGAGCAATTCTTCGAGCTGGTCGAGCGTGCGCTGCTGGCCTTGGTAATCGATGCGGCTGGTCGAATAGAGCGAGGCCATGTGGGAATTGACTTCCGCCAATTGGTCGGCGGCGCCCGCGCGCTGGGGGGCAGGCAAGGTCAATGAAAGACGCAAGAGATCGATCTTGCGGCGCAAATCCGCCGGCAGCTGCAGGTTCTGGTAGCGTGCCGCTTGGCTGGCGAGGCGAACGCGATCCTGCGTGCCTTCGCTGTCGGCGCGCTGGGAAAGCCATTCTGTGTCGTGATTAATGTAAGTGGAATAGACCCAGCCGATGTGGTTTTCATATTCGGAGCGCGCTGCGAGTTCGCGTTCGGCGTCGGCGACGAACGCCTGTGCGTCCGCTACGGTCGGCGCGGCTTGCGCTGCAGGCGCTGAGGCGACGCTCGTGCCCGTCGGCGCCGACGTGGCGCATGCGGCGAAGGCGGCGATTGCGATCCACGACGCAGCGGCTTTCAGCAACGGTTTCGCGAACATCTTGCCCCCCATCGTCTCGGCGCAGCCTCATGGACGAGCGCGCCAGCCATTACAAACCCTCGGCGGCCAACCATTCGATGCCGTCGGCCGACATCATGAACACCGCGGCCTGCTGCGGCTTGGCGCCGACGGCTGCGAAAAAGCGCTGCGCGACTTCATTCTTCACGCCGGTCGTGATCGCCAATTCCCGCGCGCCGAGTTGGCGGGCGCGGCGCGCGACCTCCGACATCATGCGCCGCGCGAGCCCGCTGCGGCGATGGTCGGGTATGACGTAAAGATCGCACAGAACGATGCTGGGGCATGCGCGGCGGATGTCGTAGCCTTTGGTAATAATGGCGTGGGCGACGAGCGGCGCGTTGGGACGCTCCTGGGCCACCCAGACCTCGAACATCGCGTTCTGCCCAAAACCGTTCTGGCGGATGCGCTCGGCGTCGAGCACCGTCATCACGTCTTCTTCGGCGGCGGCCTCCGCCGAGAGCCGCGCGATCGCATCGGCGTCGCGCGGGACCGCGCGTCGGATTTGCACTTTGACGTCCATGCCCTGAGCCGCAACTAAGGCGCATGAACGCACGTCACGCAAGCGAAAGTCGAACTAGTGGTGGTCGCCCCAAGGGCCGATCGGGCGGTCTTCGTGCTCCTGCCAGGACGTCCCGGGCGCGCGGCGAGAGATAAAAGCGCCCAAGAGCGTCAGCCCGACCACGATCGCAACGGCGACGAGAAACCAGAAAAACATCGACGTTCCTCCGGCGGCCTTACGAAGCGAGCCACACGGTGCGCCTCCCAGCGCTTTTCATGTGGGATGTTCTAGCAGAAAAATGAGGGGCATTCGACCGCCATGCGCCTATCGCGTGCAGTCGCCTTAGCTAAGGCGCCTCACGGTGGAAGGGGTTCCCCTAGTAGAGGTCGGCGCTGACTTCCGCGCGCCGGCCCATAACCGCCTCGGGGCCGGTCTGCTCCACGTGCCCGTTATGGATCTTGTCGCCGGGCGCGCCCAAACCGATCAGCGCATTGCGGATACGGTCCTGACGGCGATGCACTTGCGCTGCAGCGTCGGCCGGACTCTGGCCAGGATCGGCGGCGGCGTCGATGGTGATGGCGCGCAAGCTGCCGCCAGCGGTTTCGCACGCATGCACAAGGCTCATGAGATCGTTCAACAGCGGCATGGCGACAGGCTGGGCGCTTTGCACTTCATCGCTGAAATAGATGGTGACGTGCGCCGCGGCGCATTCGGGACGCGGCGATGGACCGCTCGGCCGAGCCGCCGGCGTGGGCGATGGAGGCGGCGCCTGCATCGTCGTGCACGCGGCGCAGGCGAGAACAGCCGAAGCCAAAAGAGCGCGCAAAGCCGCTGACGTCATGATGTCCTCCTGGATATCCCCATCGCCCATATGGACGAGGGTCGCGCCCGACGTAAAGCCAAACCCGCGCGGTCCGCGAACTTGCTTACAAGCGCGGCGCGCCGGCCATAGTCTTGCCGGGTGACTCGCCCACCGGCCCCCAAAGCCGCCGCTACCGCTCCCGCCGCCGCGCCGCGCGCCTGGCAGCGCATGCTGTCGGGGCGCCGGCTTGACCTTTTGGACCCATCTCCGCTCGACATTGAGATCGAAGACATCGCCCACGGGCTTGCGCGCGTGGCGCGTTGGAACGGCCAAACACTTGGCGCGCACGCATTTTCGGTCGCGCAACATTCGCTCTTGGTGGAGGAGATTTGCCGCAAACTCGCGCCGCAATGGAACAAAAGTAAGCGTCTGACGGCGTTGCTGCACGATGCGCCTGAATATGTCATCGGTGACATGATCAGCCCGTTCAAGGCCGCACTTGGCCTCGATTACAAGGCCTTCGAGGCAAAGCTTGAAGAGGCCATACATGTGCGCTTCGGGCTGGAGCGGCGCCCCACGCCCGCGATCAAAGGCGTGATCAAGCGCGCCGACACGATCTGCGCTTATTTCGAAGCGGTGCAACTTGCGGGCTTCAACGAGGGCGAAGCCAGGCGGTTCTTCGGCAACCCGCCGCGCGCCATACGCCTCAGATTGCGCCCGATGGCGACATCCGACGTGGAAGAAGCGTTTCTGAAGCGCTTCCGGTCGCTGATCGATCCGGCCTAAATTGAGGGTGAAATGACCATCATCGTTTGCCCTCTTTCACGCGCGCCGGAAATCGCGCGCAAGCGCAAGCCCTCGCATGTCGTGAGCTTACTCGATCCCGCGGCGAGCTTTCCGGTGCTTGCAGGCTTCGCCAGCGACCGCCACCTCTGCGTGGAAGTGCACGACATCAACGAGGAAACCGCAGGCCTGGACGCATGCTGCGACCGACGCATGAGGCGCATTCTCGATTTCGTCTTGAGTTGGGATCGCACCGATCCGCTGCTCGTCCATTGCTATGCCGGGATTTCTCGCTCGACGGCGACGGCGTTCATCGCCGCCTGCGCCCACAACCCCGGCGCCGACGAATTGGAGATCGCCCAGGCGCTCCGTGCGGCGTCGCCGGCGGCGTGGCCAAACCGCCGGTTCGTGGCGCTCGCAGACGCAGAGCTCGCCCGCAACGGGCGCATGTGCGAAGCCATCGAGGCGATCGGGGTCGGGCACAGTTGGTGCGACATCGGCGAGAATGAGCCCTTCGCGTTGGCGTCCAGCTTCGAGCGCGCGCGATGAGCGCGCCGCGCGTCGTCATCGGTCTCTCGGCGGTCGTCGTCGCGGTGAGCGAAGACGCCCCCTACGTCGTCGTCACACGCGAAACTGCAAACGCCTTGCCGGGCCTTCCCTTCGGCGCCTTCGATCCGGCCGGGGATCGCACGCTCGAGCTTTCCCTCCGCGGTTGGGTGAAAGAGCAGACGGGCTTCGACATTGGCTATGTTGAGCAGCTCTACACCTTCGGCGATCGCGGCCGCGAAGCCCCCCTCGCCGACATCAAGGGCGACAGTCCCGACCGCGTCATCTCCATCTCCTATCTTGCGCTGACGCCGTCGCGCGCGGCGCTCGACGGGCCCGGCGCGCGCTGGCGCTCATGGTACGATTTCTTTCCTTGGGAAGATTGGCGCGAGGGGCGGCCCGCCATCATCGACGAAGCGATCGCACCGAGATTGCGGCACTGGATCAAGCAGGCGCCAAGCGCCGAAAACGTCGTCGCGCGGCGATGGCGTGCGCGTCAGGCATTCGCGCTCGAGGGTGCGATCTGGAATGAAGAGCGCGCCCTCGACCGTTACGAATTGCTCTATGAAGCGGGGCTCGCTCCCGAAACTGCGCGCGACCGCGCACGCTTCGACGGCAAAGCCGCGCCCGCGATCACCGCCGCGCCTGGACTGGGCGAGCCAATGATCTCCGACCACAGGCGCATCCTTGCAACCGCGATTGGCCGGCTCCGCGCCAAGATCAAGTATCGTCCCGTCGTGTTTGAACTCGCTCCCGAGCGCTTCACGCTTTTGGGCTTGCAGCGCCTCGTCGAGTGCATCGCCGGGCTCGAGCTGCACAAACAAAACTTCCGCCGTCTGCTCGACCGCACCGGCCTCGTCGAAGGCACCGGCGATTTCGACACCAGCGCCGGAGGCCGCCCCGCCGAGCTTTTCCGCGCACGTCGCGAGGCGCTGGCCGAACGCCCGGTTGGGGGCGTGCATGTACCGGCGCCTCGCGTCGAGTAGAGGAAAGCTTAGCCCGTCCTTCCCGGCGACCAGCCATCGCCGTCGGGGGTGACTTGTAACGGCTGGGTTGCGGGCGGCTGCGGGGGTGCGGGCAGAACGCGTGCGGGCGGCGCTGTCACTTGCGCCGGTGCTGGCGCTGGCGCTGTGATCGGCGAGCTTGGCGTCTCCACCACGTTTGCGTCTGAAGCATCCGCATTTGGCGCATCGGCATTTGGCGCATCGGCATCGGGCTTGCGGCTTATCTCGAGCGGCGCAGCGACCGGCGTTTGCGGCCGCGCCTGGGCGGGTCCATCGATGGGCTGGTCGTGGCTCTGGTTGACCTCAACCACATTTGGCGCGCCATAATTCAGCGGATCGACTTTCAACCCGCCGATGGTGACTTCGTAGTGGAGGTGAATGCCGGTTGCGTTGCCGGTCATGCCCATGCGCGCAATCGCCGAGCCGGCGGCGACGAACGAGCCGGGGCGGAGGGTCGGGTTCACATCGGCCAAATGTCCATAGAGCGTGTGCACGCCGCGACCGTGATCGATTTGGACAACGATGCCGTAACCGCCTTGCCAGCCCTCATATTCCACCATCCCGTCGGCGGCGGCGAAAACGAAGCCGCCATTGGGATTGGCGAGATCGATGCCAGTGTGGTTGCTGCCGCTCTCGCCACGACTGCGCCAGCCGAAGCCAGAGGAAAGGCAGGCGCCTTCAGTTGGATCGCGCAATAGCGACCCGGCTGGGGTTGCTATGTAGGGGGTATAGACGAGCGAGGCCCGATCGGCGCTGATCGGGCCGATGTTGGAATTGCTGGGCGAGCAGGCAAAGAGCTGACTGAGCAGCGGCGCGCGGGGCGCGTTCTCATAAATCGCGGGATCGACCGAGGGCGCAGGCGCCGGCGCCGGAGGCGGCGCGCTTGGCGTCGGCGTGGCGGCTGTCGCAACCGGCTCGTAATCAATGGAGGCGCAGCCCGTGAGCGCGAGCATGCTGAAAGCGCTTAATGCGACGCTGCGGATCACCGCGCTGTCCTTGTTCGCCACCCTGGCCGATCAAGGTGGCGCTGGCTGGATGAACAGTATCTGAACGATCACGAGATCGGAACGCCGCTGGGCAGTAACGTCCACCAGCGCGCCGGCGCATTCATGGTTTGAGCTGCTTGTCCCGCCGCATCGCCCAATCCCATGAACACATCGCCGCGCAGCGGGCCCCGGCGAATGGCGCCGCCGGTGTCTTGGGCCACTAACAAATGACGGAAGGGCGCATTGTTGTAATCGCCGTCGACATAGATGAGGGCGCCGTAAGGATGAAAGGTCGGATCGACGGCAAGCGAGCCAAGCGGCGTTAGCGACACGCCGGCCGCACCGCGCGGACCGGCGCTCGGATCGTCGATAGGCGCTTCATCGAAGAACACGTACGAAGGATCTGCATCGAGCGCCGTGCGGGTTGCGGCCGCGCCCTGCGCTTCGCTCCACGCCTTGAAGTTCGCCCACGTCGCTCCGCCCGGCAATTGTCCGGAATCGCGCAGCGCGCCCAGCGCAGAATGCCAACGATAGCCGTTCTGTGCGGAGAAGTTTGCGCGCTCCTGGGCCCCGTCAGGAAATGAAAGACGCCCCGAGCCTTGGACCTGCAGATTGTAGACATCGACAGGTTGGGCGTAGGCAAACGCCTGACCGGGCGCGGGAATAATGTTCTGCCGCGCGGGATAAGGTTCGACACGATTGCCTTGAAGCTGACCGGTGAGCCTGCGCGGCGCGCCGCGCAGCGTGTCATCGTCGTAGGCGTCGGCAAAGGCGGCGACATCGACCGTGACCATATCGCCGGGCCGCCGTAGCAGCGGCTCGGAATAATAAGCGTCTGGCGCACGGCGGGCTTGCACGACCGGTTCGAAATATGCCGTGAGCCGCGCTTCGCCCGCGCCTTGCACGAAATAGGGCGTGAAGTTCGCTTCGAAGAACGCGCGTTCGCCGCCGGGTTGGACGCTTTGAGCGGCCGCGCACGCAGGCGCCCACTCTCCCACCGTGCCGCCATAGCGGCCGCCGTTTGAGATGCTTGTGTCCGGCGAGGCTGCAGAGCGCCCAGCGCAACTCCTTCTGAATGCGGTGAGCGCAGGGGCAAGATCAACGCTGCCCCAATCCGGCAGATCGCTGAAGCGCGCCGGTTGAAGAGCGAACGTGATCGTTGAGGTAGGACCGGTCTGCGTCGGGCGCACGGGCGTTGTTGCGCATGCGCCCAGCGCGGCAGCGCTTGCGGCCAGGGCAAATCGGACTTCGCGCTTCATGGGGACCCCCCGAAATTGCGTCTCAAAGCAAAAAGCGTCTCGCCCATATCAACGCCTTGGTTTCACGAGTGTTGCGCGAGCCGAGCTCGGCGCGCTCCTGACATCAGGGCAAGCTTCATTTGCCAGCCTCGCTTGCTTCTTACTTGCCTCCCCCTGGCCCCGAGAGTAACTTCGCTTCGAGTTATGCTCACTTGAAGCATAAGGGCGCAGGCGGGGGACCTTTTCCGCCCGGTGTTTCGCCCTATATATGCTCTAACGGAGTATAAATCGCCCGAGGAGGCCCCCCATGGCCCGCATAATCGATGCTCCTTTCTCTGGCGTGGAAAGCGGCTGCGACCCACGCGCGCTCAATGGCGCCTGGGGCTCGCTCAGTGCGGCCGCCGCGCGCGGGCTCGCCTTTACTGACGAGGTTCGCGCAAAGACCGATGCGCTCTATGGGAAGGTAAAACACGTCGTGCCGGCGGTGGAGTGGCCGGCCTATGCCCCGCTCATCGCCGCCATCAACGACCTGAAGCGCGCCAAGAACGCCATCGTCCTCGCCCACAATTACATGACGAGCGAGATATTCTGGTGCGTCGGAGACTTCCGCGGCGATTCGCTTGCGCTTGCCTATAAGGCCGCCCAGACCGAAGCGTCGATCATCGTGCAGGCCGGCGTCCACTTCATGGCCGAGACCTCGAAAATTCTGGCGCCGGAAAAGACCGTGTTGATCCCTGATTTGCGCGCCGGTTGCTCGCTTGCCGCCTCGATCACCGGCGCCGACATGCGGCTGATCAAGCAGAAATTCCCGGGCGTTCCGGTCGTCACTTACGTGAATACGTCGGCCGAAGTAAAAGCCGAAAGCGATGTGACCTGCACCTCCTCCAACGCCGCCGCCGTCGTCGAATGGGCGGCGCTCGAATGGGGGAGCGATCGCGTCATTCTCGTTCCAGACGAATACCTCGCCAAGAATGTCGCGGCGCAGACGAGCACCAAGATCATCGCCTGGCGCGGGCGCTGTGAAGTGCACGAACGCTTCACCGCAGAAGATGTCGCCGAGCTCCGCGCCTCCTACCCAGGCATCGTCGTGCTGGCGCACCCCGAATGTCCCCCCGATGTGATGTCGGCGGCGGACTTCGCCGGCTCGACGGCGGCGCTCCAGCTCTATGTCGAGGAAAATCGTCCTGCGAAAGTCGTGCTGCTGACGGAATGCTCCATGAGCGACAACGTCGCGGCCGCAGCGCCCGACGTCGATTTCATCCGTCCCTGCAATCTCTGCCCGCATATGAAGCGAATCACGCTCGAGGGCGTCTACGACGCCTTGAAGGAGATGAAGCACGAGGTGGTGATCGCCGAAGACGTGCGCGTCCGCGCCAAGCAGGCGATCGACCGTATGCTGGCGCTGCCGAAGGAAAAGCCGCGCGCCTTTGCAACCGGCCGACTGCCTGTTGCTGTGCAATTGGTCTGATTCGAGCGGCGTTCCGGCATTGACGCCCCCTCCACCGCCGCTCAGATTTCGCGCCAGCCGCCGTCGGGCGGCTGACACGAGGGCGGCGTACAATGCGGAAAATCTTGGTAGCGGCCTTGGCCGCGATGGCGTGCTTTGCCGCGCCGGCGCATGCGCAGACACAGCCGGCGGCGGCGTCATCCTATGCCGGCACCTGGGGCTTCCAGAGCGAAGACTACGGCAACGACGATTACGGCTTGGCGATGAGCGGCGTCGCCGTGATCACCGCCGCGCAAGCCCCCAATCGCTACAACATCAGCTTGCTGACCCAGCAGCAGCTCACCCAGCGCGAATCGGGCGAGACGCACACGTTGGTGGCGCACGAAAATTGTACGGGCGATGCGTCGAACGGGCAGCTTGCGATCACCTGCCAATTGGCCGACCCGCTGCAAAACTATCAGCCGGATTCCTTCCTGCTTCAGCGGGGCGAAAATGGCGATCAATTGGTGGGCGCGCTGACGACGGCGCAGCAAAACGGCGAGACGACTTTCAACCGCGTGCGTTAAGCGGGACGCGCGCATGAGCGCGCGCGATGGAGTTCTCATTGTCGGTGCGGGACTTGCCGGACTTTTCCTGGCGCTGAAGCTTGCGCCGCGCCGCGCCATCGTGCTGAGCCAAGCCCCGCTTGGGCAAGCGGCCTCCTCGGCGTGGGCGCAAGGGGGTCTCGCAGCGGCGCTGGCGCCGGGGGACGATCCAGCCCTTCACGCCAAGGACACCCTCGCAGCGGGCGCCGGATTGGTCGATCCTGCAATCGCGCGTCTGATCGCCGATGAGGGACCGGCGCGGGTTATCGACCTCATTGCGCTTGGCGTGCCGTTCGATCGCACCGGCGATGGAGAATTGGCGCAGAGCCTGGAAGCGGCGCATTCGCGCCCGCGGGTGGTGCGCGTCTCGGGCGATCTTGCGGGCAAAGCCATCATGGATGCGCTGATCGCCGCCGCCCGGACCGCACCTCATGTTGAGATCCTCGAAAGCGCGCGCGCGGTTGGGCTGCTTGTAGACGCCAATGGCGCAGCCTGTGGCGTGCTCGCGCAACGCGCCGAGGAAGAAATGCGTCTCAGTGCGAGCGAGATTGTCCTCGCCACCGGAGGGATCGGCGGACTTTACGCGGTGACCACCAACCCATCGCAGGCGATGGGACAGGGCCTCGCAATGGCCGCGCGCGCAGGCGCGCTGATCGCCGATCCGGAATTTGTGCAATTCCACCCCACCGCCATCGATGTCGGGCGCGATCCAGCGCCGCTGGCGAGCGAAGCGTTGCGCGGAGAAGGCGCCCATATCGTCAATAGCAAGGGCGAGGCCTTCGTCAGCGACCTCGCATCGCGCGACGTCGTTGCGCGCGCCATACATCTCGAGCGGCAAGCCGGCCGAGGCGCCTTTCTCGATGCGCGCCAAGCTATCGGCGAGCGCTTTCCAGATGCTTTTCCCACGGTGTTCGCCGCCTGCATGGCCGCAGAAATCGACCCCCGCATCGCGCTCATCCCAATTGCGCCCGCCGCGCACTATCACATGGGCGGCGTCGTCACCGATGTCTGGGGCCGCACGACCATCGAACGGCTCTCAGCGGTCGGGGAATGCGCCTCGACCGGCGCCCACGGCGCCAATCGGCTGGCCTCGAATTCGCTTCTGGAAGCGGTGGTGTTTGCCCATCGCGTCGCGGAACGGTTGCGCGAAGCAGAGGCGGGCAAACCCAATTTCGCCGCCGCGCCTCACTTGCCGCCGCCTCGCTTAACTCACAACGCCCGTCACGAACTGCGTCAGCTCATGCAAGCCAATGCCGGGGTCGTGCGCGATAGCGCGGGTTTGACCGCGGCGCTCGACCGCATCGAGCGACTCTGCAAAGAAGGCGCCGGCGCATTGCCGCTGATCACGGCGCGCTTCATCGTGTCCGCCGCACTCGCCCGCATCGAAAGCCGGGGCGCCCATTTCAGGAGCGACTATCCCAATGCCTGCGATCCGATCCGCAGTTTCCTCACCCAAGAAGGCCCCGTCGCTGGCGCCGCTGCCTGACGTGGTGCTCGAACCGATCGTCAAACTGGCGCTGCAGGAGGACCTGGGCGTCGCCGGCGATGTAACCACCGACGCGCTGATCGACCCTAAGACGCAAGGGCGCTGGGCGTTGCGTGCGCGCGAAGCGGGCGTGGTGGCGGGGCTTGATGCGGCGACGCTTTCGGCTTGGATGATCGATTCCGAAATCGAATTCGGCGTAGCAGCCGGCGACGGCGAACGCGTGAAGACGGGCGAAATCATCGCCGAGATCGAAGGCTCGGTTCACTCGGTCTTGATCGCCGAACGCACGATGCTGAACTTCATCGGCCGTCTCTCCGGCATCGCCACACTCACCCGCCAATATGTCGATGCGGTCGAAGGCATGGGCGTCATCGTGGCGTGCACGCGCAAAACGACGCCGGGGCTGCGGGCGTTGGAGAAGCGCGCCGTACGCTTGGGCGGCGGCGGCGCACATCGTTACGGCCTCGACGATGCTATGCTGATCAAGGACAACCACATTGCGGCGGCAGGTTCGGTTGCGGCGGCGCTGGAACGCGCGCGTGCGGCGGCAGCGCACCTGACCTGCATTGAGATCGAAGTGGATTCAATCGAGCAACTGAAGCAAGCGCTGCCGCTGTTGCCGAGCGCTATCCTATTGGACAATTTTTCGCTCGCCGATCTCCGCGCCGCGGTGAAGCTGGCGAAGGGACAAACGCTGCTTGAGGCTTCGGGCGGCGTCACCATGGAAAACGTCTTCGCGGTGGCCGAAACCGGCGTCGATGTGATCAGCATCGGGGCGCTTACGCATTCGGCGCACGCCCTGGACGTGGGGCTTGACGCGCTTTAGGCGCGCAATTCGTTGATGATGCCAAACAACAAATGGTCGCGCCACTGGCCGTTGATCTTCAGATAGGCCTTGGCCGCGCCTTCATAAGTGAAGCCGGCCTTCTCCAACACGCGACGCGAGGCGATATTGTCGGGCTGGCAGGCCGCTTCGACGCGATGCAAATCGAGATCGTCGAATGCGTAGCGCACAACCGCGCGCACAGCGGCAGTCGTATAGCCGCGCCGTGCGTAGCGTTCGCCGGCCCAATAGCCGAGCGAGGCGGTTTGCGCCACGCCGCGGCGAACGTTGGAAAGCGTCACCCCGCCGACCAGCGCATCGTCGCTCTCGCGAAACACGAATAGCGCATGGGCGCGGTCGTCACGCGCATCTTCAACGTAGCGCCGGAGCTTATAGCGATAGGCGCCGCGCGAGGTTTCGTCGATCGCCCAGGTCGGCTCCCAGGGGGTAAGGAAAGCGCGGCTGGATTCGCGGATTTCAGCCCAATCCTGGTAATCGCGCGGTTCTGGCTGGCGCACGTAGACGCCCTCGCCGTCGACCCGGCGCGACCCCTCGCTGTCCTTGCGCATCAAAGCCATGGGCTTTTGCTTACGACGCGCCGGAGAAGGCGTCGAGCGCAGCGTGCCCCGCTTTCGGCCCGATGGCGGCCGCGCACACCGGCCCCATCAATGCAGCCGCCGCGAGCGCCTGCACATCTTCCGTGGTTACGCGCTCGATCCTTGCGCGGAGTTCATCGAACGGCGCGAGCCGGTTGCGGAGCAGAATCTGCCCAGCCCGCGCCTCGGCGCGCGCCGAGGGCGCCTCTGCGCCCATCAGCATTTGCGCGCCGGAGACCGCCTTGGCGCGCGCAAGTTCGCCCGCCGTCGGCCCGTGGGCGCCTAGAAGGGCAAGCTGATCGAGCACGATCTCAGCGACGGCCTTCGCGTTGGACGCCGAGCAGCCGGCGTAGACGACAAGACGTCCGTCGTCTTCGAAGACGTCGAGAAAGCAATCGATGGCGTAGACGAGCCCCCGCGTTTCGCGCACTTCCTGGAAGAGCCGCGAAGACATGCCGCCGCCGAAAATTTCGCCGAGCAATCGCGCCGCATAGATCGCCTCGCTCGACGCATTCGGCGCAGGCCACGAGAAGACGAGGTGAGCCTGTTCGAGCTTGCGCGTTTCGCAAACGCGCCCAGCCTGGGCGCGCGCAGGCTCGCGCCGCGGCGTGGGCTTTGTCTTCAGAGCGCCGAAGCGCCGATCGATGGCCTCGAGCACTGCGGCGCGATCGAATGCGCCGGCCACACCGATGATGACGCGTTCGGGCGACAGGTGCGCATCGCGAAAGCCTTCAAGGGTCGCTATACTGAAACGCTCGAGCGTCGCTTCTTCTCCGAGGATCGGCCGGCCGAGCGCCTGGCCGGCATAGAGCGCGCCCTGATGCAGTTCGAAAATGCGGTCGTCCGGCACGTCGAAAGCTTCGCCCCGCTCCTGCGCCACGACCCCCTTTTCCTTTTCGAGATCGCCCAGCGCCCAATGCGGCTCAAATAGGATGTCGGCGATCAGATCGAGCGCGAAAGGGGCCTGCTCGGCGACGACGCGAGCATAATAGGCGGTTCGCTCGTAGCCGGTGGCGGCGTTTATGAGGCCGCCGACATTCTCTATGGCTTCGGCGAATTGGCGCGCGTCGCGCCTGCCTGCGCCTTTGAACGCCATATGTTCGAAGAGATGGGCGACGCCGTTCTCTTCGGCCGTCTCCCAGCGCGCGCCGACGCGCTGCCACACGCCGATGGCGGCCGTGGCGAGGCCCGGCATCGGATCGAGCGCCACGCGCACGCCATTGGACAAAGAGACGAGTTCGAGATCGTTCACGCCGTCAGTCTTGCAGCGGGCGCGGCGGGCGCAAGCTCAATCGCCCGACGCTCGCGTGATAGGCAAAGTAAATCACGATCAACACGAGAGCCAGACCATACCAGGTCAAGGCGTAGCCCAGATGTCGCGCCGGCGGCAGCGCATCGGCGCCGTGCGCGCGGGCGAAGGGATTGGGCGTGGCGCGACCGTCGGCGCCGATATAAGCGCCCGCGATGTAATAGTCGGCGACATTGTCGAGCCCCGCATTGCGTCCCATGGCGGCGAGATCGGCCACGAACCAAAGCCGCTGCAACGGCCGCGGCGGCGGCGCAAACGGGCCAGCCGGCTCGGGCCGGATAGAAGCGCCTGTGATCGGCGCGCCGGTGCGAAGGGCTGCGGGGAAGCGAACCTCATCGGCATGCGGCACTTGAATCTGGGCGATGAAGTCGGCGTCCACGAAGACGGTCGTTGCGCCATATTGCACCGGCGCAAACACCCGCCAGCCCTCTTGATGGGTGTCGGGGCGGACGCCGTTTACAAACTGAATGCCGTCGAGCACGGGCTGATAGCTCGCGATCGTCATCTGCGCGACCGGCTCGTGCGCGGCGCGGCTTTTCTGGACGTATTTGTCCCACTGCCAGCGGCCGAGCACGATGAGCGCCACCAACGCGGCAACCGCAAGCAGCGTCATCAGCGGCAGGGGACGGAAGCGGATCATTCGACGTCCGCGCGCGTGGCTTCTCGCGCCTTATGCTTCCATTGCAGCGCAAACAAGGTCGCCTTGAACGGCGCCAGGAGCGCAAGGCAGAGCGCGACAGCCGCGATCAGCGTCAGCGCCAGAGACATCCAATCGGGCAAATGCAGTCCAAACTGCAGAACAAACAACAAAGGCGCAACGATGGCCCCAACGATCAACACCACGAACACGGCCGGCCCGTCGCCCGCATCGGCCGACCGGAAGTCCGCGCCGCAGACCGGGCAATTTTCGCGCAAACGCAGATAGCTCGAAAACACCCGCCCTCTTCCGCATTGCGGACACCGCCAGCGCAAACCCGCAAGCCCGGGCGAAGGCCCGTCCGTCAATGGCCTTGCATCGTAAGATAGGGGGTCACGTAGACGAAGGTGAAGAGGAAGAGCCACACAACGTCGACGAAGTGCCAATACCAAGCCGCGGCTTCGAGGCCGAAATGCTTGGTCGGCGTGAACTGGCCGGCGAGCATGCGCAGCAAGCAAATGGCAAGGAAGATCGTGCCGATAATGACGTGCGCGCCGTGGAAGCCCGTCGCCATGAAGAAGGATGCGCCATAGACATTCGCCGTCGTGATGGCGCCCATGTTGCCGAAGGCAAAGCCCGCTTCGGGATATTCGACGCCGAACTGGATGTAAGTGAAGCACATGCCGAGCAGCACGGTCAGAACAAGGGCGAAGGTCGCGCCGCGGCGATCGTTCTGTTGCAGTGCGTGGTGCGCCCATGTCACCGTCGTGCCCGAGAGCAACAGGATGAGCGTGTTCATGAGCGGCAGATGGAACGGATCGAATGTTTCGACGTGGGGCGGGGGCCAATGCGCCCAAGCCGCGGTCTCTGCTGCATCCCAGGTCGGCACCACCCAGCCAGCGCGGTGATAATGGTAGATCGCCAGTTCGAAGAATATCCAGAACCAGGCGACGAAGAACATCACCTCGGACGCAATGAAGAGGATCATCCCATAACGCAGCCCGATGTCGACGACCGGCGTGTGATCGCCGGCGCGGCTTTCCTTGATCACGTCGAGCCACCAACCGATGCAGGTGAAAATCAGCGTTGCCGCGCCGATGATGAAGAGCGGCCAATGGCCTCTGCCGAGGAAGAAATTGCTCTCCTCGTGCGGGATGCCATGCATCAAGATGACGCCGCCTGTCGTTAAGAAGAGCGCGCCGATGGAGCCGATAACGGGCCACGGACTTCGATTGACCAAGTGGTAGTCGTGCTTGACGTTGCCGTGCGCCATTTCAGTCCCTCTTTGCCGCCGCTTCTACAAAAGCGGCCGCCAAATGCCAAATTCTCAACCCGCCGGCGCGTTCACCGAACGGAAGTAGGTGTAGGAAAGCGTGAGCGTGTCGATGCCTCGGGTTTCGGGATCGCGCGTAAAATCAGGGTCGACAAAGTAGACGACCGGCAGATCGGCTTCCTCGTGGGGCGCGATGATCCGATCCTGAAAGCAGAAGCACTCGAGCTTGTTGAAATACTGGCCCGCGGAATGGGGCGTGACGTTATAGGTCGCGCGGGCGGTGACGCTCTCGTTGGAATCGTTGCGAACGTGAAAGAACGCCAAGCCAGTTTCACCGATATGCAGCGTCTGCGATGGCTCGTTGGGCGTGAACGTAATCGGCAGGTCGGTGGCGACATTGGTGTCGAAGCGCACATGAACCGTCTGCGCCAGCACGCGCGAAGGCGCCGCACGCGCAACTTGCGTCGTGCCGCCATAGCCGGTCGCCTGGCAGAAGGCGCGGTAGAGCGGCACGGCTGCAAACGCCATCGCCGTCATGGCGAGGACTGCGCCAACGGCGATCGCAGCGGTCGAGACCATGCGCTTGCGGGCCGGATCATTCATGTCGTTGCGCCGGCGACGGAGGCGGCGTGCATGCGTGCGATGGTGACGAAGAAAACCAGCACGCAGAAGGCGACGATGGAAAGCGCGATCACGATGTTGCGCCGCTTGCGAGCGCGCACTTGCTCGGGCGTGAGGACGATCTCGTCATTCATCGCGCCAGCCCATGATCGACGAGAAGTGCGGCAAACAAACCAAAGAGGTAGAAGATCGAGTAGCCGAAAAGCGCCAGCGCCGGCTTGTCGGCCGCTCCGCCCTCGCCGGCTTGCGAATTGAGCACGCGGCGCGCCAGCAAGACGAAGGCAGCGCCGCCGGCGATTGAGAAAGCTGCATAGATCATGCCGCCAAGCCCGCTCAGCACCGGGGCGAAGCCCAGCGGCGCAAGCAGCAACGAATAGGCGAAGATGTGCAGCCGCGTCGATCTGGCGCCGGCGGTCACCGGCAACATTGGCACGCCGGCGGCGGCGTAGTCCTGCTTTTGGAGGAGCGACACGGCCCAAAAGTGCGGCGGCGTCCACACAAAGATGATGGCGACGAGCAAGAGCGGATCAAGCGATAGCGAGCCCGTCTTCGCCGCCCACGCAATTGCCGGCGGCAATGCGCCTGCGAGCCCGCCAATGACGATGTTCTGCGGCGTCGAGCGCTTCAACCACATCGTATAGACGACGGCGTAGAAGAAGATGGTGAAGCCAAGCAGCGCCGCCGCCAGCGCTCCCGCCGCCAACAGCATCGTCATGACCGAAAGACCCGAGAGGACAAGCCCCAGCATCAAGGCTTCTTCTCGGTCGACGCGGCCGGCCGGGATTGGACGCATGCGCGTGCGCGTCATCACCGCATCGATGTCGGCGTCGAACCACATGTTGAGCGCCCCCGAAGCGCCGGCGGCGATTGCAATCGAGACAATGCTTGCAAAGCCCAGCACAGGGTTGTTGGCGCCGGGGGCGCAGACATAGCCCACCAAAGCGGTGAACACGACAAGCGACATCACGCGCGGCTTTAGGAGCGCGAAATAGTCCTTCGCTGTCGCAGGACGCGCATGAATGTAGCCGACGTCAACCACGTGTCTTGCGGTCAGCCCCCTCTAATGATGGGTTTCCGGCTTGATCACCGGAAGCTCGTTGAACTGGTGGAACGGCGGTGGAGACGAGAGCGTCCACTCAAGCGTGGTTGCGCCCTCGCCCCACGGATTGGCGCCCGCCTTGCGGCGAACCAAGAACATCTCGATCAACGTTGCAACGAAGACCAACACGCCAAATGCGGTGATGGCGTAGCCGATCGAGGAAATGCGGTTCCAGTATTCGAACTGCACTGGATAATCGACGTAGCGGCGCGGCATGCCCTGCAGACCGAGGAAGTGCTGGGGAAAGAAGACGATGTTCACGCCGACGAACATGATCCAGAAGTGAAGCCCGCCAAGGACGCCGTTGTAGCGATAGCCGCTCATCTTCGGGATCCAGTAATAGAAGCCTCCGAAGATCGCGAATACGGCGCCGAGCGACAGAACGTAATGGAAGTGCGCGACCACGTAATAGGTGTCGTGCAGCGAGGTATCGATGCCCGAATTGGCGAGCACGACGCCGGTCACGCCGCCCAATGTGAAGAGGAAGATGAAGCCGATCGCCCACAGCATCGGCACTTTGAAGTCGATGGAGCCGCCCCACATGGTGGCGATCCACGAGAAGATCTTGATGCCGGTCGGCACCGCGATGACCATCGTGGCGGCGATGAAATAGGCCTCGAGATCGAGACCCATGCCGACTGTGTACATGTGGTGGGCCCACACCAGAAAGCCGATGAAGCCGATGGCGACCATCGCGTAAGCCATGCCGAGATAGCCAAACACGGGCTTGCGAGAAAACGTCGACACGATTTGAGAGACCATGCCGAAGCCCGGAAGGATAAGGATGTAGACTTCCGGATGGCCGAAGAACCAGAACAAGTGCTGGTACATGACCGGATCGCCCCCGCCGGCCGGATTGAAGAAATTGGTGTGGAAGTTGCGATCAGTGAGGAGCATCGTAAGCGCGCCTGCAAGCACCGGCAGCGCAAGCACCAACAGCCACGCGGTCACCAGCACCGACCATACGAAGAGCGGCATGCGATGAAGCGTCATGCCCGGCGCGCGCATGTTGAAGATCGTGGTGATGAAGTTGATGGCGCCCAGGATCGATGAGGCGCCGGCGATGTGCAGCGACAGGATGAGGAAGTCCATTGCCGGCCCATCGTGATAAGCCGTGCCCGCGCCCCAATTGGTCGAGAGCGGCGGATAGAGCGTCCAGCCGCCGCCGAAGCCCATGTGTTCGCCCGCGCCCGGTGCGAAGAACGAGATCGTCAATAATGTGAACGACACCGGCAGCAGCCAGAAGGAAATATTGTTCATGCGCGGGAACGCCATGTCCGGCGCTCCGATCATGAGCGGCACAAACCAGTTGCCGAAACCGCCGATCATCGCCGGCATAACCATGAAGAAGATCATGATCAGCCCGTGATAGGTCACCGATGCGTCGTAGAGATGCTTGGCGGCGTCGTCGTCGCGGATCCACGGGAAGATGTGATTGACAACCTGGATGCCAGGCTCGGCGAGTTCCGCGCGGATGATCCCCGAAAGCGTTCCCCCAATCAGGCCCGCAATAATTGCGAACACCAGATACATCGTTCCGATGTCCTTGTGGTTGGTGGAAAAGAGCCACCGCGTCGGGTTCCAGAGGCTCGGGCGATGGTCGCCGTGATCGGCGTGACCGGCCGCGTACGCGTGCGTCATGGCTTGGCTCCGTACTCCATTGGGCCGCTCATCGCGGTTCGCCACGTTTGGGTATGATCTTTGCCGGACGCTTCGCCCAGCGTGCGCTGCGCGTCAAAAGGTCCAGCGATTCCATCACGGGTCCGTGTGGGTTCGGCCGACGCCGTTCGTCGCAAATGAAAGCCCCTCTCGTACACGTGAGTTGAGGCCCTGACGCTACATTCATAGCCTTCGTAACGGGAGGTAAAGCCCATATGCGACTGACACTCATAACTAGCGCGTCGCTGGCTCTCGCTCTGCTCGCAACGCCGCTCGCGATGGCTCACGCGAGAAAAACGGTAATCGTCGGCGTGAGCCCGGCTCAGGACTGCTATCTGGGCGTCTCGCAGCACCGCCAGGACGCCGACACCATGGACAAGTGCACCTTGGCGTTGACCGACGATTTCCTGCCCCGGGACGTCCGCGCGGTCACCTACGTGAACCGTTCGATCCTGCATCTGCGCCGCCACGAAAGCCGGCTGGCTTTGGGCGACGCCAATGAGGCGATCGATCTGCAAGGCGCTCTGAGCCAGGACGACGCCGCGCGCGCCTATTTCTATCGGGCGAACGCCAACGAGGACCTCGGCTACAACCGCGCCGCCTACGACGACTACCGGCACGCCGCCGAACTCAGTCCGAGCTGGAATGCGCCGCGTACCGAGCTGACGCGCTTCCAGGTGCGTTGACGCCGACACCGACGCCAACGCCTAGCGCGTATGCGACGCCTGGGCCGGCGCTGAAGCCGGTCGAGGCGTCGTTTGCGTTGTGGTGGAGGGCGCAGCCGCACTGGTAGCGGCCGCAGGCTGCGCTGCGGCCTGCCCAAACGCCATCTGCCCGCCCTGCGAGACAAGCCAGCGATTGAATTCCTCGCGCGGCACAGCGCGCACTTCAATGGGCATGAAGGCGTGATCCTTACCGCAGAGTTCCGAGCACTCGCCGTAGAACATGTGCTCGCCTGGCCCGACAAGATGCGATTCAATCCTGAACCAGCTGTCGTTGACGCGGCCTTGCGTGGCGTCTTCCTTCACGCCGAACGCCGGCACGGCCCAGGCGTGAATGACGTCGTTTGAGGTGATGAGCACGCGCACCGTCGTATCAATCGGCACCACGATCGGATTGTTGGTGGCGAGCAGATACGTGCGCTGGTCGTTTGGATTGGGGTGCGCGGCGTTCCACGCCTCGACGTCCTGGCGCGGCAACAGGATCGAGGTCAGCGACACGTGCTGATCGGGGTATTCGTACTGCCAGAACCATTGATTGCCGGTGACCTTGAGCGTGATCTCGGCGCTCGGCGGAATTCGCTCTTCGCGGAAGATGAGCGGAAATGAGCGCCACGCGATTGCAACCAGGATGAGAACCGGCACTACAGTCCAAATTACTTCCACGAACATGTTGTGCGTGAACTTGCGCGGCGTCGGATTGGCGCGCCGATTATAGCGGATCACAACCCAAAGCAGGAGCGCCAGAACGAAGACCGAAATCGAGACGATGATGACCAGAAGGAAACCGTGAAAGTCGCGGATTTCCTGCATGATGCTGGTCGCGGGAGGCTGAAAGTCGATGGCTTGCGGCGTCGGCTGTCCAAGCCGTTCGTTTTCCGTCGCAAATGCGCCCCCGCCCGCAAGCAGCGCAGCAGCGCTTGCCATCGCAGCGATCAAAGCCCCTCGCTTCACGCTCGCGTCCTCCCTTAAGAATCAGCAGCGGTATGGCGCGGGGGAAAGGCCGAGCCTATAGTCGCCGGGCGCGGCATTTCGACCGCGCCTGACCAAAATGTCACTTCCAAGGTGGGGTGCTAGCATGAGCCGCGCTCGGCTTCCAAGACGCATCCTTGCGGGGTTTCTTCCAGTGGCGATCTTGGTTATGGCGGCGGCGAACGCACACGCGCAGGACCCCAATCGTGAGGCGCAAGCCATCACCGTCGTCGGCAGCGATCCCAACATGCGACGCTGCGCTGCGCTCTCATCGGCGGGCGGCACCCGCGACGGGATGAACGAAGCGTGCACCCGCGGGCGCACCTATCCACGGCCGACCCACGACCACGCCGTCCCAATTAAATCCGAACTCGGCACCCTGCACCCTCGCCCCCACGAAAGCGCACCGGCGAGACCAG
>JACXTT010003572.1_pt1 | contig 23798 bp, 7 predicted proteins | sample 9270951 | NCBI WGS metagenome assembly JACXTT01 (sample SAMN15532306, study PRJNA645909) | rock metagenome | isolation source: weathered quartz diorite | place: Puerto Rico | collected 2017-06-21
GGCCCTCCGTGCCGCGCAGCGTGACGCGCGCGACGTGCGACGGCGCTCCCGCCTCCGGCGGCGCTCCGGTCGGGCGGCGCCCGACGCCCCGGCAGGAGGGCAGCGCATCCAGCCGCACGCTCACGTACTTGTCGTCGAGGAAGACGGCGCCGTTCGCCTCGTCGATGGCGCGCTCGGTCACAAGACCCGTTCCCGGCGCCGTCAGACGGATCGCGAACGACCCGGAGGCGGTGTTGTCGTGCATCGCCTGGAACGCCGCCGGCGCCTCGTCGGCCTCGTACACCCGCGGCGGCGGCACGCGCACGAGACCGCGGGCGATCCAGTCGATCACCTCGCGTCCCTGCTGCGGGTTCCCCATGTGGGTGCCGATGATCTCGTAGTCCGGAAAATAGACGCGCCGCTGCCTCATCCAGACCTGCGGCGCGTACATCGTGTAGGCCCGGGCGCACGACTCGGCGTACACCACCGCCCCGGTGAACGGCCGCACCATGAACAGGTCGGCCGCCAGGGTGTCCTCGGCGCCGCGCGCCAGCACCAGGTCGGGCTGGCCGCGCGTCTCCCCCGCACCCCGCAGCAGCCGCCCGACCGCGGTCGCCAGCGGCTTCAGCGTGAGGGTCTCGTAGCGCTCGTAGCGCGCCGGGTCCCGGTCGCTGTCGGGCATGCGATCGGGCCACTCGAAGCGCGAGCCGCGCTTGAGCGACTCCAGGCTGATCGCCCCCGCCAGCCGCGCGCCGATCGACGGCTCGCGGTTGAGCCAGGCGCTCTGGGCATCGGTGTGCGTGAGCGCGACGGCGCGCCCGCCGCGCTCGAGCGTCGCGCGCAGCGCCTCGAGCCCGGCCGCGTCCCGCTCTCCGCCCGTGGCGGCGCCGTAGTGGACGAGCACGCCCATCCCCGGGCGCAGCCCGGCGCGCTCGAGCATCTCTCCCGGCGGCACCGCCACGACGGCGGGACCGGTTGTCCCACCCGGCGCCGTGTGCGCGGGCCCCCTCCCGAGGAAGCGCAGGCAGTAGCCGCGGAACGCGCCGAAGAACGCCAGGCGTCCTCCGGGGGCGAGCATCTGCACCAGGCGGCCGAACGCCGGGCGCCCCGTGAACGAGATGATCGCGTCCGACAGCAACCCTTCGTTCGCGTCGCGCAGCGCGGCCAGGAGCGGCTCTCCAGCGCTCGCCCAGCCAGGCCACGCCGAGGGTTCGTCGGGGACCGGCGTCCACAGATGCCGGACGCGCGCCTCGTTGCGGTCCAGGAAAGCCGCCGCGCCCGCCGCGATCGCGCGCCGCCCGCGCTCCGGGTCGCCGACGATGCCGACGATCCGGGCGCCGAGGGTGGCGCCGATCTCGAGCGCGTGGCTGCCGGTGCCGCCGGTCGCCCCTTCCACCAGGAGCCGCTGGCCGCGGCGCAGCTCGAGCTTGCGCGTCAGGGCGCGGTAGACGGTGACCAGGTTCAGCATGAACGACGACGCCTGCTCGAGCGTCAACCCTTTCGGGACCGGCAGGAGCTGGGTCGCCTGCAGGCGGTCGAACGGCCGCAGCGTCCCGCCCGGCGTCTCGAACCCCTGGATCTCGAAGCCGGCGTGCATGGCGTCCTCGGACACCTTCGGATCGAGCAGGCGATAGGTCGCCGGGAAATTGATCGCCAGCTGGCCCGGCGCGAACAGCCCCTGTCTTTCGACCTCGCGTCCGCACCGGACGACGCGGCAGACCGCGCCGCTTCCGAGAACGTGGTACGGCTGGCGGTGCCACTCGAACGGCGACGCCGGGTCGGCGAGGAGGGCGTGCAGGACGTTGTGCGTCGAGCCGGCGAACAGGTTCTGCACGATCACCTCGTTCGCCTCGGGCGCGCGCGGCACCGGCTCGATCACCCGCACCATCGCCCTCTCCGGCACCCCGTGCATCGGCCGGCCGTGGACGTCGCGCACCATGGCCCACGCCTCCTGCACCACGGGCAGCGGATCGAGACCGGGCCGGAAATCGGTCCGCCCGAGCGCGTAGGTGTCCTCGGGCGCGGCGGCGCAGGGACGGTACGCCGGGAGGGTGGATCGTGAGGCGTCGCCCGCGGCACCCGCGTCCGCGGGGGCGGGGTCCGCCGCCGGCGCGGCGATGCCTTCGAGGTCCAGCTCGCGGCGCCGCCCGACCGCCAGCAGGATATCGAGCAGCACGCCGATCTGGTCGACGGTCGCGACGCTCCCCAGACGGATCGTCCGCCCCTGGCGGATCACGGGTGGGAACAGCCCGCCGAGCGCCTCGCGGTCGGCGGCGAGCAGGCTGCGGCGCAGACCACCGTCGCGCAGCCGCTCCAGGATGTTCCCCAGGGTGTCGCGGTCGAGCGCCGCGGCGTACTTCAGGAACCGCCGCAGGATCTTGCCGCTCTTGGTGGTCGGCAGGGCGGGCACATAGAAGATGAAGTCGGGCGACGGCGCGACGTGGCTCCCCTTCGCCGCCGCCACCGCCTCGCGCAGCTGGTTGTCCAGGAGTCCGACGACGTGCTCGCCCTGGCGCAGCATCACGAACAGAACGGGGTTGTCCCCCTTGATCTCGGCCGGGATGCCGATCGCCGCCACGTTCGCGACCGCGGGATGGGCGCGCACCGCCCCCTCGATCTCCTGCGTCCCCACGCGGTGGCCGCTGACGTTCAGGACCTCGTCGTCGCGGCCCAGGAAGGTCAGCGAGCCGTCGTCGTTCTGCACCGCGGCGTCCCCGGTGTTGTGCCAGCCGGGAACGTCGGCGTGATAGATGTCGCGGAACAGCGGGTCGGTCCTCCAGTCGCCTCCGGCCGCTTCGCCCGACGCCGTCCTATCCGCGCCGCTCGCCCGCGCTTCGGGCGGGCGCGCCCAGGTGCCGCGCGCGATACCGGGGTTGTGGCGCACGAAGAACGTTCCTCTCTCCCCCGCGCTCGCGCGGCGCGGAGGCACCGGGTTCCCCTCGTCGTCGCGGATCACGAACACCCCCAGATCGGCCCACGGCAGCGGGCGGGCCGAGGCGTCCGCCGATTGGGGGCAGGCCGACGGGGAGGCGCCGGTCTCCGGGCCGCCGTCCTCGGTCCGCCACCAGCAGTTCTGCATCGGACCGATGTGCGCCTCCCACCAGGCCTGCACCGCCGCGTCGAGCGGCTCGGCGCACGAGCACGAGGTGTAGCGGCGGTCGTCGCGCACGCCGGCGGCGCTGCGGGCCGCGCCGCCGGCGCCGCCACGCCAGTGCAGGCTGGACAGATCGTGCGAGCGGATAGGCTCCGGGTCGTCCCCCATCGCCGCCCGGATCCCGGTGACACCGGTCTTCAGGAAATGGACGCGGTGGCGCTCGATCGCGCCCCACAACCGATCCTCGCTCGGGACGAAGCCCGCCAGGACGCTGGTCATGCCGTACACCAGCGGTCCCCAGCAGGCGAACGACTGCCCGGTGATCCATCCCGGATCGGCGACCGTCAGGATGCGCTGATCGCGGTGCAGCCCGAACACGACGCGCAGCAGGAACGGCAGGCGGGCGAGATACCCGCCGTGCGTGTGCACCACGCCCTTCGGCTTCCCGGTGCTGCCCGAGGTGAACATGACGAACAGCGGCTCCTCGGCCGCCATGGACTCCGGCTCGGCCGTCGTCCCCTCGCCGCCCGCCAGGAACTCTTCGTACGCGATGTCCCGCCCATCCACCCAGCCGGCCTCGCTGCGCGTTTCGAGACCGCGCAGCACCACGACCTTCTGAACCGGACCGACGTACTCGTCCAGGCGCGCCGCGAACTCGCGCAGCACGTGCTGGAGATCATCGGTGAGGACCTCTTCCTCGGGGACGACCTCGCCCGACTCGCGGGCCGCCTGGCGATCCAGGAGCGCCGTCGCCCGGTCGATGCGATCGATGAGCGGCCTGGCGTCGGCCCGATCACCATCGGCCTCCGGCGAAAGGAGCGTCGCCAGCCCGTCCGGCGAGGACCTCTCCCCCGCCGGCGCCGTCGCGACCCCGCGCGACGCGGGCGCCGTCCGAGCCGGCGCCGGCGTCTCCCCGTCGGCCGCGGACGTCGCCTCGCCTCCGGCCAGAGCGCGCGCCAGGAGGGCGCGCGCCGCGCGCTTCTCCATCGTGATCTTGTCCGCGAGGTGCTCGCGGTAGCGCGCGACCACGAGGCCGTCCGGATCGGCGCCGCGGGCCGCCAGCACCTCGGCGGCCATCGCGATCGCCCGACCGGCCGGGATGAAGTCGCGCAGCGCCGGGTCGACGAAATCGCGCTTGTACTGAATCGCCTCGCCCTTGCGGAACGCGCCGTCGACCGTCACCAGGACGCGCGCCGCCATCACGTGGAGCCGATCGCTCAGCTCCTCCCGCGCAAACCCGGCGAACACCGGGTGATAGATCGCGCCGATGCGCGCCGCCGCGAGCTGGACGGCGTAGGTCTCGATGACGTTCGGCATGTAGAGGACGACGCGGTCGCCCCGGCGCACGCCGAGCGCCCGCAGGGCCGCGGCGCAGCGCTCGACATCGCGCAGCAGCGCGGCATAGGTGATCGATTTCTGCTCCACAGGCCGGCGCTCGGAGTCCAGGCGGTCCCCTTCCCAGATGAAGGCGGGCTCGTCGCCGCGGCCCCGCCCGACCCAGCGGTCGAGCGCCTCGACGCTGGCGTTCAGGGTCCCGTCGCCGAACCAGCGCACGCACGGGAAGGTCGACTCGTCGTACCCCTCGAGCGGCGGGCGGATCCAGTCCAGCTCCTGCCGTGCGATCTCGATCCAGAACGGGTCGCGCGCCAGGCGCGCGGCGTGACGCAGAAGGGTCCAGCCGGCCTTCTCCTGAAACAGCGCCCGATGCACCCCGAGCGGCTCGGCCGCCGACGGGAAGACCGGCGGGCGCTTTTCCTGGAAGGCGCGCACCCCCTCGGCGAAATCGGGAAAGCGCAGGAGGGCGGTGGCGAAGAGATATTCGACCGCCAGCGCCAGAGCGCGCGGCGTGCGGTGATGCTCATCATCCAGCCAGGTCGTCTCGAGCTGCGAGCGATCGAGCGCCCCGCGGAGATCGCTCAGCCACTCCGAGGCGCGCGCGGAGCCGCCGGCAGCGCTGCTCCCGTTCCCCGGCCGCGCCAGATCCTCGTAGTCGAGACGCAGCAGCAGGTCGGAGGCCCAGATCGAGACCGGGCTGCGCCGGCCGATCCCGTCCAGGGTCTCCCGGGCCCAGTCGCGCTCCTCGGTGTCGCCGGCCGCACCGGCGGCGCGCTCCAGGGAGGCGACGATGTCAGGCGGCGTGGGCCGATCGAAGTGACGGCGCGCGCAGCGGATCCTCAGGTCGTCGGCGCTCCGGGCCGGGCGCTGCGACCAGCGGCCCTGCGTGGCCGGAACGCCGCCGCCGACGCGGGCGTGCAGGAACGTGACGCCGGCCGATCCGTTCACCCTCGGCCCGGTCTCGCCACGCGCCGCCCGCCCCAGAGAATCCAGGAGTGGCTCAATTTCTTCGGGAGCAACCAGCGCGTCGGCGAAACCCCAGCGCAGGGCCTCCTCCCCGCTCCATGTGCCCGCCGTCCACGCGAAGTAGCGCGCCAGCGCCGGGCCGAGACGCCGCTTCAGCTCGTAGGTCGCGCCCACGTCGGTCAGGAAGCCGAGACGCGATTCCGGCATCGCGAAGCGCGCCCGGGTCGTCGCCACCATGTAGCCGCCGAAGGCCAGCCCCAGACCGCCACCCATCGTGACTCCGTCGGCGATCACCACCAGCGGCACCCGCAGGCGGGCCAGCCGCAGGTCGAGGGCGCACTCGCGAGCCAGGAAATGATCCGCCGCGGGCGTCCCCGCCTCGACCGAGCGCAGGAACGCCTTGACGTCGGCGCCGGCGCAGAAATGATCTCCCTCGCCGCGCAGCACCACCAGACGGACGGACGGGTCGCCCTCGATCCGGTCGAGCTCGGCGTGCAGCGCCTTGACCATCCCGATCGTGAGCGCGTTCCGGGCCGCGGGCCGCGCCAGCGTCAGGGTGGCCACACCCTTCTCGACCCGGCGGCCGATCGCCAGGAGACCCGTCCTGCTCCCTCTCGATTCCAGCCGGTGCTCTTCGAGCATCGCGCCCCTTCGCCCTGCTCCGGGAACGACGGGACGAAATGCCCGCTTGCGACGCCGACTCTCTGACTCTTCAGGCTGGAAGTGAGGGAGAGGTGTCTGTTCCCGGGACCGGGATCAGCTTACGGATACGGACGGAACGGAGGATCGTGCCGAAGCGTGCAACAGGCGCATCAACGACTCCCGTACAACAACGTAGGGTTCCAAGTACGGCGAGAGCGCGCGCCTGTCAACGACAATCGCGCGCGCGATCTCGCTTTTTTCCTCTCGTTTGCCGTACGGTGGAACAGCGCTTCGTTCTCAGCGCCTGCGCATGCCGGTGCCGACCGACTCCGGCTGTCCTTCGGTGCCCGGGCAGCCCCCGGCGCACGAGGCCGGCTCCTCCGGCAGCGGCACCGACTCCGTGCCGCACCCGCTCATCCCGTGCGCATCGCGGTATTGCACCAGGTAGAAGAACGCCTGGCCACATGCCGGCAGCAGTGGCCCGCCATCGATCTCCGCCGCGCTCTCCGTCCACGTGTTCTGCATCAGCAGCCGTCCCGGCACCCGGACCGCCCCGAGCGTGATCTCTCCGGTTCCCACGCGCAGGTTTGCGAGATCCCCCGCGATCACGTCGTACGCCTGAGCCCCGGTCACTGCGTTCCAGTACAGATGCGCCATGCCCGGCAGGCTCCCCGATTCCAGGTGGATCAGCACCGGCTCCGGTCCCTCCCCCAGGTCGTGCGGCACCCGCACCAGGCTCGACGCCGACACCGCGTTTCCCGAGCCGTCCGTCGCGGTGTAGCTCAGCTCGTAGGTGCGCCCCGGCCCGTCCCCGGAGCGCTCCGCCCGCAGCAGGATCTCCTCGTCCGGAGTGCCGATGTCCGCCCCGGTCACGTCCCCGGTGGTCCTTCCATCGCCGTCTCCAGGCGCGTCGTCCGGCTCGCTGCTCACCGCCGCGATCAGCCGCGCTGTCGCCGTCGGGTCGCACCGGTCGCTCACCTGCAAGAGCGGGTGCACCGCGACGAGACGGTGATTCGGAGGCCAGAGCGTCGTCTGGTCCGTCGCCAGCGTCAGCGTCGGCGGCGTCGTGTCGCGCACGCTGACGACCGTCTGCGCCGTTTCCGTCGCCCCCTGCTTGTCGGTCACGCGCAGCCCGACCGTGTGCGACCCGAGAGACAGCGTGACGCTCAGCATCGGCCCTGTCCCCAGCGTGCGCTGTGTGGGCTGGCCCGGGTTCTCGAGCCATTCGTACGACGCAATGTCGTCGTTCGTGCCGGGAGACGAATCGGGGTCGGTCGACCCGCTGGCGTCCAGGACGAGCGCCCCCCCCGCGGGGCTCGAGCACTCCACCCTCGATGCGGCCGCGATCACGGCGCGTGGTGGTGCGTTCACTCCGATGAAGCGCAGCGTCGATTCCCCCTGGTACAAGAATGTCTCTTGTGCTGATATCGGGATCGTTGTCCCGTCGGTCACGGTGACAACCAGCCGATAGACCTGTCCCGCTCTCAACCGGGAAATGTCGAGTGGCGCAGGCAGACCGAATCCGAACTCCGCTTGCAACACCCGCACCTCGCCGTTTCCTGTCAACCGAATCTTCGCGCTGTCCATGCTTTCGATTTGTAGATCGAGCCCGCTCGATTGCGCTCCGACCCTCCGAACACAAATCGATATCTGGTTCGTCGCGACGGAAAGATCGATGAACGTCTCGAAGCTCGACTCGGGGTGATCGCAAGAACCCAAAGCGATAAGGTAGTCCGGCATTGAATCGACGCATCCCAGCGTGCTGTCGATATCGAACAGGAGTGGCACGCCGATCGCGCCATTCGAGTAGCCGATCCCTTCGCCGATAACCCCATCGGGGAAGTAACCCTCCCTGCAATCGTTGCCCACCAGCGCATCGTGCAACACGAAGTCCAGAGCCGTGCCGGTGAGGATCTCAACCGAGCCGTGGAGGCGATCGTCTTGCGGATCAGTTGCGACCATGGTTGCGGCGAGCGTTGATTCGTTCACCTGACGAATACCGGACAGCACCAGCCCGGGCTGGCAAGCATCTCCTGAGCCGTCGTGATTGGAATCCTCCTGGCCCGGGTTCGCGGTCGCGGGACAATTATCGCAGCCATCACCAAAGCCATCCTGATCCGTATCGAGCTGAGACGTGCTATTCAGGGTTGGGCAATTGTCGCAGTCGTCTCCTACGCCGTCGGAATCCTGGTCCGCCTGAAGCGGGTTGGCGAGCGAAACACAGTTATCGCAGGCATCCCCGACGCCATCGGCATCCCGGTCCTCCTGACCGGCATTGGCGACCGTCGGGCAATTGTCGATGTCCTGGCAGCGACCGTCGTGATCCCGGTCATTGAAGGGATCGGCCGGACAGGGGTCACAGGCGTCCCCCCCGCCGTCATGATCACTGTCCATCTGATCCATGTTGGCGGTGTCGGGACAGTTGTCGCATAAGTCGCCCCGTCCATCTCCATCCGCGTCGGCCTGCTGCGGATTCGGGATTGAGGGGCAGTTGTCGCAGGCGTCCCCAATGGCGTCCGAGTCCGAGTCCTCTTGGAATGGGTTGGATATGCCGGGACAGTTGTCGGGGGAACAGACTGGATTCTCGCGTCCTGGATCCCCGTATCCGTCATGGTCGGAATCGGTGCAGCCATCGCACGCATCTCCGAGTCCATCCGAATCAGTATCGGTCTGCGCCGGGTTATAGATCGTCGGACAGTTGTCGAGCGTGCAGGTGTTCGTCGCATACCCGGGATCGCCGAAACCGTCTGCATCGCCATCGGTGCAGGTATCGCACGAGTCTCCGACGCCATCTCGATCAGCGTCCGCCTGCGACGGGTTTGAGACCGCGGGACAATCGTCGCAGGCGTCACCGACTCCGTCTCCATCCGCGTCCTCCTGCAGTCCATTCGGTACGATGGGACAGTCGTCGGTGGCGCACGTGTTCGCAGGGAAGCCCGGGTTTCCGAACCCGTCACCATCCGTGTCGGTGCAGGGATCGTAAGGGTCGGGGATCCCGTCTCGATCGGCATCCGGGATTCTCCCCAGGTTGGGAAGAATGAGCACGGTATCGGCCTGAGCCACTGCAAGGTCGATTCTGCCATCGCCGTCAAGGTCTGCCGCGGAAAGGGCCACGGGGCCCTTCTGAAAATCGCTCTGAACCGCAAATCTCGCTTGCGCTGCGAATCCCGGGTCGCCCCTGTTGAGATAGGCCGAGACATCACCCGAGGAAAGATTGGCGACGACGAGGTCGTCCATTCCATCCTGGTTCAGATCGGCTAGTACCATCGCATCGGGAGACCTTCCGGCGGCCTCGATTTGGCGCAGCACGAAGCTGCCGGTTCCAAGTCCTCGATAGATGTACACCTCGTTCAAGAGGCGGTACGATACGGCCGCATCCGGCTTGCCGTCTTTGTCGAAGTCTCCCGCCACAACCCCGCTGGGGCCGACGCCATACAACATGAACGGGATCAGGTTGAAAGTGCCGTCACCTCGGCCCAACGCCACCGTCACGTTGTTGGCCCCCATGTTCGCGACCAGAAGATCGTCCCGCCCATCGCCATTGAAGTCCGCGACAGCGATCGACCTGGGATCTTGCCCAGTCGTGAACGTGCTCGTTGCGGCCATTGTCCCGTCGCCTCTACCAAGGAGGATGGAGACCGTGTCCGGGACGGTATCCCCGAACGTTCCGCCATTCGCGACAGCAAGATCCAGCCGTCCGTCGGAATTGAAGTCAGCAACCGCAATGTGGATCGGACCGTCCCCGACCGGAGCCCGTTTTTCTGGCGCGAATGTGCCGTCTCCCCGTCCCAGCAGAATCGACACGTCGTCCGATCCGGTGTTGGCAACTGCGAGGTCAGGGAAGCCGTCTCCATTGAAATCCCCGTGGGCGACGAACCCCGGCCGGTGACCGACCGCGAACCTCGCGGGTGGACCGAAACCCCCGCCAGCCGCACCGAGGAGGACATGGATCTCGTCGCTCACGGAACGTGCCAGCGCCAGGTCGAGAAAGCCGTCACGGTTGAAGTCGGCCACCGCGATCGACGTCGGCTGATCTCCTGCCTGCACCTTGCGGGCGGAAATGAACGTCCCGTCGCCTCTGCCGAAAACGACCATGACGCCATTGGCGTACCCTTCGGGGAAGAGAGCGTCCATGACTCCGTCCCGATCGAAATCGCCGACCAACACGCCTTGAGCGAGGGGGCCGTCGAGGAAATTGTCGCTTTGACGAATCGTCCCATCGCTCTGGCCCAGCATGACGGTGGCGCCCGAGCCGAGATCGGCCGCGAGAACGTCGCCTCGACCGTCGGAATTGAAGTCGGCGGTCGCGAGGCCGCTGATGTTGTATCCTGCCCGGGTCTTGCCGCGAAACACGAAGGTTCCGTCCCCCTTCCCCTGCCACACGTAGAGATCGCTCTGATCACTCGTCACCAGATCCTTCTTTCCATCGGCATCGATGTCCAGAATCACGGCGGCTCTCGGTCCGAACCCGGCGGGATCGGAACTGAATGAATTGGTAAACCGTCCGCCGCCCACGCTCCGCAAGACGACGACCGATCCTCCGTAGTTTGCGACAGCGATGTCGTCCATCCCGTCCGCGTTGAAGTCACCGACGGCCAGCCCCGATCCCCTCGACGCGAACATGACCGTCACCGGGGCGGAGAAGCCACCCTGGCCGTTTCCCCTCAGGACCATGACTGCATTCCCGATGAGCACAAGATCCATCCGCCCGTCGCCATCGACGTCGCCTGCGGCCGCAGCGCTCGCGCCGCCGGTCCCCAGGATGGTCGGCGCGGTGTCGAATGAGCCGGCCCCATTCCCCAATAACACGTAGACTTTCGAGGTGTCGTCCCCCACGACGAGATCCGTACGATGGTCTCCGTTGAAATCGGCCGCCACAATCCATCGGAGATTGCCCCCCAGAAGGATCTCATCCGCGGACGCAAGCACACGATCTTGATTCCCCACAAGAACCGAGACGTACGATTCGTTCACTACCGCGACGTCCAACCTGCCATCGCCGTTGAAATCGGCGACGGCCGCCGCCGCTGGGACCCTCGTTCCGAACACCGGGGCCGGGAACAACACGTACGACGGATCGCAGGCGTCGCCTCTTCCGTCCAGATCCTCATCGGTCTGGGCAGGATTCGCGATGAAAGGACAGTTGTCCACTGGACAGGTCTGAGCCGAAAACCCGGGGTTGCCGAATCCGTCTCCGTCCGGATCCGTGCATGCATCGCAGGCGTCACCCGTCCCATCGGCATCGGAATCCTTCTGTGCCGGATCGAACGCCGTGGGACAGCGGTCGCAGAGATCACCCACGCCATCGTGGTCGGTGTCGAGCTGATCGGAGTTCGGGATCGCGGGGCAGTTGTCGAGATCGCCGCACACCCCATCGCCGTCGGCGTCGTTCATGGCATCGAGCGGACAGGGATCGCAGGCGTCGCCAAGACGATCGTCGTCCGCATCCGACTGATCCGGATTCGGCGTCGACGGGCAATTGTCGGCGGCACACGTGTTCTGCCCGAAGCCGGGGTCACCGAATCCGTCCCGATCCGTGTCCATGCAGCTGTCGCACGCGTCACCGATACCGTCCCCGTCCAGATCATCCTGGCCCGGATTCGGGATCGTCGGGCAGTTGTCAACCCTGCAGCCGGTGTTGGGAGCGCCTGGATCGCCGTAGCCGTCCCCGTCACGGTCCGTGCAGGCGTCGCAGGCATCCCCCTGGTGGTCGCCGTCGGCGTCTTCCTGACCCGGATTCGCGGTGGCGATGCAATTGTCGCAAGCGTCGCCGACCCCATCGCCGTCACGGTCTTCTTGTGAGGAGTTCGGTGTCAACGGGCAATTGTCGACGGGGCAGGTATTCGCCGGGAAGCCCGGATCGCCAAGACCGTCGTGATCCTTGTCGGTGCACGTGTCCCTGTCGTCAGGGATGCCGTCATCATCGGCATCGTTGATGACGAGCGTGGTCTCATCCTGGTGGAAGAAGACTGCCTGCCCCTTCAGCGGCGCCGTGTTTCCGTCGGTCACGCTGATCGTGAACGTGTAGGTGGTCTGGCGTCGTAAGGAGGAAATATCCTGCCGCTCGGGCAGCCCGGCGTCGAACTGGACATGCAGCGCCGAGGCAGCGGACACGACTCTCAAGACGATATGTTCGGAATCGAACGTTTCCGGGAACACGGTCCAGCCGCCCGAATTCGCATCCGCGGGACGCAAGCAGAGTGGCTGTCCGAGTCGCACCAAGACCCCACCGCCCTGCACATAGCGCGTGACATCGCATGCCCCCTCCCAGAACAAGAAATCACCGACCCCGTCGCCGCACGACAGGAAGGTATCGATGTCATACAGGATCGGTTCCAGGTATGGGCTCACGAAGTATCCGATCCCTGGCCCCGTCGTTCCATCGGGTCGATAGGCGTTCCCTGGAGTCATCAGATAATCGCAGGATAATCTCGCATCGCCCGGATTCGGAATCGAAACCGACGAGGTCTCGAAGAAGTCCAGCGCGCCACTCATAGGATCGTTCTGCGGATCCGATAGCGGGATGGTCATTTCGAGATTCTCCCCGCCATCCTCGCGAATCTCAATCGCTCCCAGGCTCGGCTGGCACGCGTCTCCCGAACCGTCCGCATTCGAATCCCTCTGATCGGGATTGGCGGCCGTCGGACAGTTGTCGCAGAGATCTCCGCGACCGTCGCCATCGGAATCCTGTTGGTCGGGATTGTATCGTCCCGGGCAGTTGTCGACGTTCTCGCAATGACCGTCGCGGTCATAGTCATTGGTGGGATCCAGCGGGCAGGAATCGCATGCGTCGCCGGAGTTATCGTGATCGGAGTCCGTCTGGTCGGGATTGGCGACGCCCGGACAATTGTCGAGCGGGCAGGTAGTCACCGGGTAGCCCGGGTTCCCGAACCCGTCACCATCCGTGTCCGTGCACGTATCGCACGCGTCCCCTATCCCATCATGATCGGCGTCCGCCTGATTCGAGTTCGGGCGGTAGGTGCAATTGTCGATGGGGCACGTGTTGATGGGATACCCGGTATCGCCATAACCGTCGCGGTCGGTATCGGTGCACGTGTCGCAGAGATCTCCCAGTCCGTCGTGATCGGCGTCGTCCTGCGTCGGGTTGTAGAGGCCGACGCAGTTGTCGCACGCGTCGCCGACGCCGTCGCCGTCCGCGTCCGCCTGGGACGGGTTGGGAATCCTTGGACAGTTGTCCTGCGGGCAGATGTTCCCTGGGAAACCGGGGTCGCCGTAGCCATCTCCGTCCCTGTCGGTGCAGGCGTCGCGGGAATCGGGGGTCCCGTCCCGGTCATTGTCCGGAAATGGACCCTGATTCAGCAGGATCGAAAAGAGTCCGGTCCCGGACGATGCCACGGCGACATCGCGACGGCCGTCGGCATTGAAATCGCCGACCGCCAGGAAGCTGGGACTCAGGTTGACGGGGGCGATCAGAGCGGGTGCAAACAGATCAAACCCTGTGTGGATGGTCGGATTCTGAGTGGCAAAAGCCACGTTACCGAGCGCCCGGTCGACCACGGCGACGTCATCCAGTCCATCGCCGTTGATGTCGTCCACACGCGCCGTGAGTCCGGGGCCTCCGCTGTAGGCGGTGGCGATCGGGCTCACATAGCCTTGTCCATAACCCTGAAAGATTTGAACGCTGTTGAAATATTGAGACGAGCCGCTCAAGGCGATATCGGAGTGGCCATCGTGATTGAAGTCGCCAACCGCAATCGACATGGCGCCAAAGCCGGAATTGGCGCCATAGTACATCATGATCCGCGAGAAGAACGTTCCGTCGCCGTAGGCCTGGACGAGCACGATCGCCCGAGCCGACGCATCATTCACAACGATGTCGGGGAATCCGTCCTCGTTGAAGTCTCCTATCCCCATGCCGCTGGGATAGTCGCTCGCATGGACGGTCGCGGCCCGTTCGAACCCGCCATCTCCCCTGCCGAAATAGACCCGAACCTCGCCTCTCAGACACGAGCAGCGCCCCAGGACGACGAGGTCATCCTTCCCATCGTGATCCAGATCGGTGGCCTTGACATCGACGGTGCTGAAAGGATCGTCGGGGGGAACAACCACCCGGCCCTGGGCGAACGTTCCGTCCTCGTTTCCAGTGAATAGAGTGATGCCCGCCCCGGTCGCGACGACCAGATCCGCGTGGCCGTCACCGTCGAAGTCGCCTTGGTCGAGAGCGAGCACGGGTCCACCGGCATCGTAGCTCGCGGATGGCGCGAACGTGCCGTCGCCATGACTCAGGAGGACCGAGACGTCCGGCGACTCCCCGAGTCCGAAGGCCAGGTCGTCCGCACCATCGGAGTTGAAGTCGGCGGCGACGATCGCATTGACCGAAGCCATCACCGAGTAGACGGGGAAGGACGAAAAGGTTCCGTCTCCCTTGCCGGTCAGTGTGCACACGGACGTCTTGGCAGGCACGGCCAGATCAGGCACGCCGTCGCCGTTGAAATCGCCGAGACCGACGACCAAGGTCGGATTGGACCACGGCAGCGACAACGACTGCATCGGCTCGAGCGAACTCCGCCCTCCGCCGCGGAGGATGACGATTTTGGTGAAGCCACTTACGAAGCTGGGGAGCACCGTGACCAGAAGATCAGGGTTTCCGTCGGAATCAATATCCGCGACCGCCAGAGCAGTGAGGACGGGCCCGACGTCATACGACTGAGTCGTCCCGAAGGAACCGTCACCGTACCCAGGGTAGAGGAGCAACGTGCCGGAGGAGTGGGCGACCACCAGGTCCACTCGCTCGTCGTGATTGAAGTCCGCCGCGACAACGGCGACCGGCGTGCCGCCGGCCAGCCGGCGGACTTCCGGTTGGAAGGTGCCATTCCCCAGGCCGAGAAGGATTGAGATATCGCCTGATCCTTGGTTCGCTGTGACGACATCGACGCGACCGTCGCGGTCGAGGTCGGCGACCGTCAGGGCCGAGGGATAGTTGCCCACCGGATAGGAACCGGTCGGGATGAAACCGCCCGTGCCGAGCGCCACAAAGGACTGAATCCGATTCCTGTTGCCCTCCGCCACCACAAGATCCGGGACATGATCGCCGTTGAGATCCGCAACCGCCACCGTGGTGGGCACGAGCCCCGTGACAATCGTCTGCCTGTCCAGGAAAGTACCATCCCCACGCCCCGCACGCATGTACAGTTCGTTCGACATCGGGTCTCTGAAGATAAGGTCCGGCATCGCATCGCCACTGAGATCCGCCACCAGCAGGAGGCTTGCGTCATTTCCAAGTAGCAACCGTGAAGCAAAGTCGAATCGCCGGTCACCGTGGCCCAGGAAGACTTCCAGAAGAGTCGGCTGGAACGGTGCCGTATCGATGACCAGAAGATCCAATCGTCCGTCGCCGTTCAGATCGCTGGTCAATACGGTGTTGACGTCACCCGACGTCGTGACGATGCCGGCGAACAATGGATCGGCTCGGACGGATTCGGGGCCCCAGAGGAACAGCACGAGGCCGCACAGGACCAAGAACGAGATCGCGTTCCGGCTCGTCGACAGTGGTGGCTTAGCGTTGCGCCAGCGGAGACTTGCGGTGTCGTTGTCCGGACGTCCCAGGAGGAGTCGAAGTCGTGACGTCATGAGGGCCCGGACCGACACCCCCGCAGGGAGAAGGACTCTTTAAAGAGGATCTGGGTTTAACTGCTCTCTTATATACGACTAAGGAGGCTGGGGTCAAAGCAATATTCGCAGTCCATCGACTCTTCGCGTCTTCGAAGTGTGCGCCGGGGCGGGTCCGGGGGGCGATCGCAGCGATCAGCACGCACACCCTCTCTGCAGGACGCGCAAGAACAGTCGCCACCGACGATGTGTGCTCATGCTTCTGGCAGCAGGATCGCGACGGTTGTGTCAATGACGACACGCTGATCGCCAGACTGTGTAGACACCGGACCTGGCTGGATCAGGAGACTACCGCACGACCGCCGAAACAGCTCGGCGATCGGAGGCTTCTCCGCCCGGCGTTTCCTCGACGTGCTGGTCCGAAGCGACCGCGAGATCGTCACCATGCCGCCCGCCGTTCCCCCCGATCCACCGGTGCACCCACGGCAGCAGGAAGTAGGCGGGGACCGCGAGCAGAAAGGTCAGCGTGAAGAAGGTGGGATAGCCCCACACGTCCGCGATCCTGCCGCCGATCGGGGCGACGAGCGAGCGGGGCAGGGCGTAGAGAGCGGTGAGCAGCGCGTACTGCGTGGCGGCCTGGCGCTTGTCGCTGATGCGCATGAGGAACGACAGGAAGGCGGCCGTCACGAGACCGGCGCCGAACGACTCGGCCATCGAGACCGCGTACAGGTACGGCCGGCCGAGGCTGTACCGGGCGACGAGGGCGTAGCCGAGATTCGGGAGCGCCTGGGCGATGCCGAGGATCCAGAGCCCCTTGAAGATTCCGAAGCGCGAGGTGAACAGGCCGCCGAGGAGGGCGCCCAGGATGCCGAGACCCATCCCGAGGTTGGTCGAGATGGTGCCGATCTCGGCGGGCGTCATGCCGCGGTCGAGCCAGAACGGTTTGATCATCGGACCCATGGCGACGTAGTCCATCCGGTAGATGAGGACGAACGTGAAGATGGCGATCGACCCGGGACGGCTGAGGAACGCCAGGAATCCCTGGGCCCACTCGCGCGGTCGCTGGTGCACGACCTGGACGCTGGGGGCGGCGAGCGCCGCGACCGCCATGGCCACAAAGGCCAGCGCCAGGGCGAGGAAGACCCAGGTCCATCCCAGCGGCTCGACCAGGTACATGGTCGCGCCGCCGCTGACCAGCACGCCGAGACGATACAGGCCGGCGCGCAGACTGTTGATCGTCCCTTCCTCGCCCTTGGCGGCGATGCCGACGCTGAAGGCGTCGATGGCGATGTCCTGCGTCGCGGAGCAGACGGTGAAGCCGATCAGCAGCATCCACAGGAGCAGGTCGGGGCGCGAGGCGTCCAGGAGGGGCACGGTGAACATGGCGAGCGCCATCGCGAAGCAGCTGATCGTGACCCAGGTGCGGCGCTCGCCGAAGCGATCGAGAAGCGGCGCCCAGAAGACCTTGATCGTCCAGGGCAGGGTGAGGGCGCCCATCAGTCCGATCTCGGTGAGCGACACGTTGTTCTGGCGGAAGTAGACCGGCAGGACGTCGATGACGACGCCGAACGGCATCCCCTGGGCGAAATAGAAGACCGAGATCCAGAACAGCTTCTTGCGCAGGGTCATCGATCACTTTAACCGACCGCCGCCGGCGGCGCCGATTTCAATATGGTGACCGCCGGCGGGAAGTCAAGTCAGCCTATTAATTAAGGATAGGGGGGGTGCGTCCGTCAGGCCCAGCCGGGGCCACGGCGCCTCACGACAGGTAGCCCCAGGTCTGCAACAGGTCGCCCTCGCGGATCCAGCGCTCGCCGATGTCGGTGCGGTAGAACATGTTCGGGATCATGATGTTCTTCACCCGGTTGTAGGCCTCGCGCCGGGCGTCCTCCATCGTCGAGCCGCTGCCGGTCACGACGATGCCGTAGCCGGAGTTGCCGGCGAGCCGCCAGTCGCCTTCCACCAGACGCACGTCGCCGGGGTGGATCCCTTCCGTCATCGGTTTCTTGAACAGCACGACGGCGTCCTCGGAGAACTTGCGGAACGCGTCGGGGTCGATGAACGGGAACGGCGGTACGGCGATGACGACGCAGATCTGGAAGCCGCGCTTGGTGCGCAGGTTGTACGACTCGCCGCGCGCCACGGCGGGCAGGAACTCGCCCCACTTCGACAGCACCCCCTCGATCTGCAGATTGATCGTCGGATAGCCGAAGCGGCAGGTCAGCTCGAGCGGGTAGATACCGCGCGAATTGACGATGCAGTTGATGTCGATGTAGCCGGTGTACCCGGCGGCGGCGAGACGGTCCTTCATCTTCAAGAGTGTGTTGTTGAACAGCTGGTTCGGACCGTACCAGAAGCCGGCCGTCCCCATCTCGCCGGTCTGCGGGCCGATCTCGTCGTTGAACATCCGCTTGTGCTCGAAGTTGATGAACACCGGAAGGATGAAATCGCTGCCGTTGAAGTAGGCGCCGACGGCCACCTCCACGCCGTTGGCGAACTTCTGAAGCTGGAAGACCTTGATCTTGGAGGCCCAGCCCTTCTTGTAGTGTTCGAGCATCGAGAGCACGTCGAGGCCGTCCTCCTCCTGGCCGACGAACGACAGCACCTTCTCGTTCTGGGCGCGGCCGCTCGGCTTCACCACGTAGCGGCCCGGGTTCTCCTTGACGAAGGCGACGGCATCGTCGAACGAGGTGAACTCCCAGCGCGGCAGCGTGGTCATGCCGGCCGCCTTCATCTCCTCCTGGCCGAAGTCGCGGTCCATCTCGAGGCGGTCGGTGTACGACGTGCCGCCGACGACCGCCTTTCCTTCCTTCTTCAGCTTCTCGACCAGCGACCCGAACTCGCAGTCGTCGAACACGATCACGTCCGCCCAGTCCTTGAACTCCTCCCAGCGGTCGACCTTTTCGACGAACCCGTCGCCGACGTCGCGATCGGATTTCGAGATGACGTGGTACTTGACGTCGAAGCCCTCCTTCTGCGCCTGCCACGCCAGGTCGTGGATGAGGGCGTACTTCGAGATGAACAGAAAACGCGTGGCGGGCGGCTTCGCCGGCTCCTTCGGAGCCTCCTTGGCCTCGCGCGCCGGCGCTTCTTTCGCGATCTCGGCCGGCGGGCCGGCTTCGGAGGGCTTGTCGTTGTCGTTCTTGTGGTTCGAGTCTTTCACGTCGCGCTCGCTTTCGATGGAAAGTTAACCCCTCGGAGCGTTCTTGGCAAGAGTTTGACGCAGGCGACGACACCGCCGTCGCTCAGGGCTCCTCGATGCGCCGGCGCCGCGCGACCAGGAAGACGATCGCGCCGGCCTGGACGACGGTGAGCATGGCGAACAGGAGCGGGTACGACCCGATCGGCTTCAGCAGTCCGCCGGCGAGAGGGCCGAGGAAGAATCCGGAGGAGAAGGCGTAGCTGTGGGACGAGGTCGCGTAGACGCGCTCGTCACGCGCCATGCCGCGGTTCAGCATGGCGACCGCCGGGACGTAGATCAGGACTTCGACCAGTCCGACCAGGACGAAGACCGCCCACAGCGGCAGGGCGGCGACGAGCGGCAGGAACGCGGCGTTGAGGGCCGCGGCGTAGATCAGTCCGCAGACGATCAGCCGCGTGTCCCCGATGCGATCGGCGAGCATGCCGGTGAAGCGGGGCAGCGCGATGCTCGGCAGCCCGGCGACGGCGAACAGGAGACCGATGCCGACCCTGCGGACGCTCATCTGGTCGACGAACAAGGGGGCGAACGCCTCGATCGTCCCGTAGTAGAAGGACAGGGCGAAGGTCGCGACCGCCGACGCCATGACCGCCGGGTAGGTCAGGACACGGCGCACACCCGCGAGGGTGGTGCGCACTCCGACGCGGCCGGTCTCCGGCAGCGCCACCAGGCCGGCGGCGAGCGCCACGGCCGAGAGGGCGGCGTAGACCAGGAAGGGGAAGCGCACCGTGCCGACGCCGCCCAGCGCCGGACCGATGACGAAGCCGAGCGACCAGGAGCCGGTGATCCAGGAGAGCGAGCGTCCCATCGACGCGTCGGGGCTGAGATCGGCCGCGATGGTCAGCGCTCCGACCCAGATCGCCGTGGCCCCGAGCCCCTGCGTGAAGCGCGCCGCCACCAGCCACGCGTATCCCGGGGCGAGGACGAACCCGATCGAAGCGGCGGTCAGACAGCCGAGGCCGACCAGGACCAGGGCGCGGCGTCCGAAACGGTTCGCCAGGATTCCGAACGGGATGCCCGCTACCAGGCCGACGGCGGCGTACAGGCCGACCAGGAACCCGATCTGCGCGTCACCGGCGCCGGCGCTGCGCGCCAGGAACGGCAGGGTCGGCGCCACCACGCCGTACCCGACCGCCTCGACGAACATCGTGAGCGCCAGGGCCACCGCCGACGCCGTGCCGCCGAGGAGAGGCGCGTCGGCCGCGGCTCCGCCGGACACGACCGCCGGCTCGAGCGCGCCGCTCGGGAGAGCTTTGGATTCGCGGGGCATCGATGGTCCCGTGGACGCCGGGCCGGGGAGGAACGCCGGCGCTCCGGCTCAGGCGCGCGGCAGCTCGGCGAACGACGCGTCGAGAGCGGCGACCAGCTCGTCGATGTGCGCCGCGGTGACGGTCAGGGGCGGGGCGATCCGCAGGACGTTGCCCCACAATCCTCCCTTGCCGACCAGGACGCCGCGGCGGCGGGTGCTTTCGAGCAGGAGGGCCACGGAGCGGGCGTCGGGGACCTTGTTCTCCTTCACCAGCTCGACGCCCTGCATCAGACCCAGACCGCGCACGTCGCCGATCAGCGGATAGCGGCGCTGCAGCTCGCGCAACCCGGCGTGCAGCCGCTCGCCCTGGACGCGCGCGTTCTCGGCGAGCCGCTGCTTCTGGATGACGCGCAGGGTCGCGAGCGCCGCGGCCGACGTGACCGGGTTGCCGCCGAAGGTCGAGAACGACAGCGGCCGGAGCGCGGCGGCGATCGTGTCGGTGGTCGCGGTGCAGCCGATCGGCGAGCCGTTCGCCATGCCCTTCGCGAAGGTCATCACGTCGGGGGTGACGCCGTAATGCTCGATGCCGAACATCCGGCCGGTGCGCCCCCAGCCCGTCTGCACCTCGTCGGCGATGAACAGACCGCCGGCCCTGCGCACGCTGTCGGCCACGATCTGGAAGTACTCCCGCGGCGGCACGATGAACCCGCCCGAGCCGATGATCACCTCCGCCAGGATCCCGGCGACGCGTCCCGAGGTGGCCGTCTGGATGACCTCGTCGACGTCCTTGGCGCAGGCGACGTCGCACGACGGGTAGGTGAGCTTGAGGGGGCAGCGATAGCAGTACGGCGCGATGGCGTGCACGAATCCGGCCACCGGATTTCCGGCCTGCTTCCAGGGCGCCTGGCCCGAGGCGGCCATCGCCATCATCGAGCGGCCGGAATAGCCGTAGCGCAGGACGATCACCTCCTGCGCGCCGGTGTGGACGCGCGCCAGGAGGACCGCCGTCTCGTCCGCTTCCGTCCCCGAGTTGCTCAGGAACAAACGCTTCAGATCGCCGGGCAGCACCTCGGCCAGCGCCTCCGCCAGATCGGACAGCGCCGGGCTGGCGTACAGGGTGGAGGTGTGCACCAGGGTCTGCGCCTGCCGGACGATCGCCGCGGTCACATCGGGATGACAGTGCCCGACGCTGACCGTCAGGACGCCACCGAAGCAATCGAGATATTTGCGCCCGGCGTCGTCCCACACGTGCATCCCTTCGCCGCGCACCAGGGTGAGCGGCTGCTCGTAGTAGGTGGTGACGCAAGGGAAAAGATAGCGGCGGTGCTTGTCGGCCGCGCTCAGGCTGGTCGTCTTCGTGGTTTCATGATCCGGCATGGAACCCCTCGTGTGCGCTTGATTCTACCAGAGTGCGCGCTGGGATGCCGGTCGGCGTGGCCTCGACCGGACTAAGATGCGCGCGGCGCTGGTCGGCGGTCACACGCACCGGCACGCCGTCGAAGGAGGCCCATCGCATGCCCGGACAACCGCACACGCTCCGCTCGACCCGCAGCGCACGACTCGCGAGCGCCGCCTGCGCCGCCCTGGCGCTGGCCGCCGCCATCATCCTGACGGCGGCAAGCCCCGCGCCGCCCGGGGGGCGCGACCAGGCGCTGGCGGAGGTGAAGGAGTTCACGGAGCGCTTCAACAAGGTCTACGAGTCCAACGACCTGAAGGCGTACTGGGAGTTCTACGCCGACGACATGACCCAGTACTGGGAGGAGGGCCGTCTCGATATCGCCGACTACAAGACGTATTGGGAGAAGCAGCTCGCAGCCGGCACGAAGACCCTCGAGGTCCGGTGGGCCGAGCCGGCGTTCCACATCTCGCCGGCCGGCGACGCGGCGGTGGCCGCATACCGGATCTACACGAAGATGCGCCAGAGCGACGGCAAGGTGACCGCGAGCTGGCACCAGGAGACCGACGTGCTGTTCAAGAGGGACGGGCGCTGGCAGGTCGTGCATCTGCACGACTCGCCCGCTCCCGAGAAGAAATGAGACGGCACGGGTCCGCGCTTACGGCAGGGCGGGCTTCTCGCGGCCGCTCACTTCCCCGGTCAGCGACTCGAGGAAGGCCACCAGGTCGGCCCGGTCCTGGTCGGTCAGGTGGAGCGGCTTGATTTCCTTGGACAGCCACTTGTTCGGGACGCCGCCTTTGTCGTAGAGCTTGACGACCTCCAGCAGCGACGCCTCGCCGCCGTCGTGCATGTAGGGGCCGCTCTGCGTCACGTTGCGCAGCGTCGGCGTCTTGAAGGCGCCCCTGTCGAACTCCTGCTTGGTCACCCCGAAGCGTCCCCAGTCGGGGTTCGGCTTGTCCATGCCGACGCCGAGATTGTGAAACGACTCGTCGGTGAAGTTGAAACCGGCGTGACAGGTGACGCAGTTGGCCCTCTCCTTGTCGTTGAACAGGTTCATGCCGCGCACGGCCGACTCGCTCAGCGCCCCTTTGTCGCCCGCCTGATAGCGGTCGTAGGGCGAGTTGCCCGCCAGCACGGTGCGCTCGTAAGTGGCGATCGCCTGCGCGACGCGGTCGGCGTTGATCCCGGGGCTGCCGAAGGCGGTCTGGAACTCCGGCGCGTACCCCTGGATCGCCTGGACGTTGGCGATCATGCCTTCCAGAGTGTGGCCCATCTCGATCGGATTCTGCACCGGGCCGAGCGCCTGCGCCTCGAGATCGCCGGCGCGGCCGTCCCAGAACTGTTCCTTGCTGAACAGGCGGTTCATCACCGTCGGCGCGTTGCGCGCTCCGGTCTGATGACCGATGCCCGAGGAGGTCGAGCGTCCGTCCGCGAATCCCTTGTCGGGGTCGTGGCAGGTTGCGCAGGAGATCGTCCCGTCCTTGCTGAGGCGGCCGTCGTAGTAGAGCTTGCGACCGAGCTCGATCTTGGCCTGCGAGATCGGGTTGTTGTCGGGCACGTAGGCCGACGAGGCCTGCAGGCCCAGCGGCAGGGTGGCGGTGTAGTCGCCCGACGTGAGCGTCTCGCCCTTGGGCGCCGCCTTCTGCGGCTCCTTCGGCGCCTCCGTGCAGCCGCACAGCAGAACCGTCGCAATCGTTCCAGCCACGAGACCGAGTCTCATCTCCTCTCTCCTCCGTAGAAAGGGACCACGCGCAAGGGGCGGAGCATAGCACGTCCGCGCGCGGGGCGGGACCGGGACGCGCCTCAGGCCGGGGCGACCTCGACGCGCGCGTCGTTGAAGCAGGCGCCGCCGGAGACCGCGGAGATCGTGTCGGGGACCAGCGCCGTCCCGACGCTGCCGTTCCTGGTGTGGCGGTTCCAGATCCCCTTGGGCAGGTAGACGACGCCGGGGCGGAGAGCGGGGTTGGTGCGGAGCGGCACGCGGACCTCGCCCAGGCCGTTGTAGACGCGCACTTCCTGGCCGTCGCGCAGGCCTCGGGCCGCGGCGTCCTGCGGGTGCATCTCCAGCCGCACGTCCGAATGGTTGTATTCGCCGAGCGACGAGGAGATGGTCCGATCGGTGGCCGGCGAGATCAGCGCCAGCGGGTGGCCCGCATCGGCCGGATCGTCCAGAACGACGTAGGGATCGCGGCCGAGCGCCGCCGGCCAGAGGTCGGCCTTGCGATCGGGCGTCTGCGGGAAGACGGTTCCGAACTGAACCGGTCGCGGTCCGGGAAAATCGAACGACAGGATGCGCTCGCGCCGCAGCCGCTCAAGCCGGGCGCCGCCGTCGGCGTCCGCCGGGCGCGCGCCCGCGCGCGCTCCTGTC
>JACXTT010003573.1_pt1 | contig 23794 bp, 22 predicted proteins | sample 9270951 | NCBI WGS metagenome assembly JACXTT01 (sample SAMN15532306, study PRJNA645909) | rock metagenome | isolation source: weathered quartz diorite | place: Puerto Rico | collected 2017-06-21
GAGAGTCTGACCAAAATCCTCAGTGTGTTTCTCCAGACCGAGCCGACTGGCGACATCGAAGACGCCAAAGAAGCCGACCGTGCTGTTGATCAGCACGCGCCCCGCATCGCTCGCGGCGCGTGACACCTTAGCCTGAAACAGGTTGTTGAGAGCCGTCTGGACGTCCAGGAAATTGCCGAAGAAGTTGGTGACGCCCGAGCGGATCGGGACCGGCGTTATCGCCTTGTAGCCCTTTGCGATGGGTTTGGTGATGGCGCCGTCGATGGCGTCGTTGAACTTGAACATCTGGCGGTTGTAGGGCTCGTAGGGGTCACGGGGATTGGGGCCCGTGGCGCAGCCGGCGAGCACGGCGCAAAGTGTCAACAGCGCCGTAAAACGCCAGGCGCCCAGAGTAGCGAGCATCCGTCCGGTCATTGTTATTGGACGCGGGATTATAGCAACCGCGGCCCCGAGGAACGCCTGGGCGCCGTTTGCAATCGGCATGCGCATGCTTCAGCATATGATGCTTCGCGGCGACACCCGCGATTCGAAATCGGAAGAGGAGCAGCGGACATGGATTTTGGCATTCGTGGCAAGTCGGCCCTGGTGTGCGCGTCCAGCAAAGGCCTGGGCAAAGGGTGTGCCTTAGCGCTCGCCGGAGAGGGCGTGAACCTGACCCTGGTGGCGCGCGGCGCTGAAGCCCTGAACGCAACGGCCGAGGAGATCCGGCGCGATTCCGGCGTCAAGGTCGCCGCAGTGGCGGCAGACATTACTACGGCCGAGGGACGTGCGGCGGCGCTCGCAGCCTGCTCCCAGCCCGACATTCTGGTCAACAACGCCGGGGGGCCGCCACCGGGCGACTTTCGCGAGTGGGATCGCGCAATCTGGGTGAAGGCGCTGGACGCCAACATGCTCACCCCCATCGAGCTGATCAAGGCCACGGTCGATGGCATGATCGCGCGCAAGTTCGGGCGCATCGTCAATATCACTTCGAGTGCGGTGAAAGCGCCCATCGATATCCTCGGTTTGTCCAACGGGGCGCGCAGCGGACTCACGGGATTCGTGGCGGGTTTGGCGCGCAAGACGGTGGCGCACGGCGTCACCATCAACAATATCCTGCCGGGCCCGTTCGACACGGACAGGCTGCGGCAATCGAGTGTGGTCGCAGCCAAGATGCAGGGCAAATCGGTCGAGGAGGTGAACGTGGCTCGGCTGAAGGCTGTTCCGGCCGGGCGCTTCGGAAACATCGAAGAGTTCGGTGCGCTGTGCGCGTTCATCTGCAGTGCGCAGGCCTCTTACATCACCGGACAAAATTTCCTCATCGACGGCGGATCGTATCCCGGGACGTTCTGAAGCGCGCTCGCAGGCCGGCGTATAATTTTTTTGCGCGTGACCGCCGCGACCCGGAGGCGAAAGCCATGAATGCACCCCGCGATTCCCAGACGCCGTTGCTGAAGGACGGCAAGCTGTTTCACCAGCAGTGCTACATCGACGGCCAATGGGTCGATGCCGACAGCCGACAGACCGTTCCTGTAACCAATCCAGCAACCGGTGGGCCGATCGGCAGCGTGCCGAAAATGGGGACGGCCGAGACCAGACGCGCGATCGAGGCGGCCGACAAAGCGCTTCCGGCCTGGCGCGGCAAGCTGGCGAAGGAGCGCGCCGCGATCCTGCGTAAGTGGTTCGAGCTGATGCTGGCCAATCAGGACGACCTGGGGCTGCTCATGACCACGGAGCAAGGCAAGCCGCTGCCGGAGGCGAGAGGCGAGATCGCCTACGCGGCCTCATTCATCGAGTGGTTCGCCGAGGAGGGAAAGCGTATCTACGGTGACGTGATTCCCACCGTCTGGCCGGACCGGCGGCTGGTCGTGATCAAACAGCCCGTCGGTGTGTGCGGCGCGATCACGCCTTGGAACTTTCCGGCGGCGATGATCACGCGTAAGGTTGGCCCCGCGCTCGCCGCGGGCTGCACTGTCGTCGTCAAGCCGGCGACGCAGACGCCGTACTCGGCGTTTGCGCTGGCGGAGCTGGCTGAACGCGCGGGGCTTCCAAGAGGTGTTCTCAATGTCCTGACCGGGAGCGCCAAGGATATCGGCGGCGAACTGACCCGCAATCCGACCGTACGCAAGCTCACGTTCACCGGTTCCACCGAAGTGGGCCGCGTGCTCATGCAGCAGAGCGCGGCCACGATCAAGAAGATCTCGCTCGAGCTCGGCGGCAACGCGCCGTTTCTGGTGTTCGACGATGCCGATCTGGACGCCGCAGTGGAGGGCGCGATGATCTCCAAGTATCGCAACGCGGGGCAGACCTGTGTGTGCGCCAACCGGATACTCGTTCAGGACAAGGTCTACGACGCGTTCGCCGAGAAGCTGGCGCTCAAGGTGAAGGCGCTCAAAGTGGGACCGGGAACCGAAGCCGGCGTCAATATCGGGCCGCTCATCGACCAAAGCGCCGTGGCGAAGGTCGAGGAGCACATCGGCGACGCGGTAGCCCAGGGCGCCAGGGTGATCGCCGGCGGCAAGAAGCACGCGCTCGGCGGCCTGTTCTTCGAGCCGACCGTCCTCACCAACGTCAATACCAGCATGAAGATCACGCGCGAAGAGACCTTCGGTCCGGTCGCACCGCTGTTCCGCTTCGAGACCGAACAGGAAGGCGTCGCCATGGCGAACGACACCGAGTTCGGGCTCGCCGCCTACTTCTACGCGCGCGACATCGGCCGCATCTGGCGCGTGGGCGAAGCGATCGAATCCGGCATGGTTGGCGTCAACACCGGCCTGATCTCCAACGAAGTGGCGCCGTTCGGAGGCGTCAAGCAATCCGGCATCGGCCGCGAAGGCTCGAAGTACGGCATCGAGGAGTATCTGGAGGTCAAGTACCTATGCATGGGCGGCCTTTAGGGTCGTGAAACGTTGTGTGCCGTGATTCGTGAACGGCCGTGAAGAGCCGTAAAGGCGCGTCGAGAGCTGTTACGGGAGTTGACGAGTCACGGCAGTTCACGTGTCGCGGCCTCTCACGAATCAATGTATTCGTGCAGGTTTGAGTCTTCGACTCCGTCCCGACGTGGCTGATCGGCTTCGCTTGCGGTTCCGGTGGATCGCAGGGGCGCTCGCCCTGATCGTCATCCTGGCGGCGCTTGCGGGATGGGTTTTCACCGCTTCCGGTGTCCGTTGGCAGGACGCCTACCGGGCGATGGGTGCGGATGATGGGAGAACTGGTGGCGATGATGAGCGGGTGCGTATGGCCAATGCGCTGGTCGAGGGTCAACCCCCAGCCGGCATGCCCATCGAGCGGCGCCTGCATGCTCGCGGCACGCTGGCGCGGCTGCGGTACGAACAGCTCGGAGCCGACGGCACAGTGGAGAACATGTACGAAATCCGCGCGCTGTTGCCGGCGCTGCCCTACTTCGGGCGCGACGCGCCGAAGTCCGAGTTCGGCGAGATCGAATGCCCGCAGGAATGCCGTGAGGGGCTCCAACGCACCCAGGCGTCATTGATCGCGCGCAGCGGAAACGCGGGGCTGGCCGACGAATGGGTGCTGCGCATGCCCGTGGGTCGCACCTTCGACCTCGGCCGCCGCAGCATAGCGATTCAGGACGTGGCGCAGGAGCAGCCGCGTGCTCTCGCCGATTCGCCCATGCGCGTCACCCTGCTGCAGACGTGTGCAGGACGCGCGCGGATCGGAACGGTGACGCATCTTGAATTCTACCCGAACGCGATCATCCCGATCCCACGCGAGCTCCGCGCATTGCGCTGGGTTCAGCTGGACGGGTGCGAGGCTATGATGGGCTTGCCGTCGTTTGAAGTCGTGCGTAACGCGCCCGCGGCGCCCAGGCCTGCGCCACGCCTGCGGCCCTCCTGGCCCGATCCGGCGTCCCCTTGGGAGGCGATACGCCCTGCACGCACCAGCGGCCTGGGCTATCTCATCCTCAACGTCGACGAGGCGTGGCTGGAGCGGCACGGCCGCGCCCTGGTCTTCCGCATGCTAAGGGCATGCCGCTACGACGCAAGCGCGAACCGCTGGATTGCCTTGCCGCTTCCAGACGGCGATGGCGACATCTCTTTGCGGCAAGGGCGCGTTGACAACCCGCCGACACGCGTCGCGTTCCGTTTTCCCGAGGACATCGCGCTCTTCTGGGCCGAGTGGGAAGAGATCGATCGGGACAGCACACGGCCGGGCAGGATGCATCGCGCGTTGGTGCCCTCCGGCTCCGTCGCGTGTCAGGACGCCAGCCTTCGCGCTCCGACGGAGGAAGAGGTGATCGTCTGCGTCCCCTCCGGGATGGTATCCGAAACGAAGCTCGTGCCCGTCCCCGAGGAGCACTGTGCGGCCCCCTCGCGCGCAGCCATTTCATCACCACCGCGATGACGACACCCGTGCCGTTCTACCAAACCGCGCCGCAGCTTGCCAACCAATACAATGATGATCGCGTTCTGCGTTCGTACCTCGCCCGCACGCTGTCGGCAGGTGTCTTGCACCAGATCGAGCCTCAGCTCACCGAGATGGGTGAGCTTGCCGGCGGACCTTTGTACGGGTTCCAGCTGGATGACCGCTTGCATCTGCCCGTGCACACGCCCTTCGACGCGTGGGGCAACCGCATCGATCGAGTGGACGTGCCGCCGCTGTGGCGCGCGGCTGAGCAGCTGGCGGCCCGGCATGGGCTGATCGCGATTCCCTATGAGCGAACGAACGGCGCCTGGTCGCGCGTTCACCAGTTCGCGCTCGTTTATCTGTTCACTGCGTCGACTGACGTCTACAACTGCCCCCTCGCGATGACTGACGGTGCCGCGCGGGCGCTCTCCGCGTCGGACAACAAGACCCTGATGCAGCGGGCGCTTCCGCACTTGACTGCGCGCGATCCCGCTCAGTTCTGGACCAGCGGCCAGTGGATGACCGAGAGCACAGGAGGCTCGGATGTCGGTCTTACCGAGACGATGGCGCGGCAGCAACACGACGGCAGCTGGCGCCTGTACGGGCGCAAGTGGTTCACCTCGGCTGTGACCAGTCAGATGGCCCTGACTCTCGCCCGGCCCGAAGGCAACCCGGCGGGCGCGAAGGGGCTTGCGCTGTTTTATCTGGAGACGCGGGGGGCGGACGGCCGGCTCGACCACATCCTCGTGCATCGGCTCAAGGACAAGCTCGGTACGCGCAAGGTGCCCACGGCCGAACTGACACTCGACGGCACGCGCGCCATCCCCGTGCAAGGGTTGCACGATGGCGTCAAGCAGATTGCGCCGATGCTCAACATCACGCGCACGTGGAACAGCGTAAGCGCTGTCGGCTACATGCGCCGCGGGATCGCGCTGGCGCGCGACTACGCGCGAAAGCGCACAGCTTTCGGCACGCCGCTGACGGAGAAGCCCCTGCACCTCGACACGCTCGCCGGGATGCAGGCGGAGTTCGAGGCTGCGTTGCACCTGACTTTCCTTCTGGTGGAGCTGATCGGACGCGATGAAGCGGGCGAGCTCTCGCCGGGCGAGAAGGATCTGCTGCGCTTGCTGACGCCGATCGTGAAGCTCACCACCGCCAAACAGTGCGTTGCCGTGGTCAGTGAAGCGCTCGAGTGCTTCGGCGGTGCGGGCTATGTAGAAGATACGGGGTTGCCGATGCTCCTGCGCGACAGTCAGGTGTTCCCGATCTGGGAAGGGACGACCAATGTGCTCTCGCTCGATGCGCTGCGCGTGCTCGGCAGCGGCACGGCGCTGGAGGCGTTCGGCAAGCTGCTGCGAGAGCTTGCGCAGCCGGTCACGGAGGCCCGGCTGTTGGCGTCGGCGCGCAAGGCGCAGGATGCGTGCGCGAACGCCGCACGCTGGCTCAACGCCGCGGCGGCTCAGGGCAATGACGTTGTCGAGGCCGGAGCGCGCCGCCTCGCGCTGACCTTGGGGCGTTCGTTGTCACTGGCGCTGCTTGCACGCCATGCCCAGTGGGCGCTCGACATCGAGCGCGACGAACGTCCACTTGTCGCTGCGCTGTGCTTCGGCCGTCACGGCGTCGATCTCATCTCCGGCGAAGACGTTGGCATGGCGCGCTCGCTCGCGCTGGACTGAACGCCTATGCGCCCCGAATCTTCCGAAGCGCCGCGGCGAACTGCGTTGCCGACGCAGCGACCTGAGCCGGTGTTGCGCCGGGCCTGTACAAGGCGGAGCCGAGCCCGAAACCGCTAGCTCCGGCTGCCCAATACTCGGCCATGTTGTCGGGCGTGATGGAGCCGACGGGAAGGACCGGCATCTCCTTGCGCAGCACCGCACGCAGCGCCCTCAGCACCTTCGGCGGGTTGGCTTCGGCGGGAAACAGCTTCAGTCCATCCGCGCCGGCTGCGATCATCGCAAATGCCTCGGTCGGCGTGGAGAAGCCGGGCAGGGCATACAGGCCCCCGGCTTTGGCGGCGCGCACGACGCTCCCGTCCGCATGGGGCATTACGATCAGGCGGCCGCCGACCTCCCCGACTTCGATCACCTGGTCGGCGCCCGTCACCGTGCCCGCTCCCACCAGCACCTTCGAACCGAACGCCTTGACCAGCAGCGAGATGCTTTCGAGCGGGTCGGGGGAGTTCAGCGGTACCTCGATGATCGCGAACGACGCATCGACCAGCGCCTGCCCGATGTCCACGGCCTCCGATGGTTTCACCCCACGCAGGATCGCAACCAGTGGGCAACGCGACAGCGCGTCCGAGAAAGTCAGCATAAGGTCAGCTCCCTGGCAGCATCCGCGCCAGATTGAACAGCCCGCGCACCGCGGCGTCGGGGTCGAGAATGCTGGCGTCGACACCGTAACACCTCCGCGCCTCCGTATAGAGACGCGTGAGTTGCGACTCGCCGAGCAGATAAACCGCATCGTTCAGCCGCGGCAGTGAGGCTAGCTCGTGGCCGATCAGCAGGCCAGACAGATAGGCGGCCGCAGCGTCGTCGGAGAGATCACCGAACAATCCGCGTGCACGCACGCCGAATAGATGGTGCAACAGACTGCCCGGCTCCCGGGCGCGTAATACTCCGGATGCGAAGGCGACGGCATCGAGATCCCCGTCAGCCATCATGCGTCCGAGAATGCTGTGCGCCTTCATTACAGCGAATACTTCGCCCGTCATGTACGTAGCGAAGTGCGTGATCCGGCCGCCCTCGAGGTGGGCCCACTTGCTGTGCGTGCCCGGCAGACAGACCCAGGCCGAGCGTTCAGAAACGTTTTCCACTGCGCCCAGGATCTGCGTCTCCTCGCCGCGCATGACATCGGGGACCCCTTGCGCGTCGGCGCATCTCAATCCGGGCACGATCCACCCGCTGTACGAGCTTCCCCAGCGCACCTCGACCATGCGCGCGGCGATCTCCTTTGCGCCCGCGGGGCATTGCGCGTAAGGCGCTTCCTTCCAGCCCTGGCGGCTGCCGATCATGCCGCTCATCACCACCGGCCCTGCATCGGCGTCGAGCCAGTCCCGCACCTGGCTCTCGAGCGCCTCCGCAAACTTCCCGTCCTGCACTGCGAGGATGCCCAGTTGCGCGCTGCGCTTGTCCAATATCGCGCCGTCGGGCGCCAGGCGGTAGGCGCGGAAGCTGGATGTGCCCCAGTCAATGGCAATCACAAGTCAGTGCCTGTCAGAAAGTCTCGGACTACCGCGATCTGATCGTCCGCCATCAGCGCCGGTGCATGGCCGATACCGTCGAACTCCACCAGTTGCGCCCTGGGTCCGCGCTGGGTCATCTCCTCTGCTGTCTTGCCCAGCAGCAGGTCGGACTCTTTGCCGCGCAGCACGAGTGTCGGGCAGCGGATCGCGTCCCACACGGGCCACAGCACCACGTCCTGCAGCGGGTCGGCAAACGCGCTCGCGATTGCGGAGTCATAGGACAAGCCGTAGCTGCGGTCGTCGTTGCGATGGCTCGAGTGCGTGGCCAAGTGGTGCCACTGCGCGTCGGTGAGCGCGCCGTAAGGCGCCATTATCATCCGCAGGTGTTGCTCCAGCTCTGCAAGCGTCGCGAACAGCGGCGCCTTACCCACATACAGGGCCAAACGCTCGAGTGCAGCGCGCGGGATGAAGGGCCCGATGTCGTTCAGCAGCAGCCGTCGAATCGGAGTCTCGGGCTGTGCCGCGAGCATCATGCCGATCAGCCCGCCCATGGACGTGCCGATCCAGTCCACTTTGTCAACGCCCGTCCGCGCTATGATCGCTGCCATGTCGGCGAGATAAACCGGATAACCGTAGTCTTGCTTGTGCGTGAGCCATTGGCTCAGGCCGCGCCCGGCGACGTCCGGGCATACCACCCGGAATCGCGGTGCGAGGGCCCGCGCCAGCATGTCGAAATCGCGCCCGTTGCGCGTCAGGCCATGCACGCATATCGCGACGCGCGGATTCTCGGCGTCCCCCCATTCATAGTACGCCACGCGATGAAAGCCATGGGGCCCGAGACAGCGCAGCTCGTGCGTTCTCATTCTTCCCTGATGACTGGCAGCGGCTGCGTGACGTCGAAATCCGGTGCTGTAGGCTCTCGTTCGCGCAGCAGCAAGCCGCCACGATACAGAAGATACATCGCACCCGTCTGAATGACGTGATACAGATCGTTGTGGCTGAACTGCGGGTGGATCGACACGCGGCCCTGCTGGAACAGGGCGCCAAGCATGGACACGAGCACGCCGGCTAGAATCCACGTCGCCGAGGCTATCCGCCGCGCCCAGGCGCCCCAGGTGCTCAGCACGATGACGATGAACATGGTCAGGGCGCCGTCGTAGATGACCATGCGGGTATCGTCCTTGATCGCGACGTAGACGGCGAACAAAGCGAATTTCGCTACCGCCAGCCCGGCACCGATGGCGAGTGTGCGCCCGGAAGTGAAAGCACGCAGCGTGGACAGCAGGAAGAGCAGGCTGGCCGCGTCGGCCAGCACCAGCGTCCCGGTCCGGGTCAGGGCCGCCACGCTTGGCTCCATGGAGGTTGAGAATGCTTGCGCAATGCCGCCCAGCGCAGCCGACGCTGCTACCGCGCAAAAGGCCCCGACCCAGAGGCCAATGGCGCGGTCCTTGAACCGCACGGCTTGCCGGAGCAGCTCCCACGCCAGCCAGGCGGTGACCGCGGCGAGCAGCCAGTCGGTGAGCAGCATGTCGGACTCTACGATCTTCAAGTGAACACCATCTCAGGATCCAGCAAGCGCTTCGTCCAGGCTGCGGGTTTATGCATTGCCACCCTCGACTGACCCGATACCGCAAAGCGAAGTCCGTGCCCTGTCCGCGGCGGGTGTTGTCAGTTGAGGTTGGTGATGTACTGCGCCAGAGCGTCGATCTGCTCGTCGGTGAGACCCTGCGTATACGCGGTCATGCTGCCGGCGTCGTTAGTGCGAACGCGGGCGCGGAAATCCTTCAACTGCTTCCCGATGTACTCGTAGTGCTGGCCCGCCACCACTGGAATCTCGTTCTGACCGGAGAACCCGCCCAGGTGACACATCGGGCACAGCGCGTTGTCGGCGATCTTCTTGCCTTCGGCGACCTTGGCTCCGTCCACTTTGTACGTGCTTGGCGCCATTTTCTGCGCGGAGAAGTAGTCGGCGAGATCCAGCATGTCCTCGCGCGAGAGGTTGGATGCCAGCGGGGACATCAAAGCGTCTTTGCGGCGGCCTTCCTTGAAGTCACGCAGCTGCAGGTAGAGGTAACGGGAAGTCTGCCCGGCAAGCTTGGGCCACAGCGGGTTGGTCGAGTTGCCGTCAGCGCCGTGGCAGGCAGCGCACACGACCGCCTTCTGTTTGGCTGCCGCTGCATCTGCAAGCGCGCCGGTAGGCAACAGTGCTGCGGCGAAGAGGAGCGTAGAAAGCTTGCGCATGGCGATCCGGGTCTTTCGCAAGAGAGGGTTGCGGGAGAAATCACAAGCAATAAAAAGGCCGCGCCCAGTATAGCCGGGCGCGGCCTTCGGGTTCGATTCTCCCCCGCACGCGGGGGGGAAGACCAGATTACGGCAGCGCGAACACGAAGATGCTGTTGCCGCGCTTGAAGTCGAGCTGATTGTTGCCCGCAGCGGCTACGGCGATGTACTGTTTGCCGTCGACCATGTAAGACACGGGCGGAGAGTTCACGCCTGCGCCGCACTGGAACGACCAGAGCTTCTTGCCGCTGGCTGCGTCATAGGCGTTGAAGTTGCCGTTGCCTTCGCCCGTGAACACCAGGCCGCCGGCGGTGGCGAGCACACCGCCCATCAGTGGCTGGGCGGTGTCGGCGGCCCACGCGACCTTGCCGGTGTCGAGGTTCACCGCTACCAGGCGGCCCGCCTGCGCCTCGGTCGGAATGACCTTGAACGCGCCGCCGAGCCACAGCTTGCCACCGGGATAGGGCACTTCCTCCACGTGGTAGGTCATGGGCTGATGCAGGTTCGCCGCGTACGACATGTGCAGCTTCGGGTTGATCGCCATCGGCGACCATTCCACGCCGCCATTCGCGCCCGGCAGCATGCGCGCGCCCTGCGGGGTCGGCAGCACCCACATGTTTTCCTGCTTGACCATCGCGTCCGAGAAGCGGATGAGCGACAGGTCATTGCGGTTGTGGATGTAGACGTGTCCGGTCTTGCCGCCGTGGATTGCGACGGGGACGGTTTGACCCGACTTGTTTTTCGCTTCGGTCAAGATGACGGGGCTCACCGCGTCCAGATCCCACACGTCGTGAGCGATGTACTGGAAGTGCGCCTTGTAGGTGCCCTTGTCCAGATCCACCGCGACGATGGAGTTGGTGTAGAGGTTGTCACCGGGGCGGATGGCGCCGTACAGATCGGGCGAGGGGTTGCCCACCACGAAGTAAACCGTGCGCGTCTTCTTGTCCACCGCGGGGGTCATCCATGAGCCGCCGCCGAGGATCTGGTAGAAGCCGCCGCCATTCGCCTGCAGGTCGGCCTTCTCCTTGGCGATGTTGCGATGCATGTCGCGGCCGGTCGCATCGTTCGTGGCCCACACGCCCTCGTGGCCTTTCTCGGGAATGGTGTAGAACGTCCACAACAGCTTGCCGGTCTTGCCGTCGAACGCCTTCTGGAAACCGCGGATGCCGTACTCGCCGCCGTTGGTGCCGATCAGCACCTTGCCATCCACTGCCACCGGGGCCATCGTCTCGGAGTAGCCCTTGTCGGGATCGGCGATGTCGCTGATCCAGAGTACCTTGCCCGTCTTCGCATCCAGCGCGACCAGCTTGGCATCGAGCGTTCCCATATACAGCGTGCCGTCGGCCACCGCCACACCGCGGTTGTTGGGTCCGCAGCAATACGTCGTGACTGGTCCCATCTTGTGCTTGTAGTGCCAGAACTCTTGACCCGTGGTCGCGTCTATGGCGTAGACATGGTTGAAAGAAGTCGTCAGGAACATTACGCCGTTGATGACGATCGGCGACGTCTCGTTCGACTCTCTCACTTCGGTTTGGAAGACAAACGCGGGCCGCAGCTTGCTCACGTTGCCTGCGTTGATCTGATCGGCCCCGTAGTAGCGGCTGTTGCTGTACCCCATGTTGGAGTGGAGCCAGTTGTTCTTGTCTCCCTCCGACCCATCGAGCATGGCTTGGGTCACGGGCACCAGCTTCGACGACATGGGCGCGGCCATCGTAGTGGCCCCGCCTTCGATTTCGGCTGCGAGCGCATGACCGATCGAACCCGCGGCGAGGACTCCAGCCAGCAGGCTCAGTCTCATCATTTTCATATAGTCCCCCAAACGTTGTGTTTTGCTTCAGGCGCCTTGCACCGCAGCATAGGCTGCCGCCACGGTGGCTCGGACTATAATGTGTCGCCCCCCCAAGTTCAAGTCCGATCGGGTGTTTGTACGGTTCCGTGAGAGGCGATTTTTCCCTAAGGATTTCGAAGGAAGCTTCAGCATATGTCTGCATCATTTTTGCGTAATGGTTTCAGGTTCTTACTCAATGGCGTATTCGCGTCTTCCCTGTTGGCCGCGGTAGCTTACGGCCCGGCGGTACCGGCTCAAGTGGCCGAGCAGCAGCTCAACGTACGCCTGCTCGAGTTCTCGAAGTCGCAGGACGAAGCGCGCGCGCGGCGGATGGTCGAGGAAGGCGCCTCCGTAAATTCGCGCAATCGCACCGGAGAGACGCCGCTGATACTGTGGGTGAAGGGCGGGAACGCCGCTATGGTCGCCTGGCTCGTCGAAAAGGGGGCCAACGTCAATCAGGAAGCGCTGGACAGAACCACGCCTCTGATGGCCGCCGCTTTCGCGGGGCGCATCGACATCATGCAGACGCTGCTCGACGCGGGGGCCGACGTCGAGCGCAAGGATCAGGTGTTCAAGACCGCCATGATCTATGCTGCGGCGCAGGGACACGGGGAGGCCGTGAAGTTTCTGCTCGCCCACGGCGTCGATGTGAACCGCACCTATGCGCACAATCTCACGGCGCTCATGTGGGCTGCGGGATATGGGAAGACCGAGTGCGTGCGAGTGCTGCTGTCGAGCGGGGCGGATCCCAAGCTCAGGGACGACCGCGGCAAGACCGCGGCGGACATCGCGCAGGAGCAGGGGTACGCTGAGGTGGCGGCGCTGCTTAAGACCTGAGTCCAGGATCTCGCTGGCGCTCCATCCAGGCTACGTATGCTTGGACAACCGTTCGCGCTGATCCTTCGACTCCGAGCGCTGCGCGATCGACGCTCAGGACGAACGGAGTAAGTAGCGTAAGCCACGGAGTCGAAGCGTCCACGGCGTTGATCACTCGGTCCGCGATTCATGTTTCGACTCCGCTGTCCGTAGCCTGTCCTGAGCAACGTCGAAGGGCTCAACACGAACGAACTTGGGAGGGATTGCCCCGTCCGGCACGCCTAGCCAGGTCGGAGCACAGCGCAACCTGGGATCAGCGCAGCAGGAACTTCGCGACCAGAACCACCAGGCCCGTGCCGGCCGCGAGCGCGATCGCCAGTTGGATCAGGGTCCAGAAGCCGTAGCGGCGCGCCATTTGAGCCGGACTGAGATCGGACAGCAGGAACAGGCGCCCATCCCGCGGCTTGCGGACTATGTTCACGCCCGGCTGAGACAGGATTTCCTGCTGCGTCTTTCTCACTTCGCGTAAAGCAGCTTGGCGCGCAAGTTCCCACTCCTTGAGATCGACCTCGCCGTTGCCGTCGAGGTCGAAGCGCTTCAGCAGCGCGGGCTTGTTGGCTTTCCATTGCGCGAGGAGCGCATTGAGATCGCCGGCGGTGTCCACTTGAGTCGCGCCACCGCCTTCGGTCCTGAGCTCGCCCAGAACATACAAGTTGTTGCCGGGCGCGAGCAGCCATTCTTTGTAGCGAAGCGTGCCCTCGCGCCAGGAGCGCCGGTCGCGCGTGATGATTTCGGCATAGTCCGGGTCGATCACGACCTGGCCGGTACCGTCATCGAGCAGGAAAGTCTCGCTGCTGGTCCCACCCTCGACGCGCTCCCACTTGTCCCCGATCTTTTGCTCCACCGAGTAGCGGAACCACACGCAGGGGCGGCGCGAGGCTGGACTGACCGTGTCGTAGCCCGGATGGCGCTTGGCCTTCCCGTACAGTTCAATGTAGCCCTGTGGCGCGGATGCGGCGCGTGAGGTCGGCGTGTCCGATATCACTCGCGAGCGGCGGTAGTTCGCGTTCCACGCGAGCAGCGAAATCGCGCTCATCAGCGCCAGACTGAACGCCCATGCGCCTGGCGTACCGACGATGGCGCCGAGCAGCAGCAGGACGAGCTGCATCCCCGAGGTCAGGAAATGGTCGTATTCGTTGGGGAATTCTTTGAACATGGCGAACGTCATTCCGGCCGGGCGCAGCGCGAGCCGTTCAGCGCGTCAAAGCAGCGTTGCGAGCTTCCGCCATCCAGCATATGAAGCAGCCCTGGATTCCCGCCCCGGACGGGTGCCTTCCAGGGCGACGAGGCCGGGATCAAGCGGCGAAGAGCTTCTTCACGTCCACGTCGCTCTTTTCTTCGGATCCGAACTCGAGCAGATGGCGCGGCGGGAAGTCGAACATGCCGGCGACGATCCCGTCCGGGAACTGCTCGATGCGCACGTTGTTGATGTTCACGCTCTCGTTGTAGAACTCGCGCCGGTCGGCGATCGCGTTCTCCAGCGACGTGATGCGCGCCTGCAGATTCATGAACTGCTCGTTGGTCTTGAGCTCGGGGTACGCCTCGGCCACCGCGTACAGATTGGCCAGGCTCCCGCGCAACTGCGTCTCGGCCTTGCCCAGCTCGCCCATGTTCTGCGACTGACTGGCATTGAAAACCCGCGAGCGCGCCTCGATCACGCGCGATAGTGTGTCCTGCTCGAACTGGCGGTACTGCTTGCACACCTCCACCAGCTTGGGGATTTCGTCGTGACGCTGCTTGAGCAACACGTCGAGGTTGGCCCAGGCCTTGGAGACGTTGTGCTTCACCGTCACCAGGCTGTTGTAGACCATGATCGCGTAGAACAGGATGAACGCGATGACGGCCAGGAGGACGATGGTATACAGGCTCACGGCGGTTTCTCCTTCACAGGGATGGCGGGGTGGATGCACCTTCTGTGCCAACACGCAGACGCCCTGCTCGGGCAGGTTCCCACAGCCCCGCCTGCTGCGCAGGCACCTGCTCGGGCAGGTTCCCGCGGCGGCCCGCCGGGTGGGTCGATCGGTTACAATTCGCGCTTTTTCGCACCCCCGGCAGCGGCATGGGACTGATCGTCCAGAAGTTCGGCGGCACCTCGGTCGGCACGACCGAGCGCATCCAGAACGTGGCCAGGCGCGTGGCCAAGTGGAGAGCCGCGGGTCATGACGTGATCGTCGTGCCGTCCGCCATGGCCGGCGAGACCAACCGCCTCGTCTCGCTCGCGCAGCAGGTCCAGCAACACCCCGACCCGCGCGAGCTCGATGTCATCGCCTCCACCGGGGAGCAGGTTACCATCGGTCTGCTGGCGATGGCGCTGGTCAACGCGGGTGTGAAGGCCAAGAGCTACACCGGCGCGCAGGTGAGGGTGCTCACCGACAGCGCTTTCACCAAGGCGCGTATTAAGAGTATCGATCAGCAGCGGCTGCGCGCCGACCTCGCCGCGGGCATCGTGCCGGTCGTGGCCGGCTTCCAGGGCGTGGACGCCGATGGCAATGTCACCACGCTGGGACGCGGGGGCTCGGATACGTCGGCAGTCGCGTTGGCCGCCGCGCTCAAGGCCGACGAGTGTCAGATCTACACCGATGTCGACGGCGTCTACACCACCGACCCGCGCATCGTGCCGGAAGCCCGCCGTTTGACCAGGATCACCTTCGAGGAAATGCTCGAGATGGCGAGCCTCGGCTCCAAGGTGCTGCAGATCCGCTCGGTCGAGTTCGCCGGAAAGTTCAAGGTACCGCTGCGCGTGCTCTCCAGCCTTACGGACCCGATGATCCCCATCCAGCAGGAGGCGGGGTCCGGCACGCTGATCACTTACGAGGACGACGAGAAAATGGAACAGGCAATCATCTCCGGCATCGCTTTCAGCCGCGACGAGGCCAAGATCACAGTGATGAGCGTTCCCGACCGGCCTGGCATCGCTTACGCGATCTTGGGGCCCATCGCCGACGCCAACATCGATGTGGACATGATCATCCAGAACGCCAGCGTCGACGGCATCACGGATTTCTCCTTCACCGTCCACCGCAACGACTTCAACAAGGCGATGGAGATCTCGCGCAAGGTCCAGGCGCACATCGGCGCCAAGAACTTCGTCGGCGACAACAAAGTGTGCAAGGTGTCGATCGTTGGTGTCGGCATGCGCTCGCACGTGGGCATCGCCAGCCAGATGTTCCGTACGCTGGCCGAGGAGGGCATCAACATCCAGATGATCTCCACCTCGGAGATCAAGATCTCGGTGGTGGTCGACGAGAAGTACATGGAGCTGGCCGTGCGCGTGCTGCACAAGGCCTTCGAGCTGGAGTACGAGCCGGGGTAGGCCTTCGGCTGCGCTGCGCAGTTACTGGATCTTCGAGCCAATCCGCTCCGGCCGCCCGGTGGAGGCCCAAATCATGAATGCGCGGCCCACCAGATTGGCAGCCGGCGCGAAACCCCAGTAGCGCTTGTCGCTGCTCATATCCCGGTTGTCGCCCAGCACAAAATAGTGCCCCGGCGGCACGGTGCAGACGAAGCCCCGTTCGCTGTATTCGCAGGCATCGCGGTGCGGGAACTGGCGCACGTTGGCGAGTTGAACCGGGGGCACATCGGAGTTGATCAGAACGGGGTGTTGGTTGCCCTTCAAATCTTCCAGATACTGTTTCGCCGGCTCGTACTGGCGGGCAGCCTTCGATTGGTCCGATGCCAGTGTCATCAGCATCGGCCGGTCGTCGATCGAGAGCCGCTTGTCGATGTATGCGACGCGGTCGCCGGGAACACCTACGACACGCTTGATGTACTTTAGCTCCGGGTTCTCCGGGTAGAGGAAAACTGCTAGATCCCCGTGCTTCGGTTCCCCCAGAATCATGACCGGCTCTTCCGAAAGCGGGAGGCGCAGCCCGTACGCGCTCTTGTTGACCAGAATGTAATCGCCCACGAACAGCGTCGGAATCATGGCCCCGGACAGGATGTTGAAGGACTCGACGACGAATGCGCGCACAGACATCGAGGCCAGCACGGTCACAACCATGATTGGGAACAGGCAGGACCACCGTGCATACCAAGGTAGCCGCGCCGGTTCCGGCCAGGTTTTGGCGCGCCGATAACCGTCGACCGCGCCCCCGATGCGAAGCGCGGTGGAACCGATCAACCCCGACGTATTCGGAGACAAGCCGACGAATGCCGCCAGGAGGATCGACAGCGCGACCAGGCCGGCCGATGCCGCGAGATATCCCAGCGCACGCCACCCGCGCCCCACATAGAGCATGGCGTAGATCGGAGAAAGCACGGCAAGCAAAACCGCGATCCACGGGCGGCGGCCGGAGGACGCGCCTCCCGAGTCCGCCTGCGCTTTCGGAGGTGCGTAGGGATCGAGGGATTGCTCTTCGGCGATGCTCACGCGGCGCCCTCCTATGACATGAGGCTACCGCAGTGTGCTGGAGCCGACCAGCAGTAAAGAACTGGCCCAAAGTCATAGGCCGAGGTGCGGTTACCCTTGTCTTAGCCGCTGCAGCCTATCCAGTACTTCGGGCGTCTCGCGCAGCGCCACGAGCGGTTTGAGCTCGTCGAACACGAGCTCCCAATCGAGCGTTTGGTGCCGCCGCAGCACGACGGCCTCGATGTCGATCCAGTCCTGGGGCCTGGACGCGAACGCTTTCAGCACGATGAGATCTTCGGCCGAGCAGGTAAGCAGCCGGAAGCCGGCGCCGAAGTCGAACTCACTGGCGCGAGCCACACAACGATGCTCGAACGGTATCGCACCCAAGGAGACATCCATGGGAACGCCCGAACCCGACCGCAGCAGCAGAACGCGGTTGCGCAGTGCGAAGTCCCTTGCATCCGGAAGACGGGCGGCGAACTTCGCAAGCAACCAGTCGATGGCGATCGTCTCTTCGCCCAGGCCGCACAACAGGGTGAGATCCACGTCCTGCGTCAACCTGGGCTGTCCCCAGCGCTGCAGGGCAACTCCCCCGATGAAGCAGAATTTCGCTCCGGCGCGACTCAGGAACTCGTGGATCTCGAGGGCAGCGGCGAATACGCCCTTCACCTGGCCTCTCGCAGGCGGGCGAACCAGCGTTGCTGTTCGACAAGTCCGGAGTTCACTCGCAGCTGTGCATCCGGGAGCAGCGGTACCGCAAAGAGGTTTTGGAGGATCTCTCGAACATCTTCATCCGTGAGCGCCTCGATCTCCCGGCGGCGAATGGAGTCGAGTTCCGGCCCGGCCCGGCCCCAGGTTTCGACCCAATTGCGCAGCAGTTCGTCGCTCATGTGACCATTGTAGCGATTAGCTGTTGTCCTGACGATTGGAGGTTCGGCCTCTCCGGCTCCGCGCCAGCAAAGGCTCGCGCTGAGAGTGCAGGGCTCGTGGTCCCGTCAGGTCCCCTGAAGTAACCAATCTGTATGTTCCCTGCAAGTCCTTTGAGCGCACTATAGCTCCGCAACGCACAGGAATTGGGACCAACAGGTAGGAAACGGAGATCCTAGGCGCTAGTTCCTGTGCGAAGACGTGACCCACCGTCATGGCCGGCTCCTGCGGCGTTTGGCGGGAAATTCCGGTGTCGCAGGCAAATGGAGGGGGGAAATGAACGGTCCTGGCGCGGAGACCTCCGCGGCTTCCTGGCTTCATCAAGAAGATGGCGTGCCATCGATAAGGTGCACCGACAGGGGCTCCCGATGAAAATAACCTCAAGACTCTGCGCTGCATTGGCAGTCGCGCTGTGGGCATATAGCGCACCTGCATCCGCCCACTGGCCCGACCAGGCACCGCACCAGATCGCGAACCTGGGCGAGTTCGAGTTCGAGGGGGGTGGGAAGATCCCGAACCTCAAGATGTCGTACGTCACGCACGGGAACCTCAATGCGGCAAAAAGCAATGCCATCCTGTTCCAGCACGGCTTCGCCGCCAACCACCACCTGTTCGACCACATGATCGGGCCCGGGCGGCCACTCGACACCGACAAGTACTTCATCATCTGCCCGGATGCGCTGGGTGCAACGCACATCACTTTCGAGCATTCGACCAGCCCTAGCAACAGCGGACTGAAGATGAAGTTCCCGCTCTATAACGGGCGCGATATGGTGAAGGCGCAGTACCGGTTGATCACCGAAACCCTCGGGATTCCGCACTTGCTGGCGGTTACCGGGATCTCGTCTGGTGCCGATCACAGCGTCCAGTTCGCGGTGAGCTACCCGGATTTCATGGACGGCATCTTCCCGGTCGTGGGGGGCACGCCGTTCACGACCCAGGGTCGTCTCATCGGCTCCTGGATGGTGTCGATCATCGAGTCCTGCCAGGGATGGGATCGAGGCAACTACGATAACAATCCCAAAGAGTGCGCGGCGAACGCCCTCACCGTTCTGATGCCGTATCTCTACACTCGCGACTGGTGGGAATCCAACGTCGACACTGCGGAAGCGTACACCCAGTGGCGCAATACCTGGGGTGACTATTATCTCGATGTTCAGGATGCGCGTGATCTATATTACCGGGCTATGGCTGCCGGCCGCGGCTGGCTCGGGGATACACCGGGATTCAACGGCGATCTGAGCGCCGTCCTGGGCTCCATCAAGGCAAAGGCGACCTTCATCCTTGACCCACAGGACCAGGTTTACCCCCCGCAATACGTCGACAGCTTCGTCATGGCTATAAAGAATGCGCCCGTGGTGTGGGTCGATTCACCCGCCGGACACCTGATGTGCTGTAACGCCGACCCGAACGCCACGCGTCGCATCGGTGACGCGATCAAGGAATTCCTGCGCGAACTCGGCGCTCCAGGAAAGTCTGCCGAGAGGAGAGACTGACATGAGGGCCACTCGAATACTGGGCGCGGACCGCAGAGCCTTCCTGGCGCGCATAAGCACTATGGGGGCTGCAGCTCTCTTAGGGGTCCATGGCCGGGCCGTCGCGGCGGACCCTCCACCCGAAATCAAAAAAATCCGCCTGCTTCATATCCCAGCGATCTGCCACGCGCCGCAGTACCTGGCGGAGGAGCTGCTCCACCTCGAAGGGATCACCGAAGTCGAGTACGTTCCCTTCGGGACGCGATACATCCCGGAGGCGCTCGCCACATCCAAGGCAGACATGTCGATGTGGAACGCGATGGAGTTCATTCCGTACATGGACGCCAACAAACCCGTTGTCGTACTCGGTGGTATTCACGCTGGGTGCTTCGAAGTGTTCGGCAACGAACGCGTACGTTCCATTCGAGACCTCAAAGGAAAGACCGTCGCCATCATGTATTTCGGGGGCGGGGACCACATCCTTCTGTCGAGCATGCTGGCCTATGTGGGGATCGACCCGAAAGAGGTCAACTGGCTGCCTGGTACCGCTTCTCTGTTGGATGCAATGGATGCTTTCGCGACGGGCAAGGCGGATGCGGTCGTCGGATTTGCTCAGCAACCCATAGAAATGCGGGCGAGGAAGATCGGGCAGGTCATCGTGAACACCACCACCGATCGACCCTGGTCGCAGTACTACTGCTGCATGCTGGCCGCCAACCGGGAGTTCGTGCAGCGCTACCCAGTGACGACCAAGCGTGCGATGCGCGCGATTCTCAAAGCGGCAGACCTCTGCGACAGCGAGCCACTCAAAGTCGCGCGGTTCCTGTCGGATAAGAACTACGAACCACGCTACCAGGTCGGCGCCGAAGTGGTGAAGAGTCTGCCGTACAACCGCTGGCGCGAGGCCAATCCGGAGGACACGATTCGCTTCCACGGGCTGCGGCTTTACGAAGTCGGGATGATCAAGTCCACGCCGCAAAAGCTCATCGCCCAGGGCACCGACTGGCGGTTCCTGAACGAGCTGAAGAGGGAGCTGAAGGCTTGAACCGCAGGATTGCGATTCACGAGGGCAGTCGACCCTGCAGAAGATTATCGCGCAGGGGGGGACCGATTGGCGGTTCTTGAACGAGCCGAAGAGGGAGTTAGCTAGCAGAGGTGCGGGCGTGGAAGGGCCCAGTGAAGTCATGAGGAAAGGAGTAGTACTCGCAATGCGTTGAGAGAGTTGGCTATCGACCAAGGAGGCGTAGCTGTGAACAGAGTGACTGACGAACGTAGTGGCACATCCAGCCGCCGCAGCTTTATCGTCAAGGCGTCGGCCTTGGGTACTGCGTCGGTTCTCGGCCTACCCCGTCCGGCCATGGCAGAGCCGCCGCCGGAAACGACCACGATCCGGATCGTGAACTACGGCGGCTTCGTCTGCGTGGCGCCGCAATGGGTCGCCCAGGAGTTGCTGCGTCTCGAGGGCTTTACCGATATCCGCTATGTAGATTTCACCGAGGCGGACCAACGCAGGGAAGAGACTGCCAACACACAAGTGGGTGCCGAGATGATCGCCCGCGGGGGGGCGGATTTCACGCTCATCAATACGGCCCAGCTGGCCTTCACTTTGGATGCAGGCGTGCCGATCACTGTGTTAAGCGGCGTCCACGCCGGGTGCATCGAGCTGTTCGCGAACAAGAACATCCGTAGCATCGCGGACCTCAAGCACCGAACCGTGGGTCTGCGCTTTGCGGGTTCGGACAAGTGGTATGTGGCCAGCATGGCCAGCTATGTTGGCCTCGATCCCGCCAAGGACATAAAGTGGGTCGCGATCACGGATCTCTCCGTTCCCATTGCGAAACTTCTGGCCGAAGGCAAGATCGACGCGTTCCTTGCGATTCCGCCCGAGTCGCAAGAACTGCATGCGCAGAACGTCGGGCATGTGATCGTGAACTGGGCCGTGGACCGGCCGTGGTCCCACTATTTCTGCTGCATGCTCGCCGGCGACTCGGAGTTCGTCCGCAAGCATCCGGTGGCCACCAAACAGGTCTTGCGCGCGATTCTCAAGGCGGCTGATCTGTGCGTCTCCGAACCCGCGCGAGTGGCGCGACTACTGGTCGAAAGAGGTTACGCTCAACGCTATGAGTACGCGCTGCAGGCGCTGCAGGAGATCCCCTACAATCGTTGGCGGGAATACGATGCCGAGGACAGTATTCGCTTCTATGTGCTGAGGATGCATCAAGCGGGTCTTATCAAGTCGAACCCCAACAAACTCATCGCCAAGCACACGGACTGGCGCTTCTTGAAAGAGCTGAAGAAGGAACTGAGGTCTGAAGGGTAGGTGGTACCTCATGTTCATCAAGAGGGGGATGAGATGAAGACATTCAACGCTGGCGGAACGAGTCGACGGGCTTTCTTTACCCACGCGTCTGTGATTGGCGCCGCGGCCATGCTCGGACTGAACCGGCTGGCGAGAGCCGAGCCGCCACCCGAGACAACCAAAGTGCGTCTGGCCCCAGCGCCGGTGGTCTGCACCACTCCAACGCGCCTCCCCGAGGAATTGCTGCACCTGGAGGGATTCACCGAGGTGGAGTACGTCAACGCCCAAACACAGCCCGGCCCCAACCTCGTTGCCACCGGGCGCGCTGACTTCACGCAATGGGATGTGGCCGGAATGATTCCGACGTTGGACGCCGGAACTCCCACCCTTATCCTCGCTGGGGTTCACGCCGGCTGCCAAGAGCTGTTCGCTAACGACCGAGTTCATACGGTCAGAGACCTGAGAGGTAAGCGGATCGCCGTGACCGGAATGGGTAACGGTGACCATATCTTCATTTCGAGCATCTTGGCCTACGTCGGGATCGATCCGAAGAAGGACGTAACCTGGGTCACCGGCACAGACCTCAAGGGCTCAATGAAACTGTTTACCACCGGCGATGCCGACGCGTTCATGGGATTCGCTCCCGAACCGCAAGATTTGCGCAGGCAGAAGATCGGCCACGTTATCGTCAACTTGTTGGAGGACAAGCCTTGGTCCCAATACTTCTGCTGCACGATCGTTGGGAACCGAGACTTCGTTCGCGCAAATCCGGTAGCGACCAAGCGCGTCATTCGGGCGATTCTCAAGGGCGCGGACATCTGCGCCAACGAGCCTGAGCGGGCCGCCCGGTACGTCGTGGACAAGGGGGATGAGAAGCGCTATGACGTCGCGCTGGAAATCATAAAGGCCCTGCCCTATCGGCGTTGGCGCGACGCCAACCCAGAAGATACTCTGCGCTTTCATGCACTGCGCCTTCACGATGTGGGCATGGTCAAGTCTGACCCGAACAAACTCATCGCCCAAGGCACGGACTGGCGGTTCTTGAACGAGTTGAAGCGGGAGCTGAAAGCCTAGGGACATCGACGATGAAGAACGACAACCTAGCGGCAAGGGGCAGAATCCATGAATAGGATAAGCGACAAGAGCGGTCACGGATTCACCCGTAGAAGGTTCCTCGCAAACACGTCCGCTTTGGGTGCTGCTTCATTTTTTGGGCTCCCGCGGGCGGCTGCGGCCGAGCCGCCACCGGAAACGAAGAAGATCCGCCTTGTCCACGCGCCAGCGATCTGCCTGGCGCCGCAGTACCTGGCGGAGGAACTGTTGCGCTTGGAAGGATTCTCGGAGGTGAGTTACGTCGAGATGGCGAGTGGCGTTACCGGTGAAGCTATCTATGCAGGCAGGGCAGACCTCACCATGGACGCCGCGCCAGCGATCGTCTACGCGATGGACACGCGACAATCGCTCGTTGCACTGGCAGGGATTCATGCGGGCTGCTACGAGCTGTTCGGGCACGAGCACGTCAGGGCCATCCGCGACCTCCAGGGGAAGACTGTTTCCGTCTCCGCACTTGGAGCTGCCGATCATGTGCTCCTTACAAGCATGCTGGCCTACGTTGGCGTGAACCCGAGAAAGGATGTCAACTGGATCGTGGGGGACAAGTTGATGGATGCCGTGCGCCTTTTCGTCGAAGGGAAGGCGGATGCGTTCATGGGGTTCGCTCCTACGCCGCAGGAGCTCCGCGCGAAGAAGATCGGACACGTGATCGTCAACACGACGCAAGACCGGCCGTGGTCACAGTACTTCTGCTGCATGCTTGTCGCCAATAGGGACTTTGTCGCAAAGAACCCAGTCGCCACGAAACGCGCCTTACGCGCCTACCTCAAAGCCGCGGACATCTGTGCGCAGGAGCCTGAGCGTGTCGCCCGCTTCCTCGCCAACAAGGGCTACGAGCCTCGATACGAGATCGGGCTCGAGGTGATCAAAGGGCTACCCTATCGCCGCTGGCGGGAAGCCAATCCGGAGGACACGATGCGCTTCCACGCGCTACGGCTGCACGAAGTCGACATGATCAAGACGCTGCCGCAGAAGCTGATCGCAAGCGGCACCGACTGGCGGTTTTTGAACGAGCTGAAGAAGGAGTTGAAGGCGTGACGGCCGACCTACCAGATCGTCCTCAGAAGGCCGCTGTCAAGAATGCGCTGATCCCTTGTGACGAGAGGGAGGCCAAGGG
>JACXTT010003574.1_pt1 | contig 23787 bp, 14 predicted proteins | sample 9270951 | NCBI WGS metagenome assembly JACXTT01 (sample SAMN15532306, study PRJNA645909) | rock metagenome | isolation source: weathered quartz diorite | place: Puerto Rico | collected 2017-06-21
CTCATCCACGGTACGGGTGTGGTTGTTGTAACATTAAGTTTGGAGCATTTACCATAGGCGGTACGGTCATTAACGTTAATGCCTGTACGGATACCATGATAACCACCAAAATCAGACTGTTTGAAGTAAACACTCAACCGCGGATCGTTGTAGCCGGTCAGGTAGCTTTCCATTGTCGCGCCCATTCTTATGTCATTGAAATTATCGGTAATAATTTCGAGCGGGTTGTGAAAATTGTACCCATTATAAGTTCCTAAGGCAGCATTGTCGGCGTTAGATGTAAAAACCCCGTAGGAGTCGTTCACGGCATCTTCCGCATTTTTCTGAGCCAGCGCAGCATCGGCATATACTACCCGCATAGCCATTCTTAACCGTAAAGAATTAGCGAATTTTACCCATTTAGTGTAATCTCCGGCATACACGGCGTCAAAGTTTACGAGCGGTTTACCCGAGGGATTTTTCACTATATAATCTTTCAAAACGGCCCGTGCCGAATCCAACTCCTTAAAAAAGGTCTGGTAAACAACCTGCTGGCTATCATAATCGGTGCTTAGTCCCGCACCACCGGCACGCGTGTAAGGAAGTGGGCCATACATATCTGTCGTGCGCTGAAAAGAGGCAACTTTAATGATTTGTGCAACGGCGTACACATCCGGAGCTGTTGCTTTCACCTTTGTTTTTATTTGCAGATAACCGGCCAGGACGCCGGAGTAAGACCTATCGAAAGCTGCCCCATACCAGCTTGGTATCAGGTTGTAGGTTGTGTTATTTGATCCTCCGAACCAGTTATTGCTTGCTCCCTGTTGTCCTGAAAATACGTCGCCGGCCAGGTTCTGAACAATCTGGTATACCTCGTCGCCAAAATTGTTGGGACCGCTTCCCGGATTCGCAATCGGAAAAACATTTTTCTCCATTTGAACGATAAAGGTTCCGATATACAGGTTATCAGCTTTCAGCATATCGTCTGTAACCTGCGCGGGATTAGTGTTTATCTTGTCGAAATTTTTTGTACAAGATACCAGCAAGCTTAAAAACAGTAAGCTACACGCTATCGCAGCCTTGATGCAGCGATGGCGTAAATAAATATTTTTTCTCATCTTATCTATGAATTACTTAATCGGTTAAAATTGCACAGACACGTTAAAGCCTATACTCCGGAAACTTGGCTGCCTGAAGAAATCGACCCCCTGGTAAAACGTGCCGGTTGACGCAGTTGATTCGGGATCAAAAGGTGCTTTGTTGTAAAACATAAAAATGTTTTTGCCTGTAAGGCCAAGTGTGGCTCCCTTCAATTTATTCCGGAAGAAACCGGCGGGAAAATGATAGCTTAAAGTGGCCTCCCGAAGCCGCACATTTGTCGCACTGTATACATAGGGGGCGCCTAAACCGGAAACGCCTCCACCTGTTACAGCATAGTAATCCTTAGCAGGTACAAGACCGGCGTTGACCATTACTCCACCTGCATCACGTGCCTGGGCCGAAGCTTCAGAAACGCCGTACCGATCAAGCAGTGCCTGGGTGGCAGATACGCCGATACCTCCAATCCGTGCGTCCACTAAAAAACCGAGGGTAAGATTTCTGTAGGAAATGCTGTTGCGAAAACCGATGTTAAATCTCGGGTCTGCATTACCTGCATATATATAGGTATTATTCGCCGCCGTAACCTGTCTTGTTCTCGGATCAACTACGATAAACCCATGTTCATCAGTTGCCAGTGTGTTCACGTAAATATCACCGGTCGTACCACCAACAGTGGGCCTTTGCAAATAACTACCGGTTGACGCCGCCAATATAGAATCAACTTTCACCGTATTACCTTTGCCGTCCGCATAACTGAATAAGGACCTGATTTTATTCCGGTTAAGGGAAAATACCACATTGGATGTCCATTTTACCTCACCGAACCGGGCATTGACTCCCAGATTTGCTTCGATGCCCTTATTATCTACCTGGCCGGAATTGACGCGCAGTGTCGATACTCCATTACCGGATGTATTGGTTACACTGTAGTCAAAAATCTGTTTATAAGTGGAGGATCTATAAGCTGTAACATCAAGACTGATGAGGTTATTAAATAACCTGGTATTAATTCCGACTTCGTATGAGCGGGTACGCTCCGGCTGAAGTGTAGGAGAAACCTGTATACCCAACGTATTTACCGTCTGGTTGGTAAAATCATAGTGGGGGTTAGTCAGATATGGGTTGGGTGGAGTACCTACTTCACTGTAAGATCCCCGAACTTTTAGATATGATAAGGTGTTCGAGTTAATTCCGAATAGATCGGTTATAACGCCGGACAGGCCTATAGAAGGATAGAACAATGATTTTTGAGTTGAACCTGATAAGGCTGAATTCCAATCGGTGCGGCCTGTTATATCCAGGAACAAACCGCTTTTGTAAGCGAACTGTGCGGTTTCGTAGATTGCCTGGTTTTGTGAATGTACGGATGTAAAAGGCACTTTGGCGCTTGTAAGGTCTACATTGGTTAAGGTGAAGTAATCAGGAAGCGTGATCAGATTGCCGCCTAAACCATTAACTAAAAGTTGCCGGTCGTCGTAACTTCCGCCTAAAAACGCGTTTACGCTAAAGTCCTTTAGTTTATAAGTGGCATTCAGCAACACATCTGCGTACGTCTGGGTCTGGTTGCTTACGTTCCTGAAATATGCACCATCGGGGCCGGCAAGAATGCCGGAAGTTGATGCGTAGTATTTTGATTCGTTTACTACCTGCGTATTATCATACTTGGCGCGTGATACGACGTTTAACCAGCTGTTGATGGTATATTTAGCTGATGCATTCAGTAAATAACGCTTGGTTTTGTTGGTATTGATGTCGCGGTTTACAATCCAATAAGGGTTTTGAATAGCAAATCCCTGATCACCAAACGGCCAAAACTGGGTTTTAAAATTCCGCGTCGCATCATAGCGTTCATAAACCTGGTATTTAGTGATATCATCTCCCCTCGGGAATAAATATATGGGCACCAACGGGTTATTATACAAGCCTTGCGTGAGCAAATTCTGATCGGCCTGCTGCACATACATCACGCCCAAATCCATGGTAAGCTTATCGTTAAAAAAATTGGCCGTATTGCGTAAGGTAAGGTTAAGCCTGTTAAGCTCATTATTAGGGATAATACCTTTACCATTGGTATTGGCCGCGGATATATAGGTCTGATTTTTTTGTGTTCCCGTTGATAGGCTCACGCTGTTATCAAGATACATACCTGTCTGGAAAAAATCTTTGGGCTGGTAGGTTGAAGGCGTTGCCAGTCTGGCACCCCAGCTGTCAAACCCGCCTGGTGTTGATCCATAAGTATTTTGAAATTTCGGTAAAACAAAAGGGCTGAAAAAACTCGTACTGCTGGAAAAGTTGACACTGGCTTTATCGGCAGCGCCTTTCTTCGTGGTAATCAGTATAACCCCTCCTGACGCATTGTTGCCATATAATGCCGCAGCTGCAGGTCCTGTTAAAACCGAAACGGTTTCAATGTCATCCGGGTTTAGTTGTGAAATACCATCGCCGCTACTGTTTGCCCCGCTAAATACATCCGGTACTCCGCTTGCACCGTTAAAATTAAAAAGCGGAACACCGTCGATTACATAAAGCGCGTTATTCTTGTCGTTACCTAACGATTTGGTACCACGCAGGACAACTCTTGCCGACCCTCCTATACCCGCAGAACTGGTATTAATGGTTGCACCCGCAACCTTACCGGCCAGGTTATTTACAAAGTTACCGTCATTTTGGGCGTTAACATCACTGGCTTTTAACTCCTGAACATTATAGGTCAGTGATTTAGCAGATCGCTTTATATTGAGCGCTGTGACAACCACAGCATTCAATTCATTGTTTAATTCTTTTAACGTGATCCTTACCGGGTTTTGGTCTGTCACCTTGAATTCAGCGGTGTTAAAACTGATGTAGGAAACAACCAAGACATCTCCAATGGAAGCATCGATGCTAAAATCACCGTTGATGTCTGTTAAAACCCCCCTGGTCGTGTTTTTTAACCTGATAGATACCCCTACGAGGGCGATCCCTTTTTCGTCTGTCACTTTTCCCTTAACTGTAAACCGGGCCGCAGTCATTATGCTGATAGTCGTAACAGGCCCCTTGGAATTTCGCAGACTAACGATAATTGATTTATCCTGCAGCTGATATTGCAAAGGCTGTGTTTTAAATATTTCATCTAAAACAGTTCGCAGGTCGGTATCAGTCGTGTTGATAGACACCGGTTTCGCTATTTTAAGTTCGCTGCCGCTGATGATAAAGCTGTACCCGCTTTGCAAGCTGATCTTCTTACAAACTTCTTTTAACGAAGTGTTTTTTTCAGAGAGGCTGATCTTTTGTGCCATCGAAGCAGCGCTAACCTGCATAAGGGTTACCAGTAAAATCAGGGTCGTCAATCTCATAATGAGCAATAATTTATTAATGCACCGGGTTGGCGCAGCACGTTTAGGAGTATAATTTTTATACATTTGTAAACTGGTTTATAAGTTAGTATGATCGCAATTTTGTTAACATGATCCAGGCTATGGCTATTAGTGTTCGAGCACTAGTAGCTTTTTTTATGGATCAGGGCCAAATGTTTATTCTTTAACCATAATCCTCCTTCCTTCGTAGGTTATGTGAACTCCGGGTGATTGGACAAGCTTTAATACCTGATTAACACTCAGAAACTTAGATACCCGGCCTGTAAAGGTTTCCCCGGTTATTTTTCCGTCGTAGACAACATCCACATCGTACCACCTGGATATTTGACGCATAATGGTTTGTATATCAGTATCGGTGAATTCAAAGAAGCCGTCCTTCCAGGCTACGGCCTCCCGCACATCAACGTTTTCGAGATTGATCTTATTGAGCGTGACCGCCGCCTGTTGGCCGGGTTTAAGGGTCCTGGATGCACCCCTGACCATTACCCTCACCGCGCCCTGCAATAAAGTAGTTTTACTAACCAATTCATTATCATAGGCATTTATATTAAAATGCGTACCTAATACTTCAATAGTTTGTTTTTTTGTTACCACCCTGAACGGATGTGCAGCGTCATGGGCAACTTCAAAATATGCCTCACCCGATAATTCAACTTCCCGGTTCTTACCTGAAAATATTGTTGGGTACCTTAGCGACGATGCGGCGTTGAGCCAAACATTGGTGCCATCAGCCAAGGTAAGACGATATTCCCCACCGCGCATTGTAGTCATGGAATTAAATTCCGTCGCGCCGGTTTTTTGGTCGTCTGCGCGGTATACTATCTGACCGCTTGTCTTTTTATTAATAGTTACGCTACCCTGGCTGGCCAACATGCCGTTCTTCGCACCGGTGAGGACAATTTGTCTGCCATTAGCTAAAGTTAAAAAAGCTTTGCTGGTGTTGTGGTTAACTCCGTAACTTGTTCCCTGTACTTCTGAAGTGCTTTGTTTACCTTTCGGATTAAAGTAAAACAGTCCGGCTCCTATTATCAACAGCAGGACTGCCGCGATGGACATGCTTCTGATCAAAGGAAAAGAGACACGCCGGTGAGGAATGGGCCTGTGAAGATCAATCTGCGCGTTTATATGCTGAAATATTCTGTCTTTTGCCCTTGTTTTTTGTGAAAGGGACATACCGTCGCCGTATTTGGCGGCAGAGGCGGGATGGTCATACCACTCATCTATTTCACGGCGCTCTGATTCAGAAGCGGTTCCCTTATTTAACTTGTTAATCAGCAAAATGATACGCTCATCGCTGTTTCCCTGATGCATGCCCATATCAATGTAGTCGTACAACTGGCATCAAGGTTCTATCTCCAAATTAAAATAATTTTGAAAAATTGACAATTAATTGATTTACAGATAGAAAAATTACAAGGCCGAAATTGATTTCAAACAGGAATGCGATAAAGCCAGCGCGCAAATGATCATCAATTCCAAATGGCCGCTGTTTAATTCGTTTCTAAGAATATGTATCGCCTTGTTCAGGTGTTTTTTTACCGTGCTGACACTGATCCCCATTCTATCCGCGATGCATTGATGCGATAAGTGTTCGAACCGGCTTTTAACAAAAACCTCCCTGCATTTTGGCGGAAGTTTACTAACTAACTCCAACAGTTTTTTTTGCAGCTCTTTTATGTTTAACTCATCATCCGGCATTAAATCGGGGATAGCGTTTTCCTGGATGATATTGTCAATGTTTTTGTAATGCAGCTGCTGAACGCGGTAAGCATCAATCACCTTATATTTAAGTGCCGTTTTAAGATAAGCTATCAAGGACCCGGCAGGTGAGATTTCCGCACGTCTGATGTATAAGTTCACAAATACCTCCTGAACTACTTCTTCAGCGTCCTCATGGGAATGAAGCCGCTGATAAGCGGCATCAGCCAGACTTTCCCAATGCCGGTTATAAATTTCGGTAAAAGCAGCGTGATCGCCTTTTTGTAATAGTAAAAGAAGTTTTTCTTCGCTGTAAGTATTATAAGAAGACACGCTAATTGGTTATAATAGGCCAATATAACTAATTGTTAGTTAATTATTAAATTCAGCGCTTACCTCAATGCAAACTATTCTTTCTTCTGTAATTATCAATTCAAAAATTCGTTAGTTGGGGCTGGTTTTACCAGATAGGGCGTTAACATGGCACATAACATTGTCGCGATGTCTTCCACATCGCAAATTAACCTGCCGGAACAGTAGTCACAGTGATCACGCGCATCGTGCTGATCAGTATCCAAATCAGGCTGTCAACCAATTTTTCATCCCGAAGAATAAAAGTTTTTTCGATCTCACCCGCTGTAAGCAGCCCCTTTATAAAGTCGAACTGCCGTTTTTCGTGATGCTCTCTTAATAGTCTTAAAACATGGACATCCTCCATAACTTCACGGGAAAATACCACGGAACGGTTTATTCGCTTTTTTATAAAATTGCGTTTAGCAAACTTGAATAGAACACTACAGAGCGAAGGGAACACTATGTTAAAATCCGTTAGCTGTAACAGAGTTGGTTGCTGGTGACCTGTTTATCAGGATGACGTTTGAAGATAGTAAAAAAGCCAAAGAAATTGCTTGCGAACGGGGTATCAAGATTAGTAAAACATCAATAACCAAAAAATGCGCGGCTAAGTTTGCTCAAAACCCGCCTATCAGACGAAGGCCTTTCCTTAGAAATATTTCATGCGTTGCTCAATTCTGTAAAAAAGTTCTTTGCTACTGAATCTTAAGTAAGATTTAATTGCTGCTGAATTATGGCGTCAACTTTTTACAACGGGCAGTTCTAACAAAAAGTAAAGTAAACAACGACATAGTTCAGCCTTTTTAAAACTTATTAAACGACTATTTTGTTAAAAAAAATTAATTGACGCAGGATTACCTCGTGTTCTTTTTTTTTTTCGCCTAATTGTTTATCCAATTTGCTAAACAAATACACTGGGAAAACGACACAGCAACCTATCCGTCTTAAATTGGTCGACATTGCAAAATTGCTTTATGAAGTACCGAAAAATTAATCAGCGAAATCGTTTATGAAATTGGGTTTGAATATCTTCCACACTTTACTAAAGTTTTGAAAACTAAAAGAGAGTTAACACCGCGACAATTAGAAATACAAACTAAAATGCGCAATTAACTCAGCTTCCATAACTGCATGCACAATTGAGCAAACGCTAACTTAAGAACGAAATCATCATTGACTTTTGATTTAAGTGTTATATTTACAATTAAATCAAAAAATCAAGTGAAATTAAATATTACGCTGCTTTGCGTGTTGCTATCGCTTACTTTAACAGTATCAGCCCAACAAAACAAAACTAATAAGACAGATGAAAAACTTTCGCTTGATAACGGCTGGCGCTTTCATTTGGGCGATGTTTCCTTCCCCGTGGTTAAAGGGCATGGTGCAAGTTATAATAATGCCAAAGCTGGCAAGGCGGGCGGCGCGGCAGCACCTGATTACGACGATACCGACTGGCGTTTACTTAATTTACCGCATGATTGGGCTATTGAAGGCAGTTTTGACTCCAATGCCAATCTTTCACAAGGCTATCGCCAGCGGGGCATAGGATGGTACCGCCGCAGCTTTAAAATAAGCCCTGAAGACCGGGGCAAAAACCTGGAACTGCAGTTTGACGGCATCGCCACCCATTGTACCGTTTGGCTGAACGGCATAGTAGTACACCGTAATTGGTCTGGCTATACTTCATTTTATATTGATATGACAGCCTTTGCCAAATATGGCGAAGAGCTGAATACTATTGCTGTACGGGTTGATGCTGTTGACCAGGAAGGCTGGTGGTACGAGGGTGCGGGTATTTACAGGCATACATGGCTGGTGAAACGGTTGCCGGTTCACATTATTACCGATGGTGTATTTGCACAACCTGTTAAAAACGCCAGGGACAGTTGGGAAATACCTGTCGAAGCTACTTTAGAAAATACCGGTAAACTTGGCGCAGAAGCTACAGTTTCATCAACACTGATCGATAATAAAGGAAACAAAATTTCAAACAATCAAAAGTATGCTGCCGTAAGCGCGCTGGGGCAAACAATGGTCCATTTATCCCTGACAGTAAACAACCCTAAATTGTGGACACTGGATGATCCTACCCTATACCACATACAAACCATAGTAAAGCAAAACGATCTACCTTCGGACACCGTAATTACGACCTGTGGTTTCCGCACCATTCGTTTTACGGCCGACTCCGGCTTCTATCTTAACGATAAACACATTAAGCTGTTTGGCGTTTGTAACCACCAGGATCATGCCGGCGTTGGTGTCGCGGTCCCTAACTCACTATGGGATTTCCGGGTAAAAAAGTTAAAGGAAATGGGTGCAAACGCGTACCGTTGCGCGCATAACCCACCATCGACCGAGTTTTTGGATGCCTGCGATAGGAACGGTATTTTGGTAATGGACGAGAACCGCAATTTCAACTCATCGCCGGAATATCTGGGCCAACTAAACTGGATGATACGCCGCGACAGAAATCATCCAAGTATTATTCTTTGGTCTATATTTAACGAGGAACCTATGCAGGGAACCGAGATAGGCTACGAGATGGTGCGCCGCATGAGCGTTGAGGTAAAAAAACTGGATACTACCCGCCCGGTAACCGCTGCTGCAAACGGCGGATTATTTGAGCCTATCAATGTTTCGCAGGCTGTCGATGTGGTAGGGTTTAACTACCAGATAGAAAACTATGATCGTTTCCATAAGGAACATCCTACCATGCTGCTGACCAGTTCTGAAGATGCATCAGCAATTATGATAAGAGGTAATTATACTACGGACGCGGATAAGCATACGTTGGATGCCTACGACACCCAAAAACCCGACTGGGGCGCTACCCATCGAGAGGCCTGGAAAGCCATTGCCGAACGCCCGTTTTTAGCCGGATGTTTTGTGTGGACAGGTTTTGACTACCATGGCGAACCAACACCGTATGACTGGCCTACAGCCGCATCTAACTTTGGTATTATGGATCTGTGTGGCTTCCCCAAAACCGCGTTTTATATCCACCAGGCACAATGGGTTAAAGATAAACCTGTATTGCAATTAGTACCACATTGGAACTGGGTCGGCAGTGAAGGAAAACCCATTAAAGTAATGGCCATGAGTAATGCCGAAAAGGTAAAGCTGATATTAAACGGTAAATTAATTGGCGAGCAAACCGTTGATAAATATGAAATGAATACCTGGGAAGTACCATATAAACCAGGTAAATTAGAAGCTATTGGCTATGTTGACGGTAAAGTGGTATCGCATTTTATGGTGGAAACTACAGGCCAGCCCGCAAGCCTGCGCTTAATCCCCAACCGCACAACACTCAGCGGCGACGGTTGGGACGCGACACCTGTAACAGTAGAGGCACTTGATAGCAAGGGCCGCCCGGTACAAACGGCCAATATTCCCATCACCTTTGAGATGAAAGGCCCCGGCGAAATTATCGGGCTAGGCAACGGCGATCCAAACTCACACGAGCCGGAGAAGGGTAGCAAAAGAAGCCTTTTTAATGGGCTGGCGCAGGTTATTTTGCAAAGCCGCCCAGCGAGCAATGGTAGGCTTATTTTAACAGCTACTTCTCCAGGATTAAAACCCGCAACAGTAACTATCGATGTGCAACCGATAGCCGCTATACCTGCTGTTGCGGTAGAGCTTCCTCACCTGGTATTAGATAAATGGCTGCTATCGCCGGGCAGTAACACCAAACCCGATCCCAATAAAGTTATTGCGGAAAATGATATGAATAGCTGGCAACCAGTAAAACCTGGCCAATTGCAGCAATTTAGCGGTGGTAACTTTGCCGTATTTCGTACCACTTTTACACCTTACGCAGGGCAGCGTAATAATGGCGGTAAAATAAAATTAAAGTCCGTAACCGGCAAAGCCGAAGTCTGGCTGGATAAAATACTGCTTGCCATCAAAACCGATGAAATAACAGCTGATATTTCCATTAATTTGCCCGCAGGCAAAGGCAAACGAGAACTAAGTGTACTCATTGAAACAAGTAACGGTCAGCAGGCCGGTTTAGGAGGGGTGATAACTGTTGAAAACTGATCAGCGTCTCTCAAAACTCTTGTCGGGGGATAGTTAAGTCAGCGGTTATTTGTGTTCATTTTTTAATATGTACCAGATCGAGAGCAATTAACTTACAAGAGGTAATCTGATATAAGCTGGCTACAAGAAAGTTGCGTTTTCAAAAGTTATCATTGACAATTTAGATATATATCGCGGGCATTGTTACGTGTCAGGCTTTGAATAACAACCTTTGCACCAAAACGGTCGCATTTCGAATATTAAAGGATATCCATATCATTCTTTTTAAGGTTATTTGACTCCTCAAGGTAATATTCATGTGTACCCATTCCCATGCACAGATATATTCAAAAATTGTGGCGCAAAGCGCTATGAGGACGACCTGCAGACGATTGGAGAGCACCTTAGAAAGAAGCGTGTTGAAAACAAGTTGCTACAACGCGAAATCGCAATACAGTTAAACGTTTCTAAAGATGCGCTCACCTGTTGGGATATAACAGGCGCACCCTGCCGCAGATCTTCCATCACCCGGCAATCATTTCCTTCCTTGGATATTATCCGTTTGGTCACATGGTTGAAAATCTGAGCGGAAAGCTGAAACAAATCCGCTATTGCCTGAGATTAAACTTCAAGCATTGTAACGCGATGCTACAGGTTTCAGTTGATGCCACGAAGCGGTAGGGAAAAGGAAAGCCTATATCATATCCAAGCACACAGCAATTAATTGAAGAGATATGGCAACGTCTAACTTAAAACTTTATTCAACACCCCACATAGGGGTATTTTTTTAATGATTTACAGAGTAATGTTCTTATTAAAAAGGAACAAGTCATTAGATTTATAATAGACTGGTCGTCCCTACCGTAATCAATAACTTTCATAGCTTTCCGCCGCTGGCATCATCGGTCTGGGCTACCGAACTGCTGCCAGCGGTTGCCGTTTTAGGCAATCAACAAACTGCGTGTCGCTGTACGGGTGAAAAATCCTGATACGCCTACAAAAACTACCGCTTTGTTCATCAATTTTGGGAACACAATAGTTACAAACTACAAGGATAGTCGGGTTCTTGCTGTCGGTCCTTTACAACAGTGCCAGCATAAACTTGGATATACTTACCTGCCGCCGTTAATAAAAACGCCAAATCCTTTTGATGAAATATAGTATGGTGTAGGTTAATGGGTCCGCCCGTTGTCTTTTCCTCATAATTGCCTACATGCGAGGTTAAGATTTTTGCCACGTTGTTGAATGGTCTTGAAATTTAACAAAACCGTATAATTGTTCGTTTTGAGGTAAAAAGAAAATGCAGGTAGGTTTTATCATCGGTCACTTTTGCGGTTAAATCCGCTTCAAGCAGGGAAAATTTCGCCGGCTCCATATCAGACAGAGACTGATAGACCATAATAGCGCCGGACGCTTTCAACAGGTCGAAACTCACAAGCCTACCCATAATGCCCTTTCAGATACCGGACTCCGCTTCAAGCCGTTTTATATTCTGCGAATAAACTTTTAACGCAGAATCCAGAAGCAAGCAACAGACCAATACGCACTTTATAAAAAATTGTAAATAACGATAAATCTGATTTTATGGCAAATACGCTGCTCCTCCCCCAAGCGCTACAGCTTATTTTTTTGCCTTTTTATTTTTATTTATAAGGCGGAGTCGGAGTTTTTACTAGTGAAAGTTGACAGTACCTGACCATTTTCCTCCACCTAATTTGGTAATAAAATAATCTCCTGTTTTTTTAATCTCCTGTTTTTTATGATTTAACTGTAGATCAGCAACCCGAAATTCCCCGCTGAATTTCAGTGTGGCATTTATCTTTTTTGGCATATCTACAGTGAATTTTATTCCTTTTCCAGTTTTAGTCCAAGCCACCGCTACTTTACCAAATTCAGTAACGACAGTACCGCGGGCGTACTTCAAGTCGCCCAGTCGCGGATTAATAATTAATTTCTTAGCCCATACCGGACCGTCCATTCTCACGCCTAAAACATAAGCGCCCAAAAAATAAGCCGGGAAAATCCCATATACATGTACTTTACTCCCTTCTTCAAAATAGTGTTCCCAGGATGTTTTCCAGTCGTAACCCAATATCGGCTTCCACCGTTCGCGAATCATATCCAGTATCTTTTCGTCTGTTTCTTTATTATTTTCAGCATACATCTGCTTGAAGCTGTAATAGTAGGTCATGAAACAATATGGTTTATCCCACCTGGATTTTAAAAACTCTTTTACACTATCTAAGCGGGCGGCCGGTACTACCAGCTGATCAAGAGCAAAAATCGCCGCCTCAAATGTGGGTTCAGCGTAGCCGTCTTTTATATTGATATTCATATGCTGCGCCGCAAATAATGTTTTCGCGGTCACCTCATCATCCATAAAGCCACTGTAATAAGTACCCAGTTCCCTATCCCACAGGTACTTATTAATAGCTTTATGTAGTTTTTCGGCGGCAATTTTAAAAACGGTTGCTTGCCTGATTTGCCCCGTTACCATTCCCAGATACGCGGCATCAGCAAGCGCTTTATAAACAAAGGCGTTTAAACCCGTACCTTCACAAATCTGGTAACGTAACGGGTTGGTAGATACTTCCCACTCCCTTGCTTTAACCAAACCTCTTGCTGTACGACGAGCCAGGAACCATTTTAATTGCTTTGTTATGGGAAGCCACATTTCTTTAATTAAGGTCTTATCTCCGGTGCTTTCGTAATACCTTCTAACGCCTTCAACCCAATTGCAGGCCCTGTCTTCCATATAGCCGTGTATATCCCATCTGTCTGAGCAAGTATGCGCCTTTACCCGTCCGTCCGGCTGCTGACTTAACGCTGTGCGGCGTAGCATTTGCTTCAATACGCGTGCATCTGCAAACATGGGCTGACCGTTCAGGCTGGGGCCTTGCATAACCGTACGGGTAACATCAAAAGCGGGCGGATCACAATCCATCCATTCCACCCTTTCACGGTCGGCACAGTCGTCGTAGGCGTCTTCGCTCAAAATTTGTAACGAGCGGGTAAGTCTGTCCCACAAGTCATTGAGCAACTTATCGCTGCTTGTAAAGCTACCAACACGCTTAAAAGGATACCGCCTTTCAACTACGGCCAGTTTGTTTATCCGGATATTGCCGCTTGCTGCATAAATGATAAATTGCTTAGTTCCGTAGGTATCAAAGGTGGTATAGTTTTGTAAGCCGTTGCGGGTAGTATAGGAGTTATTAAGTTCGCCACCTTTGTCAAACAAACGCAAAACTGCTCCCTCTTTTGCATCAAGATCCAAACTCAGGTAAGCCTGATAATAATCCGGGAGCGTTATTTCAAGTGTATCTCCCTTTTTTATAGTTAGCGGCATCTGTCTGCTGGCAGGTTTTCCATTGATGATCAAATTGCGGACTATGGTTTCCTGCTGAAAAGGGAGTTCTTGTTTACGAAGGGGGTAGAAATTAGCTAAGTTTTTAACTTTAACCGCGTTACTCCACGATTGATCATTAAAAGCGCCCGAGACGTAGTCGGCAGCCATTTTACGGGCATCAATATTTTCACGGATGGATGACCATGCAAACGGGCGATCTGTATAAGAGAGTTCCGGCGACACCTTCCAGCTATCGTCTGTTTTTATTTGCGTATTCTTACTGTCTTCCAATTCTACAAGCGCAGTAAAGCCCGCTTCATGGGCCATGATCTGCCCGGTATGGTCAAAACGGTGTACCACTACCACAAGCGTATTATTCCCTTTTTTGAGATAAGGCGATATATTGATACTGGCATACTCCGGCCCTTTATTTTCGAAACGCACGGGGCCACGCATTAGATACTTACCATTGATAAAAACTGAGAAACGATTATACGCGAAGAGGTTTAGCGTAGCTCGATTGTTAATATCAGTAATAACAAATTTTTTTCTGAAAGCCATGTGAAGATCGCCTCTTCTGCTGGTATCCTGAACATTCCAGATATAGTTTTTGTCCAGGGCTTTTGACACCCTGTCCTGGGCATATAGTGTAAGAGAAAATGTAAGCAATACAAAAACAATGCTTAGGTGTATATTTTTATTATTCGGTTTAAACATATTTTGTTATTTTTTTTCAAATCGCGATGATTGGACCGGAATAGTGCGCCGCAACCCCGCCAATCATGATTTCAACCTGTCTTTTCTTTTTTAAAAGTTATTCTAAAAGCTGCCGCATTTCCCGAGGGAAAACTACTTTTATTCTTTTTGATTAAGGCCTGATTACTTTGTTTCCAGCGAAGTCTTTCTTTGCTGCCCACCAGTTAAATGTTGGCGGACACAAACACACAGTTTCCCTCTTTTGTCCGCGGGATTTTATCATGACGGTTTCATTTGCTACCGGTAATGCAAGTGTTATCGCATAAAACGTATTTCGTTTCAACATAAATCGGATATCTTTTGAATTAAAAGGTAATTTCTGACCTCCAAACTGATCGCTGGCCAACACAATAGTGTCTGCACAATACAACTTCCACGGGCAGCTTCTGTAAATAGCCTCATCATTGAAACCAGGCCATTGGCCGGTCCCTAACCTTACCCGAGTTTCTTCACCGGTTATGGTACCGTCGGCACGCGGACCAATATTTAGAAACAGGTTTCCATTTTTACTGACGCTATCCATCAGGTTGGGTATAACGTATCAGGCCGTTTTAAAAGCGTTTCCTCCCATATAGCCCAATAATTGCATTACTTGTTCGACCAGGTAATAACAATTATTGTAATAAGCAGCGGCTCATTGGCTCCGCTTATTTTTTCTGTTTTTCCTTCCCCATAGTATTTAACTAAGCTCAACTCATTTAATTAAACTACCGGTCATTACCTCAATACTAAATGATGGCGATGAAACATCATTGTAAGTGGTTTTCAAACAAGTACCGGCGAGTTTGGATAGCGGGCGCCTTTATTTTACCAAATTTAAGTTAGTCTCTAAAAAGAATGATATCCAAAATGACATTTCTGCAGTATAAAATGATATAAAAACATTTATTTCCGGAGCTGATTTGCGCGGCCGGCTTTTTTATTTATGTTACCGTACACAAGGCATCAATCCCGGAAAAGCCGAAAACAGTCCAGGCCGCAAGCCTTGGTTGCTGCAATAAATAATTCGCCTTTATTGCAGCCAGTAAGGGTTTTCCTGGAATTTTTCCCGATCACTTATTAAGGCAGTTTTCAGATCGTTCCATTCTTTGGTATCATCCTCGAAGGAATAAGCCACCACGATAAGGTTAAAACAGATCGTTGCCTGCCCCGCGGCGATCAGGCTTTCCATGGATTTCTCCTTTTGCGGGTTTTCATCAATCCAAAGTGGCGTATCCATGCGGTCAGCGATATCAGCGGCGCAGCGCAGTGCTGATGGGGTACAATACATCCTTAACTTTCCGTTTATCCCCCGGGAATCGGGCCAGATACCGGTAAAAGTACTTGATGCCATAAGTTTTATAGCTGTTAATTTAAAGCAACCTAGCTCTTTAATGCAGTTGGCCGAACGGGCTAATCAAAGTCCGGATTATTTTTCACGGTTTTTTCAGCAGTATACTCGCGAAAGACCTATCACTTATATTCATTCAAAAAGAATAGAAAGGGCCCAATACCTTATGGTAACAAGCAATATAACTCATGCTTAAATTGCCGAACAAACCGGATTCGACAACATTTTTTATTTTTCCAAAATTTTCAAGAAGATAACGGGGATCTCTCCCGGTAGTTATAAAAAACAAATAGAAATGGGCGCTTTTTAATACAGTTAAAGCTTTTGTGTCAAAATCAGGAATATTCTTAGAAGCTGTTTAAAAACAAGAAAAACAGAGTGTTATAGTCTCTGGAAAGATTTTCGATATTTGGAGAACAGCATGACGTAAGCAAGGCGCAGACGACTCACCCCGACGATCAGTTAGCTAACTGACGTCTCCCCTCTCTCCGACTGCGTCGCATAGAGGGTCTAAAAAGATTTTGTCTTCCCTACCCTCTTCGCGGCTTTTGCCAGAGGGTGATCCAGCGAAGCGTAGACAAGGTGAGTGGTAGCCAGCGTTAACATTTGTTATACTTTTTTAACCAATATTGCTATATCGTTAACATAGGTATTGATAAATTTAACCTCAATAACCAATTTTCAAAAACGCCTTAAAATTCATGAGGCTAAAAACATAATGCATTATTTTTACAATTGTAAATATTTGTAAAATGCTAACACCAGCGTAAAGGGAAACTATGCAAATGCCTTTATGGCTCATTTTAATTATAAAACAACTAAATAATAATAATGAAGTTTACGTTACCTCTTATCACAAAAAGTAGCTTTTTTTCGGGGAAATTTAAATTATGCCCGGCCTTATTGTTAGTTTTTGTAACATATACATCCATTGCCCAGCAAGGGCCTATCAACCCACCGGCAATTGAATTAGCAGCCGGTGATACGGCTGCTTTTGCACATGCACCTGTTGGCTTTGATGTAAGGAAAGATAATATTGCGCATGGCAAAACAGATACAATTACCTATTTTTCCACGTATGTAGGTAACAAGCGTAAAATGTTGGTTTATACGCCTCCTGGATATTCTTCGCATAAAAAGTATCCGATACTGTTCCTGCTTCATGGTATTGGTGGCGACGAGAAGGAATGGTATAAATATACCGCGCCCGATGCTATACTTGATAATTTATACGCCGATCATAAAATAGCACCCATGATAGTGGTTTTTCCAAACGGCCGTGCCCAGCCGGATGACCGGCCGGTGGGGAATATTTATGCCGCGGCACCAGCATTTGAAAAATTTGGTAAGGATTTACTCACCGATATCATTCCATATATGGAAGCAAATTATCCGGTAAAGAAAGATAGAAAAGATAGAGCTATAGCCGGCTTCTCTATGGGTGGCGGCCAATCACTTAATAATGGCCTCACTAACCTGGATACTTTTGCCTGGGTGGGCGGTTTTTCATCGGCACCCAACACCAAAGCGCCCGATGTGTTGATCCCCTCGCCTGCCGAAACTGCAAAAAAACTAAAACTGCTTTACATTGCCTGCGGGGATAAAGACGGACTCATTTTTATCAGCCAAAAAATGAACATCTATCTTCAAAAAAACAACGTGCCGCACATATGGCAGGTTAATTCAGGCGGCCATAATATGAAAGTTTGGGCAAATGACCTGTACCTGTTTTCGCAGCGAATTTTTAAATAAAACCGGTTTGTTAACCTTGGATAAATAGAACTCCGTAATCGCATTCGGATTTAGTTGGGCAGTACCTTTTGGCGTGATTTTATAAAGCCTGCACTATAGTATTTCACTCAGCCGTGCTATTTATGCATGTTGTAATGAAAATAATCGATGTTGATATAACCCTTTTCCGCCTGGTTATTGTAGTTATAAATGCCGATCCTATCGCCACGGTATGAGCCCCAGGCCAGTTGATATACAGGACCTATTGCGGTAAAAGTATTACCATCTAAACTGTAATAAAACTGGCTTGCCCCATCAAGTCCCCAGGTTGATCGTAACCATAAATTATTACCGATTACTTCAGGGCCGGATAATTTTATCTTTACACCTTTAAACTCTAAACGCCGAACGTTATCTTCACAACTAACACCTATCTGCGCAAAATACGGATTAGCAAAATGACATAAGCCAGCCTTCTGGCCATTCGTCATCCCGGTAATATTAATTTTAATAGTCACATTATTATATGATGTTCTGAAACTGCGCTGGGTTAGCGTGTTGCCGGCTTTGAGTAAATTATCGGGGTCAAGAGGCATAAACGCATGTAAAGTTAGACAGCCCGGTTTTTCCGTCAACGACCATTTATCTTTACGAGGCTGGTAGTTCCATTCCCATTGCGGAGCTATCCGGTCTCCATTAAACTCATCACTGGTTTGGGGTATAATTTTGCTGGCGACTTCAACCGGCATATTGCCTTGCCAGGTCATTCGCCCTATGCCATCTGTACCTACTTCACCTATTATGGGCCAGCCTTTAACCCAGGTAACGGGCAAAAGGCTCATAATCCGCCCCGACCATTCCCCGGTACCGTGGTGGGTTAAAAAATACCATTTTCCATTTATCGCCTGCACAAGTCCGCCCTGGTTGGGTTCGTAAAATTGTTTTTCGGCGTGGTTCAGTTGCTTTATTTCCCGGTAAGGACCGTCAATCTTTTTGGCACGTTCCATCATAACAACCCGGCCTTCAGGTTTCACTTCACTAAAAAGATGATAATACCAGCCATTTATTTTATAAAGCTTATTGGCTTCGCTGCCCTCCGATTGATGTATGACATTGTCATACGTTTTAATGATGTCGCGTCCATCCGCAGTTAACTTAAACAAGTGTATTTTATAGTCATCGGCATAGTTGGTTCCAACAAGGTATCCCTGTCCGTCGTTATCCCAAAAGGGGCTGCAATCGTCCCACCCTTTTGCGGATAATACCGGGTGCAATGGTTGCCAGGGGCCCGAAGGATTTTTAGCGGAAGTCATGAAATATCCTTCATCGGGAGTGCCAAAATAAATCCAGAACCTGTTATGGTGATAGCGGATAGCGCCGGCCCAGATACCCTTACCATAACGGTTCATTTTATCCCAGTTCATCTGAAGGCTTATCTCATTCAGATTATTTACAGCATGACCGAGGATCGACCAATTAACCAGATCTTGTGAATGGAGAATGACAATGCCGGGCGAGAACTGAAAAGTTGACGATATGGCATAAAAATCATCTTTTACACGAATGCAATCCAGGTCGCTATAATCGGCAGGTAATATGGGGTTATGATAAGTGCCATTTTGCTGATCCCCCCATGTCACCCAGTTTCCCCATTCAACCTTTTTATCGGCAGACTGGGCCAATGTTACCGATGCCGGGTAAAATGCAGCAAATAAAACACCAATAAATAACCGAGCCGATAAACTAATATAATTCATATCTTACTTGTACCATACATAGTTGAAAATTATAAAACAGCTATTCACCTATCCAACTTTTTTAAATGTCACTTTACCAACTGTGTTTGGCTTTCCCTTGGCAGGTGCAGATATAGTCCCATTGATCTTACCCTCTTTAAATTCCACCTTTATCTCCCTGAAAGAATATGCACCTTTTTCATAATCAAAGGTTTCGCCATCATCATCGTACAATAAATAATGGCCTGGCCTGTTGCCGTAACATCTGATCTCTATATCTACCTTCTGCCCTGCTTTCGGGGCGTGCAGCATGGCGGGCATAAGGGGTATAATACCCCCATCTTTTACGTAAACCGGTATTTTATCCAATCCGGGGGTAACCTCAATCACCTCGCCGTTACCGGCGTACTTGCCGGTGTAAAAATCATACCAGTTACCTTTTGGCAAAATAACCTTCCGGCTGGTTTCGCCTGTAAACATAGGTGCAACCAACAGGTATTCGCCTGCCATATATTGATCTTTAACTTCACGGGTAATAAGCTTTCCATAGGGATTAGCCTCCAGATTCGCGTCATTAATATTTTTGCTTTGCTCGTGGTTACCAAAACCATCTTCCAATATCATCGACCGGAAAGGCGGTATCCCTTTAAAATGATATTTGGCAAATTCGCTATACCAATAAGGCATCATTTGCATGCGCAACCCGGCCATAGCTTTTACCTGGGCGGCAACTTCGGGAAATGTCCAGGGTTTGGTGCCGCTTGCCCAGGCGTTGATCATGGCCATGGGCGAAAATATGTTTGATTGAAATCTGCGTAACCATTCTTCCGCGTTTTTTGAATCCCTTACTTCGGGCGTCCACAATACGCCCGCAAAACCACTGTTGGTTAAGGCGGTGATAAAATCGCGGTGATTGTAATAATCATTGTAGATGACGAACGGAAAGGACGAACCACCGCCGTTGGAAGCCCTTACCAGGCCAAAAGTACGCTGGTTACGCCGGCGATATTGTTCGGTTACATAACGCTGCATCATTAAGCCGTAGGTTTGCCTCATTTGTTCGGCGCTATGCCCGGATGGAAACGTAGCTACATCGGGCCACAAGTATTCGTCGCCGCCATCTACTTCATCTATCTTAAAACCGCTTATGCCTATGTCTATCTTGTTTTTTGATAATTCGCCAAAAAATATATCCCTTGCTTTGGGCATCGTGATATCGGCAACGGCACCCACCCATACAGAATGCGAACCGGTGTACCCGGTAATTGCTTTTGCTATCGGAGCCTCGGGCGAAATGTAGGGATTGGTCCATAAATTAAGCCTTACATTCTTTTTAAGCATCTCTTGCACAAAGCCCCGAGGGTCTGTAAATCTACCCGGGTCCCATTCAAAGGTACATGGGTACGACTTGCTTTGCCAGCCAGGCTCCAAACCAATAAAATCAAGCGGATAACCCTTTTCTTCAAACGCGTCGGCTTCTTTCAATACATCGGCAGCTGTCGATAAACGCTGCACCCGTTGCGTAAAACCTAAGCCCCAGCGTGGTGGCAGGCATCCACCGCCGCTAAGCAGGTTATACCTGCGCACGGCATCAAGCATAGTAGGACCACCCAAAACAAAAACTTCAACCCCCTCGGCAGGCACAAGCAGGTCAACTCCATCGGCGTAAGGGCGTGCCGACCAATTATCATCAGTATTACGATCCTGTAGTACAGGAGGATTTTTGCTATCGGTACGTACCGCGGTGCCCGCATAAACCTGGATATACCGGGCGCTATTAACAAACACCCCATATCCGTTTGATGAGATGTAAAAAGGTGTAGGCGCATGTGTACGCCCGTTATCTTTACCGTCATAATTATCTACATGCAGCGTTAAAATTTTACCGCGCTGCTGCACCGTTTGGAAGTTTAATCCAAAACCATATAATTGCTCGGCGCGCGATAAGGGGAAATGCAAATATGTTTTACCGTCGATTATTTTAGCTGTTATATCAGATTCAGCAAGCGGAAATGTCGCTTTATCCATATCGGCCAATCCGGCATGTGCGGCAATGGCACCCGAAGCTTTTAACAGGTCAAAACTTTCAGGCTTCCCGATAACCGCTTTCCAGATACCGGGTTCAACCTCAAACCATTTGATGCTTTGCGCACAAACAAACAATGCAGACGTAAAAAGGAATAAAGCGGTTAAAAGGTATCTTAAAAGTTTCATGGTAGAATATTTTATGTTTGCAACACAATAAAATTAAATGTAAAAGACAGGTTGTGATTCACTATATCACAACGACCAGGGTAAAAGCTCAAAGCGCCATATCTTAAAAGAGTATAGACAATTGTCAAAGAAACATCTTTTTCTAAATCAATCTTACGTGTTATTAACCAAGTATTGAGTTATATTGTCACTTATAATCAAACAGTTAAATATGCCCGGTATATTACCCGCATGAGTGAAGCTGTCTTTATAATGTAGTAATTGTTTTTCCAACTGATTCTGAAAAGAATTGTATTGACAGACGGAAGGCCGCTGTTATTTACTTTTAGTCTCAATAGCCTTATCGCCAGTCGGAACGGCAAGATCAGTAGTTTTTAGCTGCATCACTCCCTTGTAAACAATTGCGGGCAAAGCTACCGAAGCCGGTATTTCAACACTTTTTAAAGTGAGGCCGTTAACGTCATCAAATATCAATGCCGGCCTAAAATCAGTATCCTTCAAACTGACCTTAAAGTTATTAATACTGATGCCCGAAGCATGCCGGGTATACAAACCCCATGACGGCAGTTCGCCAAACATGGTAAACTCCGGGTAGCCTGCCGGGTTTTCGATTACTTTGCTTAATGAATCGGTAGCGATGAAGGCAACTTCCTTTTTTGCACCGCCGCCATATACTATTTCAATATTTTTTAAGGTTACATTTTGTACCGGATGACCAGGTAAACCGGTTATAGATGCCGGCACCAGGTTATGTGGAGGCACCCTGGGCGGCGGGCCCTCTACCGGGTAACCGATATCGGGCTTGGCATTAGGTACATCGGCCTTTACATCATCGATAAGTACATTGTTCATGGTGCTGTACTTATCATCTTTATTACGATGCCCCAGGCGAATGAATATGGCATTGCCAACGTTTTTACCGGTAACATGGCTAATGTTTACATTGTTGATATAGGCACCGTCAACCGTTTCTAATGCGATGACCGACCTGTACGTATCAAAAACTACCAAATTCTTAACGCTGATATTTTTAAAGCCGCCAACCGAACCGGTACCCAGCTTAAATCCGCTGGCGCTTGAACGAAGGGTACAGTTTTCAACAGTGATATTCTCGCAATTGCCACCCGCACTTTCAGATTTGAGGCAAATCGCGTCGTCGGCCGCGTTGAAATAACTATTGGTTATTTTAACATTTTTTGAATCCACCAAATCAATACCGTCATTATTCCAATAGGCTGTACTTTGCACTTTCATGTTATCGATAACAACACCATCGCAGTTGTTATAGCTTTGTACCCATGACGACGAGTTTTTTAGCGTTATGTTTTGAACCTTAACCTGCCTGCAATTTTTAAACAGCACTATCATTGGCCTGCTTTTTTCCCCGGGCCGCTTTAGCAGCCATTCACGGTCATGCATTTTGCCTTCCCGCAGCAAAAGCAGCACATTTTCTACCAGATCCCTCCCCTGCCCGTCAATTACGCCGTTACCGGTAATGGCAACATCATGCAGATCAATAGCCGAAATGACCGGGTCACCGTTTTCGCCATAGTCTAACCGTTTGGTGCTGCCCAATAACACCGCATCATTATTTAGGTGAAGCTCCACGCCGCTTTTAAGCCAAAGCGGACCGGTTATAAAGTTGCCTGCGGGGATCACCACCCTACCACCTTTTTGAGCGGCCGCCTCGATAGCTTTTTGAATGGCGATGGTGTTGTTATAGCTCAATCCGGCTTTTGCGCCGTAACGCAAAATATTATAATCTTTTTGCGCAAAGCTATTTAGCCCGGTATAAACAAATAGCAAAGTGTACAATAGTTTTTTCATAGTATATAGTTTTATCTGTTGGATGCTCCCGCCCAAGGCAGTCATCAACAATAATCACCAACCAGTTTTTTGAAGCCGGTTGGTGATTGTCGTATTGGTAGTCTTATTTATAAATATCGCCTAATAACCCGGGTTTTGCGGGAATGTAGAGCGGTTTAAATCAATAACCGCCTGCGGAATTGGTCTTAATAAATTGGTTGCTTTTAACGCGTTTGCCGCTTTTGCTTCCTCATTGTAGGCCAGTGTACGGCGTACCAATGTGCCGGTACGTTTTAACTCAAACCACCTGAATTCTTCGCCGGTTAATTCCCTCAGCCTTTCATCTAATATGTCATC
>JACXTT010003575.1_pt1 | contig 23781 bp, 17 predicted proteins | sample 9270951 | NCBI WGS metagenome assembly JACXTT01 (sample SAMN15532306, study PRJNA645909) | rock metagenome | isolation source: weathered quartz diorite | place: Puerto Rico | collected 2017-06-21
CAAGAAAGTTCCTTCGGGAAGCCACAAGATCGATACTTCCAACCTCCCGGCAGGTGTCTATTTCATACAGGTCAGGACCGAGAATGCTTCCGGGATGAAAAAAATAATTAAACAGTGAGCGCGGAGGCTGAATGCACAAAAAATGCCGGTGAACAGCCGGCATTTTTTATTTGATCAAGGCATTGATAATGTCGTAGCGGGTAATGATATAGGTTTCATCCGTTTTGAAATCGCGCACCAGCACGGCCGGGTTGCCGGAGGTGATCATGGCGGAGAGCGAATCGACCGGTGCCGAAATATCCACGAACGGAAAGGCCGGCTGCATGATGGTGCGGATGGGCAGCCTGCGGATATCGGGGTTCTCAACGATCTTCGAATAGAGGTGGCGTTCGTTGAGCGAGCCCACGATACGGCCTCCGTCCGTAACGGGGAGCTGTGAAAAATCATTGTCGGTCATAGCCTTCACCGCATGCTCAACCGATTCGTTCACCTCCAGCGCGATGAGCTTTCCCTTCTGGGAAGATACCAGGTCCTTGGCCGTTAATCCTTTCTTGTCAAAAAATCCTTTCTCGCGCATCCATTCATCGTTGAACATCTTGCCGAGGTAGCGCGTGCCGTGATCGTGGAAGATCACCACCACGACCTCCCCGGCCTTAAAATTGTTTTTAAGCTGGAGCAGACCGGCCACGGCAGAACCGGCCGAGTTCCCTGCAAAGATCCCTTCCTGCCGCGCGATCTCGCGCGTCATCATGGCCGCATCCTTATCGGTCACCTTTTCAAAATGATCGATCACACTGAAATCGACATTCTTCGGGAGAAAGTCCTCCCCTATTCCTTCGGTGATATACGGGTAGATCTCGTTCTTGTCGAAGATGCCGGTCTCCTTGTACTTTTTAAATATGGAGCCGTACGTATCGATGCCCCATACTTTGAGCTTCGGGTTCTTTTCTTTCAGGAATTTTCCTGTGCCCGTAATGGTTCCGCCCGTGCCCACGCCCACCACCAGGTGATCGATCTTCCCATCGGTCTGGTCCCAGATCTCGGGGCCGGTGGTTTCGTAATGGGCCTGCGTGTTGGAAAGGTTGTCGTACTGGTTCGCTTTCCAGGAGTTCGGCACCTCCTTCTCCAGGCGGGAAGATACCGAGTAATACGAGCGGGGGTCTTCGGGGTCCACGTTCGTGGGGCACACGATCACCTCGGCACCGAAAGCCCGCAGCGCGTCCATCTTCTCCTTCGATTGCTTGTCGGTGGTGGTGAAGATGCATTTGTATCCTTTGATGACTGCGGCTATGGCCAGGCCCATTCCCGTATTTCCGGAAGTGCCTTCGATGATGGTATAACCCGGCTTGAGCAGGCCTTTCTTCTCTGCATCCTCGATCATCTTCAGCGCCATGCGGTCCTTGATGCTGTTGCCGGGATTGAAAGTCTCTACCTTGGCATACACATCGGCCTTTACATTCTTTATAATGCTGTTCAGCTTCACCAGCGGTGTATTGCCGATGGCCTGGAGGATGTTATCGTATCTTTTCTTCTTTAAGTCGCTTTTCATCGGGTACAAAGTTACGGAAACCTCAGAGACTTTTCAGGAATTGCACACGCTTCTCCACCTGCTCGTCTTTCCGGAGCCTGAGATATTTTTCATAACACGTGAGGCTATGCTCCTTATCCTGGAGCTGGAAGAAGGCGTTGCCGAGGTTCAGGAAGATGTCGGGGTAGCCGCTGGTTGCATGCTCCACCGCACCGAGCGCAAACTGTTTGGCCGCACCGAACCAGCCGTAGTAAAAACAAAACGTAGTAAGGTTCATTTCCGAATCGGGATAATATTGCTTGCGAACAAGTCCCGCGAACAGTGAGTTGCTTTTATTATTAACCAAGGAGCTGATCTCGTCATCACTGTATTGTTTTACGCCCGAAGTCATTTTCTCCCCGGTCAGAACAGGAACGGAAGCCGCATAATCGCTTTTCAGGTAAATGGCCGCATTCCCATCGGCATGGACCAGCCGCCAGCCCGGCTGCTTCAGGAGAAAAGATATCCAATCGGGGGTTGATGCGTAGCAAAACACAATGACCTGCGGAGAATATTTTACAAGCAGGTCCTTTTTCTGGTCATCGGTAAGTGCCAATACCTGTTCAGAAAAGTTAGCTGGTCCCATGGTCTCGAGGCGGCCGTCAATGGAAGCTTTCTGCTTCGTAAAGAATTCAAAATACCCCCCGTAATCGAGCTGGTTGAGGACTTTCCCGTTCAGCGCGTTCTTCTTCATGAAGTCCACCGCTTCCACGGGAAGGACCGATCCGTTCCAGCCGAAACCGAAGCGGTACACAGCGCGGTAATGGATGTAGAATGCATTGGTGACCACGGTAAGGATCAGCAGCACATTCGTTACCCAGAAGACCGGCTCCGCCTGCTTCGAAAATCTTTGCAGGAGGGAAGGTTTCGGCTGGGACCGCTTGCCTTGTTCGGCCAGCCGATGGATAATGAACGGAGTGACCGCAAACACCAGGTACCCGGCATTCTTCATGGCGGAAAAAGCAAATGCCATGAATACGATTGCGATCAGCCATTCGTGGATCAAGAACCTCCTGAAGCGGTAAAGAAATGACCCGGTGGCAACCAGGATGAACAGGTCGAAATAGAACCAGGCATTGAGGATGCCGCTTTGGTACATGGCGAGATCGAAAGGGCTTTGCAGCTCGCGGATGTTCTCTTTAAAGACATTCCCCGATTGCAGCAGCTGCATTTGCTGAAAGGGATGCATCACGCCTTTCCATCCGTACGGGTTCAGGAAGCAGGCGAGAACAGACAAGGATGCATAGATGACAAATGTTTTGCACAATGTCTTTTCCTTCCTGAAGGTCGAAATGCCATAGCAAGCAAGCACGATAAGGCCAAGGATAAAAAGCGAATGCAGGTTCACCCAAAGCAGCATGATCAACGGCAGCCATCGGATGGCTTTTTGGTTTCCATCGTAATATTTCTGCATCTGCCAGCAGGCTGCTCCTAGGAATATCCATGATACAGCGTGGGGCCTTATCTCGAACGAAGCGGAAGCCACCAGCACGGCCAGCAGGAGGAGCCACGGGAGGAACAAAGCGCTCTTCTCCCCCACTCTTTTCCATAAAAAATAAAACGCAGTAAGGATGAAGAGCGAGTTCATCAGCACCAATGCTGTACTTCCTCCGAGAGAATACGTTCCGTATAGAATAACCTGGTACAGCCAGTTCAGGTCGATATAATCGTTCTCCCCGGCCGTGTAAGTAAAAACATCTTTAGCCGGAAATGAATGGTTCTCAACTATCCACTGTCCTGCCTGAAGATGGAACCCCAGGTCGACACTGTATATGCTACGGAAAGAAAGCACCAGCACAACAAGCCCGGCCAGAACGAAAGAAACAGTACGGTATGTATTCCCCGGAAAAAGCTTCACGGCTTGTACCTGGATTGGGAAAGTATTTTCTGCGCATCGGCATTCATCAGCGCTTCCAGCGAAACCTCTTTATGCTCATTCATGTACGCGCGCACAATCTGCCACCCGGTCCATACGCCCGTGCGCGCGGGCGATTCCTTTACGAAGCCCGTAGTGAAAGGCCCTTCGGTGGTGTATTTGGCAATGGTCTCGTACTCGCTGGAATAGAGCAGCTTGTTCTTGATGAAGAATCCCCACGTGTCCTTCTCGTGGGCACGGCACCAGTCGAGCTGGGGCTGCGAGAATGCGATCTTTATCGTATCGGGTGATGCAGGAATAAGCGCATCGAGCAAGTACAGTATCTTTCCCTGGTAGATCATCTCACCGAGCAGGTCACTGCGGGTGTCTTTTTTCGGAAATTCTTTAATCATCCACCCCCGCACCAGGTCGGGCAGCATGTTGGCTGTGTTCATGGCCTTCCTTTTATACATGGGGATCTGCATCATTTCGTAGAAGCGGTCCTTTTCGCCCAGGTACATCTCCAACCCTGCGGCCACCATGGTATCGGCAGTCATCACCGAATAATTGAACCCGCTCATGAGCGTATAGAAAGATGGCAGTCTCTTCTGAGGGAAATGGTAACGGAAATATTTTTCAGCGGAAGTAAGCTCTTTCTCCAGCCATGCCAAGTCCGGGTAGGTGCGCACGCAGTCATCGCAGGCCGTTTTCATATCCGCATCGGAAACAAAACGAGTGAACGCTGCAGGACAATCCTGCACCGGCCTGTCGGACGGACACAGCACGTTATCCTTGAAGGAAAGAAAGAGCGATCCGAACTCCTTTTTCATCTTACTCAGCTCCGCACTGTCCATCTTAACTCCCGAGAACATCTCCTTTTCCATCCGCTTGACGCGAACAGGCTGAACCTGCACCCCGCTCACGTCCACATCAAGGCGGCCTCCGCAGGAGCTGACCAGGGCGGCCGGCAAAAACAGGAAGACCAGCTTTTTTATCATACGGGATAATTTCCTAATATTGTGTTCGAAAACAAAACTACTAAACAAATATGAAAAAGATCGTTCCCCTGTTCGTATGCCTTGCTTTTGCGTCATCGCTCCTCGCCCAGGATGCCATCAAGAACTTCCGGTTCGGAGGCACCCTCATTCCTTCCCTTGCCTGGTACAAACCCGATAACCTCAAGAAATTCGCAAAAGACGGCTCGGTGTTCAAGTTCGGTGTCATTATCAATGGCGAATACAGCTTTTCCGAGAACTTTGCGTTCGGTTTCGGCCTCGGGCTGACAGGATCAGGGGGAAAGATATCTTTTACCGATACGGCCAGCTATTATTTCAGCTCGGTAAGCGATAACGGGATACTGGCCCTTTCCGATACTTCCGGCCTGAACGGCAAATACAAGTTCTACAAGCTGAACAGCCGTACGTATAAAGCAAGCTATTACCTGCTTCCGCTTTCGCTGAAGATGCGTACCAACATGATAGGCGGCATGCGCTATTTCTTCCAGCCTGCCCTTACGATCGGGATCAAGAAGAAGGTGCGCGCTGACGACATGGTAGATGAGATCCCGCAGCCTCCTGCTTATACCTGCACCACCTGCCAGAAGAACCAGACACAGACGGACCTTGACATTACCAAGGACATGGCCTCCATAAAATTGTCGGCAACGCTCAGCGCTGGCGGTGAATATTACCTGTCCGGCTCCACTGCCTTTACATTTGCAATAGGATACGACTACGGCCTGACCAATGTCGTGTCCAGCGATTCGGAGTACCTGCTGAAAACTCCCTATGCATCCGGCAGCACAAACCGCAGGGACATGAAAGCCACTTCGCAGAAGAACATTTGCAGCGGGCTGGTCTTCAGCCTCGGGTTCCTGTTCTGATACTTTCTTTCTAACTTTAATCCCGATTCTTAAAAGAGTCGGGATTTTTTATGCACACCAAAAAGGTCATAGCGTATATTGTAAAATGGCTGAAGGATTATTCCGGCCGCTCGAAAACAAACGGTTTTGTGATCGGCATATCGGGAGGAATCGATTCGGCTGTTACTTCTACGCTGTGCGCGCTCACAGGCGAACGGGTGATCGCGCTCAACATGCCCATCCTGCAGCACAAAGAGCAGGACGACCGGGCCCACGCGCATATCGACTGGCTGTCGCGGAAATTTCCGAATGCCGAAGGCGCGGAGATCGACCTTACAGATGCTTTCCTGAAGCTTCAGTCGCACTTGCCCGAAGCTGCCACCGCGCACCCCCTCACCATGGCCAACACACGCTCGCGCCTGCGCATGATCACCCTCTACGCGTTCGCTGGAGGCAAGAAGTTGCTCGTGGCCGGCACGGGGAACAAGGTGGAGGACTTTGGCGTGGGCTTTTTTACCAAGTATGGCGATGGCGGGGTTGACCTCTCTCCTATTGCCGACCTCATGAAAAGTGAAGTGTATGTCCTGGGAAAGGAGCTGGGCGTGCTCGACACTATTCTCACCGCCCCGCCAACCGATGGTCTGTGGGAAGACAAGCGCACGGACGAGGACCAGATAGGCGCCAGCTACGATGAGCTCGAGTGGGCGATGGGGTATTTAAGTTCGAAATCCAACGTTCAAAGTTCAAAGAAGGAAAAAAACAATAAAAAGTTAACTAAGAGGGAAAAAGAAGTGCTCGAGATCTATGCGCGCTTCAACAACATGAACGGGCACAAGATGAAGCCGATCCCGGTGTGTATGGTGCCGGAGAAGCTCAAAAAGTAAATTCACCTGCAAGAGATTCCTCACCCTCCCCCTCAGTCCCCCTCAGAGAGGGGGATAGGTTTGTTCTGAATTAACATAGGTATTCTTAATCTGTCCCCCTCCCAAGGGAGGGGGATAAAGGGGGAGGGCCACACGTTATACCTACTTCTTCGATATCGTCACGTAACCCGTGTTGATCCACACATTGTCCTTGGTGTAGATGGCGAACTTGTAGTTGCCTTCGGAAGGGATAACGAACTTGAGGATGCCTGAAGAGGAAGAAGCGTTCACATCCTGCCGGTCGGTGCGCACGAACTCCCATTCGCCCGAATCGGATTTTTTGTACACGTCAAAGATCAGCTCGGACGTCTTCAGGGCCTTGCCGTTGTTATCGGCATTCACAAAGATATGCTGCCCTTCGGTGGAAATGGTGAACTCACCGTACGAAGGGCCGGGCGTGCTGCCGTTCACCGAGTTGTGAAAGGTGACCCGGGAAGAACCGTAATAATCGGAGCTTACACCCGTGTTCTTGCCCGACTCCCGCTCCTTGTGCGTATTGGAATTCGTATTGTCTTTTACATTCTCGTTCTTGTTCTCCGTATTGCCCATATCGTCCTTCACGTTCACCTTGCAGAACCCGGAGTTCACGAACACCTTATCCTTGTTGTAAATGTCAACCCGGTAATTGCCCTCGCTGGTAAATGTGTATTTGAAATAGGTGGTCTTGGTAGTTGTTTTGATATCGAACGCCTTCGTGTCCTGCAGCTTGTACGCCCCGTTCACTTTTTTATATATCTCCGCAGAGAATGAAGGCGTGTTCAGCGGGTTTGGGTAATTGTCCACCACCACGTACACGTAACCCCCGTCCTTGCCGATGTCGAACACTTCGTAGGCCTTGCCGATCGTTCCTTCGTCCGAGATCTCGAGCACGAACTGCACGATGGACCGGGCGTAGTAATCCTTTGAATTGTTGTTTGTTTTTGGCGGGTTGTTGTTCTCGTCCGGGTTCGTGTTCACATTGCCGTTGTCGTCCGGGTTGTTATTGCCCTTCTTGTTCTTGGGAAGCTGGGAATTCAGCTCATCGGGACTTTTCAGCGATGGAGAACGATCGCCACCCTTGGTGTTGATGGTGCCTGCGTTGTTCGGAATGGTGAGCCCGCTGGCAGCCAGCTGCTTGAGTATGCTCGCCTTGGGCGCCACCACGTAGTACATGCCGTTGATGCCGCCCACCAGGCCGATGTTGGTCTTGTTGCCCACGGCCGTGGCAATGCCGATCACCTTGTTGGTCTCGTTGAACACTGGCCCACCGCTGTTGCCGGCATTGATGCTCGCATCGGTCTTGATGTAGCCGTAATCCTTGTTGAACACGTAATCGTAGCCGCTGAGCTTTCCGAAGGTAAGCGTGCTCATGTCCTTGAGCATGATGTCCCAGCCTCCATCGTACTGGGCGGGATAGCCGAACACGCAGAGGTCCTCGCCCTGCTGGCTCTTGTCGGAATCACCGATGGGCAGCGCAAAGAATTTTTCATTGACGGGCTTGCCGTTCATGTCGCTCACGATCCTGAGCACTGCTCCATCGAACGAGCCCATGCCGATGGTGAGCACTTTGGCCACGTACAGCTTGTAATCCTCTTCGCCTTTTCCGTAGTACACCTGTATGACGGGCGTGGTAAAACCGGTCCGATGCACCTTGGTGATGGTGCTCATCTGCACGATGTCGGGCGTGTAGGGATCAAAATCCTGCTCGAGCCGGCCCTGGTTGTCGAACTCGTAATCCACGTAACCGTTCACGCAGTATTCCACCACGTGGCGGTTGGTGAACACAATGCCGTCCTCGCTCACAATGAATCCCGAGCCGCGGCCGATGTAGCCGGAGCCCTTCTGTTTTTTTTCAGAAAGCGAATCGAACAGCAGCACTTTCACCACGCCTTTGTAGCAGTTGGCGGCAATGCTTTTGGCATCGAGTTGAGCGAAAAGCCGGCCGGCAACGGAAAGGAAAACTAAAAGTGCTATGCAGTTCTTTAACTTCATCATGCTTGTAATTGCAAAGCAAATTTAAGACTTTTTGATAAATTTAAAGACTATCTCCGGTACTCCGAAGGTTAGCACCTGCCGGTAGACAGGTTTAGATTGCTCGCCTCTGGCGGAAAACCAGAACGATGTGGGGTTCTAATAAGTATTGCACCAAGGCCCAATCGAATACTTCCCTCGTACAATATTGCACATTTATTGAATCACGATTCTAATTTTTAAAAATTCAAATGCAGCTCTGATATTTTGTTCGATAGACTGCAACTCAGAAGATGAAATCTCCGCCCCATTGTTCCATTTCTTTAGAATACTTATATATATTGCCAAACCGTGAGAAGGTTCTATTATTGGTTCTACGAAAATTTTAGCCTCTTTATTTTTTTCTAAATATACCAACTCATCTTTGCTTACTCTTTTTATTTCAAAAGTTTCTGCTTTAACCCAATTTGGACCCAATAATTTCATAATTATATTATTTATGTTCGATTAGAGTGACTTTTTACTATGGACAAAAAAAGCCTGCTGATTTGAGCAGGCTTTTTGATAAAATTCAATTCCAGTTTACGCAATCTCCCAAACGTTCTTTCCCCTCAGCAGCTTGTCCAGGTCGGCCGGGGCTTTTGCCATGGCCTCCTGCACCTGCTGGTTCAGCGCGTCTTCGTAGGTAAAACGGTTCTCGGTATAGAATATACCAAACGGGCGCGGCAGGTGCCCTTCCTTCTCCGGGCTGTCGAAAAAGCGCACCAGTATGCTCGCCTTCACCGGGTCGGTTTCATCGTGTATCCACAGGTCGTTGGCCGAAGTGCCGTTCTGGCTCAGATCCACGATCACCGGCTTGAAGCCGTCCAGCTTAATGCCTTTGCTGCTGTTCTCACCGAACACCAGCGGCTTGCCCTGCTCCACGAAAAGCGTCTCCAGCTTCTTGGTTGCCTTTTCGGTAAAGGTCTCGAAGGCCCCATCGTTAAATACGTTGCAATTCTGGTAGATCTCCACCATGGCCGTGCCGTGGTGCTTGTTGGCGCGCATGAGCACCTCGCGCAGGTGCTTCGGGTCGCGGTCCATGGAGCGCGCAATAAAGGTTCCGTCAGCTCCCAGCGTCAGCGCCAGGGGGTTGAACGGGTGGTCCACCGATCCGTAAGGTGTGGACTTGGCCACCTTGCCCAGCGGTGAAGTGGGCGAATACTGGCCCTTGGTGAGGCCGTAGATCTCGTTGTTGAACAGCAGCACCTTGATGTCGAAGTTCCTCCGCAGGAGGTGGATGAAGTGGTTGCCGCCAATGGAGAGGCAGTCGCCATCGCCCGTTACCATCCACACGCTCAGCTCCGGCCGCACGGACTTGAGCCCGCTGCAGATGGCAGCAGCACGCCCGTGGATGCCGTGCAGTCCGTACGTTTCCATGTAATACGGGAACCGCGAGGAGCACCCGATGCCGGAAATGAAAACGATGTCTTCTTTCCTGATGCCGATCTCGGGCATTACGCTCTGCACCTGCTTCAGGATGGAATAATCCCCGCAGCCGGGGCACCAGCGCACGTCCTGGTCGGTTACAAAATCTTTCGGGGTAAGTTTCGGTTCTACTGTTGCTGTTTCGCTCATTTTTTTTACTTTTTCTTAGTGTTCTTTGCGCCTTTACGAAAAAATTTCACGCAAAGCCCGCGAAGGGCGCTAAGTATTATTTTGCTAGTTCAACTATCTTCTTTTTGATCTCCTCGGCCGTAAAGGGCATGCCCTGTATCTTGTTCAGTCCGATGGCGGGCACCATGAACCGGTCGCGCACGATGCGCACGAACTGCCCGTTGTTCATCTCCGGCACCAACACCTTGTCGAAGTTCTTCAGGATATCCCCGAGGTTCTTCGGCAGCGGGCTCATGTAGCGCACGTGCGCATGGCTCACGCTCATCCCTTCGGCAATGGAATCGCGCACCGCGGTCTTGATGGACCCGTACGTGGAGCCCCAGCCGAGCACGAGCAGCTTTCCTTTTTCCTTGCCCTGGTCTATGGTCTGGAGCGGCACGTAATCCGCCACCTTGTCCACCTTTTGCTGGCGGAGCTTCACCATGAACTCGTGGTTCTCCGGGTCGTAGGAGATATTTCCCGTTTCATTTTCTTTTTCAATGCCGCCAATGCGGTGCTCGAGGCCTTTCGTGCCGGGTATGGCCCAGGGACGTGATAATTTTTCGTCCCGCTTATACGGAAGGAACTTGGGGGAGCCGTTCAGCTTGGCAAATTCTTTTTTGATCGCTTTCAGGTCGCTTGCCTTGGGGAACCTCCAGGGCTCTGAGCCGTTGGCGATGTAACCGTCCGAAAGGAAGAACACGGGTATCATGTGCTCGATCGCAATGCGGCAGGCCTCGAAGCAGGTGTCGAAACAGTCGGAAGGCGACTTGGCGGCCACGATCACCGCGGGACATTCCCCGTTACGGCCGTACAGGGCCTGGAAGAGGTCGGCCTGCTCCGTTTTGGTGGGGAGACCCGTGGAAGGTCCGCCCCGCTGCACGTTGATGACCACCAGCGGGAGCTCGAGCATCACGGCCAGCCCGATGGCTTCCGCCTTGAGCGCAATGCCGGGCCCGGACGAGCCGGTTACGCCCAGCGCCCCGCCAAACGAGGCACCGATGGCCGATGTAACGCCAGCAATCTCATCTTCCGCCTGGAAGGTGCGCACACCAAAGTTCTTGTACTTGGAAAGTTCGTGCAGGATGTCCGATGCAGGAGTGATGGGATAGGTTCCGTAAAATATTTTCAACCCGGATTTTTGACCTGCCGCCACGAGCGCCATGGCCGTGGCCTGGTTGCCCATGATGTTGCGGTACGTTCCCTTCTCCATCGGGGCTTTCTTCACTTCGTAGCGCGTGGTCATGGTCTCGGTGGTCTCCCCGTAGTTGTAGCCGGCCTTCAGCACCTTCACGTTCGCGTCCACCAGCTCGGGGCGCTTCTTGAACTGCTCCTTCAAAAATTCGATGGTGAAGTTCATGTCGCGGTTGTACATCCAGTAGATGAAGCCCAGCACGAACATGTTCTTGGAGCGGTCGATCTCCTTCGTTCCCATGCCGGAGTCGGCCAGGGCGTTGCGGGTCATCTTGGTTACGTCAATGGTAATGAGGTTGTATTTTTCCAGCGAGCCGTTGGTGAGCGGGTTGTCGCCCTTGGCGAACTTCGCCAGGTCCAGATTCTTCGGATCGAACCCATCGCTGTTGGCGATGATCGTTCCGCCCTGGCGCAGCGATTTCAGGTTAGCTTTCAATGCCGCGGCATTCATCACCACCAGCACATCGCACACATCACCTGCGGTATACACGTTGACGGCACCGAAATGGAGCTGGAAGCCGGAAACACCGGCCAAGGTGCCCTGGGGGGCGCGGATCTCCGCGGGGAAGTTGGGGAAAGTGGAAATATCGTTACCGAGCAGGGCCGCGGTATTGGTGAACTGCGAGCCGGTGAGCTGGATACCGTCACCCGAATCGCCCGCAAAAAGGATCACTACATTTTTCTTTTCTTCTAGTGTTGCAACAGCCATTTTTCTAAGATTTTTTAAACCAGCAAATATAAGGAATGTTTGGCTAGATGGAGTTGCAGGAACGGCCTATTTGGACGCTCTTTTTCAACAATTCGTCTAAAATTTTCAGAGGTATTTCTCCTTTATTACATTCACGTGGTGCTGGGCATGCCCGGCCATCATGAACACGATGGCGCGCACGCTCACGTGCTTGTTATTGGCATTGCCCATGCGGCTCAGCGCGGTTTCATCCATATGTTTGAAGAGAGCGATGTTCGATTCACGAACGAGGCCGAACTCGTGGGCCAGGTCATACAGGCTCCTTTTGTTGAAGTCGGTGTTCTTTACGTAATCGTCCTGCTCGAATCCGGGCAGGGACTTGGTCTCCCCCCGCGCGATGCTCAGCGCGCGGTAGCCCATGATCCGTTCGGTGTCGATCACGTGCCCGATCACTTCTTTCACCGTCCATTTGCCGGGCGAATAGGAAAAGTTCTCCTTGCCTTCGGGCAGCGAGGAAAGGAACTCCTGCATCTCGAAGATCTGGTCGTCCAGCACTTTTAAAATATTATCTCCTTTTACGAGAGCGATGTAATGGTTGTAATATTCCGGATGCTCCGAAGACTGAGGTCGTTTCATGGCTCACTTATATTTTGACAGTTCTTCTTTTACAAATGCAACGAGCTCTTTTACATACCCGCGCGAAAAATTGAATTCGATGCCGGCCGTGCGGTAGATGTCAGGGATGGAGCGGGTATAGCCCAGGCGAAGGGCATCCTGGAATTGCCCGAGCGCCCTCACCGGATCGGCCTTGTAATTCCTCCACACCGCAAGGGCGCCAAGCTGCGCAAAACCGTATTCGATATAATAAAAAGGAACCTCGTACAGGTGCAGGATGCTCTGCCAGCTGCGCTCCAGGTCCTTTTCAAAACCGGTCCAGTCCACGGCCTTGCTGCCGAACTCTTCCGAAATGTTCTTCCATTTCGCATTCCGCTCTTCAATTGAATGACGTGGATTTTCATAGATCCAGTGCTGGAACCTGTCGGTGCGCGCGATCCCCGTCAGCCCTTTCAGCACTTTTTCCATTTGCTCGCGCCTGGCGCGAAGCAGTTCCTGCCGATCCGGAAAGAAAACTTCCCAATGCTCCATCGAGATCAGCTCCATCGACATGGAGGCCAGCTCCGCCACCTCGGACGGAAGATTTTTGAAATCGGTCAGCTCCAGCTCTTTGGTAAGGATGGAATGCACCGCGTGGCCGCCTTCGTGCATCATCGTCACCAGGTCGCGCAGCGAGCCCACGGAGTTCATGAACACGAACGGGATCCCGGTTTCGTACAACGGGTAGTTGAAGCCGCCCGGGGCCTTCCCTTTCCTCGATTCGAGATCGAGATGCCCCATGGCCCGCATCGTTTCGATGCACTGCCCGAAGAAAGGATGCACCCGGCTGAAGCAGGCGGTCGACCGCTGGATAAGCTCTTCGCCCGTATGGAACGGTTTCAGCGGCTGATGCATATCGGCTTCCGTATCCCACGGGCGCAGCACATCCAGCCCGAGCATTTCCTTCCGCTGGCGGTCGATCTCATCCACCACGGGGCAAACCTCCTGCCGGATGGACTCGTGGAAGCTGAAGCAATCGGCCGGGGTGTAATCGAAACGGCAGAGCTGCACGAACTTGTAATCACGGAAGTTCCCGAAGCCTGCGTTCCCCGCCACTTCATCCTGCAGCTTCACCAGCTTGCCGAACAACGCGTTAAGCGGTCCTTCGTCTTTTGCCCTGCGCTGCATGGCCTTTCGGAACACTTCTTCGCGCACAGCACGGTCGGTCTCTTTAAGATAGCTGGCTGCCTTCTGCAGGGTGATCTCGCTTCCGCGAAAATCAATGGTCATCTCGGAAGTGATCTGCGCGTACTTCTGCTTCTCTACTTCGATCTCCACGAACAGCGGGATGTTCTTCTCCCTGAAGATATCGAGGCTGTTCTTCACTCGCTTCAGGAAGACCGAGTATTGCCAGGTCAGCTCTTTCACGCAAGGCGATCCCATCAGTTTCCGGTTGAGCTTATCGGAATAGGGCGCTGCCTTCGGATCGATCTCGGAGATAAAGAAATTGTGCGCGTCCACCAGCCGGGGGTTGAGCGTATCGCAGCTCATGCGCACGTAGCGCCAGGCAAAGTCTTCGCTCAGCACGGCTTCGAGCTCGCTCCAGTCGGCAAGCCATTTCCTAAGGTCGGCTGCGGAGATCAGCGGGCGTGATTCAAGATCACGGAAAAAAGGTTCGACCCGTTCCCACGAATCGATGGTAAGCGTTTCGGGAAGGAAATGCCTCTTCGGCCTGGACGGTATGGAAATCTTCTGAACCTCCATAGGAAGGATCAGGAGCCGCCTCCCACCTTGCGCACACCGGAGGTCTTGATGTGGCCCGAGCTGGTCTTTACTTTAGAGTCTTTGGGGTTGACCTTGGAGAAAGATTTTGTTTTCTCTTCGGTGATGAGGCCGGCAGTGTCGTCACCTTCGGTCTTCTCCTCTTCTTTCAGCAGGTCGTTCTTCTGCAGGATGTTGTACCAGTTAAGGGCCTTCCGGATGTCCGATGCATGCACTTTCTCCTTGTCGTACTCGGGAAGGACCGATCCGAAATATTTTCTCAGGTCCTCATCGCTGCCCTTCATGTCCACCGAAGCAGGCCCGCTGTTCTCCTTCTCCATGATCTTCTTGAACACATCGGCCAGCGAAACGTTCTCGCCCGAGGTATACACGCTGATATCGCTGAGCGAGCTGATGCGGTAATGCGAGTAGGCGGGCATCCTTTTCTTATCGATCAGCGATTCCACAACAAAGCCGCTGTTGTTGGTTTGCGCCACCACTTTAAAAAGCCCCGGCTTGCCGGGAATGGAGATTATCTTTCTCAGGTCCATGAAACGATTTTTAGGTTCACAAATATACGCAACAAAAAAGAAAAACCCCGGCTTTTACGGCCGGGGTCTTCCTTATTATTATATAAGACTGTTACCGCGCAACGATGAACTTGCGGGTAAGCTTGGTGTCTCCCGTGCGGAGCTGGTAGTAATACATCCCTTCGGGCAGCTTGGTCACATCGTAGGTCATGATGTGGTCGCCAGAAGCATACTCCCCGTTGGCGATGGTGCCTACCATTTGCCCCATCATGTTGTACACGTTCAGCTCCACCTTAGCGCCTTCGGGCAGGTGGAACTTCACGTCAAACGAGGTAGAGGCCGGGTTCGGGTAGCAGTTGGATAATCCCACCTGGCTGTTGATCTGGTTGAGCAGCACCGAGGTGAGCGCTCCGCTGTAAGCGGTCTGCGCGTTGTCGGCACTCGTCTGCAGGTCGGCCAGGTTGTCACCGGCTAGCAGCGCGAAGGCAACCACCACGCTGTCTCCTACGAGGATGCTGAACGGACCGGAGCTTACGCAATCCATGATGTCGTTACCGTTGCCGGTAACACCTGCCTGTGGGCGGCTGGTTGAAAGCACGGTGAACTTCTCGCCCGTATCGAAAGCGGGAGTTCCTGCCGTGGGATCCACACCTCCGCCTCCACCTGCGATATTATCCACACCGTAGGTAAGGAACGGACCGCTCGTGAGCAGCTTGGTGCCTGCATAGTAAGCCGGGCTGCCCACAGTCTGATAGCCGTAACCCATCTTGCGGCTCAGGTCCTGGTTGGTCTTGTTCGTAGCGTAGTTCTGGATATCCCAGTCGGTTATGATGCCCGCATACAGGTTGTTGATCGTGGAAGAGCCGCTGTTCTTGATGCCGAACTCCCAGATGATGAACTTGCGGTAGCCGGCCTGGATCCAAGCGTAGGTGCGGTGGTTCACGGTAAGCCCGTTGTTGCCGTTGATCTGGTTGGGAGCAGCACCGTTGTCGTTGAAACGCGCCTTGGTCTCGTGGTTGGCAGCCAGCTGCGTAGGCGTTACTTTCACCACGTTCTGGACAGCCGTGAAATCCACGTCACCGGTGGCTCCTCCGCGGAACTCATCGGAAACCTTGGTAGCAGAAACACCGATCATGAGGCTCGACTCGTACATGAGCGTTGCGGGTGTGGGAACCATGAGCTGGTAAATGAAACCCAGCCCGTTCGTCTGCCCGTCATCGTTGTAGCCGATCCGTCCTTTTGAAGTAGCGGTAGACCACACATCGTTCACGGTGATGTTCACGTAGTCCACATTAATGAGGACACTGAACCAGTAGGATTGGGTGTACGATCCATCGGTGTAAGTGATCTTGAACGTAGCGACCGTATTTACGGGAGGCGCGCCAATGATCTTGGCCGTGAATGCGCTGGCCAGCGGCTGGTTCTTTACGCCAAGTGTCGCAAGGGCACCGATGGCGTAGGAGCCGCCCTGGATCTGGATATAGGGCGAAGTGCTGCTGAGCGTAGCGGTGCAGGCGCCCGTGGTCGGGGCCAGGAAATCGGTGTGGGCCCCGTAGATCCGGAGCGTATCGCCTACTTTGAAGGCATCATCGTTCTTGTCGGTGATGCTGCGGCTGGTCATAACCATGTCTTCGCTGAGCGCCACGGAAAGCGCATTGCACATGTTGATGCGGCCGTTGCCAAGCTGGTTCGGGTTGGCGTAAGCAGCATTCACACCGTAGATGTTATCGCATGTGGTCTTCACGCGCTCGCCCGCCTGCAATGCATTGTAGGAAGGGTAGAGCGTGCGCACAAGGCCTATCAATCCCGACACGATCGGGGTGGCCATGGAAGTGCCGGAAAGACTGCTGTAACCGCCATTGTAGGTGTTGTAGGTATTTACACCCGGGGCACAAACGTCCACGTTAAAGCCGTAGTTCGAGAAGCTGGCCTTCACATCGTTGTTCTGCGTAGCGGCAACGCTGAGCACCTTGTCGTAGGTGGCAGGGTAAAAATCCTGGTTGTTGTTGTTATTACCGGCAGCCGCAACCACAAGCGCATCCTTATTATTGGTGGCATAATCGATGATGGTCTGCCCGTACGAACCTCCGCCTGCACCGCCCCACGAGCAGCTGATCACCTTGCAGTTCATGTCGGCACAGTACTGAATGCCTTCGTACGCCATGGTGAGGGCGGCATTGGCATCGGATATCTTAGCATGAACATACTTGCAGTTCCAGCCGATGCCTGCAACACCCGTGTTGTTATTGGTTGTGGCGCTCATCAGGCCGGTCGTGTTGGTTCCGTGCCCATCGGCATTGGCGCCCGCGTTGGTATATTGCGGGTCGGGCATGCTCTGGCCCAGGTCGTACCCGCGGTAGTCGTCAATAAACCCGTTGTTGTCGTCATCAAGACCGTTGTTCTGTATCTCACCGGGGTTGGTGGCGTAGTTGCCCAGGTCGGGGTGCGAGAAGTTGGTTCCTGTATCGGTAATACCCAAATGAATGCTTGCATTACCGTTCGAGAATCCCCAGCCGCAGGTGGCCTGGATGGGCGTCATGTAGGTCTGGAGGTTGAACGAGGGGTCGTTAGGCGTGAGCGTGGTGTGGGGCAGGTACTTCGGCTCGGCCCATTCGAAAATGCCGAGCTTCAGGAGCTTGTTGCACACGTCCTCGATATTATCGCCCGTAGTATACTTCACGAGGTAGATGAGCGAAAGGTCAACAAGGGGCTGGCCGTACTGGTTGTATTTTTCCATAGGGGGAAGCACTTTCGGGTAGATCTTGTTCACGGCAGGAGCCCCGTAGTTAGCCAGCAGCTGGTTGAACTGGGGGATGTCGATGCCATCCACGCGGGCGCTGGAGCGGTATTGCTCCTTGAGGCGGAACACGATGTTGCCTTTGATGTAATCGTTCTCAGTCACGCTGGGCGACATGTGGAACGGTTTTACAGCGATCGTCTTGGGAACCTGGGCGAATGCCATGCCGGCAATGACCAGGGCCGCAAAGAAAGAAGTAAATTTTTTCATGAAGTTGTTTGTTGGTTAGTGTTAGCGGTACAGGGTTAAAAAAGACGGGTAAAAGTAGGCATTAAAATCCTAATTACCAAACATTAACGTGGAATTTTTTACCTGTGTGTTGATAAGTTCCTATTGCTTGCAGAGCGAGCCGGAGGCTATGGTTCTGCCTTCGGAAAATATCCTGTAAAAATAAGGGCCGGCAGGCTGGGATGAGAGATCGATGACCTCACCCCCATCCCCTCCCTTTGAGGGGCGTGAGGAAACAAATATCTTTTCTCCAAGCATATCATAGACTTCGATGATCCCTGAACCGGTGCGCTGAATGGTAAATACCCCGTTTGAAGGATTGGGAAAGACCCGTGCCGGCTGCCCGCTGGAAAGAGCGCTTATGCCGCTGACCGCGGGAAGCACCTTTACCGAAATGATCCAATGCGAAGGGCCGAACGAATAACAATCGCAATACGGGTAGGCCGTGAGACCGTTGTTGTAGAACACATCCACCGTATAATTTCCTGGAACATCCCAGCGCGGGAAATAGCACAGCGGAAGGGAAGTTCCGTACGGATCATAGACCGGAGAAGTGAAATTGCTCCCGTTAAAGTTCCATTTCAGGTAGTAGGCCGTATCCGAGCTGAGATCGATGTTCACGCCCGTGCAGAACGAAACCGAATCGCCCGAAAGAACGGTCACGGAATCGCAGGTCCTGGACGTGCAGCTCTGGAACATGTGGCCAATCTCGCACGAAGAGCCGTTGATGAGTATTTCGGGCTTGGCGCCAAGCGGATCCGTTGCGTGACCGTGCTGGGAATAAGCAGGGCCGCAGCAAGCAATGAAAAGAATAAAATTTATTAGAAGCCATCTCAAAAATGCTCCAAGTGTCACCCTGAGCGGAATCGCAGGGTCGTCCCCATTAAATAAAGATGCTTCGACTACGCTCAGCATGACATATTAAGAGTAAAAATAATTTTTGAGATGGCTTCTAATCACTGTATCGTTAACGTGTTATTACCAGCTTGCCTGTGGAATTATTCCTGTCAGATGTCGTGATCCTGTAAAAATAAACCCCGGCCGGAAGATCGAGGCGAACGGCATGCACATGATCAGCTACCATTTTCTCGTTGTGTAAAACATTACCCAGCACATCGGTGATGAGCAGGTCGTATTTCACATTATCCGAAGCAAAGAAGGTGAACTTCCCTTCCGATGGGTTTGGGTATACCCGCACGGATGCCGGTGCGTTCGGGATCTCGCTGGTGCCGAGCAACACCATGGAGTCGTACATGGCCTGCGCATTTCCCGCAGTGTTCAGCAGGTCGCTCAGGCTGTCACCGATCACCAGCGCAAAGGCCACCACCACGCTGTCGCCCGGGTTGAGGCTGAACGGCCCGCTGCTCACGCAGTCCATGATGTCGTTGCCATTGCCGGTGACGCCCGCTGTGGAGCGGCCGGTTGAAAGCACCGTGAACTTCTCATTCGTGTCAAACCCTCCGCCCACGGGGTCCACTCCTCCCCCGCCTCCCGCCATGTTATCGATGCCGTAATGATTGAACGGTCCACTGGTGAGCAGCTTGGTGCCCACATAATATTTTGGAGAGCCTACGGTCTGGTACCCGTAGCCGAGCTTCATCCCCACATCTTCATTCACCTTATTGGTTGCATAGTTCTGGATATCCCAGTCGGTTACGATCCCCGCATACAGGTTATTGATGGCCGTTGAGCCGGAATTGTTGATGCCATACTGCCAGATGATGTACTTGCGGTTACCCGTGGTGTTCCAGGCAAAAGAGCGCTGGTTCACCTTGATGCCGTTCGCACCATTGATGGCGCTGGCTCCCGCGCTGTTGTCGTTGAAACGCGCTTTCGTTTCGTGCACGCTACCGTATTGCGGGGTCACTTTCTGAATGTTCTGCACGCGGGTGAAATCGGTGTCGCCCTGCGCGCCCGTACCGCGGAACATGTCCGACACTTTGGTTGACGACACACCCAGCATGAAGCTCGATTCGTACATCACCGTCTGAGGCGGGTTGGCGAGCTGGTAATCGAAACCTAAACCCTGCAGCTGGCCGTCCTGGTTGTAGCCGAGCCGTGCACGGGTGGTGGCGGTGGACCACACATCGTTCACCGGGATGTTGATGTAATCGGGGTTGATGGTGACCGTGAAGCAATACGATTGCGAGTAGGTGCCGTCCGTATAGGTGATCTTAAAGGTGACTGTGGTGTTCAGCGGGGGGGTGCCGGTCACCATGGCCCGGAATGCCGCGGCCAGCGTGTTCGGCTGCGTGTTGGAAGCAAGCGTTGCGAGCGTCCCGATGGAATAGGTGGACTGCAGCATTTGGATATAAGGGGACGTGGTAGAAAGCGTGGCCACGCAGTTGCTTGTGGTCGTAAGGTAATTGGTGTGAACCCCGAACACCCGCAGCGTATCGCCCACTTCGTAGGTCTCATCGTTGTTATCCGAAATGTTCTTCGTGGTAAAGACCATACCCGGTGCGATGGGATCGCTCAGCGAGCGGAAGCAGTTAACCCGCCCGTTGCCCAGCTTGTCTATATAAGGAGCATTGATGTTGTAAATGTTGTCGCAGGTTTGGCGCAGGCGCTCACCGGCCTGCAGGGCGGTATAGGAAGGATAATAGGAACGGACCAATCCCGCTGCGCCCGCCACGCAGGGCGATGACATGGAGGTTCCGCTGGTGTTGATGTAATTGTTGCCCGGCCAGGTGGAATAATCGGGACTTCCTGGCGCGCACACGTCCACAAAGCATCCCCAGTTGGAGAAGGCGGCTTTCAGATCCCCGTTGGTGGTGCAGGCCACCGCGAACACTTTATCGTAAGCGGCCGGGAAAAAATCTTCTTCCTTGCTGTCATTTCCGGCCGCTGCGACCACCAGCGCATCCTTGCTGTTGGCATAATCGATGATCGATTGTCCGTAAGCGCCTCCACCCGGCCCGCCCCACGAGCAGTTGATGACCTTGCAGCCCATGTCAGCTGCGTAAACAATACCATCGTAAGCGGCAACAAGATTTCCGCCCGCATCATCGATCTTCACCGGCAGGTATTTGCATTTGAACGACACCCCTGCCACGCCTTTGCCATTGTCGGTGGTGGCGCAGGCCAGCCCCGTAACGTGGCAGCCGTGCCACAGGGCATTCACCTGCGGGTAATTGTCGTTCTCACCCAGGTCGTACCCCCGCCAGTCATCGATCCTGCCGTTGCCGTCATCATCAATGCCGTTGCTTTGCTTCGGGTTGTTGTTTATATCGAGCCCCATCTCCCCGGGGTTGGTGGCGTAGTTGCCCAGGTCGGGGTGATTGAAATCGGTGCCCGTATCGGTTATGCCGATCCATAAGTTGGGATCGCCCTGCGAAATGTTCCAGGCGTTGTAGCAGTTCAGCAGGTTGGCGTTGAGGTGGATCTGGTTGGAGATCAGCGAATCGTTGGGCGTGTAGCAGAGCTTCGGCATGTACCAGGGCTCGGCAAATTCGAAGAGGCCGAGCGAAAGCAGGCGGTTGATGACCTTAACGATATCGGCATCGGAAGAATACTTCATGTAGTAAATGAGAGAAAGGTCCACTGTCTTTTCCCCGTTGGGCGCGCGGTCGGTTGCGGGCGGCTGGTGATACGGGAACTTGCGCGCCACCACCGGAGCGCCCAGGTTCGAGAGCACTTCGTTGAACGCTTTCACATCAAGCCCGTTCATGCGGGCGCTGGCGCGGTACTGCGGCTTGAGCTTGAAGATGATCGTTTGCGGGAGGTAATCCGCAGTTGTAACGCCTTTGGGCATCGTGAAATGCGATGAAGCATTCGCGAAGCGTTTGATCCCGCAGCATTGAGCGGACAGGATTCCGGAAATAAGAATGGAGATCGCAGCGAGTATAGTTTTTTTCATGGCAGTAAGCAGTTGAGGGGATGTATGGAGAAGTAAAATTAGAAATTTATTGCGAAAAAGCAAAGGAATGCGTCAACATTTTTTCAGATATCTTCCCACAGCGGGATCTCGGGGATGAAGCCGAAGCTCTTTTTCTCATAATCCATCTTCAGGCAATAATGCTTCAGGCCGTTGGTGATGATGAGGTAGCCGGCCTGGAGCTGAAAATTGTAACGGGCGGCCTGGTACACCGTTTCCTCCGAAAGCGCGATGCCGGGCGCTTTGCATTCCACGATCACCGCGGGCCGGCCCGCACGGTCGTGCACCACCGCATCGGTGCGCTTGCTCATCCCGTTGTACTTCACCACCGTTTCCACCCCGATCAGCGATGAAGGAAATCTTTTTTCCGCCACCAGGTATTCCAGGAAGTGCTGGCGCACCCATTCCTCGGGAGTAAGCGCCACGTATTTCTTTCTCCGCTCATCAAAAATCTTCTCGCTGCCGTTCTCGGTCTTGATTTTGAACGTATATTCGGGGAGATTTAAGCGGGGAAGCATGACGCAAGTTAGCAATTAGTTGCACCACGGCAATGGCCAGGAAAAAGGAAGGCACCGATCTGAACACCATCCTGCAATCGCTCAAAGCGAAGCAGTTCGCACCTGTTTATTTCCTTTGCGGGGAAGAGCCGTACTACATCGATGCCATAGCCGGCTACATCGAGAAGCATGCGCTGGACGAACCCGATAAAGAGTTCAACCAGACGGTGCTCTACGGCAACGATATCGATGCGCTGCGGCTGGTGGCGGAGGCCAAGCGGTTTCCCATGATGGCCGAGCGGCAGGTGGTTATCATAAAGGAAGCGCATCACATCAAAAATCTTCTCGGGAGAGCGGTTGAAGAGGATGCTCCGAAAGAAGAAAAGAAAGAAGATAAAAAGCTTCCCCCGTTAGCAGCCTACCTCGAGAACCCGCAGCGCTCCACCGTGCTGGTGATCTGCTATAAATACAAAACGGCCGACAAGCGAACCGCTGTTTACAAGCTGCTCCAGAAGAACGCGGTGTATTTCGAATCGGAAAAGCTGTACGACAACCAGGTGCCCGACTGGATCAGCGACTTCGTGAAGCGAAAGAATTATTCGATCAATGCACGCGCTTCGGCCCTGCTGGCCGAATACCTGGGCAACGACCTGGGCAAGATCGCCAACGAGCTGGGCAAGCTCTTCCTGAACCTGCCTGTCCGGCAGGCAGGCATTCCGCCCAAAACCGAGATCACCGAAACGCACATCCAGAACTTCATCGGGATCAGCAAAGAGTATAATGTGTTCGAGTTGCAGAACGCGCTCGGGAAGAAAGAGGCGCTGAAAGCCAACCGCATCGTTCAGCATTTCGCTTCGAACCCCAAGGACAACCCGCTGGTGATGACCATCGGGGTGCTGTTCTCCTACTTTTCAAAGGTGCTCCTGTACCAGTCGCTGCCCGACAAAACCCAGGCGGCCTCTGCCCTGCGCATCAATCCCTACTTCGTGCGCGATTACGTAACGGCTGCGAACAATTATCCTTTCCCGAAGCTGAAACAGGTGATCCACGACCTGCACGAGTACGACCTGCGCTCAAAAGGCATCGATAATGTTTCGGCCGGTGAAGGCGAGCTGCTGAAAGAACTGGTCTATCGTATCCTTCATTAACCATACATAACCATGAACTATTGGCTTGTCAAATCCGAACCGTTCGTTTACTCGTGGGAACAATTTGTAAAGGACGGTGGAACCATGTGGGAAGGCGTACGCTCCTACCCCGGCCGCAAGAACCTGCGCCTGATGAAAAAAGATGACCCCGTACTTTTCTACCACAGCATGGAAGGACAGGAAGTGGTCGGCATCGCAAACGTGGCGAAGGAAGCTTATCCCGACCCCACCACCGATGAGGACTGGAGCGTGGTGGACCTGGAGCCGGTGAAGCCGCTGAAGAAGCCCGTTCCGCTGGAAGCGCTTCGGAAAGAAAAGAAGCTGAGGAACATTTATCTCATTCGCCAGCCGAGGCTGAGCGTAATGCCCCTGGCCAGAGAGGAATATGAGCTGATCGTGAAAATGGGCAGTTGAGGCTTACACAAATAAACTCCATAGTAAATTCAATTTTCTTGCTACTTTTTTTATAAAAAAGTAGCCAAAAAATCGGACGCCTTGATACCCTGCTATTGTCGGAAACCCGCACAAGCCCCCCTTATGTTACCCGACAATATCACCCATCCCGCAACTGCGGCCCCAACAAGGCGTCCAAAGCCTACCGCCCTTTGTTACTCCAAGCCTCAGGCTTTAATCTTTTAAGTGCGCAGGCCCGCCAAAAATGCGGGCGTGGGTTAGC